>Ga0105248_10000883_pt1 | contig 33598 bp, 26 predicted proteins | sample KBSS34metaG_FD_81524 | JGI IMG/M metagenome (GOLD analysis project Ga0105248, IMG submission 81524) | Switchgrass rhizosphere microbial communities from Kellogg Biological Station, Michigan, USA - KBS S3-4 metaG | ecosystem: Host-associated > Plants > Roots > Rhizosphere > Soil | place...
GGAATCGCGTGGCTATCAGCTACTGCACTATGAAGATTTCCAGGAGTCCGAGGACAGCGATTTTTTCGACGTATTTATGGCCGACAATCAAGTCGGTCCGCTCGACGTTCTGGAAGACCAACGTTTCCGCAAGGCTCTGGTGCAGGCGATAGGCGTTTTACCAGAACGAGAAAAGTTGGTGATGGGCCTGTATTACGAGCAGGAGATGAACCTGAATGAAATCGGCGAGGTTCTTGGCGTGTCGGAATCCCGCGTCTGTCAGCTACACAGTCAGGCGGTTGTGCGTTTGCGCTCTCGTCTCAAGGGTTATACGCAGAAACTACCGTAACAGCTATTCATGTCGGAGCGAGAAAGTTAGCCCCGGTTTCTGTGACCGCTGGGAAGCTTGAGGGGCGCCGCAGTTCGATACCGGGCGACGTGTAGCGCCGCCTGGTAGCGCTCGCTCTATGCGCCTTTCAGGCCTTCTGATTGGCGAGGAATTCGCGGACGCTTTGCAGCAACTTCTCGGCAACCACCTCCGAATCGATGCGGAAGCGGCCTTCGCTGATAGCCTGCTTGATGGCGTCCACACGTGCGACGTCCACCTCCCCGACCGCATTCAAAGCCTTTTCAAGCTGAGCGAGTTGCGCAGAGAGCGAAGTGATATCGATCTTGTCGCGCGTCGACGCAGGCGCTGCCGCGCCTTGAGGGCCGACCGTCTTCCCGGGCGTTACGTCTTGCAGTCGTGTCGGGGAGACGGGCTTTGCAGGACCACCACCGTTGATCTTCACGCGTTTGTCCTCGAGTTGTCAGACGTTCCGCTGCCGGCGGCGTAGGGGCGAAGTGCTTGAAGCGCTATGCCAATTTACGGCCGCCACGCTAGTAACTTTAGTGCAAAACGCCCGCGCATCGGCTGCCAGCAGTGCGGATTTCCAGTACGTATCTGTATCCTATTATGCCCCATCTGCGCTATCAACTCGTACAGACCGTACGCGAGGAGGGCGCGATGTTGTCCTCCATATGATGTCAGACAGCAGATGGTCGGATGAGTTGCCACGCTTGTACCGGCGGCCACCCTATATAGCCCATGTGAAAGACTCGTAACGCCGTCGCGCGGCGCGCGAATTCCGACCGCTCCGAGACAACGCTTTACGTTGCCAATACGATCCCGTTTTCATTGCCCGGCCTCGCGCATCGGAAGCCGTACAGAAATCTTGCGTGCGTGTGTTAGCGATATCACGGTCGATTCTCGCTAGCTGCTGGCGCGCCTGTTGTTTTTCACGCCAGTCGACCGAAATCACGTCGCTGTAGTTCTTCAGCGACGTTCGGTCCTAGTTTCCTCGTTCGTTTTACGGTCGCGCTCTCGTCATGGAGGCGTCCGAGCACCCCCCTCATTTTCTGCGCAAGACACTTGCATTTACTGGGACGGTCGCGCACTCGTCATGGGCCCGTCCAAGCGCATGCACCGCGTCATCTCTGCGCAAGATGCCTGCATTCACTGGGCTACGGGCGACTTGCAATGCACGATTTCGAAATCTCTCATAGTGTGAGATTTGATTTTGGATACCAACTGCACGCAAACTAGCGTCACTTCGTCCGTGGATTTAGAGAAGGGGGGACCGGTCGATGGACATCTCAGCACGATCGAGTCATGCGCATACGGTTGCGTCCGCGGCAAGCCCGCGGGATTTTGCTCGACTGAATCTGGTCGGCGAGTCGGCCGCGTTCTTGCGCGCGTTGCAGTTGGTGGATCGGATTTCGCAATGCGACGCGACCGTACTCATTCAAGGCGAGACTGGCACGGGGAAGGAATTGGTCGCTCGGGCAATTCACTATCTCGGCCCTCGCCGCGACTGTGCATTCATTGCGGTGAACTGCGGAGCAATTCCGGAATCTCTGATCGAGAGCGAATTGTTCGGGCATGTGCGTGGAGCCTTTACCGACGCCAAAGAGTCTCGCGCCGGTGTGATCGCACAGGCGCAGGGCGGGGCCCTTTTTCTCGACGAGATCGATGCACTCAGTCAGCGTTCGCAGGTGGCGCTCCTGAGATTTCTTCAAGACCGCGAGTACAAGCCGGTCGGCGGTTCGGTGGTGCGCAACGCCGAGGTACGCATCCTGACTTCCAGCAATGCCGATCTGGAGGCGTTGGTGGCCAAGGGCGTCTATCGTCAGGATCTACTCTACCGTCTAAACGTGTTGTCGATACAGCTACCTGCGCTGCGGCAGCGCGTGGGTGATGCCCGGTTGCTCGCCGAAACATTTCTTCGCCGGCTCAGCCGCCAATATGGCGCGCCCGAAAAGACGCTGCATCCGCAAACGCTCGCATGGTTCGATGCACATCAGTGGCCGGGCAACGTCCGTGAGTTGGAAAATCTGATGCATCGTGAGTTTCTGCTCACGGATGGACCCGAAATTCACGTAAACCCTGCGCAGGCCAGGAGTAACGGATGTTCGCTAAGCGCGGTGAGCACACTTACCGGCGCCGGGTTCCGGGAGGCCAAAGCCCGCGCGATTGCCGAGTTCGAGCGCGCGTATATCGTCGAACTCCTCGCAAAGGCCCAAGGCAACATCAGCCTGGCGGCACGCATGTCAGGCAAGGAGCGCAGCCGATTGGGTAAGCTGGTGAAAAAATACGGCATTGCACGCAGTGCGTTTCACGGATAGCTGACTGCAGGCAATCGCTCGTTCCAGGGCTGGACCGGCCGGCGCTCCGTCGCGACGGATGCAAGCGCCGATGCTGTCGCGTTTTTGCTGCGAGCCTTCCCTCCTGTTGGCGCGCATTTCTCTTTTGACCTTAACTTCGATCGCTCCAATTCGGAACTTCGGTCGCAGCTCTTCTTAGCGTCGCGCTTGGGTCAAAAGCGACTCAGTGTGCGTCCAACGGGCCCACCCTGTCACACGGCCTCCGACGCAGACCTCAACTCGATTTTCGATTTCAGCCGCTGTGGCGTAAGCGGCCCACCGCTTGTGTCGCGCGGGTTTTATATCGATGTAAATTCAATGATTTGATGTCATGCGGACGCGTGGCATGTCGTTTGCCCTTGCTGCAATGTCTTGCAGCGATAGCGAGCGCGGCGCAGATGTCCAGTCAAGAGGGCGTTGTGGAACTTATCGCCGATGCGATCGCGCGATACCTGCAGCAGCACCCGGATGCGGCAGACAACGTCGTGGGGATTCAACGCTGGTGGTTGGAGCCTGAACTCGCCGCAGTGCATATGGACTACGTCCAGGCGGCACTGGATCAACTCCAATCCGCAGAAGTGGTTGTGGAGACGAATGTCAAAGGGGGGCTTGTCGTGTACTCGAGCAAACGGTCGAAGTCCAGACCGCGCACATAAGACGTGAGTGTCGCGTGCTTCCACGGGCTGGAACTGGGATCATCGGCTCACGGGTGTACGCGCAACATGAACGGAAGATGAACACAAGAAATGGCGAACGTATTCGCAGTGCATTCTGTAGGCAGTTCGATTACGACCTTCCTGCGGAACACGTATCCGCAGCAGCTCGCCGGACGCAACATGCCCACCTGCGGATTCGAGTTGACCTCGAGCGGTCAGTTGGCCGGAGAGGTCGATGAATCGACGCGCATCACTCTCTATCTATATCGCATTACGGTGAACGAGCACAACCGTCAGACCCGTCGCCCGACTGCGCCTTCCAACGGCTACGTACCGCTGGGGCTCGATCTGCACTATCTGCTGACGGCTTGGAGTGCGAACTCGCTCGATGAGCAGGTTACCCTCGCCTGGACAATCCGCCAGTTGCACCAATACCCGGTGCTCGATGCGTCGTCTCTTTCGCCCGAGGCAGGTTGGGCTAGTGACGAGGTGATCCAGGTCATTCCAGCGGAACTGACCACCGAAGACATCATGCGCATCTGGGACGCGCTCGACCCTGCATACAGGATCTCCGTATCGTACGTCGCGCGCCTGGTGCGTCTAGATCCCGATCAGGACACCGAGCAGTTCCCGCCGGTAGTTGCCGCCCGTCTTGTCCACGGTACGCCGGAGCGACAGTGATGCTCCCGTTGCGCGAACTGGAGCGGGTCGAATGGCGTGTGCTCGGCGCGTTGCGATTCGTCGATGCAACTACTGGCGTGCCGGTCGAGCGGACCTTGCATGTGGATGCGCCTGGTGCTTCGCTGTTGCGAAATCGCAGCGGACTCTACGTGATTCGCCGCTGGAACGCACTATCGGCTCACGAGGCGCAGTTCCTTGCGCCACCTCTGGTTCCTGCACCGGGTTCGCAGAGTCTCGGCATCAGCGTAAGCGATCCTGCGGGCGGCTATCTGCCAGTGACTGCCCGAATCCGCCTTCCGCGCACTGGCGACCTTGCACAGGCAGCCGATCCGGCGTCGCTGTTTCTGCCGGCAGTCGTGCCGCTTTACCCGTCCGCAAGCGCTCCGGTTGGAGTCAATTGGGCAGTGCTGCGCGTGAGTCTTTCCGAAGCCGCCAGTGGCGACGCGCTTGGTGGTGCGCTGTTGCGCGTACAGTTCAATGGCAACGTGCTCGCGCGCGGTCTCACCGATTGGCGCGGAGAAGCATTGGTCCCGGTGGTGGGCGTACCCGTGACCACATTCTCCGAGGACGCCACTGCCGTGGTGATCTCGGAAATCAGCGTAACCCTGCAGGCGGCATTCGACCGTGCGTCCGGCACCCGGACACCGTCCACTCAGGTACGCGCAGGCCGCATGCCGAGAACACTCCCAATAGTCGATCCAAGTGCGCTGGACAGCGGTTTCAATGCGTTGCCGAACGTCCAATCGGTGTTGAGTATTGCTGCTCGGCGTAGTCAGTCGGTCTCACTGACGCTTAGCGTGCCATGACAAAGTCGCTTCGACCCACCCGCTTGATCGCTAGATAAGGAGATGAGCCATGCCTGAATACCTCGCACCAGGCGTTTACGTCGAGGAGACCAGTTTCCGCGCCAAATCCATCGAGGGGGTGGGAACCAGTACCACGGCCTTCGTGGGGCCGACTCGCAAAGGCCCATTCCGCGTCGACGAGGATGCACAGGAAACACCGGAGTTGATCACCAGTTTTGGAGACTTCCTGCGCATCTATGGTGGCTACGCCGACCTGTCGCTTTCGGCAAATGCGTCGAACACCAACTATCTTGCCCATGCGGTGCTCGCGTTTTTCAACGAAGGAGGTGCGCGTCTATATGTCTCGCGGGTGGTGAGCGCGAGCGCTGCAGCTGCCAGTGTGGCGGTGACTGCCGCCGCAACGCCTGCGGCTCAGGCGGTGTCTTTCGTCGCACGCTTTCCCGGTACGGCCGGAAACGGCGCGATCAGAGTCGTTGAGGTCGTTGCACCCGGCTCACTGGTAACAATGGGCACGGCGCCCGATGGAACCTTATTGCGCACCGGTCCTGATGCTGGGCCGGTCCATCATGTCAAAGTCGGCGGTGGTTGGCGCCCCGCCGGCGCGCTCGGCGACCCGGCTGCAGACGCCGCAACGCTCGCCGGTGCCACACCCCGGATCGTCACGCTGCAAGTGGCCGCAAGGGATGCGGACGGCGAGGAGATGGTGTGGGATGGGATGGGCTACGACGCAAATCATCCGCGTTGGGTCGGTCACGTGCTTGCCCAGGTTCCCACCCGGCGGGCAGATCATCTTCAGAACGCTTTCGCCATCGCGATCGGCGCTTCGGTGACAGCGATCGGATTGCACGATGCGTTGTTCACTGGCGCAACCGCCAACGCACAAGGTCAGCTCGAGAGGCGGTTTGTACTGGCTGGCGGGTTGGATGGTGCCGAACCGAGCGCCACCGAATATGCGCTGGCGTTGGGCGAGATTGCAGCACTGGAGGATGTATCCATCGTCGCCGCCCCTGGATGCTCGGCTTACAGCGGCGCGCAAGCCATCAGCGGCGCGCTCATCTCGCACGCAGAAGCACGCCGGGCTTATCGCATCGCCGTGCTGGACACACCGCCCGCGCAAACACCTGGCCAAGTTCGGACCCTTCGAGGCCTGATGGATTCGACCCGCGCCGCGTTGTATTACCCGTGGGTGGTCGTGTCCAATCCGAACGCTCGGCCGGGACGGGACGACATTCCGCGCGAGATCGCGCTGCCTCCCTCCGGCTATGTTTGCGGAATCTATGCGCGCAACGACGTCCAGCGTGGTGTCTACAAGGCGCCTGCCAACGAGGTGGTCCGCAGTGCCCTGCGCTTCGAGATCGATGTGAATTTCGGGCAGCAGGAAGTGTTGAATCCCCTTGGCGTGAATTGCCTGCGCTTGCTGACCGGACGCGGCTATCGCGTATGGGGTGCGCGGTTGATCTCTTCCGATCCGGAGTGGAAATACGTCAGCGATCGGCGCTACTTCAATTACCTAGAGGCGTCGATCGATCGCGGTACGCAGTGGGCTGTGTTCGAACCCAACGGCGAACGCCTCTGGGCCAACATCCGTCAGACCATCTCGGATTTTCTCTACAACGAATGGCGCAGCGGCGCGCTGCTCGGCGCTACGGTGGAAGAAGCGTTCTTCGTGCGTTGCGACCGCAGCACGATGACCCAGAACGATCTGGACAACGGGCGGCTTATTTGCCTGATAGGTGTAGCCATCATCAAGCCGGCTGAATTCGTCATCTTCCGCATCGGCCAGAAGACTGCCGACGCACGTTCCTAATTCCGGCCGCATAGAGGAGGACGAACATGGCAAACAGAAACACCCCCTACGGTGCCTTCAACTACATCGTCGAGTTCGATGGCGGCGAGATCCTCGGTGGCTTCTCGGATGTCTCCGGCATCGGCAGTGAGATCAAAGTTGCGGAATATCGCAACGGCAACGAGAAGGAGAACCATACCCGCAAGGTGGCCGGCATCCATACGGCGGGCGACATCACCGGCAAGCGCGGCATCATCAATTCGAAGACGTTGTTCGACTGGATCAAGGCCGCCCGCACCAACGGCCCGGATGCGCAGAAGACGATGAAGATCACGCTGCTGGATGAAGCACAGCAGCCGGTGCAGGCGTGGGTGCTGCGCGGCGTGATCCCGATGAAATATACCGGACCGACTCTCGCAGGAAAGGGAGGCGGCGACGTTGCGATGGAGGAGGTCGTGTTCTCCGCGGAAGCCTTCGAAATCGACGCCTGATGCAACGTCCATGCTGAGCGGATTGCAATTCCAGGCGGCGGCGCCGGCCGGCTCGGTGTCTCCCGACCGCACCGACATCGCATGCTTCATCGGCTATGTTGCACGGCGTCCTGGGGTTGCTTTGCCTGTTGATGTCCAAGCAGCGCTGCGGGCAGCCGGATGGCTCGACGGACCTTGGGGTCGAGATCCGGCGACGCTGGATGCGCTGGAACACACGCCTGTCGTGGTGGAATCGTTCGACGCGTTCGCAAATCTCTTTGCCTGGGACCGGCGGCCTTTACATGCCGACGATGACGCGGTGTGCAGTACGTACCTCGGTGCCGCGGTTCGCAGTTTCTTCGCAGACGGGGGGCGGCGCGCAACGGTGATTCGCGTGGGAGACCCGTTCCCTTATTTAGATGGTGCGGACGGACGGATTGCCAATCGCAGTGCACGTCTGCACAACTTGGTCCCCGCGTTCGCCGACATCGGACTTCCCGACGTGCCGTTCGATCCGACCGATCCGGGGACGTGGCGCGGAATCGAGCAACTGTATGGCCTGCCCGATGTGAGTCACGTCTGCCTGCCGGATCTGCCCGACATATGCGCGGTCGATCCACAGGCACCACCGACAGCTTTCTCGCCGCCACCGCCGCCGGAAACCTTCGTCGAGTGCAGCGAAGATGAACCTGGGCTACCGGGCGATGACGGCCTGCGCCGACTATCTGCACCCCGTAGCGATGAACTGGGCTTCGTCGCATGGCGTCAGACGGTCAGCCTGATCTGCGATTTTCTCGTCACGCGGCGCCGCGATGTCTTGTTCGCCGGGGCGTTGCCGCTGGCTCTGGCCGATGCCCACCACGCTGGCGGCGACGCTACTACCCACGCGCATGTCGATTTGATTGCGTTCCTGCGCAGCGTAGGCGTATTAGAGCCGGCTGGCAGCCTCTTGGCCGGACATGGCAGCGCCGCGAGTGCGTTCGTGCAATTGGTCTGGCCATGGTTGCGAACGAGCCGCTCGGATGATCTGCCGGAGTTGTTGGAGTCCCCCGACGGTTTGTTCGCAGGCATCCTCGCACGCAATGCACTGGTGCGAGGAACGTTTCGCTCCTTAGGCGGAACCGTGCTCGACGACGTCATCGGCCTTACCCCTTTGCCGGCAATGGGGTTGGGCCCGGACAGCCCGACCGAGGCACTCGCCGAACGCATCTGCGTTGTTGCGCCCGAGCCGGATGGCAATACGTTGCAATCTGACGTTACCTCTTCGCCGGATATCGCGTGGCGGTTCGGCGGCAGCAGCCGACTGATGGCGGCGATCCTCCGTGCGGCGCGCCGCTTCGGCGAAGGTCACGCCTTCGAGCCAAATGGGCCCGCCTTGTGGGCCAAGCTGAGGCGCCGCATGGAGGCCATGCTTGCGGCTTTCTGGAATGAGGGTGCGTTCGGCGGGGCGACAGCGAACGACGCCTATGCCGTCGTCTGCGATCGCAGCACCATGACCCAGAACGATCTGGACAACGGCCGACTCGTAGCTGAGGTCAGCGTGTTGCCAGCTGCCGCCATTTCCCGCATCACCGTCGTACTCGACATGACCGTAGGTGAAGTCAGCGCGCAGATCCGGGAGGTGGCTTGAGTGCCCAATACCGACGACGTCGCTGAAAACCAGCTTGCGCCGCTGCAGGTCTTCAACTTCCACGTGACCTTCAAACGCGACACTTTACTCGGTCCGCCCGACGGTTCCGAGGTTCAGTTGTGCAGTGGCGCGTTCGCAGAATGCACCGGTCTGGAAGCTACCGTCGAGCCGAAGGTGATCAAGGTCGGAGGTGCTAACTATGGCGCGGCACAGCGCATGGGTCGGGTCAGTTTCGCAACCGTGGTCCTCAAGCGCGGCATGACCACGACCCGCGATTTGTGGAAGTGGTTTCAGCTCGTCAGCGGGGGCGCCTACGCGTATCGCCTTGCAGTGGAGATCGAGATGCGCAATAGCGACGGCACTCCGGTACTGACGTGGGGGTTGGCTCGAGCATTGCCGGTGAAGTTCAAGGCAGCCGATCTGAATGCGCGCGGTGCGGAAATCGGGATCGAGGAACTGCATCTTGCCCACGAAGGGTTGACGCTCGTCGACCCTGGAGTCTGAGCGCAAGCGAGACCAGCCTATGCCCGCGACCCCCCCACCCGAAGCGTTGGAACTCGCCCGATTCAAGACGTTGAGCGGGCCCGCCGCGCAGCGCGTCGAGATCGACGTCCACTTCAATCCTGAATCGCTGCAGTACACGGTGCAGAACACCCTCAGAGAAGAGGGGCAAGGAGCGCGGAGAAAGCAGCACGTCAGCCAGACCACTGCCAAGCTCACCATGCAATTGGTGTTCGACACGACGGACATCGGGACAGATGTGCGCGCTTTTACCGACGACATGGCCAAGCTGCTCCAGCCCTATCAGGATGGCAGCAACAAGTCGCCGCCGCTGGTGGAGTTCGGTTGGGGCGTGTATCGCTTCACGGGTTTGGTCGAACGGTACAAGGAGACCATCGATTTCTTTGCCGCAGGCGGCGTACCGCTGCGTTCCAGCGTCGACGTTACGCTGGCGAGTCAGGACGCAGTCTTCGATAGCAACCACAACCCGAGTGCCAGCGTTGACGGCGATCTATCGAATCAGGAACCGACCGTCCATCAACAGCCCGGCGCTGATCAGTCCGCCGGTCCAAGTGGAGCGTCGGGGCTGGCCAGCGCGTTGGGGGATCCGCGAGCGGCGCGTGCCATCGCCTCACTCAACAGCTCCGCGTCGCTGCGCTTCGGGGCGGGCGCAAGTCTAGCCGTAGGCGGCGGCGTCAAGCTGCAAGCGCCTGCGGCCTTCTCCGTCGGCGCAAGCGCGGGGGCTAGTGCCGGGTTCGGTATCGGCGCGGGCGCCGGCATTGGTATCGGCGCAGGCGCGAGCATCGGAATCGGGGCTGCAGCAGGTGCCGGCGCAGGCATCGGGGCGAGCGCCGGAATCGGTATCGGCGCGGGCGCCGGCATTGGTATCAGCGGAGGCGCTCGGGTGGCTGCTGGCGCTACTGGGGGAGTCAGCGGAGGGACGTTTGCGGGGCTGCGCGCCGCGACGAGCAATTCGCTCAGCGTACCAAACGGGCGTTCGCTGTTCAGCGCCAGAGCGAACGTAGGCACCGGTTCCAATGCGCAATTTGCCGCGGGTGGTCGAGCACAGGCACAAGGTGGTGCGAGTCTGTCTGCCGACGTCGGTGCGCAGGCGGACTTGAGCGCACGCATCAGGTTCAATTGAGGAGGAGTCGATGCCGGTCGTTTTCGACGAGATCAGCGGTGAAGTTTCTCCCGAGCGCGCCAGTGAGAGATCCGAGCGACCTCAACAGCCGGAATCAGCGCACGACTCGGATCCGGTGGAGTTGCTGCGTCGCGAGTTGCAGCTGCTGCACGAACGCGAGCAGCGACTGGTCGTCGACTAGGACGCGAGGCTATGGCCGAGACTTCCGTCAGCCAAGCGGCGATCTATCGCGCCCGCCCGACTTTGCGTCTGGCAGGACAGGAAGATGCGCGCATCTCGGAGCTCTTGATCGCCTTGAAGATGGAAGAGAGCGAGGGGGGCATGAGCGCACTGGAGCTGCGCTTCTCCAACTGGGCCAGCACGCGAGATGGCGGCGCGGAACTCGCGTTCGATGTCGATGCCAGCTTGAAGCTGGGGGCCCAGATCGAGGTGTATGCGGGGGACGAGACCGAACCGCGTGAGATCTTCCGCGGCAAGATCACGGCATTGGAAGTCGATTTTAGAACCGGTGCTCCGCCTGAAATGTCGGTGCTGGCCGAGGACGCGCTTCAGCAGGCGCGGCTGGAGCGCCGCAGCCGGATCTATACCGATCAGTCGCCCGCGGATATCGTGCGGGCGATCGCCGGGGACCTGGGGCTCACGCCGGTCATCACCGGCCTTAGCGCGCCTAATTCCACCTGGGCGCAGTACAACGAAAGCGATCTTGCTTTTCTGCGCCGACTGCTCTCCCGATTCGATGCGGACTTGCAGATCGTTGGGACCGAGCTGCAAGTGTCCCCGCGCGGAGATGTCAGGCGTGGGGCAATAGATCTCGTGCTGTTTAGTCAGCTCGCGCGCGCGCGCGTGACTGCCGATCTCGCAGACCAGGTAACCGGCGTCAGCGTGCGAGGTTGGGATGCCGTCAACGGTTCCGCGGTGAAGGCGGAGACTACCTCGGGCACCCACATCGGACCAGGCAGCGGCAGAGAGGGCGCACAGCTGCTGCGGGAAGCCTTTGGCGAACGGTCGGAGCATGTCGGCCATTTTGCCGTGACGAGCGAAGCCGAGGCGAGCGCCCTCACGCAGGCGATCTACGACCAACGGTCTCGCCGCTTCCTGCGACTCGACGGTACCGCCGAGGGTAACGCTCAGCTGCGGGTGGGATGCCACGTGAGCGTCAGCGGGCTGAGCGTGGCGTACGACAACACGTACTACGTCGCTCGTGTCCGCCATCTGTACGACATGCAGCAAGGGTACCGGACCGAGTTCGTCGGCGAGTGCGCCTACCTGGGGGGAGCATAGTGACTGCCCAATTTGTGCCGATGGCGCCGCCTTCGACGCGTCGCCTCACTTGCAGGGGTCAGTGAGGGTGGATCGCGCTCGCTTTCCAACCCGCCCGGCAGCCTGGCTGCAGGCAGCATATTTGGCGCAAGTGGTTTCGCTCAGCGACCCCAGCCGCCTGAACCGTGTACAGGTGCGTTTGATCGCCTTCGACGACTGCACGAACCAGGACGCTCCGATGTGGGCGCGGGTGGTATGCCCATTCGCGGGCAACAACCGCGGCGCGTTCCTGATGCCGGATGCGGATGATGAAGTGCTGGTCGTATTCCAGAACGGCGATCCATCTTATCCGCTGATTCTGGGAGGGTTGTGGAACGGGAGCAGCACATCGCCCGAGGATTTCCAGAGTGGGCAGAACCGCTACAAGGTGATTCGCTCGAAGAACGGCGTCAAGCTAACGATGGACGATCAGGAGGGTCAGGAGAAATTCATCGTCGAAACGCCCGGCGGCCAAAAGATCACGCTCGAAGACGGCCCAGGGCAGATCACCATCGAAGACGCGAACGGCAACAGTATCAAACTCGATACGTCGGGCATCACTGTCAATGCTGCAGCCAACGTCAAGGTAACCGCCGCTAAAGTCGACGTCTCCGCAGGATTGGTCAACGTCGACACCGCGATGGCGAAATTTTCCGGGGTAGTCAAGTGCGAGACGTTGATCTCCACATCGGTCATTTCGAGCAGTTACACGCCCGGAGCAGGCAACATCTGGTGAGCACGCCATGAAACATTACGACACCGTCGTCAGTTCCCCGCGCGATATGGCATCGGGGAGTGCGCCTCTGATCCTGCAGCGGAGCGATGAGGATTTTGTCGAAGCTGTGCTGGAGGATTTTCGCACCGCCAGCGGTCGCGCTGGCTTGCTGGACAGTCTCGCCAGCGCGCGTACCGCAGATCAGACCCTCAAACTGTTTCAGCCGATCCAGCGGCAGTTCCATCTCGCCCTTCTCGAAGCCTGGTGCGACCTACCGGGTAAACCCCGCATCGACCCGACCAAGGTGGACGCGGCCGGGATGGTCCTGCGGCGATTGCGTACCGACTCTCAAGCAAACAACTATCTCGAGGGTTGGATGCGAGGCGGCGGCCGGCTGCGCGGTTGGCTATCGGTGGATCGACTAGGAGACGCGCAGGCCGACCCGCTGCCGGTCGTTCGCATGGCCCGACGCGCGACTAGACAACCGCAGATCGACCGGGCACTGGTCGCGCTCTCCGCGCGGAGCGACGCAGCGATACTCAACGAGCACGTCATCCCGATGTTCGTTGCGCCGCCGGATGTATGCACTCAGGCCGGACGCACCCTGTTCTACGGCGTGGTGCAGACCTCCAGCAGCGAACTCGCGAGCAGCCCGCCCGACACGGCGGCGGCGTTCGAAGGATTCGGCGCGGATAGTCAGGCCTTCAACGACCACCTCATGCAACCCCTGCGTGGCATGGCGTACAACTTTCCGCATCCCGGCGAGATGTTCGATGGCAATTGGTTCGAGGCGATCGAGCAGCCGGGTGACCAGGCGCCACAAGGCAAAGTCTCTGGTTCGGATACCACGATGAACGCAAGTCTGTTCTCGACCATCGTCAGCGAGCGCAATGCTTCAGGCGAGAGCGCAGCGCTGCATCAGTTCGTCCTTCTGCTGCGTCAGGTGTCGATCGAGTTGGACGCGTTCGGCTCCGGACCGAAGAGCCAGGCTTTGTTCGCGGCACTCGAGGGAATTACGCTCGACTATGTAATCAGACCGGGTGAGTTGGTCGCACGCACCGTCAGCGCCGGTACGTTCTTGAAGAGTGCGAATCGAGTACTGCTCGAACGCGATCCGGATGCGGATCCGCTCGAGATGCCCAGGAGCTGGCCCGCGCTCACGCAATCCAAGCGCGCCCAGTTGGCGAACGCGATGTCGCAGTCGATGCAGGCGCGCTTTGCCGCAGTGAAGGGCCGTCCGGGGCGTTTCGACGAGCCGGATGCGCGTTACGTTCTACGAGCCTTCGTGCGGTTGAAGGCCGACGGGGTGTGCCCGCCGCGCACGGTCTGGAGCGACTACAGCGAGGCCTTCGTCATTGCGCCATGGTACGAGAGCGGTGGGGACCCCGTTCAGATTGCGCTGCCAGACTTGAGCGATCGCAATCTGTTGAAGTCGCTCAAGCCCAACGTCTCTTTCGTCCTCCCCCCGCAGCTCCAGAACATTCTCGGCGGAAGTCCGAAGGACATGATGAGCGGGAAGCTCAAGGACAACCAGCTTACGCTCGGCTGGATCTGCAGTTTCAGCATTCCGATCATCACGTTGTGCGCGTTTATCGTGCTGAACATTTTCCTTTCGCTGTTCGACTTGTTTTTCCGCTGGATGTTGTTCATCAAGATCTGCATCCCGTTTCCCAAGATCGGAGGCAAATAAAGTGGACGCCGTGGTACGCCCATTACTTGGGTGGCCGTTGTTCGCGGTACCAGACGAGACCGGTTGTCTCGGCTATCCGACGTTGGAGGACAGCGTGCGTGAATTGATTCGCGTGATCCTGTCGACCCGCCCCGGCGAGCAGCTCATGCGGCCGGACTTTGGTGGCGGTCTCGACGCACTATTGAACGAGCCGAATACGCTGGCTACCCGAAGCCGCATCCGCGCCCTGGTGCGCGAAGCGCTCGAACGCTGGGAACGCCGCATCCTGCTCGATCAGGTCGAGGTGTGGGAGGTTGCCGGAGAACCCAGCCACGTGCGGGTCGACATTTCGTATCGATTGGCGCGCACCGGCGCACCGATGCAGATGGGGCTCACTTTGCAGCTCGAGAGCTGAACGCAGGATCAGGTCATGCCGATTCTTCCTCCCAGCCTGGACGACCGCCGCTTCGACGATCTGGTCGAAGGCATGCTGGCCCGCATTCCGGCGCATACGCCGGAGTGGACCAACCCGCGACTGGGGGATCCTGGCCGCACGCTCATTGAACTGTTCGCGTGGTTGGGTGATACGCTGCTGTATCGTGCGAACCTCGTTCCCGAGCGCCAGCGCCTCGTTTTTCTCAAGCTCCTGGGACAGCAACTCAAACCCGCACTGCCGGCGACCGGTATCGTCAGCCTTGTGTACGCGCAGAGCACCGAGTTGACAGTCAGCAGCCTCGCACCGGGTGCCCGCATCGCCGGACCGGTGCCATTCGAAACGCTCACCGAGACGACTGTCCTCCCGGTCAGCGCGGAGGTCTACTACAAACGCGCATTGAGCGATGCCGAGACTGCCGACATGGCCGATGTCATCGAAGGCCTCAAGTCGGTGCACAAGCTTGCTGACGCAAAGGGCTACGAGACGACACCGATCTTCGATGGTGGCCGGGCCGAACCGCGCGGCATCGACGTCTTCGCGCTCTCGGCAGATCGAGCACTGTGGATCGCGTTGCTCGCGCCCAAAGCAGCACAGCCTCTGCAGCAGCCGAGCGTGAATGGCCAAGTGCTGCAGGCGTTGGGCGGCGGAGATACCGGCGCGCCGGCGCTGCTGTCGTTGGGCGTGGTGCCGGCGCTCACGCTCCCGGAACAATTCGATGACTTCATCGATGCGGCCAACCCGCGCGTTCCGATTCCAGCGATGTGGGAGATTACGACGCGCGGGGCTGGAGGCGCTGCCGACTATCTAACGCTGACACCACAAGCTGGCACCGACACCACAGAAGCGCTGACACGGCCCGGCGTGCTGCGGCTGGCGCTGCCGGACGAATCGCTGCTGTGGGCACCCATCAACGATGTCGACGTGAATCCCAGCGCTGGTGTGGGTGATTCTCCACCGCGGCTGGACGATACAGACAAGGCTTCGAGGTTACTTGCATGGTTGCGCCTGCGGCCGCAGCCGGACAAACCGGTCGAGAGCCTGCCACTATCCTGGGTTGGCATCAATGCCGTACAGATCGACCAGCGCGTCACGCTGGCAGGACGTGTCCTCGGTGTTTCGACGGGTGCGGCCGATCAGACGTTCCAGTTGCCGCAGTCCTCGTGCGATGCCGACACTCTGCGCATCGAAGTGGAAGATCCCGGTCTGGGATATCGAGTGTGGTCGCGAGTGGATGATCTCGCCGCGATCAGCAGCGATCCGCAGGTCGCGCGCAGCGCAGCGGCTTTCGAATTGAACAGCGAGGCCGGCACGATTCGTTTTGGGGATGGCGTGCGTGGGCGGGTGCCCGAGGCACAGATGCGCATTCGGCTCGCCTACGGCCGCTTCGGCGGCGGCGTCTCGGGTAACCTGCCGGCGGGCAGCCTCAGCGCAATTACAGCGACGCGAATCGACGGTCGGTCCGCACCCGCGATGAAAGTATTGCAGCCACTACCGACGGACAGTGGCGCGGACCCCGAGAGCTTCGCCGTCGCGGAACAACGTATTCCCGCTTTTTTGCGCCACCGCGATCGCGCCGTTACCGCGAACGACTATCAGCGACTCGCGTTCGAGACACCGGCGATAGAGGTCGGGCGTGTCGAGGTGTTGCCACGCTTCAAGCCGCGCGACCGGCGCTTCGAAGTCGCCGGTGTCGTCAGCGTGATGGTCTTTCCCGCGGCGGCGTTCGATCCAGCAGGCACTGGTGGACGCAATCCGCGGCCCGATCGGCCGTTCATCGAAAAAGTGCATGCCTGGTTGGGGACGCGAGTGCCACTTGCCTGCGAGCTATACGTCATCGGCTGCGAATATGTTGCACTTGGTCTTGCGGTCGGGGTGACGATTCGTGACGGCTACGCGCGCGACACTGTGCTGTTCGAAGTGCGCAAGGCATTGCGTCAATTGCTGTGGCCATTGCCGCCGGGCGGTGCAGACAGCGCGGGTTGGCCGCTTGGTCGTGACGTACGCGAGCGCGAGTTGGAGGTGGAAATTTCGCGGGTTGCCGGCGTACTCGAGGTCTCCGGAGTCAACTTGTTCGAGCGTGCGAGCTTCGCCGAAGGCGATAACTGGCGTCTGCTTACTCGCAATACCGCGGACGGAACGCAAACGCTTGCGCTCGCCGCATGGCAGTTGCCCGAACTGCTGAGCGTGATCGTGGCCGATGGCCCTGCGCCGGAAAGTCTCAGTGCGCTGCCTAATCCCTTTGCCGACGCCAATGCCGTGGCGGTGCCGGTGGTACCGGAACTCTGCTGATGGACGCGAACGGTCAGCGCTTCTGGCTGCTCGGTGACGCGCCTCACTGGCGGGCGCACTCTCACACCGTGTGGGACGCCGAGTGCCGGGTGTTGCGGCTGGCGAGCGAGCGCACTTTGCCCGCACCATCCGATCCGGCTGCAGCACTCGCGGCTGCAAGCAGCGCGCTGGAGCGCATTCCGCGCACCGTGGATACGCAGGGCGCCGTGGCTTACTGGAACGATGCGGCCAGCGCAGTGGTGGCCCGCAGTTACCTGCCGAGCGAGGCGATCACCCTTGCACTCGCCACGGCGCCTACCGATCTATTGGTCGGTTTTGATGGCGTGCTCTATTGCGCGACGTCCGACTCTATTAGGATGCATGATCTGCGCGGTCGTTGGGCCGACGTAAGCGTTACCGCTGCCGGCTTTGTGCCGTGGCGGCTTGCGGCGCATCCACGCGGAGGAGTGTGGGCCCTGGAACGCGGGAGCGGACGGCTGGCGCGGCTGACCGGTTCGCCCCTACCGCTCGGACCGTTCGTGGACTACGCCGGTACCGTGTTCCGGCCGGATCCCGAGAACTGTCATCCGCCCGAATTGCGTGTCTTGCCCGATCTGGAGTGGCCTTCTGGAGAAAGCGCGGTTGCGCTCGCAAGCGACAGCCAAGGTGGCCTCGCCCTGCTGTCCTGGGTTGGCGACGGCGAAATTCGGCTGCGACGTCTGGATATGCGCGCGGAGCGTATGCAGAGCGCGTTCGTACTGAATGGCGCGCGCTACGCCTATGCGCTCGAATGGCTGGATGCCGCGCGCGCGGTCGTGCGCGTGCCGGGGCGCCGCGATGCGCCTGCCTTCGATCTGGCAGCAGCTGATGAAAATCGCATTGTGGTACCGAGTGGAGAGATCTACCCGCTCGCCGCGAACGCCCTCGAAGCGTCGTTTGTGCATCGCCTCGCGGGGCCACCTCAGTACGCCGTTGAGATCGCGGAGGGAGTGCTGGGCGCCGAACCTTTGTTCCGCCTTTCGATCTCCAATTTGGCCCGCTCGGGCGAGGCACGCAGCTTCACGACGAGCAATGCGTTCCTGATCGACAGCGGATCGCTGCACACGGTGTGGCACCGGTTGTACGCCGAAGCACAGTTGCACGCTCGCACCGGTTTCACGATTTGGCTCGCCGCCACAGCGGAACCGGTCGCGCCCGATGTTACGGATGTGGAGGCATGGCTGCCACATTATTTCGGCGAATGCCCGGGCGAGCTCGAGCCGCAGGCAGCGCGTGCAGTGTGGGAGCACGCGCCCTCCGAGTTACCCAATCATCCGGGGCTGGGACCGTGGGCTCCCGCATCTGCTCGCGCCGGTCTGCTCTCGGTGTTGATTCAGAATCCACGTCGACGAGTTCGCAGCTTGGTCGGACGTTACCTTTGGGTACGGGCGGCGTTGTCCGGCGATGGACGCGTCGGCCCACAGATCGCCGCGCTGCGCGCGTATGCCAGTCGGTTCTCCTATCGTGACCAGTACCTGCCGCGGTTGTATCGGGAGAGCGTGTTCGGCGCGCCAGCTGCATCGCCGGGTGAACTGCTCGCCACGATCGAGCCGACGTTCGGCGCTGCACTCGACGTCGGGGCAACGCCCACGCCTGCTCTGCGTGCCCGTCTTCAGTTGACGGGTCTTGCCCTCGGCGAAGTCGTGCAGGTCGAAGTCGAAAGCCCGACCCAGACATGGCTGCTGCGCGATGTGGTCAGTGCAAGAGCATGGCGTCTCCAGGCCGGCGCGGACGGCATCGGTGTGTATCGACCGCGTGCCACGCCGGCGGATTTCCTGGAACGCACGCTCAACAACTTCGAGGGTCTGCTCACACCGCTCGAAGACCGCATTGCATCGGCACACCTGCTCACCGATCCGGTGTGCGCGCCGGAAGAACATCTCGACTGGCTCGGTGCATGGATCGGCGTGGCCTTCGATCCGGCACTGCCGCAGGATCGGCGTCGCGCTTGGCTCGCAGCCGCACCTTATCTGTCGCGTCTGCACGGCACCAAAGCCGGATTGCAGCTCGCGCTGGATATTGCCAGCGGAGGCGGGGTGCGTGGCGGCGAGATCATCGTGCTGGAGGATTTCCGGCTGCGCCGCATCCTGGCCACGCTGCTTGGCGTCGATCTCAATGGGCAGCACGATCCGCTGTTACCCGGTCTGATCGTGAGCGGAAACTCGGTGGTGGGCGATACCCTCACGCTGGGCGAGCAGACCAGCGTGGAACTGCTGGCGCTATTTCGTGCCGACGTCGCGACTGCCCAGGAAAATGCGGATGTCGTCGCCTTTCTCGACCAACTTGCCAACCGTGCCACGGTGCTGGTGCACCAGAGCGTAAGTCCGCAGGATCTGGGGTTGTTGCGACGGGTGGTGGAGCTCGAAGCGCCCGCGCACGTGGCCATGCAAGTCGTGAGTGCAACCTGGCCGTTCCTGGTCGGCATCGCGAGTCTGATTGGCGTCGATACCTATCTGGGACCGCCGCAGACGCCGAAGCCGGCACGAGCCAATGTCAGCAGTCTCGGCCAAGACTTCGTCATCGGTCCCGTCTCGCTCGACCCGCGCATGGCCGGCACCGCAGCACCTGCTCCGATCGCGGCGCCCGTTGCAGATGCGGGGGACGACCAGATCGAAGCGTTCGGCACATCTTTCGACTTAGACGGCAGCCGCTCACGTGCCGCACCTGGCCGCAGTCTACGTAGTTATATCTGGCGGCGGCTGCCGCAAACCTGAAGCCTCACGACCAAGGAGAGATCGCCATGGCTGTCTTCGTCATCAACACCGACATCGCGACGGATACCCCGACCATCGAAGTCACGGTCAGCGCGAATCAGCCGCTGCCACTGGGCCGTCACCGCTTCCGGCTGATCGTAGTCGACGACTCCGGCAACAAATCCGCGCCCGACGATGTGGAAGTCATCGTCGCCGATCAGTCGGCCCCGACTGCAGTACTCAATATTCCGAGAGTCGTGAACTTCGGGGCGACCTTCAACCTGGACGGCACCAAATCGTTCGATGCCGGCGGCGGCAAGGTAGTCCAGTACGTATGGACCTACCTCGGACCTAGCAACCTGGGTTGAGCAGACATCGGCGCAGAACGTATCAGGATTTGACGCGACATGGCGGCCTTCAGTATCGGCAAACCGATTACGACGACCGTTCCCGTCATTGCCGTCGACGCCGGCCTGGCCATCGGTGTGCATCGGTTTCAACTCGAAGTCATCGACACCGCTGGAAATCGAAGCAAGTCAGATATCGCGGAGGTCACAGTGCAACGGCTGGTGATTACGTTCCCCACACCTCCGCTGGACGCGGTGATATTGGATCCGACGCGGCCGGTGCCCGGACCAAGCCTCTCCACGCCCACGATCCCGACGCCGACGCCCGTCACTCCCGTGCTCACGCCCACCGTATTCACGCCCACCGTATTCACGCCCGTAGTGTCACCCGTATCGCTCACACCTGCTACGCCGAAGGTGAGCAAACCCACCAGCCCCGCGCCCAAGACCAAACGGAGTAAGCCGAAATGAGCGCAGTCACCCGCCTTCCCGAAGCCGATCCGCTGTATGCACGTCCGCAGCCGCAGCGACCGTTCTACACGACCGGCATGCTGTTGGACGCGCAAGATTTCAGCGATGAGCAGACCTATCACCGCGGACGCCTCGCGCAGGCCATCGCTTTCATCTCTGGCGGTGGCACGTTGGCTGGTTTGCGGGTGGTGCACCAGCCCGAGAACACGACATCAGGGACGCCGGAAGAGATCCGCGTCGAGCCTGGTGTAGCTGTGGACCGGTTGGGACGACTGGTCGAGGTGCCTCGGCCAGCATGTCTGCGACTGCAACGCTGGTTCGATGCGAGCCTGGCGGTGGATGGCGGCGATACGCTCCGGCGTGGAACCTATGACAAACTGACGCGTTTCCTGTCGGCGCGTATTCAGGCCGAGGCAGGCACCGGTGATATTCCAGCTGCGCCTGCTCGCGCAATAGTGGCCGATGTGTTCCTGCGTTTCGTCGCTTGTGAACAAGGTCTCGCGCCCAGCTTTGCAACCGGTCCGTTCGATGCGTTGGACGCCATTGCGACTTCACGGCTGCGAGATGCATACGAACTTCTGCTCGTGGCGCGCGATGCGCTGGACGATGCATTCAGCGGAGTCCCCGATCCGGGCCCTGATCTCGCAGCCATTGCGGATCTCGCCGCTCGCCGTTCGGCACTGCAGGACGCGGTGCTGAACGCCTGGGTCGCGAGCGGGCGCAGCAGCCAGGAAGGACAGCTCGCCCCGTTGCCGGAACATCCGCGCGATATCGACACGACCGCGATCTTTCTTGCGCGTGTACTCATTCCCGCGACCACGGACAGCCCCCCGCAACGCAGCGGTGTGGCAGTTCTGGTCGACAACTGGCCGCGCCGCCTGGTCCCTTCGACGGGATTGCTCATGCGCTGGCTCGGTGCTTAGTTCCTTTTTGGAGAATGCCGTGATCAATCTCACCCAGGGCAGCAACCGCATACAGATCGCTCCCGAGGATGTCGTCTCTTTGCGCAACGCCGGAGTCCTGGTCGAAGACGATCGTCGCCAGCGTCCGCGCTGGTTCGATGGTCGCTTTCTCGCTGCGCGCGACCTCATCCGCGAGCAGCAATACTTCCTCACGCGCGAAGCCGATCTGGGACAAGCGGCGGGCAGCGGTGTAGCGGAAGGGCTGACCATCCGAGAAGGCGCGCAGCCGCAGAGCCTGGTCATCGGCGCGGGGCACGGCATCACGCCTTCGGGAGAGCTTGTGCTGCTCGCATCCGATCTCACCGTGCGGCTGGCAGACCTTCCGCGCGCGGAGCAGTACACGGCGAAGTTCGGATTGGGCAAGCTGCCTCAGCCGCCGCTGCGCAGCCGCACCGGGCTGTTCGTACTCGCTTTGCGGCCGGTCGAGTTCACTGCCAATCCGATAGGTGCTTATCCCACGTCGATGACGGGACAGCGCACGGTAGAGGACGGTGATGTGATCGAAGCTACCGCTGTCGTGCTGGTTCCGTGGCAGGACGACGGTGCGACCGACGCGCTGGATGCGCGTCGCGGAAGGGCGGCCCGCACGATCTTTGTCGACGGCACCGACCGCGGCGTATCCGCTAATGTCCTGCCACTCGCCATGATCGCCTTGTCGAACAACACGCTTGCCTGGCTCGACGCTCCGATGGTTCGACGCGAGTTGGGTGCCGATCGAGCGGATCTTCCTGGCCTGGGCTTCGCGCCGCACGCTTTGCGTCTTGCGCACTTGCTGCAGCATCAGGGTCATGTCGCCGACGTCATCCAAACGACCAACGGGCGCAGCTTCGCAGCCGCGTCGTACTTCCCGGCACTGCCTCCGGCCGGCCCCTTGCCACAGGGGGCGATCAACCCGGCTGATTTTACCCAGGGCTATTTTCCGGCCGAGCTCGCCGTCGAATTCGCCATCATTCCGGAAGACGAACTGCCAGCCCTGGTGGAGGAATCGCTTTCTCTGCCCGGCATCGATCTGACCGCCGCATCCGAAACGCTGGCATCCACGTCGGTCCTGTTCCTTGCGCCGGTTCCGCGCAACGAATGGCGCGCGGTCGTCGCACGCCTGAACACGCTGACGCGCGCAGTGGTACCCGCCGCGCCTAATCTGGTGGCTGCCCGCAAGCCGTTGGAAATCCTGCAGCGCTTGCGCCTACCGCGTCCGATCATCGCTCCGCTCGATCCGACCAGTCCATCGGATGCGGAGTGGCAGCGGCTCGCGCAATTACCCGGCCTCTGGTACGTGCGTCGGCGTAACATTGCTTACCGCGAAGACCTGGCCGGTGTGGCCGTGCGCTTTGCCGGTACCGAGACGCTCAACGCGCCGCTGGTGAATCGGCTCACCCTGCTCGGATTGAGCACGAACTTCAACAACGTTCTCGAGCGCGCCACGCCGGCGGCGCAGTTGGAAGTGCGGAAGCTGCTTGCCTCGCCGCGCTTCGTCGATTCTCCGAGCTTGACTGCGGCTGCTCTCGGCGAACTGAGCCGCACGACAACTTTGGACCAGGCGGGCGCACTTAAAGCGGCGGCGACTCTTACTGCAACCAACGTCGGCGCCGGTCTCACGAAGATCGATACCTCCACCAATGTCGCTGCCGCTCCTGCGGCCTTGCAGGCGATTGCCAACGCTTCGGACTGGAAGGAGTTGGATGGCGCCGCGGCGACCGCGCCAGTTGCAAACCTGCCGAGCATCGCTTCCACGCTCACTGGCGCGAACGTGGTGCTCACGAATGTGTCCGTCACCAGAGTTACTCCGGGGGTCGGTAGCGTTGTTACTCCTCGTCTGGGCAGCACGGTGACATCTGTTTGGGGCGTCGGGAGAACCGTGCAACCCGCGGTGCTACCGAAGACACCAGCCGCTGCGCCAAAGCGTGCAGTCTCCAAAGCATCTGCGGCCAAGGCAGCCGCCAAGGAACCTGCGGCCAAGCCACCGGCGAAGCCGAAAGCGAAGAAGAAGTGATGGGGCCAGTCGAGTACGGTCGATCTGAAGTTGCATCTGACCAAGGAGCCTAATCGTGAGCACCACGCCGATCACTACCGCGCTCCCAGGCGAGCAGATCCTGCAGCTTTCACCATCAGATGCGAACGAGGCGGCCACTGTCTGGCTGCGGCGGCCCAATCTTTTCCCAGGACGCGCACTCACGGCTCCGACACTCGACGCTCGCAGCCACTGGGCTGCGGGGCACATCGTCCTGCGTGGTCAGACCTTCACACCTGGAATCGTCAACGGTCTGGAGGTTGGCTACGCCGTTACGCCGCCGAGTGAGGCGGGCACACGCGCACAGGTGCGTGTGCATATTTCCGCAGGCCGAGGACTCGCTACGAGCGGCGAAGACGTATGGGTAGCGCGTGCGATCGAGTTCGACTTCTATGGCCTGCCCGTCGTCGCATCACCAGCGGTGTTCGAAGGGGGGGGCGGGAGCGCAGATGACAGCGAGACCGAATCGCTGCGCGCCCGCGCGATAGGCCCGAGTTTGGGTGAGCTGCTCACGACCAACGCTGGCGCATTGCCTCTTGCCGGCGTTCTGGTATTGCAGCCCACGGCGCTCGACGTCTCCGACATTGATCCGCTCGATCCCTGCGATCGCTGCGGTTGCGCCGAGGGTAACGTCAGCTACGAGGATTGGCGTCTCGCCGACGCCGTGCGCCTGCTCTGGTACGTCTGGCCCGACGAATGGCGTGCGCTGCCGGCCGCAGGACCGCGCTTTCGCAATGCGCTCGCTTATGCGATCTTCGATGCAGAGCGCAGCCTCGACGGGAGTCAGGCGCTGCCCTGGGAAGAGTTCGGCGTGCCGATTGCCTTGATCGGCGTCGACGCGCAATACGTGCCCAGCTTCAGCGATGGCCCAGCCGTCGCCAGAGTCGGCGGTCGTGCGCGGGTGAGCCGGCTGCAGCTAGGTACACAGGCCAGCGGCGAGCTTATACTCGCGCCGCGCCCACGCTTGAGCGCGCTGTGGCAGGCGCAGATCGAACAGCTCGCAGGTCAGATCGCGGATCTCGGCGATCCCGCACCGGCCGCCAATGTGCTCGCGCAATCCTTCGGCCGCCTGCCACCGTGCGGCTTGTTGCCGACCAACGTATTCGATCTGACCAATCATTCGAGCGGTTTTTTCCCCGGTGGCTTCGATCTGGATGCGGTACCGGTACCGTTGGAGCAACTCGATCTCGCTGTGCGCGAAGCGGCGCCGCTTGCACCGCTCGATTTCTCTCTCGGCGAGCGCGCACGGGTGTTGGTGCCGGTGAGCCAGGCTTCCTGGGAGCCGCGACTGCTGCTGACCGAGACCATCGATCCGCTGTTTCAGCAAACTCTGGATGGTTTTCTGCTCGGACGCAGCCGCGCGCTCGGTGCTCGTCAAGGATTGCGCCTGACTGAGGCGACACTGCGCCAGGCGATCGACGCCACACTGCCCGCAGTGCCGGGTATCGCCGATGATCCGGACGCTTTGGAAACGGAGAGTTTCGCTCCATGGGGTCCGCCACCGGTCGGTAGTGGACACCGCGCTACGTTGATGCCGGGTCTGCACCAACACTTCTTCGATTCTGCGACGGCTACCATCACGCCCGCCGGGGGCGACTCGCTATACGCCTGGGTTTATCTGGATCCGGATAACCCGCCGCAGACTTTAATGTTGCAATGGCTGTCCGGGAGTTGGGAGCATCGCGCGTACTGGGGTGTCAACAGCATCGTTTGGGGCACGGACGGGAGTGCGTCGCGCCTGCGAATGGGTGACCTGCCTCCACTCGGTGAATGGGTTCGGCTCACCGTTCCCGCGGACAGCGTCGGACTCGCTGGACAAAGCATTACCGGCATGGCATTCACTTTGTTCGATGGCCGGGCTGCTTATGGCTTCAGCGGTCGATTGGCGGGTGGCACCGAGAATGTCTGGTTCGGAGCGACGCTCCCCGCGGGAGCCGTGCAGCACGGGGATTACACGTGGGCCTTCCTCACGCCCAACGCGCTGTGGGCGCCCTTCGAACCGAGCTTCGATCTGGTCGATGCACCCGCAGGTGCGGCCGCACCGCCCGCTGCAGGTGTCAGCAGTGTGATCCAGAACCTCGTTGCGAGCGGTGCCCTGAATTCACTCTCGACGCATGAACAGGGACAACTCCCAGCGCGCGGCTTGAAGGGTTTTATCGACTACCTCACCTCACGCACCAACCGCGCCGACGATTTGATCGACTTTGGTTTCGTCAAAGTCCAGACGGATGTCTATCGCCTGCGGCAACTGGTTCTCAACACCACAGCCGCGACACGGCTCGCAGTCTCTCCAACACTTGCCGGCATTGCGGAAGCGGAAACTGCGGTGGCCTCCCAGCAGCAGATTTCCACGTTCTTCAATGACTTGAAGGGCGGAGCCGCGACGATCGGCAGCAAAGCGCTGCCGACTGTGGCAGAGCGTGCAGCGTCAAGCAACGCGGCGATCAGTCCGCGTGCTCTGAGTGTCAGCATCGGCGGAAAGGTCGGAACGATTTCGGGAATCGGAGGCGGTTCCAAGTTGGAGGCGGGCACAGCGATGCTCAAGTTGTCGGGTTCGCAGTTCGCGAATCTCCAGCTCGATACCGGCATCGGGCCGATCGTAAAGCAGCCGACCTACACGCCGATCGACATCGGGAACGCAAATCCATTGGTGGGAAACGTCTCCATCCGCACAGCCAGCATCGCGGAGCGTCTGGCGCAGCCCAAAGCGCAGGAGGCGCGCGACTACTCGAGCGCCTCGCGGCAGGATGGGGTGAATCGCTTGCTGATGCTGGCCGATACGCTGCGCGATGAGGACCGCAGCGATGCCAACACGCCGGGTGAAACCTCTGGTCTATTCGCCGGTCTGCAGGTTTTCGGTGCGAAGGACGATCCATTCCTAGGTGACGATGTGGCAACCAAGACCGCCCGGCGCCTTCCGTTCACCGATTTCCTGGACATCGCAAAGCGGACGAACCTGCTCTCGTTGATGCTGCAGCCGCCAGCTCACGACTTCGATCCCGACGAATCCACTCACTTCTCGGATGCGACCGATACGTCGGATGCGTCCGTGGCCCTGCTGCGGCAAATCGAGGGAAGGGTGAGACTGTTCCGGGATGCAATCGCGGCCTGCCAGCAAGCGCTGACCGTGCTGCGAGCCGACTACAACTCGGCGCTTGCCAGCGAGGCTGCCTGGGGTCAGAAACTGGCGCAGGCCCGACATGACGTAGCCGTGACGCGAGCGCTGATAGCGGAAGAACAAACGCGGCTGGATGCAATCAACGCGCGCCGCGCTGCGGTGCTCGCCAGCGAAGTGCGCTTTCTCGCCTATATCCGGCCGCGCGATGCCGATAACCTGATGACACCGCCGGTGCGAAATCTCGATCCCGGCCTGATCGATCCGCCGGTGCCTGCCTGCTTGCGCGAGCATCCAGATATTCCGGACGAACTCAACGCAATGCTGGTGGTCGTGCGCGATGCGCCGGCTGCCTGGTTCGGGCAGGGTTCAACCTGGTTCGATGGCCTCAGCAAAGTGGGCTCGCTGGTGAAGGCGGTGCAGACCACGCAGTTGCGCACGCAGATTGCGGCGGCCGCGCCGATGCTTGGCATCAGTTCAGAAGGGCTGGCCGGCGCCATAGCGAACATTACGTTGAAACAGAGCCAGACCGTGAACGTTGCCCGCAGCGTGGCGCTGCAGATCGATCCGGTGCGACTGTCTTCGCTCACATGGCAGGGCGCCTTCCAACAAGCAGTGCAGGTGGTGTCCCTGGGCGATCTCATCTCGGGCGAGCACGGCAGCAGCGCTGTCGCAAAGCGCGCTGCAAACTTCTATCAGACTTTCTCTGAGATATGTGCTTGTCTCTACGCTGAGTTCTCGGGTGTACCGCCGGCGATCCGGCTCGGGTGGGCTACCCAGCTTTCGGAGTTCGACACCGCGCCGAACCTGCGCAATCTGGCGAGCCTGCCGCATTGGGCGGAGCTGGGATATGTCGATCGCCGTCAGATGCAAGCTTACGCGGATTGGCTGTTCAGCCAGGCATCGAATACCGAAGCGCGTGCGCAGGGGCTGGTGAACGACGTGGTTCGCATGTGCATCCTGCTCGCGAGTCACGCACCGATCGATCGCATCATCGCCGGTCGCATTCCACGCCCAGTGACTGCACGCCCCGGGGTGCGCATTCCGCTCGTGGCCCTGGATGTGAGCAAATTGCGCATCGGAATGCAGGCAGTGGTCTATCGTGCCAACCAGATCGTGGCCAGAGCGGTGGTCGAGGATGTCGGCGGTCAAGAACTTTCTGCGCGCGTGCTGCAGACCTCGGCGGCGTCGGTGGATCTGGACGAAACCGCGCGGGTGCAGTTCGCAGCGCCGGCGAGTGTCGGTTTTACGGCTGCGCCGTTGCGGCTGCTTTCGTGAGCAGCAGTTAATCTGGCAAATACAGAGATCGCATGAGCAGTCCAATCCGCCTCGTCCGCCATCTCCGCCTTCGGGCCGACAGTGAGAGGGCAATTCACCGCGCCGCCCTCCTGCTGGAAGATGCGCTGCGCACCGCGAGCCTGCCCGACGAGGCGGGTCGCATTGTCCTGGTGCGCAGATTCGCGCTAGGTCGGATCGACACCCAAGCTGCACCGCAGACTCTGGCACTGATGCTCGAGCGCGCCATCGCTCGAATGGCGGCGGCCTGCGTCTACGTCGAGGACGAGAACGCTGCGCAGGCTCCCGCAGTGTGGTTTCGAGACGCGCTGGATGCTCATACGAAGCTTGCGTTGCGGCTTGCTAGTGGCAGTCCCGTCGATGCGTGGTATTGGCCGCTCGCGGTTACTGTTTGGCGACCTCATAGCACTGTACCCGTGGCGCTGCGCAGGATCATGTTCTCTCTTGCAGGGCTGCCGGAAGCACCGGTGGCATTGCCTCGATGGGCGGCGGCGTTAGCGAGTGCGGGGTACATCGAGCAGGTGGCAGCCGCGCTGCGCGGCGACGACATTGTGTCACTGGCAAGGGCCGCCCACGTGCGGATTCCAACGCCCGTGCGTCACAAATCTGTCTCGGGCGATTCGGTGATGCATACGCTTCCGTCCAGACTGCCGCGGATCGCATCGCTGCCTGCTATCGACCCGTTCGATCCGCGCTACGTGTTGGTGCGTGCGCTGCTGCGAGTGGCGGAGGTGCAGGCCGGCAAAGCGGTTGGCTGGAGCACACCATTGCTGAGTGTCGAGACGCGGTCAGTCGCGACGCAGGGTCAGTCGGCGAATACCTCTGACGCTCGCGTTGCGCCGCCGGTTCCCGTGGCGAACAAAGGACAGCCTCAGCCGCCTGCGCCATTCCTGCGAAGCGCGGATTCAACTGCGCCTCCCAAGGCTACGCAGCCGCGTCGCAGCGACGCAATGGTGCGCGTTCGAGACGACATACCCATTCCATCGAGGTGCGAGGACCGGTGCATCGATACTCGAGCTGGAGGCCTCCTTTTCCTCATTCCAGTTCTGCAACGCCTTGGCTTTCAGGAGTGGTTGGATGCGCAACCCGACTGGACACAATTTGACCTCGCCCGCCGAATGTTGGCGAGCGCGTTGCGTCGGTTGCGGGTTGCGTCCGACGATCCGGCTTGGTCGCTTGCCTCATGGCGATCTCCGGCCAAGCGGGTTCCGCCGCGCTTTATCGCGCCGGCGCTCTGGCGCGAGGGTCTCTGCACAGGCGAGGGCGAACTACGTCTTGCAGAGAGCGCAACGGGCGCGACGTTGTGGGACACGTCGGGTCGACTCCTGCTCGGTGCGTGGACGGACGTTTGTCCCCGCAGTCTGCTACGCGCACGGCGCGCGGCTGCGACCGATGTGGCGCTCATAGTCGATGCTGACCGCGCGAGCCTCGTCAGCAACGCCTGGCTGGTCGCGTGCCGACGCTGGCTGCGGCGCTATTCCGGCATCGGATTGTCGCGTCTGGTCTCGCGCCCGGGGCAGATAAGGGTCACACCTACTCACATCGACATGCGTTTCGATATCGCTCTAGCTGAACTGAGCGTGCGCCGTGCGGGACTGGATATCGATCCCGGTTGGGTGCCGTGGTTCCAGCGTGTCGTGACCTTCCGCTACCAAAGCTAAGAGAGGTCACAATTGGATGCATGGCGCACACGCACTACGGTACCGTCATGTCAGAAGGTCCTACAGGATGCGGCCCAGAGGACTAGATCGGGCGATGGGCTCCGCGCATAACGCCATTCGCTCGGTGCCCGCGCAGCGCGAGGCCGCGCAGACCCTTGAACCGTCGCTGCGCAGTTTCGCGCTGGCTGCTGCCGCCTCCGTCGTACAGCAAGCAACGGACGATGGCGCTTCGCTAGAAGTGCAGTATCTGCGTGAGCATCTCGCCGCGGTTGCACCGGCCGGTGAAAGTTGGCACGCACGACTGCCTGAATATCTGGCGCGGCCCCGAGTATCGGATGTGCCCCTATTGGCTTTGGCACACGAGTTGGGGATGACGCTCGCGGAATTGCTCGCTGTCGCACTGGCAGCCGCCGTCGAAGACGACCTGATGGCTGGAAGAGCGCTTGCCTATCTGCAGGCGCCTGTGGGGGGGTCGCGTCCTACCCTCGGACTCCTCGCGAGGCTGCTGGCGGATCTTCCCGATTGTCCCGCAGCACTGCAGACGCTAGCGGCAGGCGCTGCGGAACGCGCCGGGGTCCTCACACTAAATGGCGAAAGCCCTCTCCCCGAGCGCTCGATGGCGCTGCCCGTCCCGATCGCGTTGGCGTTGCAAGGCATCGAGTGCGACTGGTCTGGGATCGGCATCGGCCTGGGTAGTCTGCCGCAGACCGTACTTCCGCCTTCGACGTTGAGCGAAGCAGGGCGACACGCGAAGGTGCTGGCGGCGGCGCCTTCACGCGCACTGGTGATCCGCTCCGGCTCGACGGTCGAAGCTCGCGCCGCAGCTTGCGTCCTCGCTGCCGAACTGGGACGGCGTGCGGCGTTCATCGAGACCGACCGCCTCGCAGCGCTCGGTCCATGGTTGTTCCTGCGAGGTTTGCTGCCGGTGATGTGCGTTGAGCTTGCACCGGGTGAGCATCGCAAACTGCTGCCTATTCCTGGCTACCGCGGACCTTTAGCGGTCGTGTGCGGACCGGATGGCACGCTCGAAGCGCAAGGCGAGGCGGCATTGTCCTGGCGCGTAACGACGCCCGGAAGCCTCGAACGAGAAGCCCTGTGGCAGGGCGCATTGGATGACTCGGAACTCGCGCGCAGCCTCGCGCGGGAGCACCGGCATTCGAGTGCACGAATCGGCGAACTGGCGCGGGTCGCACGGCACATGGCCCTGATCGAAGGTCGTACTCAGCTCGGCCACGCAGACATTGTCGCCGCGGCGCGGGTCGCTGAAGGGCAGGGGTTGGGTGCACTCGCGCAGCCGATGACCGAACTCGTGCACGACGACGCATTGGTAGTACCGGCAGCGCTGCGCGGAGATCTCGATGCGCTCGCCGCGCGCTGTCGCGCCCGTGACACGCTTACCGATACACTGGGCCCGGCGGCGATTACGCGCTACCATCCCGGCGTGCGTGCTTTGTTCGTCGGCCCATCCGGGACCGGCAAGACGCTGGCGGCGAGTTGGCTCGCGACGAAGCTCGGCATTCCCATGTATCGCATCGATCTTGCGGCTGTCACGAGTAAATACATCGGCGAGACAGAAAAAAATCTCGCGCAACTCATCGCCCGCGCTGAGCACGCCGAAGTCGGGTTGCTGTTCGATGAAGCGGACTCGCTGTTTGGCAAGCGCACCGACGTGAAGGATTCCAACGACCGTTTCGCCAACGCCCAAACCAATTACCTGCTGCAGCGGATCGAAAACTTCGATGGCATCGCGATCCTCACTTCGAACAGCCGCGCTCGCTTCGATAGCGGGTTTTCCAGACGCCTCGACGCGATCATCGATTTTCCGTTGCCGGGACCGGAGGAGAGACGGGCGTTGTGGGTCGCGCACCTGGGAGGGAAGCACGGCTTGTCGACGGCCGAGCTCAACGAGCTTGCGGCAACCGCGGATCTGGCGGGCGGACATATTCGAAATGCAGTGTTTGCCGCGGCTGCCACCGCGCACGCACAGGCGCGTCCGCTGGTCTACAACGATATCGTGAGGGGACTCGCGGGCGAATACCGCAAGCTGGGTCGACACATTCCTGCTGGGCTCGCTCGCTGATTCTCGACTAGCGGCATGGACGGCCCAAGGATGGGTGCCGTGTGATGTCGACCAGTCCGGCGGACATGGATTAGGCTAAGCGATTGCGAAGCGGAGGTTGAGATGGCGAACAGAGCGACAGGACGTACCGCGCGGACCTCGACTACGGCCAAAAGTCAGGGTCATTCCGCCGCACGCAATTTCGCCGGACAGCCTGCGGGTGTTCCACGTTTTGCGCGTGCGGCGAGAGTACGCGCCAGCACGATACCGCAGCGAGGCGACGGGATCGCCGAGTCTGCGGCAGATCGCGCTGCTGGAGATTGGCGGCATTGGGATCATATCGACTCTGCTGCCGGTCCTTCTACTTCGCTGGCATCGACCTCTTCTTCGCAAGCCGCAGCGATCGCCCGCAACGCCACCGGCGGTAAAGTGCTTCCTGATCGATGGCAGCAGGAGGCACAGACTCGCTTCGGTATCGATACGGACGTTATCCGCGTCCACGACGACAGCACTGCCGGCCGGTTGGCCACGGGCTTCGGCGCAAATGCAGTCACCGTAGGAACGAACATCTTCTTTGCACCGAACCGCTACGCACCGGACAGTCCCGCCGGCGAACATCTACTCGCCCACGAACTCGCGCACGTCGCCCAACAGGGTGGCGAGCCGCGTGCAGTCCAGTTCAATCTTGCGCAGACCATGCCGGTGCCGCTCGGATCGTTCGACATGAACATGACCACGGTGGCGGCGACTGCGACCGCCAATCCCGGCATGTCGGGAACCATCCGTTTCGATCCCGATCCGAATGGCCCCTACTCGGCAGAAATAGGTTTGATCCAGGCGATCAACATTACCGACGTCGGCGGCGCCAGCAACCCTGCGTCGGGTATGCCGGTGAACTGGAACAACATCACGGACGTCAACACGGGTGTGCAAGGCACGGAGGCGGGCCGGATGGAAATGATGACCACCGGCACAGACGGAGCTCCCGCCGGTTGGTACATCGATTCGCTACCCTCTGCCACGCCCCGGGGCGGTCAGATCGGGCCCAACTATATCGAGCACTTTGGGATCGGTGGCAACAACCAGTTCGGCTGGCTGCGTTCTCCAACCGACTTCGGCCCAGCCTCGTTGTGGGACTTCCCCAATATGAGCTTCGATGTGGATTTCGATTTCGAGACGGTCGCTAAGGGGACCGACAATCAAACGATATACGGTGGCGTGGACTGGGGGTTCCAGATCCGTTCCGGAGCGGTAGTCGGAAGCTCGGAATACGCGCAGGCGCACGGCGGTGCATCGAGCACGTTCGACGAGGCGCTGGAGCGTTTCCGCGGTTACTACGTGCACGAACCTGTCGTCCTTTACTTCGATACCGATCAGGAACTGCCGGTCGCTGGGGAGGAAACCAAACTCGACGATATTCCCGACTATCTCGCGCGCTATCCGGATGTGAACGTCAGCATCGACGGGTGGGCAGACGTGCGCGGCAGCGAGACACACAATTTCGACTTGGCGCAGCGGCGTGCCAACGCCGTCCATGATCTGTTGCTGATTCTGGGCGTGGATCCGGCACGGATCGTGTGGAGTTTCGGCATGGGAGAAAGCGACCAATTCTCCCAGCATGGGACTGCGGCTGGAGCAACGCAGCCGATCGACGCCGGTCGGCTACGTGCCAATCGCCGCGTCGTGGTCAGCTTTGAGCACACCGTCTCCAATCACCCGCTGGTCATGCCGTGAGTGACGAAGTCGCTCGGCTGATCGGGTCCATCAATCTTGACCCCGATCCAGCTCACGGAGATCTGACCCCGGCGGTGCATGCGCTAGTGCGAATCGGTTTGCCGGCGCTACCGGCGATAATGCAATTATTGGAGGCAGAGGATAAATACACACGCCTGCGCGCCCAGCGCGTGCTCGAGGGTGTGACGCGCGCGTGGGTGCGCGATCGAACGCCTGCTGCCCCGCTTACACGTAGCGATGCGCATGCGTGGATGAAGCTCTGGCAGGAAAACGGTGCATTCGATTGGGAGGCGGATGCCGCGACGCGCGCACGGGCCATCTCGCTTTGGCGGGCGTGGCTCGCGCGAGTCGGGTCCTAGCCGCCTCGCTTCAACCCCAGCAACCGCCCCAACCTGCCCTGTCGAATGAAGAGTCGATCCAACGTATACAGGTGCAGATTGGTGAGGACGAATGCCACGGTCGCGACGATTGCTCTGGCGGCATAGTCC
>Ga0105248_10000885_pt1 | contig 33551 bp, 20 predicted proteins | sample KBSS34metaG_FD_81524 | JGI IMG/M metagenome (GOLD analysis project Ga0105248, IMG submission 81524) | Switchgrass rhizosphere microbial communities from Kellogg Biological Station, Michigan, USA - KBS S3-4 metaG | ecosystem: Host-associated > Plants > Roots > Rhizosphere > Soil | place...
GCCCCGGCGTTCGAACAGCGTGTTGAACATTGCCGCTATGATGAAAGATCGCACCCATTGACTGTTGCAGACTGTGCCCGGTCTGTTGCCCACTGCGCCCAGACTGATTTTGAACCGCAGGAAAATCACTCTGAACCAACGCCGGCCGGTTTACGAAGGCATGCTGCACATTGTGGTGCCAGACGCTCGGGGACGATTGGAAGACACCGGAGGTCGGGTTGGCTGAGGCCGGGGTGGAACTCAAAGGAACGGAACAGGCAAGCGCGACGACCAGCTTGAACACGGTTTTTCTAGATATTTGGATAGTTTTCGCCGACTTAGATTGATGGGCCACGCTTTTCACCAGTTTGAACGCCTACAAATACGAAATAAAACGGATTCCGACGCCAAAACAAGAGCCCTAGGCGGGAGCTATTGCGGGGCAAGATAATGATATAACGCACGGTCATTCAAGATCATACTGCCGCTAAAACAGAATTGTCAGTAGCGCCAAGAACGTCCCGAGCCGAGGCTTTGAGCGTATTTAAAATTGATTTATCTGAGGCCAATACAATATATATATTGACAAGATCGACGGTCATTGAATGCCAGCCGATGAATTTATTGATTCATGGCCGTTACATCAGGGCGGCGATAGTGCACAAATTGCTCTGAACCATTTTGCAGACCATTCAATATGGCAGCCGTCTTTAACAGGTGTTTGGCAGCGTGACGCTTGGCCGCATCTTCCGAGTGGGCAAAATCACGCAACTGTTTAAGCCCGGCCATTGTCGAGAGTAGATTGAATTCAGATCTAAATGTGGTGTAACCGGCAATATTCTCACTGCGCATCCTGCGGTGAGAAATTGACTGCATTGGATTTACCTGAGCATATTCTGAGGTTTCACTCTCAGTGACGGTTATGTGGCAACCGGGCTCAATTGCAACTCTTCTTTCGCCAAGGGTAATCACAAGCGAATTTGCTCGGTTATCGTCGAGGTTGTAAACCGTCAAACCCTTTTCGCTTTCTAAAAGAAGGGCCAGACAATTTTTCTTCAAAGTTATGGTGCCAAACTTAGTAGCAAAGTTTGTGTCATTTTGCGGAGCAATCAGGATTGCTTCATCAGACAATATTCTCTGACCATTTCCATTAAGAGTGACAGCGCCGGGGCGGCTGAGCGATTTTGCTGATGAGCGTGAGCTGTTAACCACCGCGTCTGAAATCGCCGATTGCATCTGAATATTTTGCAGCGGCAAAGGAGGCTGGATGTAGAGCATATTTAAGGAAAGAGACGGAGCGGCTTTAACAGCGCTGTTACCGGTAGTCGGCACCATCAATTGACTTGCGGTGCGTACCGACGGTGAGGCAATCACACCTGCGGGTTCGGGAGGGTCAGCCGTGATCACGACACTGCCATTAAGAGATATCCCGGTACCCGGTCCCGGAGCACTGAGGACAATGTTTCGACCAAAGGCATTGAGGGTGTTGTTCGGAGTTGTAGTGAATATGGCTGAGGAATTGTTGTAGAAAATTTTGCCTTTGCCGGTAAAGTTTTCATCGACGTGTGCCGGCGTCGTGCCGGCTGTCGGTGTCTTGGGCGCCGGTCCTACGAGAATGCTGACATTGCCGAGATTGGGAGCTGTTGCAGAGGCATGAATAGCTGAACCGGTGTCGAGAAAAACCTGTCCGCTGGTCTTGGTATTTTGCAGAGTAACGCTGCCGCTATTAGTGTTCAATTGTGATGCCGCTGTGGTCTTGATCATATCGCCGGCGTAAACAATCGAAATCGAACCTTTGGAAGTCGTTATGTTATTGACGAACAAATTGCCGGCTGCAGCCGTGCTTCCATTGAATGAGAATGATTTGACCGGCTGCGCTATTGAGGCGATCGAAATGTCGCCGCCAGGAACGTTGTCGGTCAATGTCACATTTCCGGTTGTTCCGATGACAATAGTGTGTGAGTTGAGCGAGCCTTTCGATGTATTGATGTCACCCGTATCGCTGCTTAATACAGCAGTACCAGCAAAGATGTTAGCAATTTTCCCAAATGTAATTGCACCTCCCTTGCTGGAGTTGATCGATGCAGAAGTCGGCGCGAAGACTATATTGTTAATTGCGATTGGACCACCAGCGATTAAGGTCAGGCTGGTCTGCGAAGTTGACTGACCACTGAGGGTCAGGGCACCGGCAGTGGTGAAGCTGGCATTATCACCAAGAGTACTGTTTAAGGTGAACAGTTTGGAGTTTACGTTATTTACTGAAACATTACCGACAACGTTGGTATCGATTTGGCTTATGTTGGTTTGCAAATTGTTGACGGTCTGACCGGTGAGCGAGAGGGAGACGGCGTTTACAAGTCCGCCTGATTGCGTGATTGCCCCCAGGTTGCCGGGGGTGCCGGCCACCAGGGACACGTTACCCGTTCCGTCCCCAATAGTGTTGTTGATAAAAATACTGCTGTTGGCGTCCGCCGAAAGACTGACTTGTGAACCACTCAGTGTGCCGGCAATAATCATGTCCTGGCTTGAATGCAGGGTGAAGATTTTGCCTGAAGAGGCATTAAGCGTTAGAGCACCGGCTTTAGTGCCCACCAAATAAACGCTGCCTTTCCCGGCAGTCGCAGTCAAAGTATCGCTTGAAATAAAGAGCGGATTAGAAGATTTGCCCTTGCTGCCGACGCCTATAGATCCACCATTTGAGGTCAAAGAAACCGAGAGTGATTTTATGGTTTCAACCGGGGTGCCTGAGATATTCTTGCCGGCAGAGACAGCGACACTTGTGCCGCCTGTGAGGAAATCAGTGCCGCCAATACTGACGTCGCCGCCAATGTTTGTAACTGAGATTACGGCGCTCTTAATTGCGGCCGCCGTATTTATGCCGTTTGTTGTTGGGCTGCCAATGATAAATGCCTTGGTGCTGTTTGACGAAACGGTAAGGTTGCCACCGGCGCCGGTTACAAAATCATTCCAGGATCCATTCACAAGCAGTGCCCCGCCGGAGGCCAGCGTCACGTTTGTATTGTCGGCCGCCACCGCAGAAGGATTGGTAATCAATCCACTGAGATTGACTGTCAGGTCGCCGCCATTTTTGACACTTACAGACCCAGTGCCACTTGGTGCGGCATTGGATGTGTGGTTATCAATTTGTATGTTGCCAGCACCACTGGTGCTGATCGTCAATGGTGTTTTGCCGCTGATGTCAACCGAAATCTTGCCACCGGCGTTGGCGCCTTGAGCATTAAGAGTCAGTGGTGCCGGTGGGGAGATTGAATATGCCAGCTTGGCGGCACTGATCGAAATAGCGCCACCAGCTCCCAGAAAGGGAGAAGCTGTTATATTGCCGGTGCCCAGTGTCAGCGTTTTTGCGGCCGATAGATTAATGGTTACCGAGGCGAGGGGTTGCGTGGCACTGAAAAGTTTGCCCAGATCAAGATTGCCGCCACTTCTAAAATCGGCCAGAAGCAGGGTCTGCCATGTGCCCGCTCCAGAGACTTTCAAGTCACCGGTGAAGTTGGCCACCTTGGTGTTAATCGGCGTACCACCTATCAAACCATCGTTGACCAGGGCTGCGGTGAAGATCTGATTGGTGCCACTATTTGAAATAATCGAACCGGTGGCGGCGACATTTATACCGGCCAGGTCGGATACGGTGATGTTGCCACCGATGATACCGCCGTGAATGGCGTTTGACGTAGGTGTAAGAGCCGTGGCCGGGTCAATCGAAAAAGGAATTTTGGAGCCGGATGAGAGCAATACAATGCCGGAGGTACCGGTACCAAGACCGGCGGTACTGAGAGAGCCTTCAATTTGAAGATTGCCCACCGCACTCAAAAATTGATTGCCGCCATTATTGTTGTTAACCGTCGGCTGAATGTCTATTGCCCCCGTAATTTCGTGAACAAACAATGTGCCGCCGCTGGCAATGTTGACCGTACCGCCACCACCGCCGGTGGTTCCAGCCTTAGCGCTGAAAGTGAAACTATTTGTTGTTGTATCGACCACCAGAGTTTGCTTGCCCGACAGCACCAGCTGCAGGCTGCCGCCATTACCGGTAGCGCCGGATTTGGCGTCGGCATTGAGATTAACGCTCCCGTTCGGATGAACAAGAGTGGTGGCACTTACTGAAATACCGCCACCGTCATTGCTCACCAGCGGCGCCACAGTGAGAGTATTGGTGGGGATCGTCAGTATTCCCTTAGCAATTAGATTCAACTGCTGGGTCGTGCTGCCCGCCTGGAATGGCGAAAATGTATTGGTATTTGTTATGGTCAAATCACCACCGGAAGAGCTGGTGAAATTTAAGGGACCCTGGATCGTACCGCTATTTACGATTGCCAATGTAGCAAGTGGATTTGTTATGACAAGAGAACTGCCTGCGACATTCGCTATTGTCACTGTGCCCTGGTTGGTGAGCTGACCGGTCTGTAGGGCAAAATTGGGGGAAAGGACGGTGCCCGTCGATTCTATTAATGTAGTGGCTTTGGCTGCCGTAGTCATATTGAGATTTGTTTTGCTGTCAATGGTGCCGCCCAGATCTATGGCATTGCCGCTACCGGTAGTGACAAGCGTAATTACTCCTCCGTTGGTCTTAAATGTGTCGCCGTTGGCTTGAGTGAATGACTTCGCACTTATGGTGGCGCTTGTGGCTACGGTCAGATTTTGTCCCGCAGCCTCAGTTACGGATCCAGTCGACGTCAACGTGAGAGAGCCGGAAGCTGTACCAACCGTGCTCGTCTGCAGGCTTGTGTCACCTTTGACATTGACGACTGCATTAGAAGTCGTCGTCAACGTCAAGGATGGAGTAGCGACATGGAGCGCTGTGTTTTTACTGCCGATCACAGCAGCTGTAATGCTGATCGACTTACCGGAGATCTGGGGAGCTGACCCGCCTTGACCAACCGTGCCGCCGGCAGTCAGCGTGACAGTCCCGCTTCCGTCTCCAACTTGCTTGAGAAAGGTGATGTTGCCGCCACCGGCCGTGACTGTGACATTACTAGCCTTGATCACGGCAGCAGATATAATCTGACCAGTGCTGTTCAAGAGAGTGACGTTCTGCGCCGTTATAGGGGCAAGAAATTCCTGAAATAAGAGGCCACCGGCAGCAGTCACATTGAGTTGAATATCACTACCCTTTACTGCACCTACAATACCCATGTTTGGAGAAACAAGAAGCAGCTTTCCAGCTGTGATGGTATTCACTCCCAAGACGGACATATTAGAATTAACTATAGTATTCTGACTAGTTTTGCCGGCAGTAAGATTGAGTTCGGAAGCAAAAATCGGCAAAGCAGCAAGGCTGCCGAAGCCCCCAGAGGTACTCTTGAGTGTAAGTACATTGGCACTGATTGTACCCGCCGTGCGCTCGACGTTTCCTCCGATCGTTGTAATGGAGGTAGAAGCATTGCTGCCGGTGTCACCGGTGATTTCAATCGAGCCGACCTTGTTTGTATTGCTTATAGTGACGAATACTGACTTACCGCCGGTGACTTTCAGCGCACTGGAAGCACTCGTTAGCTGGAATAGATTGCCAGCTTTGCCCATGGCCGTTACCGAAGTCGGCAGTGTGTTGCTGTCGACAATTACGACACCCGTAGACACGGGGTCTGTATTGCCACCGGTGACGGTAATAGTTGTGGCATTGGTTTTGATCGGATTTTTAAGTGTCCCAAACACGCCCTTGTCTATCGATGCGTTGACGGTATCGGTATTGAGAGAAATGCTTTTCTCCAGAATGTTAGACGTGCCGATTGTGGTCAGATTCACACCGCCGACCGCTCCGGCAAAGACATTGGCAGCCAGAGTTATGCCACCGTCTGCCGAAAGAAAGACACTGCCGCTGGTTGATGTAATACTTCCGGCTACAGTCAGGCTGCCAGTGGTATTAACCGTAAAGCTACCCTGACCGGAATTGGATTTTTGAATAATCAAATCACTGGGAGAATCTATAAAAACAAAATTGTTTGTATTCACAGCGAGCGTGATTTTAGCGTTGGCGACTGGTTGTGCCTTCAAACCGAAATGATTTGCTCCTGTGCCAATTTTACCGGTGGTAGAGCTAAGATTGGCGTTGTTGGTGATCAAGAATTTACCGGCCGCTGTAGATATTGATCCACTGCCGTCCGCGTGCAATGTTGCCGAATCGGCCTTAATACCTGCGGTGATAGCGATGGAACCATTACTACCCGGACTGGTCGTCAGGTTTAGCGTCTTAGCAAAGATGCCATTTACTTCGGTGATGTCACCATTGGCAGTGACAGAGATAGGACCTTGAATTATCAGTCCGTCTATATTTACACCTGCACCGTTATTTACATAAACTGAGCCGAGAGCGAATGGAGATGCAAGGTTGTTCAGTAATGTCCGCACCAGAGTATTTTGCGGTACAGCTTTGGTGCCTATATTGACAGGACTGAAAATTATCAGAGCCCCACCGTTAAAGGCGCCACCTACAACGACGTTGGCTCCGTTGGCGCCGGGACCAAACTGGGCTCCGCCCATACCACCCGCGGCCAGAGCGCCGCCGAGATCCGTATTTGTCGCTATAAAATACCCAGCTCCGTTACCACCCGCTAAGAGCGTGCCTGCAAGCCCGTTGGATGCCACTGTTGACCCCTTGCCGCCCAGTCCGGGCGCGAGAAATCCTCCACCGCCGCCGCCATTTGCCGATGTACCACCCGTTATGGCTCCGGAGCCACCGCCTCCACCATATAGCCCGCCGCCGCCTCCGCCTCCATGCCCGCCGCCCGATGAGGAATTGCCGCCGGCACCGCCACCGCCACCACCGCCATATGAGCCACCGCCTCCGCCTCCAGCGCCGGCTTGATTGGCTATCGTAGCCAGACCACCAAAGCCGCCGTCGCCACCGTCCATACTGATGATATTCACTTTTACGGTCACCAGCTTGGACGATACTGGAGTAATGTCAGCCCCTTTGCCGCCCAATCCGCCGGCTCCCGGCGTACCGGCTGCCGCATTGTAGCTGGCTCCGCCGCCGCCGCCTCCTCCACCACCGGAGGCATTGATAGTACCTGTCAGGTTAATGGCACCGGCGTCCGAAGAGATAGTAACTTTACCTCCGTCTCCGCCTTTGCCCCCGACAGTACCGTTAATGGTGGCATCGATGCTACCACCGCCGCCACCGCCGCCATAGGCAAGTATGCTGTTGCCGGATATATTACCGGGAGTTGAGAGAAATACATTTCCTCCGGAACCACCAGCAAGTCCATTAGCGTTAACTACCGAGGCACCACCAAGACCGGAAGTGTTGATCGTAGAAAAACTCAGAGTGCTGCCTGAATGTATCGTGACGTCACCACCAGCGGTGTTAACATCGCCGACACTTATAGCAGCTTTATTAGCCGTAGGAGAAGCCGAAATCGTGCCACCAGACAGCGTGCCGTCCAGGATCAAAACGGGCGCGGAAAAAATCGGATTGGCCGCACTTAGAGAAACCGCACCATGTGCGTTCCCCCGACTGTTGTCGATTGTACCGGCCGAAATAGCAGTACCTTTAGCCGCGCCCGCAATGATTACAATATCTCCGCTCTGACCGGATTGAGCATTGGTACCAGCATCAAGAGGTATTGTTTTCGACAAGGTGACAGATCCGCTGTTGGTTGATTTGCCGCCAAAGGCCACCATCGTAATTTTGCCGCCGTCACCAGTAGGGCCACGACCGGCAGTAGAGATGAACGTCACCGCGCCCTTGCCGCCGTTACCACCGTTCAGATCTATCAGGCCGCCAGTGATTGAGCCGCCACCTGTGCCCGGACCTTTAGTCAGAGTCAAAGTGGTTGTCGAGTCGTTAGTCCCGGAAGTAGCATTAGTGGAGGTGGTGAAGTTAGCTCCGGCTATAAGTGTTAGCGCTCCACCAGTTCCCGTCGCAGAAGTGGGGGTCGTGCTCAGAGAGCCGCCGTTGCTGACGATATTGCCGCTGGCGACAATGGCCAGGTCTTTGCCGTCGGTTGGAGCAATGGCACCGCTAATGGTGATATTACCCTGATTGAAATATGTAGGATCTCCAGTGACATTTAAATTGCCCAACTGTAAGTTTGGCGTCACTGCATTAACATGCGCACCGCAAGCTTCGATATTTACCAGGCCGGTGACATTGCCGACATCAACACTGAGTTTGCCTTCGCCGGCATCAATATTCAGGTCTTTCGACAACCAATCGCCGCCGTTAATATTGACGTTACCGTTCGAGACAGCAGTGCTGACGTTGATATTGCCTTGCAAGGCGCTGATGGTACCGGTGCTATTTTCGATGGCAGCCAGGGTATGGCTGTCGAAATTTATATTGCCGCCGGTAGCTTTGATCGTTCCCTGGTTGACTACCGAGGCAGCGCTCATGTTTACATTTTGGGCTGCTGATATCAACCCGCTATTGCTCAGCTGATGATCGGCTATGAGTGTCAGGCTGCCGCTTTGCGAAGTAATGGAGGCACCGCTGGTGTTAATTATGTCGTAAGCTTGAATAGAAGCAGCGGCAGCCTGAGTGACTATTTGACCATGGTTAACGAGGTCGCCGCTGAGTTGGAAGCTTGAAAGTGTGTCGATGACACGCACATTGTGGGGAACACTAAGGGCGCTCAACGTTCCGAGTGAAAGGTCCAGTGCCGCCAGTGACTGGCTTGAAAGAGTAAATGTGCCGCCTGTTGCAGCGCCTTGAGCATTGATTGTCAGCGTCTGGTGTCCACCGCTGAGCACCTGGTCGGCTGCCAGCAGTTCGGCAGCAGTTAGTTTGGTCGCAAGATCAACGATTTCGCTCTTGCCGCCGACTGTGATGGTCAAGGTTTTCAGACCACCCAGGTCGCTTAACGAAAAGTTGGCCTGTTTAGAACCCAAATCGAAGAAGTTGGCCGAGGTTGGCAAACTAATCGTGACGTGTTTGTTATGACCGGTTACCAGTTGGTGAAAATTGGGTCCGTGATTGAGAACGCCAAAACTGGACAAATTCGCAGTTGCCGATGACGCCGCCCCTCGGGTCGTCACATTGCCGTGCACAGAAACGTTTGTCCATGAATGAGAAATCAACCCATTATGCGGAGTAAAAGCCCCACCCGCGCCCATGGAAGCACTGCCGTGCTGACCGCCGTTAGCTGATGCCGCCGCTGGTACCAAGGTGAACATCAAACCCAGACTTGCGCTCAAGTAGTTTCGAGCAGCTTTGGACCGAGCCAGCAGATCTTGGGCGTGCGACGCAGAGGTGACTTTATGCATGAATAGACCCTTATTACGCAGAGTGAGGAAGCGACGATGGTTCCCCAGTCTGCGAGTGTATGAATAGGTAGCCCGACAACTGCTCAAACGGCTATAAAGACCGTTCTACAATACAAAAGTAGGGCGGAATTTCAGGACATGTGGCGCAGAACCGCGTGCCGGCCGACATTCGGAGCGGCTTGGTTCGAAATGGCAAGCAATGCGCTTGATCTGGTCGTATATTATACGGCATGATTTACCAATTCTGACTGAGCAAAAATTGGACTTTCGGATAAAAGTATCAAAAAAGGGTAACTACGGTTGTGAATTCACCGTATCGTTGCATCAGCGGTGATAAATGACCTCATAGTCGTCAGCACCACCAGCGACACCAGCAAGAGACTTCCAGCAGCAGAGAGCCACTACCGCTTGATCATTTTGCGATCCGCTTGTGCGAGATCTTTCCGTCCCATTTTGTCATAAACCTTGGCCCGAGCTTCAAGTAAAAAGTCTCGGCTGGCACGATTGACTTTCATAGCTTCCGTCAAATCGACAATGGCCTTGTCATATTGCTGCAAATGAACATAGCACTGCGCCCGCCCGTAGAGCGTATCCTCATCTTCGTCTCCCATCTTGATCAGCGTTGAGAAATCAGCGATGGCCTTGAGGTAGTCTCCGATCTTTTCATACAACTTACCTCGGACACTGAGCGAATTACTAAGCTCATCGCCACCGGCAATGGCTAGCGAAAGATCGGAGATTGCCTCCTTGTTTTTGCCAAGAGCCACAAAAGCAGAAGCTCTGCGTTGAAGGGCTATCGGATCTTTTGGATGAAGCTTAAGTGCCGCGTCGAAGTCTTTGATCGCTTCATTAACTTGATTGAGACCTAAATGAATAACACCTCTTCTTCTGAACGCCATGTTGTTTGTGGGATCCAGCTTGATTGCAGCGGTCAAATCAGGAATCGCTTCCTGATATTTTTCGTTGTAACCCAGATAGAAAGCTCTTTCCAGATAGGCGGCATCACACTTAGGATCAGCGGCAATTGCTCTTGTAAATTCCTTAATGCCCGCCTCGATATTATCACCCTTAGCAAGTTTATAACCTATATTAAGAGCTTCCCGAGCCGTTCTCTGCGCTTGGGTACCGTGGAGCGCCGCACGCTCATAACGTCTAATATAGTCAGATTCATCTCTATCTGCGTAAGCAGACAAACAGCAAATAGAAATGGCGATAAAACACGCGCCGGAAGTTGCGGCAAAACGTTGCGACATTTAGGCTTCACCTTCGATTACATAACCGCCGCCCGACACTGTTTTAATAAAGTCAGGCTTGCCGCAAACAGCCAGTTTTTGACGCAGCTTTTTCATTCTCGTTCTAACACTTTCCACAGAAGTCTCACTTCCCGAAGGCCAGACAGTCTCCAACAACCTCTGGGCATTGAAGGGTCTGTTTGGATGACGCATCAGATACTCAAGCAGAGCAGACTCTGAGGGAGTCAGCTGTATCTTGTTCTCGCCCGCTTTTAGAGTATTGCTCTCCGGCTCCAGTGTGACGCCGTTAATCACGACATTGTCGTCGACAGGCGCCGGTAGTCTGCGCATGACAGTTTTTATGCGAGCAAACACTTCACGCACATCAAAGGGCTTAGTTATGAAATCATCACCGCCGGCATCCAGAGCCTGCTCCTTTGAATCTATGTCCGATTCGCCCGTTAGAAAAATTATGTAGGCGCGCCCTTTGTTTTTACGATAGCGCTTGCATAACTCTAAACCGTTCATACCAGGCATGTTCCAGTCCAACAGGACAAGATCAAAATCAAAATTTTCCAGGAGCTGCAGGGCATCTTCACCAGACAATGCCAGCTCTAGATTGAGACCGCGATTGCGAAAAGTCTCGGACAGCAATGTGCCTAACTGGACGTCGTCGTCTACTAGAAGAAATTTGCTCATGGGTTTGCAATCACCATTATTTTAGATGAAACCTATCATAGTACGCGCCTGGCTCGGCGGCAACCAGGCAGGAAATATGCTATCTTCCCACTTATGTTTAAAGTGTTGATCGTCGACGATGATGTTGAACTTACGGACCGGCTGCAAGTGGGATTTGCCGAGACAGATCTCTCGCTGGTCGTTGTCCATAGCTCAAAAGAGGCGCTCTCATTACTTACTGTCTCCAATTTCGATTTAATTTTACTCGACTGGAACTTGCCCGGCATCGATGGATTGACTTTGTGCAAACGTTTCCGCGAGAGCAACGGCGCGACATACATAATCTTCCTCACTGGTCAAAGCGACATCGAGTCAAAAGAAAAAGCACTCGACGCGGGCGGTGATGACTTTTTAGCCAAACCATTTCATCTACGCGAACTCTTCGCGCGCATCAGGAGCGTCAGCCGCCGTGCCCCCGAGATTCTCTCCGAGACGCTGCAATTGTCCGGTGTATCGCTGAACACGGCTGACCGTGTTGCCACATACGCCGACAAACAGACATCGTTGACCAAAAAAGAATGCGCCATGCTGGAATATCTCATGCGGCATCCAAATCGACCAATGACGGCACAAAAATTACTTCAGGCCGTTTGGCCATCGGAAACCGACTCTTCGGTTGAAACTGTTCGCACCTGGATGATGACTCTGCGCGAAAAATTGGACTCAATCGGCAAACCCGACTTAATAAAAACCGTCGTCCGCTCAGGCTATGTTATAGAAACGTAGTCAGCCTTATTCCTCTTCAGGGCAAGGAAGGCTAAACCAAAAACTGGCACCCTGACCGGGACCGCTGTCCGCGCCGATTGTTCCATCATGGGAGTCAACAATCATTTTGCAAATAGCCAGACCGAGGCCTGTGCCGCCTGCATCTTTGCCCGCCCGTGTTTGAAAAAACTTCTGAAAGAGCTGTCCTTTATCAGCTTGACTCAATCCCTCTCCTTGATCTTTAACGGTAACTTTAATAGATTCTCCCTGACGAATCGCAGATACGTGGATGACTGAATCTTTTGGCGAAAACTTGATGGCGTTGGAAAGCAAATTGACCATAACCTGAATCATGCGATCTCTATCACAGTAGACATACTGATGGTCACCCTCATAAACGATTTTGATACGTTTAACATCGGCCAGGGGCTTGAGACTTTCAATTGATGTCGAAGCAATCTCCTTGATATTTTCCGTACTACGGCTCAAATGCATCTTACCTGCTTCAAGGCTCTCCAACGTGAGCAGATCATTGATGAGAGCAATCAGTCTGTCAATACTTCTGCTGATTGCCAGCACGTGGCTTTGGGCGCTGGCGCTGAGAGTGTTTAATTCTTTGGAAGAAATCAGCTCTACAGAAACCCGGCAGGATGAGAGCGGGGTGCGCAGATCGTGAGCCATCATCTGCATCAAAGAGCTGCGAAATTCGGCCGCGTCAGACAATTCTTTTGAAGCCTGGTGCAGCACGGCATCCAGTTCGGCAAACTCATCGCCACCTGTGATTTGGTAAGCGAGTGGCTGTCGCGACGGCAAGCGTACTGCGTTTTGCATCAGCATCTTTACTCGTCCCGAGATGTTTTTAGCAAAGAGAAATATCAACAGCAATGCGCCAAGGAGATTGGCGCAGAGTCCAATAATCGCCGTTGTCTGCACCTGCCGCCTGGAAGCTGCCTCCAGCGCCCGGATATGTTCAAGTTTGACGTCTTCTTCCAAAATGTTGCGGCAGATTTCGGCATTGATTTTGCCAAACTCTTTGACCCACAACTGAATATTCTTAATCTGTCCCATCCACGGTATGGGTGAATCAACATTATCCATTTCATCGGCAGCCATGCGCTTCAGAGTCTGAAATCCTTTCTCCCACTGCGACTGGGCCACCGCGATCCATTTATGCGTATCAGGGTCGTTTACGGTCATGGCATTCAATTCGATAAATTGCTTTCTCACAGTATCGAAATCACTCTGTCCGTTAGTCAAATACCAGCGCTCACGACGCACAAAGCCGGAGAGCAATGCCGAAAATGAATTGGTCGCTTTGAAAAGAAGGCCATTCAATTTTGCCTGCTTTCTAGCCTGGTAACGCTCGCTATCCAACAAAACCTGACTCTTTTGAAGCGAGTCATTGAGCATAGCGATCCAGATCGTATTGATGGCCAGCGGCAGCAAAACGAGAAGCAGACCATTTTTCCAGATCCTGGGTCGGGCAATTGACCGCAGTGTGTCGGGTAAAGAAGGGGCGGTCTGATTCGACATCAATGAACCTTCGTAAGCTTGTGGATTTCATGAATAAAATCAGCACGCCCCATTATAACCGCGCCGCCGCTGTTTACGAGGGTGGAAGCGCTCTGGGATTTTTAGGGCTGCCGTTACTCGAGTCTACCTTCGGCGAATCACTGAGTTGAAGATCCGGAAGTAGACCCTGCTTGGTTAGATTTTGGCTGTCGGTTTTAACATCAGGCAAGTGGTTACCGCTATTAAGTAATTGATTGGCTTCATTCGATAAAGTCGGTGCCGCATCGGAAGGTTTCCAGGTTTCCCATTTGTCTGTGGTGGGGTTTAGGGTTTCAATGTTCATGGTCGGCTCCTCGGTTGGTGTGCATGCATAATGCAATGGGGGGCGTGTCTCCTCCTATCACAAATACCCAGCGGCAAGTCGATGACGTGAAACAGCGATCTGGCGATCAGACGATCTTCTTTTATGCCATTTTGACTGAGGATATCGGAAAGTGGTTCGTTACTGGGCGCCATTTTTGCATCAATTTCCATGCCGCTCTCCTTTTAAGGGATTCAAATAATGAATCAATACTGCAGTCACCGGTGTGACCGCGGCGTAAAGTTTCGCAGCTGACAAATATTTCCATCTGGCCCGCACTGTGTGCTAAGTTTATGCTGTGGATTTACTTCAGCCCGGATAACACACTTGACTAAACAGACCAGTTTGATTTTGGCGGCTTGTCTGATTGGCTGCGGGATGGCACCCTCCGCACAGGCCCGGGCGCCTGAGGATATGTATGTAGCAAAAGCTCAGGCCATTTGGGACAGGAGCAAAGAAGTTGATGATGAATGCATCAAATATCTCGATCAGGCCATTAAGATAAACCCGCGCCGAGCCGATCTTTACCTGCTCAAAGCCGATTGGTTGTGGCGATTAGAAGGCGACGACAAAGCGGGATTGGAAGCGGCAAACCTAGCTCACAAAATTTCGCCAAAGTCAGCACATGCTCTATTGATGATGGCACTATTTTTAAGTCGAAGTGGTAAAAGAGAAGAGGCAATCAAATCGGTCGATCAATCTATCGTCCTGGACAAGGGAAACAATCCAGACTCACTACTTTTAAAAGCGAAATTTTTAGAACAAGACGGCGATTTGGCAAGGGCGGAGACCACTCTGAGTCAGGCAATAAAAGCTCATCCCAACGGGCTTGACGAACCCCTGCGTCGAGCGCAGGTCCGACTCAAATTGAAAGACTATAAAGGCGCACTTGAGGACGCAGACTTCCTTCTTGCTCATTCCGAAGAGCGTCATATATTGATCAAAAGGAAAGCATATGAAATGCGCGCCGAGGCTCATCGAGGTATGCACGATGTCGTACAGACAAAACGCGATTACGCCGAACTTCTAAAAAAATGTGCCAATGATAGAACGGCGCTGCTCTATGCACAAAAGTATTACGAAGAGACGGGAGACGTTAAAAGCGTCACCGCGATTAAAGAGCGAGTAAACAAACTGGATGAGGAATTTATCCCGCCGGCAACGCGTTAAGGTGTGGTGACGATTGTAAACGGCGGCAATGGATTTGGATTAACGGTGCCTCGCTTGCCTCGGCTACCGGAGACAGTGACATTGCTACCAACGCCGGCTGCTCCAGGGGCAGTACCAGCACTTGCATTTATAGTCTTACTGCCGGTCGCCGAAACTGTGCCGTTCTTGCCGGGATTAATTACAATTGTGCCTCCGTTGCCGGTACTTGCTCCATTAGTAGCTTTGCCCAGAACACCGGTCGTGCCTACACCGAGAGCGGCGCCACCGCTTCCACCGTCACCGCCATGGCCGGCGCTGCCGCCACCGTCAGCCGATGGCCCATCGGTCTGAATGTTACCGGTGTCGTCGGTTGATTTAAGAGTTATCTTGCCACCGCCACCAGTATTACCTCCTGCCGCACCATTTCCACCAGCACCGCCATTGCCGCTCGTGCTGCCACCCGTTCCGCCAGCGCCACCACGGCCACCGGTACCAGCACTAGAACCGCCATCTGCCATGAGGCTGCTGGCTGACATGACACTATTTGTTGTGATTGTCAGGCTACCGCCGACACCAGTCTTACCACCAATAGCACCAGCACCTCCGGCACCGCCCATGGCCATCGCACCTCCAGCGCCGCCATTTCCACCAGCTCCACCTGAGCCGGCATTGGGTCCACCGCCGACATCGACGCTGCCAATAGATGCATCACCGAGGCTCGTGCTGTTGCCTACATTAATGGTGATCATGCCGCCGTTGCCGCTAGCCGCTCCGGCACTACCGGCACCACCGACACCGCCAATCCCGGTCGCGCCGTTGGCGACTGTAGTACCGCCACCGGTCCCACCAGACCCGCCAGAAGATGCCATCCCACCCGTAGCAGAAAGACTTACAACAGTAGTCTTACCGCCACTCACCACAGTCACCTTACCGCCTGCACCACCTGCGCCACCACTGCCGCCCTTGCCTCCGCTACCTGCTTTGCCGGCAGCTGTGGAGCCTCCTTCACCGCCGGCGCCTGCGGCTACGATCGCAGCAGTACCGCCACCGTTTACGGTGTAAGTTGTACCAGTAATCGTTGAACCAGACGTGACTTTTATAGTACCTCCGGCCGCGCCCGCACCACTGCTGCCGCCGCTGCCACCGGCTCCGCCCGCGGTAGCACCAGCTCCGCCGTCACCGCCAGCACCACCACCACCGTTGAGTTGGCCTCCACTAGCGGTCAGGGTAGTTGAGATCACGTTACTGCCCGCATTAGAGGCTGTCAACGTGACATTTCCACCCTTGCCTGACGCGCCGCCGTTTCCACCTTTGCCTCCGACAAAGCCAGCAGTGCTACCACTACTACCGGTGCCACCTTTACCACCCACACCGGCATTGGCTCCGCCGCTGACATCAATGGCACCAACTTGCAGAGTACCTGAAACACTTGATTTTAAGCTTACATTGACCGTGCCTCCATTACCCGACGAGCCCGCCGATCCAGCATTGCCACCTGCGCCGCCGTTACCCGAACCACCATCAGGAGCCGTGTTGTCTGTTACCGCACTTCCCAGCGCCGCTATGCTGCTGGTTTGTAAGGACTGAACAGCTGTGATAGTAACAGTACCTCCATTGGCGGCCTTTGCTCCATTACCGCCGTTACCACCAACAGCCGCCGTTCCTGTAGCTCCGGCATCATTGCCCCTGTGCCCGATTCCGGTATTCTGAGTAGCGTTGACATCACTTGCACTGGAAATATTCAATTGACTCAGACCATTAGCTGCTTGAGTATAAACAAACTTGCCACCAGCACCGGCTGCGCCACCGTTACCACCATTCCCGCCACTACCAGCTTTGCCCGTACCAACTGCACCGCCGCCCATACCTCCTGTGGCGCCGTTACCGGTAGCGGCCGACCCTTCAGCCTGGAAATTTTGAAGGAAAAACAAATCGCCAGTTACGGTAATTGAGCCTCCGGCTGCCCCGCTGCCGGCATTGCCGCCGTTTCCACCTTTGCCGCCGGATTGATTAGTAGCACTTTTTGATGTGCCACCCGTCCCGCCGGTGGAGCCAGATCCACTGCTAAGTATGCTGCCGCTCGCATTGGCAGTCAGAGTAAGCAATTGAATAGCACCGGCTGTCGAGCCAGACGAGTTCAGGACTATTACACCACCGGCGCTTTCCTTACCGCCACTACCACCAGCTCCTCCAGCACCAGCGCTCCCGGAATTTCCGGTGCTCGCGCCGCCATTTCCTCCGCCACCCCCCGAGCCTGCTCCAGCCACACCGGCAGAAACAGCCCCGGCATCAACAACATTTAGCGTGATCGGGGCACCTTGTGTACTGATTGTAATCTTGCCTGCTTTTCCGACATTGCCACCCACACCACCAGCGCCACCATCTCCACCAGTTATTCCAGTGAGAGCTCCCTTACCACCGGTGCCACCGGCTCCTGCCGTGTTACTGGCGACTTGAATAATGTGACCAGAACCTGTTGAGACCTTAATTTGGCCGCTCGGTCCGCTGGTAGATTTAGTGGTGATGGTTATATTACCGGCCGCACCAGAAGCGCCACCAGCACCGCCTGCGCCACCACCGCCACCTTTGCTCATAGGACCAGTGCCGTCACCACCGATGGCGCCAACAAGTCCAGTCCCTCCGGTGCCGCCTACAGCACCGATAGCGGGAGGCGACGAAGTCTTACCGAGTATTATGTCGCCCCTGGTTGCGCTGATTATTACATTATTGGAATTACCGCCCACGCCACCGGCGCCCCCTGCTCCACCCAGACCACCAGAGCCGAGAGTCCCAACTCCACCAGCTCCTGCGACCCCACCGTTTGCCGCCTTACCTCCGCCACAGTCAATATTGCCTGTGATGGAAATTGTTTGGGTGGCTACGGCCGAGGTGGAGATTGTTATCGGTCCAGCATTTCCGCCATTACCGCCTTTTCCTCCAGCCCCTCCAGCGCCGCCGCTATTGCCGGTCGTACCGGCCTTGCCATTACCGCCTACCTCGCCATCCCCGCCGAGGGAAATTACGTCGCCGACCGAAATAGCTCCGGAAGTAGAAGTGATAGTTATACTGCCACCTTTACCTCCGCTTGCACCAGCGCCGCCTGAACCGCCCTTACCACCGGAACCGGCACCGACTGCACCGTTGCCGCCCGCGCCACCATTACCACCGGTAGAACTTATGGAAGAGACACTACATCCGCCTGTTGTGGAGATAAGTTTGATGTTGCCACCATCTCCACCGACTTGGCCTGCGCCACCGCTCTTACCGGCGACGACAGCAATCTGTCCTACATTTCCTGACGTGCCGATTGCAGTCAGAGTAGCGGAAGCGACTATCTTGCTGGCACTCATCGTTATGTCACCAGCCCTTGTGCCAAGTGTGACCAGAGGATCAGTCTTAAAGTTATTAGTCAACAAAATGGTTCCGGATGGGCCGGTACTGTTGAGCGTGATACTACCGCCACTGGTGGAGGCGCCCTTAAGGGTAATATCGCCCAGGGTTGTAACCAGCAATGGTGCGGAATTGCCGGTTGTGATAGTGCCACTGCTGTTAATTCCACCAGCCAATAAATTCTTCGTACCGAAGGACCCACTGCTGACGGCCCCGGATGGAAGAAAAGTGACTGTGCCTGAAGGTTGAGCATTAGTGAGCGTAACGCTACCGGTGATTTTTGCGCCAGGTATACCTACGGTTGACGCAGTAATCGAGCCAATAGTTATAGATTCAAACTTGGCGTTACTTCCAATAATATTGACGTTCCCAGGGTGCAAGCCTGACGATTTTATTGTGACACTACTGGGAATTCTTATACAGCCCGCGTTAACGTCACTCACCGATCCGTAGGCCACCATAGTGACTTTGCCACCACTTCCGGTCTGGCTACTTGTGTCGATTTTCGTAATGGCGGCCGTGCCAGGCTGTGCGCCGGTCAAATCAATGGTCCCGCCGGTCAAACTGGGACCGGTTACCTTGGTATTGCCCCCTTGAGTTACATTGACGCCGGCTGAGCCTGTGGGCGTGAAAGCTGCTCCGGCAATAAGAAACAGATCGCCACCGTCACCCGTGGTGCTTGAGGTGTCGAGCCCGGTGTTGCCGCTAACGCTAATAATATTTTGGCCGGCAATGAGGGTGAGGGGAGTACCGGACTTACCGGTGATATTGCCATCTATATTTAAGTTGCCGGTATTTGTAATAGTGGGATCGCCGGAGGCGGAGATAGTTCCCAAATTCAGGTTATCGGTATCGGCGCCCAGATGAATGCAATTACCGACGGCATTGACCAGTCCGGATATATTACCCATGTGCGCGTTCACGTTGCCCGAACCAGCTGCAAAATTAAGCTGTTTTGAGAAGACATTGCTGTCTATCATGTTTATATCGGCATTGTTGCTGATTAAATTGACGTCGCCGTGTTCGGCCTTAAGGCTGCCGCCACCGCTAACATTAAGGACCGCGTCGCTCCGGATATTTGCATTGCCATTGAGTGCCGCTATAACACCTGTGTTATCCAGGGTTTGAGTATGAACATTGATGTTTTGTGCAGCCGTGATGGTAGGCAGCGCCCCTTTGTCACTAACGTTAGATACGACCGGTGCATTAAGAGTGAGGGCGCCGGCACTATTTATAGAACCTTTATTGACGATAGCCGTTGTAGCGGAGAGAATCGGGTCGGCACCAAACAGCGTTGCGGCATCGCCAGGAGCACCATTGTATGTGCCAATTTCTCCACCTCTCCCATTTACAATCGTGCCCGCTTTGATTGTGTCGGCACCTCCGGGAACCACCGACGCAGTGAATAGCGAACCGTAATTAATTAGTTTTCCCGGAAGGGACAAGAGATTGAGACTATCGACTACTTGCACATTGTGGGCGATAAGCATCGATGAGATATTTCCGCCGCTAGCGTTGGTCAACGCATTAAAGAGGGCATTATTAAAAACAATAGTGCCACCGCTAGCAGTGCCATGAGCATTGATAGTTATGGTCTGGGAGGCAGAGCTGCCGCCGGCGACCACTTGCTCGACCGCGATAAGTTCGGCTGCAGTGAGACGGGTATTTAGGCCTACCGCCTCGGAGCGGCCCCCCACTTCGATTGTGAGACTATCAAAATTGCCGATGTTGCCGGCTAGAAACTTGAGCTGGGGCGAAGAAAGATCAAGATTAGTGCCTGGTCCCACCGGCAAATTGCCAAAGGCCATGGTATGCCGGCCGTGATGAGCGAAATTATTCCCGTGAAATAAATGCCCAAACGGGCTGTGTGACTGGCCAAGTGAAAGCGATGCAGCGTTGATCGTGCCATTTGCACCAGCGCCCGATATAGAGCCCAAGTGTGCGCTGGACCCGGTCAAACCCGCAGCGGCGCCAGACATAGAATGGTCGGCAAAAACAAAATGTGCGGGGTTATGAAAATTAGCCAGACCGGCCGTGGCGGTTAGCGGAATGCTGAAGGCTACGGCAAGAGCCAGGCAGAAAGCCCGCTTCGTGGAAACCGAGAGAATCACCTTCGAACGGAGCTGCTTAGCCATGAATTTTCACCTTTTTCAGTTCATATGGACGCCTATATGCGCCGGTCTCCAGTTCGCAGCCTTGTCGTATAGGCCGGCTGAACAATCGCAATATGATATAGGAAAACTATGTCCAATTTACACAACTTGCACGTCAGGAATAGATCAATTTAATGCAAACCGAAACGCTCAAATTGTGATTCGATTGAGCTGTGGGCCGAAGACCATCAACCAGTACACACTTAGACAAGTGTAGTGGTGCTCAGCACTGTCGCTTACGCCGGCAATAGACTTAGAAGGTCAGTAATGTGAGTAAGGATAATGTCGAAACGCATACCACCAAAGCTCTATGGTGCACTCAGCAATGAAATTAATTTGTGGCAGGCGGAAGGTCTGATTGACAGAACTCTGGAGGAACAACTCTTGAGTCGCTATCCGTCCGGTAGCTACCAATCAAACGCCCTAACGATAGTGTCGATCATCGGTGCAGTGCTAGTCGGTCTCGGGACACTTCTATATATAGGAGCCAATTGGCAGAATATCGCCACAATCTGGAAACTTCTGATTTTAATTATTTCTGTCGTAAAAGCACACACGGCAGGATGGTTCTTAAAATTTGAACCAGGCAATCGACCAAAACTTGGGTCAGCCTTTCTGCTTCTGGGTTCGCTTTTATTCGGCGCCGGCATCTGGCTCATTGCACAGATGTTCAATCTCGGACTCGACTATCAAACAGGGCTGTTACTGTGGTATGTGGGCACCGCCTTTAGTGCCTTGATTACCCGATCTACGGCCGTCGGAGTTTTGTCCTCAGTTTTGCTCGGCTCCTGGGCCCTGCATATTCCTGATGGCGAGTACATATTTGGCAGCCTAACCAACGCAAGACAAGCGGACTGGCAAATTGTTGCCGGCACAGTAGCGGGACTAGCGTTGGCTTGTACAATGCGCAGCGCAGCCATGGCCTGGGTGACGCTCATTTTTTGTGACCTCTGGATACTTATGATTTCCGGAACTTATGCGCCCGGTTTACTTATGTGGGGATTTACATTGTTTGCAGGATGGCTCTGGCTCCGCGATAAATTACCGGCCCTCGAACAACCGTTTAAGTATGTCGGCGCAGGCACTATACTCGCCTCAATGATATTTCTCACACTCCAGCATTCTGACTGGCTGAACAACCATAACAATATAAACTACAACGGCCTGATAGCAGGGGCTCTGGCCGCCAATGCCGGTCTCTACTTTACCATCAAGGCGAGACGGAACGAAGCGCTGGCAGGAGTACTTTTGATAAGCTATTTCATCCTATTTACGACCGGTGCCAGAGACAGCGATTTCGGTCGAGTGGTGGCATCGAATATTCTTGCCCTTATAACAATCAGCGGCATGGCCTGGAGCGGCATGAAACAGCTGCAGAGCCCGGGACTTCTAAACTGTTCGGTAGTCTTCGCGGTAATCTACATAATTTGTCGTTACTTCGACTTTTTCTTGTCAATGATGGACCGCTCACTCTTTTTTATCGTTGGCGGTACGGTTCTTATGACAATTGGCGCCTTTGCGGAGCGTGGTCGCAGACAACTACTGGGGAGCATTGCTTGATGAACAGCAAACTTGAAACAGCAACGGAAACCGACTCACCGCCGATGGCTATGGTGCAGACGCAACTTGAGCCACTAGTCTCGACCGCGTATAAACAGAAGCGCCTCTGGTTTTGTTGCGCTGTGGCATTGCAAATCACATTGATGCTGGGTTCGGCGGTGCCAGCGGCCGTGACTTTAAGCAGCGGCAAGATCGTCAGGCTCAAGACAACCCCCGTAGATCCCTATGACATGTTTCGCGGTGATTATGTGCGGCTAGGCTATGAAATGTCGACGACTCCAGTAAACTCTGCGGTAGCCGATGACGACCTGATCTACGTGACACTATGGCAAGACGGGGAGTACTGGCGTCCGAGACTGGCCTCGAGAATTAAGCCCAAACTCAAAGCAGGCGAAATATTGCTCAAGGGCAAGTACAGACACAGCCGCATTCTTTTCGGCATCGAGCAAGTCTTCGTCCCAGAAAAAACCGGCCGTACAGCAGAAGCATCCAAGTATCTGACGGTCGATGCAGCAGTGGATACTGACGGCAACGCCAGAATCAACAAAGTGTTAAATGCTGACACCACCATTTACGACGCGAACAAAGTAATTTTTGGCAATTAGCAATTTGCACTCAATGCCCTTACGAATCATTATTTGACTTGCGCAGTAGCACTGTGGACTTGATATTTGCCGCCAGGTGTATATGAGCGCACATACCCGTCCGCAGTATTTATAGTTACGGTGCCGTCAGTCGCAGTCTCGATCGAGCTAACCTTCGGTAAAATCAGATTGCCTGCATATTTACCGGTTGTCGTCGAAAACATGTCTCCGCTACCGGACCACGAACCATTCGACATCTTTTGCGCAGTCCACGCGACCTTCAAATCAGGATTCTGTATCGATGGCTCATAGCTTTCAAAAGAAACAGGCTCTCCACTTTTATCAAACTTCGTAGTGATAATTGCCTTATCGGTTTTCACTTCTACCGGCAGATTTTTATTGCCAATATTGTTGTAGGCATGACCGATGCAACCGTAAGCAGCACCAAACAATCCCCCGATCACTATGCCGGCGGCAAGATCATCTTGAGACGGGAGAAGCTCGCCATCCTTTATAATGGCCTTGGCTTCGGCTCCAGCGGCGCCGCCAATCATGCCATTGACGCCACCATAGCTAAAATCATCAAGTAAGGTCCTTGCCGCGGCGGATGGGTAGAGACCAATACTGTTAAGCTTACCCGCGACACCACCCATGACACCAAATGCAACGGCGTCAATACCTGCATTTTCCAATCTGTCCCGTAAAAAGTGGGTTGATGAGTTGTCGGTAGGTTGTAGTATGCCGCCAAAAACAGCGCCGGTGACTGCACCGGTAGCCATGCCACCAACGAGACCGGCTCCGCCCAACACATCCACCAAGCCACCGGTAGCAATGCTTGCCAGAGTAACATCAACTGCGGTGCCGACCACAGAGCCTATTTTGGCTCCGAGAGAATCATGCTTGGGAGCACCAATAATATCAAGTTCTGGTATATGAGCGTTGGCGGCATGATCAATAATCTGAACAATACCATTGATTGGATTTTCAATAGCTGAATGAAGGAGCGACTGGCCAAAGTCTCTGCATTCTTCCCAAAATGACTCTTTTTCGTCGCTTATACTATCTCGTGCGTCTGCCATATTATCTCCTCGTCAGCTTTCGGGTGACACCGATAAAATTCGATTGGTGTTGCTAGCTATCCCGACGAGAAGCAAATTCGACAAAAAGAAAAATATTTTTCCATCGCCGAAACACGCATGGCTGGCCGCCTTCGAAGCCTAACACGCCTCTATCACATTGGTATAACAGTGCCGAAACTATGGCACGGCAGGACTCTTTTGCTACTTACCGCGACGACCGGGCGCGGGCGACAATGACTGCTTCTTTTTATCATCGTCGTCACTACCGGAAAGATTTTGAACAACATTAGAGGCTGCGTCCAGTACCTTCTCGATCTTGGATGACTTCGCAGTTCTTACTGTCTTAGTCGTCTTAGCGGTGGAGACAGAGGTAGTTTTCACCTGAGTAGTCGGCGCTACTACCTTCTGAGCCCTAGAAGTAGGCGAAACACTTTTGTAAACCGGCGCCGCAGCCTTACTTCCAAGGGCAGCACCAGACGCCGCTTCAACCGCAGTATTTGCCGTGCCCGCGGTAACAGCGGCGCGAGTTCCTACCGCCATATCGTGAGCCGCTGCGGCGCCCAGAGCACCGGCAGCCGTTGCTTTACCGGCCCCGGCAACTGCGTTCGCCGCTGCTGCACCTTTTGCGGCACCGCCTGCTGCCTTACCACCAACCGTTCCTACTTTCCCAGCAGCTTTGAGAAATGCCCCAAAGGGCCAGGCCAGAGCAGGCCCAGGCAGTGCACATGATTCCAAAATTAGCAGCGCTGATAGCAGCAGTGTCGTCTTGTTACTCAACACAGTCAATCCTCGGCAAATCCAGCCTTATATAACTATGTCCAATTTACCACCAAACGTTTCCGTCAACTCACTAAGGCAGCGAAAATCAATGTCCAGCAGCCGGCATGGCTTTATCTATTGATATAGGCTACTGAGTTTGCAACAGTACAAACTGTACCAAACTGAAGGTAAAATGACTCAAACAATTGGCAACTGGCATTTAGCAAAACTATTCGGTGAGATTTCACAATGAGCAGCAAAGACGTTCAAACTTTTGTCGTATATGTAGACGATAATTTTCACTATATGGACGAAGAAGAGCGCTATAAAGGCGGCGAGTTTAATACCTACGAAGAAGCGCTGGAATTCTGCAAAAAAATAGTCGATGAGTTTCTGGATGACTCCCATGCCAAAACTCCAAAAATAAGCGAGCAAGAACTTTTTAAGGCGTATACAAGTTTTGGCGAAGATCCCTTCATTTCACCAACTACAAGCGATACGCCCAGATTTTCCGCCTGGGATTACGCCAGGGAACGCTGCCGGGTCTTGTGCTCGGGCTGAACCCCACAGAGACTGTTATCTGGTTGTTATTTTCAGGTGGACAATTTAAGGTGTCTACCCCCTGACGTCAAATTCACCCCGTTCACTTTTCCGATAAGGGGGAATTTCTATGGCTTGGTGGCAGATTGCGGCACAAAATATTGAAACTGGAAAGACTGCTTCTACAAAAACAGAGTCAGCGGCCCTGGACCCATCACAGTATCAGGAGGGGGCTGGCACGCCAAAACCACATAAACTGACTTCTACTGAATTTATATCTGAAGCCAAAAAGCACTTCGCCCAATTCGACAAAAACAACGACGGCTTTTTAACTTATGACGAATTAGCAGAACAGGTGGAAAATAAAAACAACAAGGCCGAAACAGCGCAGCTTGTCGCCGCTCTTTATGGCTCTCGCAAGACTCTGCGTGAAATGAACAACGATACCGTCGTATCTTCAACATGGCTGCCGGTGATCTCGCTACTACCTGGAGCTTCACTACTGCCGGGACTTCACGAACCTGAGGGCATCAGCAAAAATGATCTGGATAGGGCCGAAAGTCTAATTCAGAAAAAAGTAAGCGACACAAACAATCCTTACAGCATCGCTTCGGTAAATAAGTATGATGTCGATAAAGACGGCAACCTCTCCAAGTTGGAGTTACAAGCCGCCCTTCAATCGCGCAAGCTGCCCAAAGACGAAGCCGAGTTGTTTCAGTTTTACGTTAATAACAACGATCCGTCCGATTTTGTAAAGGTGACCGACGTCATTACCTATTTCACAAAAAACGACATGGGTGATGAAGCAGACAAGTTTATAAACAAAATCGATATGATGCTGAATCGCACATATGAAGCGCAAACGAACAGCGCGGCGAAACTGTTTGGCACAACCGGTGCAGACGGGAAGGACGGAGTCAATATCTACGGCGTATCACAGGGCCAGCAGGGTGATTGCTATTTTATGGCTTCGCTTGCAGCAGTGGCACACACGAGCCCAGACACCATTAGAAGCATGGTCAAAGAAAATAGTGACGGCACATACACCGTCACTTTCCCCGGCGCCAAAGACGAGCCCATCACAGTACAACCCATTACAGAATCTGAGCGCGGGCTTTTTGCTGGAGCTGCCGATCACGGAGAATGGGCGGCAGTAATAGAAAAGGCCTACGGTAACTATTGCCAGCAGCATTTCTGGAGAAGGTCACCTAAAAATCTGAGCGGCGGCAATCTGCCCACCGAAGGTACCGATGGCGGTGGCATATTACTGGACAATCTAATGAACCTTCTGACCGGAAAGCGCACCAATCAGGATTGGCTCGCCAATCCAACACCCCTTCTTCACTGGATGCCCACGGGCAACATCGACCTATTAACAAAAGCCAGGATCTATGCTGCTGCTGGAGCCGACAAGGTGCACAAAATGCCGGTCGTAGCCTGGCAGAAGCCATGGAATCAGACCGCAATTTCCGACGTCACCAACCACGTGTACAGCGTCCTTGATTTCAACCCGGCGGGGGCTAATGGCGGTACTTTAACCCTCTACAATCCCTGGGGACACAAAGAAACGATCAGCTACGACCAGTTTTCGAGCCGATTTATGTCGGTGGCCTACCAGACTGAACGCTGATCGCGAACAGCTTACTGAGTCGACTTACCGACAGCTGCCAGACCCATGCTGGCCAGCTTACGCTTAATCTCAGGCATCGCCGCCCTGGCAGCCGCGATACCAGCATCGATACCACGCTTTCCGTCTCCTTTTTTGAAGGAAACGAGACTGATCCCAGTCGTATCGGGATGAATTAAAACGTCGGCGTCCTTGCAGCTTGGCGCATCGAACGCATTTAGTTGAATACGCAGAGCCTGTTTGCCCATTGAACCAAGTTTGCGAAAGTCCTTGATCGGTCTTTCCTTCAGATACTCGTCAATGTTTACTGCAATGACAATATCAGCGCCCATGGCGCGGGCATGATCGACTGGCACGTTATTAATCACGCCACCGTCACAGTAGAGATGATCGCCTATTTGCTCAGGCTTTCTCAATTCCGGCACGGCTGTACTAGCCACAAGTGCCGGTCCAAGCGCGCCTTGTGTGAGCCGGCAGCTCTTGCCACTGACTACATCAGTAACTACAGCGGCATAGGGTATGTCAAATTGCTCGATTTTCCTGGAGCCCACAACTTTGTTGGCATAATTGCGGAATTTCCGTCCATAGTAGAGACCATCATAAGGATGCACACCAAATAGTCTCAGAGTCAGTGTTGTCGGCACGAAAGCCAATCGCAAAATGGGCAGAGGCGTGAACTCTTTAGTGAACGTTTCTTTCTCAAAAATGGCCGAGAGATCATCCAGAGACATACCGGAAGCATAGAAGCCACCAACTACCGAACCGATACTGGTGCCGGCAATTATGTCAATTGGAATGTGCTCCTCGATGAGCACTTTCAATACTCCTACATGCGCCGCGCCGCGCGAACCGCCACCACCTAACGCCAGACCAACGCGTGGTCTATTGAGTGGTTTGGCTGGGGCACTGACTTTGTTAGCAACAGGATCTGCCTGTCCAGATTGAGCTATTCGCTGGCGGTCCTGCGCAAAAGCGGGGCCAGTAAGGCAACTGACGGCTAACGTTAAAGAAATAACTGATGCTAAGTTTGTGCGCATATCATAAGAACCCACGTGACGACCTGAATAGACTAACCTAAAGGCAGTCCGGCTGTCATGGCATCACGCCCGGAAAGTGGCTTACCAGCACTAACTCTGTGCCAATGTGAGGGTCACTTACTATTATGATACCAATGGGCCTTGTCGCCCCCTGGCTGCAGCCAGCGCGTCAGAATTCTAAGTGGCATCGCTCCATAGATACAAGTCTTTAATATTTCTCATCAGAGATGAATTCACCGAGAATGACTCAGATGTCTCAACACCTGCTTCAGTCAGAAATCTCGGCCTTTTTCGCCAGGGCAGCAGCCCCGCTAGCACGCACAACACGCTCCGAGCAATCAATTTTTGATGAAATGTGATCTTTCTCGTCAAACACGTGGAGAAACAGTCTGGCCATTTTGTTCGGCGAACCGTTGTCGGAGTGGACTAACTTCAGACCTTCGCCCGGCTCATTTTTAGCCCAGAGGTTAGCGATCAACTCATAGGGAATAGTGTGACCGATGATGCCATGGTCAAGCACAGTAAAATCAATCCACTCAAAGTTCAGCACCCACTGAGGAGTATCTTCTTTGTCCCTTTCCTTAGCAGCATCAGCAGCGCCAACATTTTCAACATCTTTGCCCTCGACAGTATTGATGGCGTCGTTCAATCTATCCGGTATCGAAAATGGTGTCACGACTGTCGATAAAAGCCTATCTGCAGCCTGCCCGAGCCGGGTGTAACCACCAAATAAAAACTCCGACAAAGGCAGTGCATGGTCTCTATGCGAGAATAATATACGCACCTTAGTTGGCTTGACACCGTCGCCATGGTCGGCCATTTTTTCAGCAATTTCTTTCTTGCGCGCATAGCGAGACAAGTAGTGCACAAAAGTCTCGGCGTCAAAATCAGGATCGACCAGATACATTTGCTTGAAGAGATGATTGCCGACAAGCACAGGTGATGAGGCGACAACCAGGCGATTGCCCATGCTGTGTGCCACCAGAGTAAATTTAACTCCCGTGGTGTCCTTGACCTCGTTCAACTCTTCCAGGAACTCATTGAAGTGTTCCTGACTCCATTCGTTATTGCCAAGGTCCACATTGTATTGACCGGGACGCCCCTTCGACGGCCAGCTGTACAATATGACCGGATGATGCACTTGTTGCGCCAGCAGCAGGGCGTTTTTTGCGGCATGAGTAAACGTAGTGTTGAAACCGTGCACCATTACAAAGACTTCGTCAGTGCCGGCTTTTTTCGCCGCATCAATAATAACCGGACCAAAATCGCGGCAGGTCTTCACATTCGCAATGGGCCTCGCCGCCAATTTCTGACGCTTACCATCCTGCGAAGACTCGACAAAACCAAAATGCAAATTTTCAATCGTACGGAGACTTTCGAGCTTCCGCTGCGGACCAAATCCTTTTTTGGCGGCAGCTCTATCAGTCACATAGAGTATTTCGTCTGCCGAGGCGCCTGGCACTGCCGCCGAAAGCGCTGTAAGAACGAGCAGCAACTCAAATATTTTTAATCTCATACGTGACCTTCATAGAGAACGTGCCCTATATTAACCGGTTGTCGTGCGGTACGACATGTCATACTCGGAAAAAGTCACACGGAGAGTACATGAACACTTACCACAGGCGCGCATTTCAAACGCTGACAGCGGCACTCCTGCTCATTATGAGTGGCTCGGCCGGCAACGCACAATCGAGCCCCGCCACGCTGCCAGGTTATAGAAGCTGGAGTGATAAATCAGTTGCTCCAACCGCAGCCATGCTGTGCATTCACGGGTTGGGGCTAAACAGCGGCGCCTTTAACGACTTTGGCACTCGTATGGCACACAAGGGCGTCCTAGTTTTTGCTATCGATATGCGCGGCTTCGGCGCCTGGATGAAAGAAAAGGACGGTGAAAAACTGGACTTCGACGGTTCGTTGGCCGACATCAAACAAACACTGACCGCCATTCGTGCCGAAAATCCAGGACTGCCCGTATTTCTTTTGGGTGAGTCTATGGGTGGGGCGATAGCGATCAAAGCCTGCTCCGAATACCCCGAACTCATTAATGGATTGATTTCATCCGCACCAGGCGGTTCCCGATACAAGGAAGGGCGCACAGACCTGGAAGTAGGACTGCACGCCTTGAGACCACGCCATCAATTCGACATCGGCAAAGGAATCATCGAACAAGCCACCAAAGACCCTGCCCTACGCAAGCTGTGGCTCTCAGACCCGTTGAACAGAGCGGATCTTTCAGCAGCACAGTTGATCAAGTTTCAACTATTTATGGACGGCAACGACGCGGCTGTGCGCAAAATCACAACCACCCCCGTGCTTGTATTGCAGGGCACTCTGGACAAACTGGTCAAACCGGACGACACCTGGAAAATTTTCACCAATTTGACCACGGTGCGCAGGATGTTGATCGCACTGCGAAGCGAACACCTGGTACTCGAATATGGCAGCGCCAAATCAGAAATTTACGATGCAAAAACCGCAGAACTGGTAGCAAACTGGATGCGCAACGCCGTTACACCGTCATCCGAATATGACGATGTACCGACTCATTAAGACCTAACTCAAGTAAGTCTATGACGAAGTCCGCAAACGTTGCCATCGAAAAATATCTGGTCATCAGACCGGAAGCAAATGCCGACACGGAATCAGCCTATCGGTTCCAACTTACGGCGTTGACAGTGGCCACTATACTTTGGCTAGGACTATCCGCAGTGCTGAACCTCGGATTTGCACTAGTGCAAGGGCTTTTGCTCATAACAACATTTTTCTACCATATGTCCGTAAACTCGCCCGGCGGCAAGAGTTACATACCGACGGAACTGCAACTCAAGGCCAAGGGCCTGGATATAAAGTCCGGCTCAATGAATGCCATCATGCCGTGGTCCTGGCTCACTGAAGTAGAACTGCGGCATCGCGGCTTCAGCATCATTCCCAACTACGTCTTCTTCAAATTCAAAGACGGCTCGGACATTCTCATCCTCTGGGAAGACTTGCATGCCCACATGGATACGACAACCCTCATTTCCTGCGTGCGTACCTGGGCCCCAAAAGCCAAAGTGCGCGGCGACGTACAGATGATTAAGTCGGAATCAATAGCCAGCTATACCGAACTCTGGCTTAAGGATTTGAATTCAACCAAGAGCGAAAAACGCCTGAGTCAAAATCAAACTCTTGCGGAGGGAACTGTTTTAAGTGGCTGCTACAAAATAGAACGCATCTTGAGTGGCGGGGGTCAAGGCACGGCTTATTTAGCAACGGTCCTACCCCAAACCGATCTGCCGGATATGCCACCACAAATAGTGATTAAAGAGTTTATCCTGCCGGAAAACACCAGCGGATTGGAGAAAGCAAAAAATAGTCTGATTAAAGAAGTCTCCATCCTGCGGCGCATCGACCACCCCCGAATCATTCACCTTTTTGACTTCTTCATTGAAGATATGCGCGGCTACTTTGCCATTGAGTACATCGATGGCTTAACCCTCAGGCATCTAGTCGAGCAAAAGGGAACGCAAGGTGAAGGCGTCGTCGCCGGGCTCGGAATCGCACTGTGCGACGCTCTCTCGTACTTACACGGGCTTTCTCCGCCCATAATTCACGGCGACGTCACGCCGGACAACATCATGATAGACAACGCCGGCAAAATTAAACTCCTCGATTTCGACGCATCGCAGGAGCTCACCAGAAACAAAACAAATACAGTAGTTGGGAAGCATGCCTATATGTCGCCGGAACAGTTCAAGGGCATTCTCAGCGAAACCAGTGATATTTACGCACTCGGGTGCACATTGCACTTTCTTCTTACAGGAGTCGATCCGGAGCCCATCACCGAGTCATGCCCGAGAAATTTCACGCCTACGGTAAGCGAAAGCATGAATCACATCGTCTCTGCGGCGACAAAGTTTGAGCAATCGCAAAGGATTACTACTCTCAGTGAAATGAGGGCTCAACTTGAACGAATCTAATAGCCAGAAAGATGATGCCGCACTCCCGGCTGTTTCGACACCGGATGGTGGAGTCTACCGCATTGTGCACAAATCGGCCTACGCAGGCAACTGCACTTTTGCTCTCAAATGCCTGTGGGTACTTCTTCCCTTCGCCTGCTTTTCGCTAGTGATCTTTCTAGCCCAAACAAACATGTCCATGGCCAACGGATTTCTCAATTTTGCTGCCTGCGCTCTTCCACTCTTTTTTATTGGCTCATTTTTATCGCTTCTCTTATGCAAATGGAAGAAAGAATTCGAACTTAGTCAGTGGGGAATTGCATTTCCTCTTATTTATTTGGGAGCCGCATCGTACAGCCTCCGCCGCCCCTGGTCAGATCTCACAAAAGTAGTCTTCGCAAGGAGCAATTCAGAACTCACTTCGGCCGATCAGCTGGTACTCAGCTTTGAGTCTTCTGGTGCAAAGGCCACACTAATACATATTAAGCTCACAGACATTGATCAATTGGATCTGAAAAAGCTGATCTACGCTATCGCCAATAACGCCGCCCACGCCGAGATTCAGCCACCGCTCAATGAAGTAGCCCTGGAATTCCCGACAGTAAACGGCATCAAACATCTCAACTTTCAAAACTTCACCGGGCTCTGGGACGAAGAATTTTCAACGCGCTACTCTCCCACTCTCTTCGTGCCGCTCTCTCCCGGAGAAGAACTCAGGGGTGGAGCGATCAAGATATCAGAACTGGTGGCTTGCGGAGGCTCGGCGGCTATCTATGCGGCAAAAGATAGAGTGGGCACACAAATCATAGTCAAGGAAGCTGTCATCCCGAAAAACGCCAATGAAGAACTGAAAGCAAAAGCGATAGAACTCTTCAATCGCGAAGCACATTTCTTGAGCAAACTAGATCACCCGCACATCGCTAAGGTGCTGGATCACTTTGTAGAAAACGAGCACCACTATGAAATAATCGAGTACATAGACGGGCTTGATTTAAGGCGCTTCGTTAAAGAGCGTGGCGCCCAACCAGATGATTTCGTACTCAACTGGGCAGAACAAATCTGTGAAATTCTCGTCTATCTGCACTCACAAACTCCGCCGGTAATTCACCGAGATCTGACTCCGGATAATCTTGTGCTCAGATTGGACGGGCAGGTAGTGCTCATAGATTTTGGCGCAGCCAATGCATTTGTAGGAATAGCCACCGGCACCATGGTCGGCAAACAATCATATATGCCGCCGGAACAACTACGCGGAAAGGCGGTGCCGCAAAGCGACACTTACTCTCTTGGTGGCACCCTCTATTTTCTTTTGACCGGTCGAGATCCGGTGCCACTAGAAGTCTCTCAAATCAAAGATGGAGACAAAGCCACCAAAGACCTCAACCCCATTTTGGCAAAATGCACCGCCCACGAAGTATCCGATAGGTACCAGTCCAGTGTTGAATTATTAGAAGAGATTCGCCGTATTCGCCGGGAACGGATGATTGAAGAACTTGCGCCACCAGACCGTCTGCAGGCATAGGGTCAGGCCAGCAATCTATTTTGAGCCATGGGTTGTACAATTGACACTTCACCGCCCTAGTCTCAGAGGATAGAACAAAGCATGTCCTACGATCCTATTCGCGACACAAAATTTCCAATTACACACGGATCAGGTGCAATGCCGGCAGTTGGATTTGGCACACTATTCAAAGATCTGTCTGTTACGACACAAGCAGTCAAGGATGCCCTGGAAGCAGGCTTTCGTCATTTCGACTGTGCAGAGCGCTATTTAAACGAGGAACAGGTTGGGGTTGCCTTTCAAGAAGTTCTGAAAACAGGCAAGGTCCGGCGCGAGGATTTGTTCGTCACCACAAAATTGTGGAACAGCAATCATCGACCTGCTTCGAAGGCCGGCCCCATTCTTTCAAGGCGTCAATTGCTCAAACTCAATTATTTCGATTGCTATAACATCCACACCCGCTATGTTTTTCACCCCAGAGACAA
>Ga0105248_10000886_pt1 | contig 33527 bp, 18 predicted proteins | sample KBSS34metaG_FD_81524 | JGI IMG/M metagenome (GOLD analysis project Ga0105248, IMG submission 81524) | Switchgrass rhizosphere microbial communities from Kellogg Biological Station, Michigan, USA - KBS S3-4 metaG | ecosystem: Host-associated > Plants > Roots > Rhizosphere > Soil | place...
AGGCTTTCTGGAAGTAAGCGGTGCTTTGAGTCAGCTCGGCAGCGTTCGAGTAGATGGCGCCGAGGCGTGCATATGCCAGGGCAAACTTAGGGTCGAGGTCGACAGCCAGCTTGTAATCGTGGATGGCCTCAAACTCCTGGCCAGCATCTCGCTTCTCTTCACCGAGCGTAAAAGCACGGAGCGCTGCCAGGGAAGAAGTCGTGGCCTGAGCCAGCGGCACGTCGAACTTTTGCAGCGAAGCATCCGATTCACCCAGGCGTTTACGCAGTTGATCGGTCGCACGGTCCAGGGCCGCAAGCACCGCGTCACGACCTGCTGCCTTGACGGTCTCACTGGCCAGTAGGTCGCCGCTGGCACAGTTCCGGGCAGCCGTCGTGACCTCATACATCGAGTTTCGCGCGGTAATGGCTCCGGTTACCAGGAGTTTGCCGCCAAGAGAAGTGCAGCCTTTCAGCAGTTGCTGGATCGAGGCCGAGGCGGGTTCTGGAACCAGTCTTTGCAAGCTCTGTTCGGCGACCAGATTCAGATAAGGAGATTCCTCGAGCTTGACTCGGAAAGCGTGTCCCAGCCCGTTATAGGAGTCATCGCCGGAAAGATTGGTGAAGCCTCCCAACACGACTTGATCGGCGCTCGTAACCAGCGGACTGCGATGGTGCAGATACAACCAAAGCGCAGCCGCCGCCGCCAGCAGGAGGAAACAAGAAAGTGCGTAAAGACGAATGGACCGTCGGCGCATGAAAGTTTTGGCTGGCGGAGCCACCAACGGGTCAGGTTCAGAAGCGCCCGGAGGCGTAGCATCGGGAGCAAGATAAGCGCCGCCTGAGGCAGGAGCCACCTCGATAGGCCCAGGAAGAGGGTCAGCGGAAAGCAGAACGGCAGCGGTTTCCGGGGGAGAACTATAGATCAGCTCGACGGGACCATTGAATCTGTAGCCACGGCGGCGGATGGTCTCGATATATTGCGTCGGGCCGGCTTTTTCCTTGAGCGCTTCGCGTAGCTTGGCTGCGGCGACATGAAGGCCGCTGTCGAGCTCCCCGAAGATCCTGTCACTCCATAGCCGGCTTTGTAGAGTTTCCTTCGAGACAACATCGCCGGGCGTTTCAAGTAAGACCAGCAGCAGTTGAAAGGGAAGCTCTTCGATCTTTACGCGCTTTTTATTGCGCAGCAGCAGACCTTTCCGAGGCCAAACCTCGAATTGGCCGAACCGATAGCCGTCGCACGCGGGTTGTAGCGTCTCAAGCGAAATAGCACTTTTAGGATACCAATCCTTCGATATGTGCTCAAAAACCAGCCGGCGAGAGGCCACAGATCCCCGCAAAGAAAGCAGTAAACCATGCAAATCTAAGAAAATAAAGCAACTTATCACTTAAGAATCCATTAAGAGTAAGTTTTGTTGACGGGATTGCAATAAAACGATTTTCTAAAGTCATTGCTCCACCCTTGTTTTGCGAGAGCCCGAACTTGCAAAAAGCCCAAAGAGTACCACCCCCCATTCGCATTCGAACTCGCTTTTAGACAGCCGGCCTGTCTTTCCACTCCGACCACTCAATCTCTGCCAAGGATGAACTACGTGAAACCTACTCCATTCACCGCGCGGTTCCTTTGTCTCTGCTTAGGAATGGCGTTTCTTGCGACTTCAGCATTCGCGCAATCGAACGCTCCCGATTCCCAAAGCGCTCATATCGCAGCCCCGCAGGATCGCGTGCGTGGCCCAGTGATCGCCGAGCAGCGCACAGCGCTCAAGGGACAGACACGTCGAATGGATCCAGCGGCCGTCGATCTCGGCGAGGTTTCCGCTTCCCTGGCTACGGGAAGAATGGTGCTGCTACTCCGCCGCAGCGACGAGCAGCAAGCCCACCTTGGCCAGTTCCTCAGCCAGGTGCAGGATCCCAAATCCGCGAACTACCGCCATTGGCTGACCCCCGAGAAGTATGGCGCGACCTATGGCGTCTCCGACCATGATCTCGTTGCCGTCGAGCAATGGCTGCAGGCAAACGGGCTCAAAGTGGAAAAGATTACGGCGGCGCGCAACGCCATCCTGTTTTCCGGCGCTGCGGGCGATCTGGCAAACACCTTTCATACCAGCATCCACAGCTATCGTGTCGGCCAGCAGCAGCATTTCGGCAACGCGACCGACCCGGAGATTCCCACAGCGCTCGCTCCGGTGATCGCCGGCGTCTCGCCAATGAACGATTTTCGCCCCAGGCCGCTGCACGTGCTGCGAGATCCAGCCCGTTTCGATGCTGCATCGCATCGTTTGAAACCTGCCCTGACAGGCGGCTCAGACGGCGAATATTCTCTGTACGTCACGCCGGCCGACGCCTCGGTCATCTATGACACACCCAACCAGAACTTCAACACCGCGGCAACGCAGACGCTGGATGGCACCGGGGTCACGATCGGTATTGTCGGATACTCGGCGCTGGCGATGCCAGATGTGCAAAGTTATCGCACCGCTTTTCTGCCCGCGGGCGCAGCCAGCAATTTGACCACCCAGATTCTCGACGGCGCCACCGATCCGGGGATCATCCCTGGAGGGGTCGCTTCCGAAGGGCTTCTCGATGTTGAGATCGCCGGAGGACTTGCTCCAGGCGCAGCCATCAATTATTACTACGCGGCTTCCACCGATCTGACGGACGGCCTCATCCTGGCCGGGCTCCGCGCGCTTGAAGACAACAAGATCAACATTCTCAGCGCCAGCTACGGCGAGTGCGAAGCGGACCTGGGAATCGGCGGCAATCTCGAGTGGTCCGAGCTCTGGCAGCAGGCAGCAGCGCAAGGCATTTCGGTGACGGTTTCCACCGGCGACTCCGGCTCGGCTTCCTGCGACACCGACTCCCATTCGACGCTTGCAGCCGTACGCGGACTCTCCGTCAGCGGCCTTTCCTCAACGCCCTACAACATCGCCGTCGGCGGTACAGACTATTACTCGCTTGCCAACAACTTCACCAACTACGTCAGCACGGATTCTGGAAGCTATCCCTATTACGGCACCGCGCTCAGCTATATCCCAGAGAACCCATGGAACGACTCCTCCACAGTAGTAGGAAACAGCTTTACCCAGAATCTGCCCACCTACGACGGCATTGGAGACACCAACATCATCGCCGGTGGCGGCGGGCTCAGTAGCCAGGCGGCGTGCCAGGGCTACTTCCTCGCGGACGGGAGCTGCTCCCAGAGCCTCTCTGGCTACACCCAGCCTCCGTATCAAACAGGCTTCCAGAAGCAGACACCCGTTCGCTCCGTTCCGGATGTCTCCCTGCTGGCGGCGAATGGATTCTTCGGCGCAGCCTGGGTATTCTGCTCCGACTCGACCGTCGACGCGCAGGGAGGCGTTTATACCGACTGCCAGACGGACGAGAAAGGCAAGCTCGTTGCCGGCACCCGTATCGGGTTGATTGGTGGCACATCGGCAGCGGCCCCGGCCTTTGCGGGCATGCTGGCGATGATCTCCCAGTCGCAGGGTGGCGCACGCCTCGGACAGGCCAACACGGTTCTCTACAACCTGGCGCAGGACTATAACCCCTCACCAAATAGCCCGGGCAAATATCAGCGGGCTTTCCACGATATCGCGATCGGCAACATTTCGGTCTACTGCGCGAGCGGCTCGCCAAACTGCGACACGAATAACTTCCTCGAAGGCTATAACGCAACTCCCAGCTATGACATGGCCACCGGCCTCGGCAGCGTCGATCTCTCGCAGTTGATCAATCTGTGGACGGCGACAAACTTTACCAGCACGAGCAATACTCTCACTGCGGGCACCTCGACCGATTCCATGTCCAGCGCCCCAATCAGCGTGGTGCACGGCACGCCTCTTAATTTCACAGCTGCGGTCACACCGGCCGACGCTACCGGACAGTTCAGCATCGTTACGACGAGCGGCTCAAATGCCGCCAGCTTCTCCGACTATGGTTCTCTTGACGGAACCGGCACCGGATACCTGACGACGAATGACCTACCCGGCGGAACCTACACCGTCTACGCCTACTATGCCGGCGATACGAGCCATACCGGCAGCCAGTCTTCCAACGGCATCAACGTTACGATCAGCCCTGAATCCAGCACGACCACCCTCGCCTTTGGCACATACGACCCGATCACCTTTGCCATCACCGAGGGAGTAAGCACGGTGGCCTACGGCATGAATACCTATGCCAACGCACAGCCATTCGGGAACAACTCCACCGTGTACTACACCGGCAACCTGCAGCCTGACGGTCTCGCCACTGGCAATGTGACCTTCACCTCCGGTGATGGAAAGACGCAATCGGCGGCAATCAATAGCGTGGGCTTCGCCCAGCTTCCCATCGGCACACTCGCCCCCGGAACCTATACCTACCAGGCAAGCTACGCAGGAGACTCGAGCTTTGGGCCGAGCACTAGCACCTCGCAGACCTTGACGGTCACCAAGGGATCTATCTCATTGCAACTGCAATCCAATGCCAGTGCGGTGAGCCCGACTGGTCAGTTGACGCTGCAAGTATTGCTGCAAACCGACAGCGTCGCGCAGTTTCCTTCGGGGAGCGTCTCAGCGCAGGTGAACGGCCATGTCTATGCTCCTGCCTTTTCCTCGCAGGGCTACAACAACGGAGCAGACGCTGCCCTCTTCACCTTCTCCATACCGGCTTCCGACCTGGTCGCCGGCTCCAATTTGGTCGCAGTCAACTACGGAGGCGACAGTAACTACCTGGCTGCAAGCGGCAGCTTAAGTGTGACGCTGGCTGGTGTAGCCGGCAGCTTCACGTTGACCGGACCAGATCAACCGCTGATGCTCGAAGCATCGCAACAGGGTTCATCGACCATCTCGGTGGGGTCAGTGAACGGCTTCACCGGCGTCGTGAATATGAGTTGCGCCGTAAGCGCCGCGCCGTCAGGACACACACCTACGTGCCTAGCAGCTGCAACCACGGTGTACGGCAGCTTCGGCGCAAGCTCAGTTCTCTCGGTGGCAACATATTCCGATACGCAAGTTGGCAACTACACCATCACAGTCACCGGCGCCAACGGACAGCAAAGCCAGTCGGTGACGATTCCGTTGCAGGTAACAGCTGGCCCGGGCTTCTTGCTCTCGGCCGCTGCCAGCTCGATCTCCCTCTCTTCTCCAGGTCAGTCGGCAAGCGAGAAGCTCTCCATCGCGCCAATCCAGGGCTTTACTGGAACGGTCACGCTCGCCTGCATCGTTGCGCCTACGCCAAGCTCCGGCAAGTCTCCTACTTGCACTCTTCCAAACAGCATTGCCTTGGGCGCAGATGCAGCATCGGTCACTCTCCAGATCGCCAGTGACTCGACGGCGATTCCAGGCTCCTACACCGTCGCTGTCACGGCGGTTTCCGGCGGCGTACAGCAGTCACTGGCTCTTCCGCTCGTGCTTGCGCAGGCGGCTGCATCGTCCAGCTTCGATCTTTCCGCAGCCACCAGCAGCGTATCGATCGCATCCGCGGGAGAGTCGGTTACCGACTTGCTGACGATTCGTCCCGCAGGCGGCTTTACCGGATCAGTGCAACTGAGTTGCGCTGTCACCGGAGGCTCCTCCTCCACAAAGGTGCCAACCTGCACTGTGCCCGCTACCGCTTCGATCACCAGCAATTCAGTAGTGACCGCAACACTCACCGTGAATACGGTTGCTCCTTCGACAACCACGGCTAAAAATGCCGCCCTCTTCGGCGAGCGAATCGGTGGCATCGCACTCGGCTGCGTGTTGATCTTCGTAGCTCCAAGGCGGCGAAAGTTATGGACGACACTGGGTCTGCTTATCCTGACGGCCGGCGCCCTTGGCATAACAGCATGCGGTGGCAGTGGACACAGCACGAGCAGCATTGTTCCCGGGACACCGGCAGGCAGCTACACAGTCACAGTCACGGCTTTGAGCGGAACACTCAAAGCAACCACGCAGGTCAATGTCACCGTTCAGTAGGTTGTTCAAAAGAGTGCTCAGTCATTCGGCGGCAGCCAGCAAACTGCCGCCGCCTGGTACACAGCCTTGGCGCGGTCCCGGCTTTCCGGCCCTCAGTTGAAATGCTCGACGCTGCTCCCGCGCTGCATGGAAGAGACGCAATCATTCTTCGATCACGCCGGGAAGTCGACTTTATATGGGAAAGGTTCAAGCGAGATGAAAAGCAGGTTCGGTATCTCCACCTTGTTGTTTGTGGCTTCATCCTTCGTGGCAGGGATGTCACTGGCAGGTTGCGGCGGGTCAAGTCACTCGAGTCAGCCCGCGTCAACGACCTATACCATCGGTGGTTCCGTTGCCGGGTTCACTGGCACTGGACTCGTCTTGCAGAATAACGGCGGCAATAATTTAACAGTCACCGCTGGCTCGACCAGCTTCACCTTCGCCGCGCCGGTCGCCACAGGCGGGGTTTACAGCGTTACCGTGCTCACGCAACCGGCTGGCGCCAACTGCATCGTGACCAACGGTAGTGGACAGGCGATGGCCAACGTCACCAATGTCAGCGTCCAATGCTCTTCGCTGTACAGCATCGGCGGCACAGTCAAGGGGCTTACCGGTCCAGGCTTGGTTCTGCAGGATAACGGCGGTGACAACCTGGCGGTGGACGCGAACGCAACCAGTTTCACCTTCGCCACGCCGCTCAGCAGCGGCAGCGCCTACGGCATCACTGTGCTTACACAGCCAGTTGGCGAGACCTGTGCGGTGACAAACGGCTCCGGCACGGCGAATGCGAATGTAACCAATGCAAGTGTCGTCTGCACGCAACTCTATGCCGTCGGGGGAACAGTCAACGGCCTCCGTGGCACAGGCCTCGTCTTGCAGAATAACGGCGGCGATAACCTCACGCTCGCAGCGGATGCCGCGAACTTCACCTTCGCCACTCCTCTCGCAGGCGGCAGCGCGTACAGCATCACCATCCTCAGCCAGCCAGCCGGCGAAAACTGCACCATCTCCCAGGCCAGCGGCATCGTCTCCTCCGACGTCCTGAACGCGCAGGTCGTTTGTGTCGGCGAGTGGGCATGGTTGGGCGGCAGCAGTACCCTCGGCTTCAACGGAGGTCACGCCGGAGTCTACGGCACGCTCGGTGCTTCCAGTCCGACCAACATTCCGGGTGGGCGCGAGCAATCCGTAAGCTGGAAAGATGCCTCGGGCAACATGTGGCTCTTTGGCGGATATGGCGACGATGCGAACGGCACAGGCGGACAACTCAATGACCTGTGGAAGTTTGACGCCACCAAGGGCACGAATGGCGAGTGGACATGGATGAGCGGTAGCACCACAGCGCCTCTCGGCATCAGTCCGTACTTTCCCTATGGTCAGCCGGGAGTCTACGGCACGCTCGGGAAAGCTTCACCGGCCAATACTCCGGGCGGCAGGGAACAGGCCGTGAGTTGGAAGGATGCTTCAGGCAACCTCTGGCTCTTTGGCGGTATCGGCATCGACTCTGCCGGCATCTTTGGATATCTCAACGATCTCTGGGAGTTCAACCCAACCCTCGGAGCCAACGGCGAATGGGCATGGATGGGCGGTAGCAAAGTCGCTCCCTATCCAACTGGCCCCGCCCAGTTTTCAGGAAAACCTGGAGTCTACGGCACGCTCGGGAATCCGGACCCGGCAAACGTTCCGGGAGGCCGCTATGGCGGTTTCGCATGGACCGATCCATCTGGAAACTTCTGGCTCTTCGGAGGCAATGGTTTCGACTCCGCTGGTACCAACGCCTATCTCAATGACCTGTGGGAATACAAGCCGGGAGCAAGCGGAACGGCAGGGCAGTGGGCATGGATGGGCGGTAGCTCTACCGTTCCTCCCAGCCCCTCTCCCTTCAGCCAGGCCGCGGAATCAGGAGTCTACGGCACACTCGGAACCCCCGACGCCGCGAACATCCCCGGAGGACGATCTGCAGGCATGACCTGGGCCGACGCCTCCGGCAATCTCTGGCTATTCGGCGGCCTCGGCGCCGACTCCGTTGGAACCACCGGATACCTGAACGACCTATGGAAGTACACCCCCGGCGCAAACGGAAGCGCAGGCGAATGGACGTGGATTAGCGGCGGCGACACCATTGGCATGTACGGCGGCCAGCCCGGCGTCTACGGCGTCCTGGGAATCCCAGATTTTGCCAACACTCCCGGAGCACGCTTCAGCGCTGTGACCTGGACGGATCCCTTCGGCAACCTCTGGCTATTTGGCGGCCAGGGCTATGATTGGGTCGGTTCCTACTCCGGCTTCCTCAACGACGTGTGGGTCTTTACACCAGGCACAGGCAGCAGCATCGGCCAGTGGACATGGATGGGCGGCAGCAACCTCCTCCCCCCTTCGTCACCCCTGGGCCTGCAGCCCGGTCAGCCGGGAGTCTATGGCACATTCGGCTCACCAGCCGCCGCGAATACACCAGGCGGTCGTATTGGCGCAACACCTTGGATCGATTCGACCGGCAACCTCTGGCTCTTCGGCGGTCAAGGCTATGACGCGAGCGGCTCCCAGGGATACCTGAACGATTCCTGGAAATATCAACCCTGATCCAAGGTCCCTCCAAAAGAGGCGACAGCAGAGGTGCGAAAACAACTCGTATCGCAGCAGTCGCCTCAATTTTTGCAACGGACAAGCCTGACAAGGGTAAAGATCGATAGTGAATCAAGCACGTCCTCTTTTCTCGGATGCGTGGCCAGGGAGCCCGAGGCATGAAACTTCCATACAAAAGCCTGAACGCATGAGGGCTTGCATCCTTAAAACCTCACACCGTCGCGAAATTCGCCTCGCTGCAGGAACCTCCGCATAGGCAAGGCTCGCACCTGACTTCTCGACACGGTATCTCTGCGGCACCACGATGGATTTTTCGAGGAAAGCTGGTCGGCCCGCCAGAACTCGAACCTGAAACGAACAACTGATGAGTCTCTATATATCTCTATGAGTCTCTGATAGTACGGAAAAAGTGAGCTTAACTAAGCGAAACATTAAGAATTGAACTACTCAAAGAGCAGGGTAATTTGGAACTTGTGATCCACCTTCACGGACGAAATGTGTAGGAAAGCTTCAGGAAAGCTTGTCCGCCGGTTTGGTGAGTGGGGTTGTCACCACGCTCGATTAGGTTGGCATGCAGAGCTAGATTTTCGAGCCTGTTCGAATAACCCGCAAAGAGAGCGGTACCCGGGATGATCATGTAGGTCAGGAGCGTATCTGTGCGCAGAACACGGCTACGGTCGACGTCAATCAGCGCCGTGTTAGCGATGACACTGTTGTAGTCGATGATCGTGCGGAACGAGAGTGCGCGGGTGAACTGAATGCTGGCTCGCGCGCTCAGGATATGGTTGTTGAGTATTGAGCTAGGTTGAGTCGACGTGGTTCCGTTGCTCATCTCGTGGAGCTGGTCGAACAGGTAGGTGGCGACCACGCGAATTCGCGAAGTTGGTCGCAGAGTAACTCCGGCACCGGCCTGATTCGACCGAGCAAGGAATGGCAATAGTCCGCGAGCGGGGAAATAATTGATGTTCGTGCCTCGCACGTAAGAAAGATCAAGGGATGCCCAGTTCAGCATTTCCGTACTGAAAGTGGCGTAGGTTGCATGCTCCCGAAAAGGTGCTTCAAGGTAGCGCTCGAAGATCTCCATATGCCCGACCGTCACATTGGTCGACCTCTTCAGTTGGACCGAGAAGGGAGTATTCAGCTGCCAATCCTCAAGCTCACCAGCATGATTCCAATCGACAAGTGAACTGACGGAGGGGCCGAAGCCGAGCACAGCGCCGGATTCAGGATGCCAGCGGTAGCCGGCTGACTGGTTAACCTGCTTCAGATCAATGCGCGGAATAAAACCCAACTGGGGATGAAACTGCGGAGTGCGGTCCCTGTAGAGAGCGTCAAAGTTGAAGTGGCGGCCGACGTGTTCCAGTTCCGCCAGATAGCTTCGACCTGTAGCTTTGGAGGGGCTGGAATCACTGTCCCCTGTTCGAACTGCTTGTGCTGTGGCCACCCAATTTGGAGTGAGCTTGAGCCGTGTGTCTACTGAGATGGTTCGATTTTTGCTTCCATCCAAGTCATATTGCGACAGGAAGAAGCCGAGAGTTGACTCCTTACCTATGTCTGTTTGCACGCGAGCGACTCCCATGTGTGCCCGTGGCACACCGCCACCGGGTTCGTCAGAAGAACGTTGAGGCGAGCGATCATCGATCGAGAGTAGCCCGAGAGTGAGGCCGCCGACCTTTCCCGTGAATCGCGCACCGAACTGAGGGGAAGCGATCCTTCTAGAAAAAAACAGGTCTTCGGGAGTTTGGAAGAAGGAATTACTCTCAGTGAAAAACGGTCTCTTTTCTGGGAAATACACCTCATATCGCTGATTTACAGTTACCTGTGGTTCGTCCGTTTCAACCTGACTAAAGTCAGGATTTGCGGTGACATCAAGCGTCAGGCCTTGCCGCAGGACAAATTTGGCGTCCACGCCTCCTACGTGCTCCGTTGTACTGCGAAAGATAGGTGTCTGACCTGACTGGTCGAGGAACCGTTGTGCGCTTGCGAACAGGTGAGGGGTAATTTGGAAATTATGTCCGGCGTGAATCTCGATCAATGGATCCGCTGTAGCAAACTGGGGTACATAAGCTTCGATACGCTTGGTGAGTAGTGGCCATGTGCTGGACTCGTTGGACGATGGAGTGTATCGCGCAACGGCTATGCCCCAAGGGTCATGATGGCCCGGTTTAAACCGCAGGCTCTTGAATGGAATTTCCATCAGGACTATGAATCCCTCGGCAGTAATGCGGCCATCCGATCGCCAAAAGGTGTCAAAGCTGAAGTCTTCTTCCTGCCCTTCGGTAATGAGCCCGTCCATTTGCACGCCCAGCGGATTTGCAATGAATTCATAGGCATGGCGTCCGTCGTGCAGGGTATCAAGCAGCAGGCTGACAGTCTCGTCACCGGTGAGGTCATCGCGGCGGCTTAAGTGAGCCCGGGGCTTGCCGTCGTTGCTGGTGCAGACAAACACCGCGTATATGTTTTTCTCGTCATACGACAGGAACACAGTCGTTGGAGATTCGGCAGGCTGGCCATCATGTGGATCGCGCTGATGAAATCCGTTGATGCGTAGTTCCTCCGTACGTTCCCGCCCTTCGAGGTAGTCTCCAATGCGCGGGGCAGATGTGACACGTGGAATATGAATTCGCGGAGCTTCGCCGATGACAGCGTCTGCGCGCAGCACAGAGGGCGCTAGCAGCCACATGAAAATGGCTGTGAAGCAGGTCACTAAATGTGCGATGGCTTTCACGGAACGTCGGTCTCCAATTGCAAAATGAATCGCTTTCGAAACCTGTGCGAGTGCTTGAGAACAAAACGGCCCTGCACCCCGGGGGAGGTGACAGGGCCGGCTGCCTGGACTAAACAACAGTCGGGGCGAACTTGTGACCCGAACCATGACGACCGTGGTCGTCATTCTTGTCGTGGTCCTTGTTATCGCGGCCTCGGTCATCGCGGGGCTCACGTTCCCGGGCGACCATGAATTCGCTGGCGGTAGCAGCAGACTTGTGGCCCTTCGGATTGTCTCCGCCACCGCCGCCTTTGGGTGCTGGAGTTGGGGGAGGAACGCATCCGTAGTAAAGCTGGCAGGGCTTGCTGCCGCCTGATGCCATGAATTTGTGGGTCTTTGAATCGCGGTCTTTACCGCCGTTGCCGCGATCATCCTTCGGCTGCTTCTCCCGTGCTATCTGAAATTCAGCAGCGGTAGGAGCAAACTTGTGGCCCTTCGGATTGTCTGCGCCACCGCCGCCCTTGGGTGCCGGCGTCGGAGGAGGAACGCATCCGTAGTAAAGCTGGCAAGGCTTGTTGCCGCCCGACGCCATGAATTTGTGGATCTTCGAATCGCGATCTTTGCCGTGTTTGTCGTGGTCCTTGCCACGATCATCTTTCGGTTCCTTTTCGCGAGCCAACTCAAAGCCGGCTACCGTATTGGCACCGAAAAGAGCCGAGGTTTGAGACATGGTGGTGTGGTTGGACAGTGCCTGAGACGAGGTGGCTGCGGAGGCGGACGCGCTTACGAATAGCGTGGCGGCCAGTGTCAATCCAGCCGAGAGTGCGAGTACCTTGTTTGAGTTCATCGTGATTCTCCTTATTAGGGTTTTGCGTTGGCTTCCTGGCTGGTGAGTACCTGCCAGGCAAGAGTTGTTGAACCGGGACCGCTTACCCTCGATCAGGAATCGCATTCCCTATTCACCGGCTAAGACAGCGAACGGAGCTTGGCCGGAACAGAAATCTTTTGCAATTCTTTTCTGTTCCGGTGATCGAAGACTTGGTGTCTTAAGAGATGGAAGTGGAATGTTAGCGGCGACCTGGATACGGAAAACCACAACCGGAGCGAGAATGATCCTCGATATGTTGAATGTTGAGCTCGGCTCATTCCACATGGGAATCGGCGCAGCAGATGGGACTGAGCGGCGTGCTAAGATAGGCCGCGATATGTCGCGTGAGTTAGAGCTGTCTGGATGTTCGGATGAGGACTTGGTTTTTCGCTCTCGCGACAGTGCGGATTCCATCGAACGCGAGCTGATGATCAATGAGCTGCTGAGGCGGCAATTTGCGATCGTGGCGAGATGGTGTCTTCGCTTTACGTCTGATCGAGAGACGGCCGCTGATCTTTCTCAGGAGATATTGACCAAGGCTTACCTCAGCCTTAACAACTTTCAGGGGGGCTCGAAATTCTCCACATGGCTTTTTACGATCGCGCGAAACCATTGCCTTAATGCGGCACGCGCTGAAACGCGGCAGGCCATCGGCCTTCGTGCAGAAGTGGACGATGATTTTATTGGAGAGATTCCTGATACGTCTGCGGCTCCTGACGCGAGGCTTGAGCAGGAATCCAATGCAGCACTTGTGGCGCAAATGCTAAGCGAGACTCTCGATGAGACGGAGCGAATCGTGTTCACCCTTCACTACGGCGACGACATGCCGCTGGACGCGATCTCGCGAGTTCTTGGGCTGGACAATCGTAGCGGCGCGAAAGCCTACATTGTGAGCGCCAGGCGAAAACTGGCTCGCCTGGTGCAACGAAAAAGAGCCGGCGCTGAGGGTGGTGTGCGATGAGCGAAGTTACGAACACTAACAAAATTGATCGAACCAAACTACGATCTGCTCTGCAAGCTGGTCCCGATTGCCTCTCGCTCGTTGAGCTAGAACGGCTCGCTGGTGAGACTTCGGAGGTAAAGCATCCACACCTCAGTCAATGTGCGCGTTGCGAATCGGAACTAGCTATGCTGCGTGCATTCCAGTCGAACGATCCGCTTCCAGACGAAGGCGCGGCAGTCGCGTGGATCACGTCTAGCCTCGAACGGCGCCTGGATGAAATCAAATCAGGCAAGAAATCCGGAATGCGGCACACGGCAGGCAGCCCGAAAGCGGGCTGGTTGGGGCATCTGCTCTCTCCGTCGAATTTCCGCTGGGCAATGCTTGCCAGCTCTGCAGTGGCGGTTGCTGTTGTCGGCTTCCTTTGGCTGAGAACTTCGCAGGAACCGGAACTTCGCGCGGATGCCGGTTCCGGACCCGCTATTTACAGGTCCATCGAAGTAGAGGTGCTGACTCAAACCGGTACGCTGGATCGGATGCCGCAGACCCTGAAATGGAAGCCGGTGGCCGGAGCATCTAGATATAAGGTCACCTTCATGGAGATCGACAAAGTACCCTTCTCAGAAATGACAACAAATGACTTTTCGGTGACAACCCCCGGCAGCGCAATCGATAAGCTGAAGGTGGGAAAGCCGCTCCTGTGGCAAGTTGCCGCCCTTGACGCGCAAGACCGCGTCATTGCCTCGTCTCAGATGGAACGGATTTCCCTCCGGCAGGCCGAGTTGCACTGAGGGCCGGCGAAGGCACGCCAGGCGTGTGAAAGGTAAGACCATGAACTTTACAAATTTGAAAGTTCGAAAAGCACAGCTTCTTCTAGCGTGCATTCTCATCCTCCCTCTAGCTGCAGTTTCCCAACATATAGCTTCCGAAGCCAAACAGGTTGGCACTTTTAATGGTGTCGGCCTCACGATCGCAAGTCCTACGGTTCCCCCCGGCGGCTTGCTGCAGATGCAGATCATGCTGACGGAACCAAAACCTATTCTCAAAGGTAGGCAGGGTGTAAAGTTCGTGTCGAGCGGAGCCCGCGCGGCAGTGGCCACAACGTTTGCGAATCCAGTAGCGACACTTACCTCAGAAGCGGTGCCAGCCGTCACCGCCGGTTCGCTACTCGGACCAATTCGCGATGTAGCCCTGTTCGGTCCCGACGGCAACGTCAGTGGAGTTGCCGTCGCAGCTCAGCAGGGCCTTCAGGTATATTTCCGGTCAACATTAAAAACGTTTGGGACCAACATCGACGCTCCGGTTATCTCTGTCTCCATGCCAGTGAACATCCAGTCAAGCATAGGACAAACGGTCAACCTGAACCTTGATCCAAACGCCACGCAATGGTTCGATCCAACCGCAGCGCAGTATCCGATAGAGCTGAAGTCTGGAACCATGACTGTGGGGGGAAGCCTATCTATCTCGGACGTGATTCCGGGCGGTGGATTGGTGCCGGCGGGAAAGACCATCGTGATCAAGGGCACAGGGTTCGATTCCAAAACCACGGTTCAGATCAACGAAGGCACAGTTGCAACTACACAATTTGTGAGTTCGAACCAGATCAACATCAGATTGACAACAGCGTTCAACCCGAGCGGAAAGCGCGTCCGCGTCATCAATAAGGGTCACGAACTCGCCACGTATTTTCCTTCATCGAGAACCACTCTATTCGGGAAGAGCACTCATAACCTCGTAGCTGAGAGCTATCCGATCTTCCCAGACACGCGATGGACGGCCGCGTATTTCCGCACCGCGCAGTCCGGAAACGTCTTCACCGGTCTTGCCCTGCAGAATCCTAATGTCGCAGCTGCGTCAGTACACTTGCAGCTTCGCACGCTGACGGGCACAGTGCTCTCCACCCGTGCACTCGTCCTGGCCGGCAATACGCACATCGTTCGCGACCTGGCAGAACTGTTTCCGACCGGGATGAACCTGAACGGCCTGTCACTCAAAGTGATTTCCAGCCTTCCACTTCAAATGCTCGGCCTACGCGGTGATGATGCCTCGTCCATTGTTCTGCCGGTGGATCCTTCGCTTGTTCCGTGAGTGAACCAGCACGACTGGCAACACAATCGCTGTGATGGTGCCGATACCGCCAAGAACCAGGGTTGTCCATGAGAGGAAACGCGGCAAAGGAGTCAGGCCGTCCCCGCTGAGTACGAAAGCGGCCCACCGCCGGGGATCGTTGAGTTGAGTCGCGGATCTTAAGAATTTTAGCTTGGTCAGGCGTAACGCCTCTGCCTTCGAAATGTCTCCACGCAGCGCAAAGTAATAGAACTGACGCATGAACTCAGCGGTCGATCGATCGTCGACCCGCCATAGCGAAGTAACGGACGATCCCGCGCCCGCCGAAAGCAATGCGCGGCTGAAAGCCTGTACACCTTCGCCGCGAATCATTTTTCCCCGCGCGGTATCGCAGGCCGAGAGAGTGGCCATACGCACGTAGCTCAGGTTTAGGTTATATAGTTCCCGGAGAAAGACATAGTCGGGGGTATCCCCCTGACTGTTTGACGAAAAAAGCAAGCGGGAATTCTCCGGATTGTCTACGTCGGCAAAGGCGTGAGTGCTCACATGCAATAGGGCTGCGCTGTTAGCGCGGCCGTCGAAAAAGTAGCGCTTCAGGTCGCTGTTCTGAAGCAGAACTTCGGCTTTGCCATGGATCATCTGTTGAATACCACGGATCTCTTCGCCCGAAAATGGAAGCCTTTGTGGTTCAGAAGATTCCAGATCATTATGAGCATCAAGCGGCGCACGCGTGCCCAGTATCGGATCCCCGAATGCGACGAGCTGAGGCGACCATGGAAATTGAATTGCAGGGCCTTGCGGCGATTGTCGCCTGAGCAACACCGCCGATGGCATCCACGAGATGTCGTACCGCTCAATCAGCATTTCGCGAGAATTATCCTGCGTACGAATCAAATCAAACGGCACATAACTGACCCATCCGTCCGGTACCACAAGTAGGTGCCGGATTCCCGCCGGCAGGGAGGACGCGGCGGGGAGCAGGAAAGACAGCGGTGACTGCTGGTTGTCGAAGCTGTCCATCGACTCAGGGAGTCGATCCAACAGATTCTGAATGCTCGCCTCGTCAGGCTTTGACAACTCTCGAAGCGAAATGCCGAATCCATGTCGAGTGCACCAGATCACGCCGACCTGTTGAGGCGCAGTCCAGTATTCGAGCAGCAAAGTGTGATCGTCGAGCAACTTCTGCGCTTCCTCGAGCCTCACAGCTTGCCCGGTCGATGGAGGATTGCTGCCAAGCAACCGATCCTGAAAACTTCGAGCGCGGCTTCGTTCGAGCACCTCAAAGGCCTGAGTTGCATCCTGCCTCTTCATGAGCAGCGACAAGAGCGCATCATAAGCCTCTCGCTTATCGGCAAAGAATTCAGCCTTCAGCGCGGACAGGGGCAATTGACTGCGGGTCTGTTCGATGATGGCAATGGACTTGCGAAAATAGGTCTCCGCGGAATCTGTGTTGCCCGACAGGCTTTCAATTCGACCGAGGCCATAGAGGGACTTCCATTGCTCTTCCAAGGTACCCAACTGAGTGGCTATCAGATTCGACCGCTGAAATTCTTCACGAGCGCGGGCAACTGAATGAGCGCGCAATAGTGTCTCAGCGAGGTAGAGATGGGTCTGCATCTCTTCCCGGCGATTGTGAGTTGACTGAGCCAGGCCAAGCGCTCGTAGAAAGGCTTGCTGTGCATGGTCGAGATCGTTGAGATCGAGAGCATAAGCGATGCCAATGTTCTTGAGGACCGCTATCTCTCCGTCGGAGTCATGCTCTTTCGCGTATAGACCTTGCGCCTTTAGGTAGGTGTCGAGTGCCTTATGCGGATCGCCGAGACGGCGGTAGAGCGCGCCAACATTCGCGTAAAGATGTGCGCGATCTCCGCTGGTAAGACCAGCGGGCACTTGTTCAACCTGCTGGTAAATGGCCAGCGCCTGCTCAGTACGTCCGAGCTTTTGCAACAAGGTTGCCTGGTTCACCTGCGTGATCTGCTGCCAGTATTTGTTCCATGAAGCGGAGGGATTCCGAGCAACAATCTCGGCTGCCTGCGCATAGCTTTGCGATGCTTCAGAATAGCTGCCAGGAAAGTAATACGCGCTCCCGAGGTTGTTTAGAATCTGAACCTGATTTTCTTCGTCTTGACCGGCGACGCTGAGGCGGAGAGCTTCTTCGAGGTCTCCACGGGCAGCGGTGTAATCGCCGTTTTGAATCTCAGCGATGGCCCTGTTGTTGAGCGCATGGGATTGACCGTCGCCATCGCCGACACGATTGTAGACATCAGCCGAGTCTCTGGCGAGGCGAATCGCCTCCTGATAGTTCCCCTGTGACGCCTCAATCTTGCTCAGAGCATTCAGCGCAAGTCCAAGTTGCGACGACGGTCCTTTCCGGCTTAAGGATGCGACGAGGGCTTTGTAGAGTTCCTGCGCTTGCGCGGACTTGCCATTCTCTTGAAGCTTCTCCGCTTGTTTTAGACTGCTTTCGATACGCAAATCTGAGGGCAGCTTGTCAGCAGCATGAACTCCTGCTTCGGAGACGAGCAATACGAACGACAACAGAAGCGGACGCCAGATTTGCATCACCCTGAATTGTATGCCGCTTGGTGCCCTTGAGTTCGAACCCGCCGGTCCGCTGTGCGGTGCAAATTCCGATGAGCAAGCCCACTTGGCAGGGCACGCTACCGGCGCACTGGCGGACGACGACCGCGAGTTCCGCACTCTGACCCACCACTCGAATATGATCGGGGTGCATCGGGAATGGGCTGCCTGCTACCAAGCCGGCGACATCCTGAAATACACGAGCGGAAGCAAGCTCTACGGCATCGAGCGGGAGAGTTCGGCAACAGTGGTTTCCACGCGTCGACGCGACAATACCCTCACGGTGAAACGAGGGCTGTCAAACCGTTGCCTATGCCCCCAAACGGCTCAGAGGCGCGAACGTATACCAGGAGATCACGCGAAAGTTTGCCACGGGCGACCGCATCCAGTTCACCGCACCGGACAAGCAACTTGAAGTCAACTACTGGATCTCGTCACTATCGTAAAGCTGGAAGATGGACAGATTACCGTGCAGATGGATACCAAGGGCGGGCGCATCGTCACCTTCGATCGGGAGAGGATGAGGAGCTTTGATCATAGCTACGCCGTGACTTCGCACAGCTCCCAATGGCTCACCGAGGGCCGCGTGATCGCGAATATCGATACCGATTCATCCCGTTCGCTCATCAACACGCGGCTCGCGTATGTCGCTATCCGTTGGCATCCGGAAATACGCTAGCTTCGATGGCGGGCCAGAGAGCATCAACCTCGAAATCTTAACTCTAATTGGGAGTTTCCGATCATTTCCATGGCCGGTCGAGGACTACAGCCACTCGCATTCGAATGGATGTGCGTAACCCAACCTCCACCGATCGTGGCCAGGCTCGCCATACAAATCGTCCCGCCCAGGATCGATGCCAGCGGTCTCCCGTTGGGTGCCCGGATCTGATGGCTCGCTGAAACCGGACGCTATAATCTGGATACCCAATCCGTCCTACAGGAAACGGAGTTAATGGCGCAAGGTATTCGCAGCATTGCCAAGCATCTCGGCGTCTCGCTTTCGACTGTATCTTCTGTGATCAATGGCAACGGGTATGTCAGTCCCGAGATGCGTGAGCGCATCTCGCGCTATCTGCGCGAGGTCGACTACCAGCCGAACTACGTTGCCCGCAGCCTGCGTCGGCAAGAGACCCGGATGATTGGCCTGATCGTTCCAGACCTGTCCAACTCCTTCTATTCGCGGATATCGCGGGGCGCGGAAGATTTTCTGCTCTCACGGGACTATCAGTTGATCGTCGCCGACTCCCGGGAGGATTGGGTCCGCCAGCGCAACTACCTGATGTCGTTCAACCGAATGAGAACAGACGGGGTTCTGCTCGTTCCCTCGTCAGCCTCAGACGAACAGATCGCCAGCATTCCCTCACTGGTCCGTGGTCAGCCTCTGGTCTATCTGGACCGCAGCCCGATCGACCCCACCGTCGATGCCGTTCTGATCGACAACCACAAGGCCTCTTTCACCGCAACGCAGCATTTGATCGACAAAGGCCATCGACGTATCGCGATCATTACTGAGCCGCTCAATCTAATGTGTGCCGCGGACCGTCTGGAGGGCTATCGCCGTGCGCTCGAATTGAACGGCATATCCGTGCAGCCAAGGTGGATTCGTGACGGAAGGAACACAAAAGATTCCGCTTACGAAATCGGATTGGAGCTGCTGTCCGGCCACAGCCGGCCCACTGCGGCGGTGATCTGTAGCAACCTCATGACCCTCGGCTTTCTCCATGCCTTGAGAGAGCGGGAGATTGCCTGCCCGGAGCAGTTTTCGCTGGTCGGCTTCGATGACTGCGAATGGAGCCAGTACGTCCAGCCCGCGCTGAGCATGATCCAACAACCGGCGACAGAGATCGGAGCCACAGCCGCGCGGCTCTTGCTCAACCGCATCAGCGGCAGCACTGTCGATTCAGCATCGACACTGTTGCTTGGCTTTAAACTGATCGAGAGGGCATCGTCCGCACGTGTCCTGAAACGAGGCCACTCCGCCAGCTGAAATCCCTCTCTTTTAACCAAACTCTCACGAAGTTTGCCCCCGGCAGTTGCGAAAATTTCAACATGCGAGTTCTTCTATCGCACCAGTATCGAAACGTTTCGATATCGGACTAATTTAGCCCCGCTTGGCAAGCTCTCCGGGACCCTTTTCGTCAACTGAATCACCCTTCGCAGGAGTGCCATCATGCTTCGATGTATAAGAGATTTTTGCTCGTTCCATCAGCGCTTCCTACGGCTGAACTTTGCCGTCGTCTTCGAGCAGCCGGTTTTTGCGTCCGGCTTTGTTGTTGCCTGCCTATTATTCGCTACCGGGTTAGCGGAGGCACAGGTCAATACCGGCTCCCTCAGCGGTATCGTGACCGACGCCAGTTCCGCGAGCGTAGTTAACACCGAGATCAAAGTCGTCAATTCGGCTACAGGCTACATTCGATCCACGAAGAGCGGGAGCGATGGCGCTTATTCCCTTGCCAACCTGCCTATCGGAAATTACACCCTAACCGCTCAGGCGAGCGGCTTTTCTCAGATATCCCAACAAGTCGAAGTCGGCGTCGGCGAGCGCATACGGCTTGACCTTCATCTTGCTGTCGGTTCCGCGAATGAGACGGTCAATGTCGATGCGTCCAACGTCAAGATCTCCCGCGACGATGCCTCAATCGGCACCCTTGTCACCAACGATTTGATTAAAGACACGCCTCTCTATCTGCGCAACTGGGATGACTTGCTGCGCACGGTGCCGGGAGTGCAGATCAACCGCTACACCAACCAGAGTGGAGCGACTTCTGCAGGCCGTACCGGCACCTTCAACGTGAATGGTGTGCACTCGCTGCAGAACAACTTCATTCTCGACGGCATTGACAACAACACCTTCTCAGAAAATGTGCAGGAGTTGAGTACGGAATCCGCGCACCCCTCGGTGGACGTGATCTACGAGTTCAACGTCATCACCAATCCCTACTCGGCGGAATACGGACACACGCCTGGTGCGGTGGTTTCGGTCAACACGCGCAGCGGCACCAACACCATTCACGGCTCGGCCTATGAGTATGTGCGCAACCAATATTTTGACGCCTTCGACTACTTCACCAAACAGACGACCAATAAGAAAGCTCAAGATAATCAGAACCAGTTTGGCGCAAGTCTCGGTGGCCCCATCCTCCGCGACCATCTCTTCGGCTTCTTCAACTACGAGGGTACGCGCATCAAGCAAGGCCTTTCGCGCATCTCCACCGTGCCTCTGGACAATGAACGTATCGGAGACTTCAGCCCGGAAGCTGCCGCCGCAGCAGGCGTCGATCCTTATCCGACGGTCTACAATCTGACGACTTGCCACCCGCCTTATACCGCCGCGAATTGCGTTCCACTGGTCAATAACAGCTTCCAGGCAGATCCTACAGCGCACATTGATGCCGCGGTGGCAAAGCTCATGGCGCTGTTTCCCGAGCCGAACGACAAACAGGGCGGCAGCAAATTCCCCGAGTTCAATAACTATGCCCGTACGGGCGCGTCGACCGACTTCAACGATAGCTACAACGGCCGTGTCGATTGGACGCCCTCTACTAATGACACCATCTTCGCTCGCTATAATTACTTCAACCGGACGCGATCCATTCCAGGGTACCTGGGCGGCCTCGCCGACGGTACGGGCACCTCGGCGTGGGGCGACCAGGTACTCAAGGGACATAGCCTGGTACTCGGCTGGACGCGAATCCTGACCCCGCACATGATCAACGATTTCCGTTTCGGCTGGGTGCGCAACTTCTCCTATGCCCAGCAGCAGCCCTTCGCGCTTTCCCAAAAAGCAGGTGACTTCGTTCCAGGAATCCCTGACAATCCGGCCATCGGCGGAGGTGTTCCGCAGACTTCCTTCGACAACCACACCTTCCTCGGTTCGCCGGACTTCCTTCCCAAGCGGCAGGTTCCCATGCTCTACCAATACAACGACACGTTGTCCTGGACGCGCGGCGCGCACAACCTGAAGTTCGGTGCGACTGTTTACGCGCCTGTGCGCAATATCTTCCAGGATGAGCCTGGCGTACGCGGGGACCTGGAATTCACTGGCGTCTTCTCAGGCCTCGGCCACACCAACGGAATTGTGGATTACGCGGATGGACTCTTCGGAGCCACGCAGAGTACGCAGTTAACCAATGTCTTCTTCGTCGATCAGCGATTCTGGATGGCCTCCGGTTTTGTGGAAGACGATTGGAAGGTCACTCCGCGGCTTACCCTGAATCTGGGTCTGCGCTACGATTTTGGCACTCCAGTTCTGGAAGGCAAGAATCGTATGGCGAACTTCAATCCAGCCGGGGCCGGTTCGTTGGTGAATGCGAAGTCCGGTTCCATTGGAGATCGGGCGTTGGTTGATCCCAGCACCACAAATTTCGGGCCGCGTATTGGTGTTTCGTTTGCCCTGGACGACAAAACCGTACTGCGCGGGGGATACGGCATCTATTACACGTCGTTCGAGCGCATCGGCAGTGAGAACGAACTGGCGTTGAACCCACCCTTCCTTATTAACAAGACGCCCTCAAGCAACACCGTACCGGTTCTGACTCCTGAGGTGGGCTTTGCGGCTAACTTCTTAGACCCGGCAACACTCAATTTCAATCAATTGCAGAACTTTCACATTCGTGCGGTAGATCCCTCATCGAAGGTTCCGATGGTGCAGCAGTGGAGCTTTGGCGTACAGCGCCAGATTGGCTCGAAGTGGCTCGGCGAGATCAATTACGTCGGCACTAAGTCGACGCATCTTGATCTGACCTACGACTTCAACCAGCCGGTGGTCAAAGACCGTAAGGTTAGCGATCAACCTTACGCGAACTTTGGGCAAGTGGAATATACGGCCCCCATCGGCTTTGGGAACTACAACGGCCTGCAGGCCAGCCTCTCGCGGACCATCTCCAACGGCTGGAGCCTTCATGCCGCATACACGTACTCGCGCAGCCTGGACGATACGCCCGAAGAGCTCGAGAAAAACTCCGGTGGCGCGCCCGATGGCCGCAACAACAATGCCTGGTATGGTCCCAGCGATTTCGATGTTCCTCAACGTGTCTCGCTGAGTTCCGTCTATGAGCTGCCATTTGGCCGCGGCAAAGCCATGCTGAATCATGGTCTGCTCTCCTGGGTTCTCGGCAACTGGCGCGCCTCCGGCGTTTACACCTTCTACAGCGGCCACCCCGTGACCGCTTCGTGGGGAAATGAGAGCAGCCTGCTCGATCCCTATGGATATTCCACCGCAATACCCAATGTCGTGGGCAAGGTCAGTTATGTTCGCAAGCCGGGCTGCTGGTTCTACACGAGCCAGAACGCTGCGTGCGCGCCCTATAGCTCAGGCCGCAGCGATGCCTTTGCCGATCCGGGCAATGGCGTAATCGGCGACGGCAGCCGCAACTCCCTGCGCGGACCCCAGACTCAGGTCGTGGATATGGCGCTCATTAAGAATGTGCCGGTCTTCGAAAGGCTCAATGGCGAGTTGCGTTGGGAGGTATTCAACGTTGCCAACCATGCGCTCTTTGGCTCTCCCAACGGAGATGTCAGCAGTGGATCAGCAGCACAGATCAACTCCCTTTCGGGCGATCCACGTGTCATGCAGTTCGCCTTCCGCGTCAACTGGTAAGAACTGGCCTCATAAACACCACGACGGTCAAGACGGAACCCGCGATCAAAGCGGGTTCCATATCTTCAGTCGAAGTCGCGAAAGCATCGATGAGTCCAGTTCAAATCAACCAACCGTCTGGCAGAAGCCTCAACCCCGACTGCCGGACATTGTTTTTAGAGGCTGCTTCGAATGAATACCCATAAACTCAACCTGCAATCGACGATGCGCGTTCTCCTCGCCACAATCCTTCTGGCATCCACATTTCGCTGTGCTGCCCAAAGCTCCAGACCTGATATCGTGCTCACCGGCGACATAGTCGCATCGCAGAATAAACACTTCGTGGAAGTGCCATTTCAAGTTCCCGCTGGCATCCACAGAATCAGCGTCGACTTCAGTTTCACCGGCAGGGAACAGCGCACCGCCCTCGATCTTGGTATCCTCGACCCGGAGCGCTTTCGTGGTGAAAGCGGTGGCAACAAGAGCCACTTCACCATCGCCGAGACGGACGCCACCCCATCCTATCTGCCCGGCGCTATCCCCGCAGGGACGTGGAAGCTGCTGATCTCTGTTCCCAACATACGAAAAGAGAGCATCTCCCACTACCAAGCCGAGATTCGCTTCCACGAGCACGACGAAGAAGTCGGATTTGTAGACCAGCCCTTATCCACAGCAAAGCGCTGGTACAGAGGCGACCTGCACATGCACACTGGCAACAGCGACGGTAGCTGCTCCAGCCTGAACGGCCACAGGGTCCCCTGCCCGGTCTTTCTTACGGTGCAGACGGCTGCTTCCCGTGGGCTGGACTTTATTGCGATCACCGATCACAACACCGGCTCCCAATACAACGCCATGCGCGAGTTGCAGCCCTATTTTGACAACATACTTCTAATTCCAGGTCGCGAAATGACCACCTTCAACGGCCACTTCAACGTCTATGGCATCACACAATCCATACCCTTTGATATCGATGCTGGCGGCCGAACCTTGAACGAAGTACTGCATACCGTGAAGGTTATGGGTGGCATCGCCTCAGTGAATCACGCCGAATCTCCCGGCGGTGAAGACTGCATGGGCTGCCGGTGGGAGCCTCCAGCCGATGCCGATATGAGCCTGATGAGCTCGGTTGAAGTCATCAATGGCGGATCGATGTTTTCCAGCGCCAAGTATTGGGATGAGCAATTGAGCAAAGGCAATCGTCTTGCCGCGATCGGAGGCAGCGACAATCACTACGCGACCATCCCGACCGCCGAGGATGGCGCCATCGGTAGGCCGACAACTGTAGTTGAAGCCAAAGAGCTCTCGGTTCCAGGCATTATGGCCGGTATCCAGGCAGGACGAACAATCGTCGATCTCACAGCTTCGCGTGATAAGGTAGTCGACTTCGAGGCAACATCCGGTGGCGCTCACGCGCGCATGGGAGAGACGCTCGCCGTGGCCGAATCCGGCACAGTGCAGCTCTCCGTCATCACAGCCGGCTGCACTGGCTTGGTCCTTCATCTATCGCTCGACGGCTCGGAGTCGCCATCGGTTCCAGCCATGCAGATTACGGCTGCAAGTTCCACGCTCACAGCCACTCTGAAACCATCCCCCGGCCGGCATTGGCTCCACATCGAAGTACGCAATGCTGCCGGAGAGTTGCAGGTGCTGAGCAGTCCTCTGTATATCAATTTCCCCGCCGAAGGTTCCAGAAGGTAATGGCGAAGTACGAAAGTCTCTCTTTCCATTGCTTTCTGCTACCCCGACACAAATTGATATCTACGGGTACAGCTGATGCTAGGCAGAAGCGGATGCGTGATGGTCGGCTAAGTGTTAATGAAGATGTGAGTCTGGATTGGAGCGCCAAGGTAGAGCCAGTCCCCTACGCCAAAATAGACGATCCCCAGAGCTTTAATCTGTATACCTATGTCGGCAACAACCCAACGACGAGAGTGGACTCAGAGGGTCATTGGGCGGGGCTGACACTCTCAGAGTGGTTCAAGATGTGCGCTGGCCGAGCCTGTCGAGCCAGGTGCGGAGAAATGGTGCTGGCCGAGATGCTAGCCCCCTCGGTGATCCGCGAATGTACTGCCTCAGTATTACGCCTTCTCACTGAACAGGATGGTGGGCCCACCAGGACTTGAACCTGGAACCAACGGATTATGAGTCCGCTGCTCTAACCATTGAGCTATAGGCCCTGCAGAGGGTTTCTGCCTGCATCCAGTGTAACGGAAACTGGAGCGTGGCCACCGCCGCAGGCATTACCGCGTATTGCCTGCGTCAACCGGATCAACGATACTGGCAACCGCCGTACTTCGCGCGAAGCAAGCCCAGCGTAAATCTCCCAGCAACCGAAAGGTATCTCATGCCCGGCAAATCAGGATCATTGCGCCTCCTTCTAGCTGCCGCCTGTCTTCTGCTCGCTTCTTCGTTTCCTCTCCATGCTCAGGCAGCCGATGACGCCCCGGTCCGTGTCGTCATCGTCGGCCTCGTCCACGGACACGCCGCCGGCCTGCTCAGCGCCCTGCCTAACCACGCCAGCGTGCAACTGGTCGGCATAGCCGAGCCCGACACCAAACTCGCAGCCCAATACGAAGCCCAGTTTCACCTCGATCACAAGCTCTTCTTCACCGACACCGAAGCCATGCTCACCGCCGTGCATCCCGAGGCGGTCCTCGTCTACACCAACATCCTTGACCATCGCAAAGTCATCGAATTGGCCGCCCGCCACGGCATCAACTCCATGGTCGAGAAGCCTCTAGCCACCACCATCGCCGACGCCCTGGCCATTCGGAAGGCCGCCAATCAGTATCACGTCCAGGTTCTCACCAACTACGAAACCACCTGGTACGCCAGCAACGCCGAGGCCCTGCGCGAGGCAAATGACGGCAAACTTGGCGCAGTCCGCCGTGTCGTCGTCCACGACGGCCACGAAGGACCCAAGGAGATTCACGTCGGCCCGGAATTCCTAAACTGGCTCACCGACCCTGTGAAAAACGGCGCAGGCGCCATGTTCGATTTCGGCTGCTACGGCGCCGATCTCATGACCGTCCTCATGCATGGCGAAACGCCCCTCAGCGTCACCGCCGTAGCCCTTACCGACAAGCCCGACATCTATCCCAACGTAGACGACGACGCCACCATCATCGTCCGCTATCCCAAGGCCCAGGCCGTCCTGCAACCCTCCTGGAACTGGCCCTTCAGCCGCAAGGACATGGAAGTCTACGGCTCCACCGGCTACGCCATCACCGTCGCCGCCGACCACATGCGCACCCGCTACGCGGGCGAAAAAGAAGAAGCCGCAACCGCAGCCCTGCCCCTCACCGGCGCGCAGCAGAACTCGCTCGACTACCTCGCCGCCGTCATCCGCGGCAAGCTGCATCCAGAGAACGACCTGACATCGCTCCCCACCAACATGGTCGTCGTGCAGATCCTCGCCGCCGCCCGCGAATCCGCAAAAACCGGCCGCACCGTAGTGCTGCAGCCCCTACCTCAATAGCCCAAAAATCTATCGATCAATCTGAAAAATGCGGGTGCCCCATGTCTCGCCTCTGAGACATGGGATTGCCGACATGGGATCTCCAGCCAACTCTACTCATCCCGTAACACCTGCATAGGCTCCACCCGCGCAGCCTGCCACGCAGGCTGCAGCGTCGCCACCAGCGCAATCATCAGCACGCCGCCAGCCGCTACCCCATAAGCCACCGCATCCAGGTGAGGTTGCTGCCCCAGCATACTGCTCATCACTCGCATCAGCGCTGCACTCAGCCCGATCCCGGCAACCACTCCAAGAGCTGCCACCGTCAATGCGCGTTGCAACACAGAACCCATCACCTGCCCCCGCTGCGCACCCAGGGCAAATCGCAGCGCAAACTCAAACCGCCGTTGCGCCACCGTATAGGCAGTCACTCCATACATCCCAGTCACCGCCAGCAGAATGCTCACCCCGGCAAAGCTCCCAAACAGCATCGTCCGGAACTGCTCCGCCCGCTGCGACTCGCCCACATTCTCGCGCATCGCCGTAGCCCGCGCCGCCACCGCAGGAAAACGCTCGCGCATCATCCGCTCCAGCGCGACGCTCATCGCCCCGGCATCGGACTGCGTGCGCACCATCACCTGCATATCCGTCGCCGCGCCCGTATGCTGCGCCACCGGCACATAAAACGTCGGATACGGCTCCGCAGCCGGTGAATCCTGCCGCACATCGCTTACCACGCCCACAATGCGCCACCACGTCGGATGCTCCTCGTCGTAACCGCACATGATCGCCTTGCCCACCGGGTCCACTCCGGCAAAGCTTTGCCGTGCCGCAGCCTCGCTGATCACCAGCACATGGTCAGAACCCGCCCGGTCCGCCTCCGTGATATCCCGTCCGGAGATCATGTGCAGGCCCATCGTCTGAAAATACCCAGGCGTCATCGGAAAGAGATTCGCATCCGGCAAAGTCGCGCCAGCCTTGAACTCACTCACTCCGCGCACCGCATAGCTCACATCCGAGCCCCCCGGCCCCATCGGTGCACCCGCAATCGCCGCTACGCTTCGCACGCCGGGAACCGCCCGCAACGCATCCAGCATGGCCGACAGATCGCTCAACCGCAGCGCGCCCGCCGCAATGCGGGCCTCCAGCGACGCATGCTCATCCGTAGCCACGCTGCTGGCATGCGTATCCATCATCACCAGCTTGTCGGCAACGAAGCCCAGGTCGCGCTTTGACTCCGCAATCAACTGCCGCACCAGCAGCATCGCCGCCACGCTCAACATCAACGTCAGAGCCACCTCGCCCACGATCAGTCCATGCCGCAGCCGTCCGCTCTGGCGCGTCTCCATACCCCGCGCCGCATCCTGTTTCATTGCAGATGCCGGGTCCACGCTCCACGAGCGCCACAGCGGCAGCAGGGCCGTCAACCCCATCGTCACCAAGCTCACCACAAACGAAAACAAAATCACATCCAGATTCAGGTGGACATCCGTAAGCCGCGGCACATCCGCTGGAGCCATCCGCACCAGCAGCCGTAGCGCCGGCACAGCAACCAACACGCCCGCCACGCATCCACCCACCGCCAGCAGCATCACTTCGAGCGCAGCCCTGCGCGTCAGCGCCCAACGGCTCGCCCCCAGCGCCGTCCGGATCGTGACTTCCCGCCGCAGCCGCGTCGCTCGCACCAGTTGCAGATGCGTAATATTCGCGCACACGATCAGTAGAATCACGCCGACCGACCCCATCAGCAGCCGCAGCGTCGGCCGTATCTTCCCCACGATCTGGTCCTGCAGCGAGACCGCCTCCACCGCCTTCGACTTATCCTCGGGATACGCCGCCCCAAGCTGTTTCGAAAGCGTTGCCATCTCCGCATTCAGCGCCGCCGCCGTCACCCCCGGTTTGACCTTGCCGATTGCCCGCTGGTTATACGAGGTCCGGTTCAGATTCCCAGGCGCTGCTGGCACCTCGATCCACACCTGCGATTTGCCTGGAAACGAAAACCCATCCGGCAGCACGCCCACAATCACCTTCGGCTTCTCCTGCGAACGCAGCACCTGCCCCAGCGCCGACTGCGCTGAGCCAAAGTTTTCCCGCGCAAACGCACTGCTCACCAGCGCCTCCTCGCCATCCGCGCGGAACAACCGGCCAATCAGTGGCTGCACACCCATCACCTGCCCAAACTCCGGGCTCACATATGCCATCTCCAGATACAGCGCCCGCTGCCCGATCTGCAACCCATCCTTGTACGACTGGTAATAAGCCGCGGTCTCCAGCGACCCCACCCGGTCCCGCACATCGATATAATCTCCGCCGCCCAGTCTGGCGATCGACCGGTTTTCATCCAGAAACCGCGTATTCAGCGAATAGATCCGCTCCGCGTCGTGATACCCCAGCGGCTTCAGCAAAATCGAGTCCACCATCGTGAAGATCGCCGCATTCAGCCCGATTCCCAGAGCCAGCGTCAGGATCACAGTAAAAGTAAATGCTCGCGAACGGCCAAGTTGCCGAACGGCAATCCGCAAATCCTGAATGAGGTCACGCATAAGAGGTCTCCCGGCCCGAAAAGATGAGGGAAGGGTAACTGCACGTCGGCAGCCACTCACCTCCCCTCATCTACGGGCACTTACTCGCCCCGGTTCCTTCCAGATTGTTCAGATTCCAAAACTGTCGTCCGAAAACGGACAGCTTCTACACCACCTTCATCTTCTCCGGATCCCAATGCACGACGGCGTCCTTCTCGTAGCTCAGGTTCGCCAGCAGCGCTGCCCCAGCCGCGCGGAAGCCAAACACCGCATCTTCCACCGGCTGCTTGCGCGTCCGCACCGAGTCAAAAAAGTTGTGGAAGTGGTCATAGCTGTCGCTATATCCCGGCGCGGCCACAAACTTGTCGTATCCCAGCGGCGGCGCCCCGGTCGGGTGCTGCTTCGGATACTTCTCCTCATACTTCTCGACCAGTTGTTTCTGCATCGACTCGGTATACGTACCGACCGTGTAACCCGGCCCTGAAGGGCGTGGCGAGCGGTTCACACTCACCGAATTTCCCGCAATCTCCATCTGGCCTTCGGAGCCCGTAAAGAGGAATCCTTCGCTCTCCTCACCGCCATCCACAAAGTTCACCCGCAGGCTCAGGTGGAATCCCTCGGGATAATCGAACAGCCCCAGCATCACGTCAGGAGCGTCACGCCCATCCTTCCAGAATCGCAGCGCAGCAGTCGACACAGCCCGGTTCGGACCCTTCGAGCCGGTAATGAAATGCGTCCCGCTGAACAGATGCACAAACAAATCGCCCGCGACACCGCTTCCATAAGCCTTCCACTTGCGCCACTGGAAGAAGTGTTCTGGATTCCAGGCAATCTTCGGCGCCGTTCCCAAAAAGCGCGGCCAGTCGCAGGTCTCCGTCGAGGCATCGAGCGGCACCGTGTAGTTCCACGCGCCCATCGACGAGTTGCGGTCCCAGCGCGCCGTAATCATGTTCAGTTCGCCGATCGCCCCCGAGGCCAACAGCTCCTTGGCCTTCGCATACACCGTAGAGCTCACCCGCTGGCTGCCAATCTGGAGGATCCGCCCCGTCGACTTCGCCGTCTCAATCATCTGCGGCCCGTCCGAGTAGAGATGGATCATCGGCTTCTCGCAATAGACGTCCTTGCCTGCCTTCATCGCATCCACTGCGGCTTTCATATGCCAGTGATCGGGCGTCGCCACCAGCACTGCATCCACATCCTTGCGCGCGAGAATCTCGTTGTAGTCGCGCGTCGTAAAGATGTCGTTGCCCCACATCTCCTTCGCGTGATCCAGCCGTCCCTGGTAGCAGTCGGCCACAGCCACCAGCTTCACGCCAGGCACAGTGATCGCCGTACCCGTGTCAAACTGGCCCTGAATCCCCGCTCCCACCAGCGCCAGTTGAATGTTGTCATTGGCAGCAAACGGTTTGCCCATTCCCAGATACGGATTGGCAAGAGCATGCAGCTTGTATCCACCTAGCGAACCAGCTGCAGTGACACCAGCGGCCTTCAGAAAATTACGGCGATTCAACGACGACATACGTACTCCTTGCGATGCGATTGAAATCAAACAAACTTGTGCATGTACGCGTAATCCACCTTCGCCGACTCCATCTGCGAAACCGCAAATGGCGCTTCCTGCTCGGCAAAGACATGCTCAATCCCAGCCGACTTCGCAGCCGCAAAGATCGGCGCGTAATCGACAAAACCAGTCCCAAGATCGGCGCCCTTAGGGCGCTTCGGACCGGTCAGGTCGATCGTCGGACGGCTGTCCGCGGTGAAGTCCTTAATATGCAGCATCCGGAAGCGTCCCGGATGTTTCTTGAAGTACGCAACCGGATCGTAACCGGCCACCGACATCCACCCGCAGTCCAGTTCAAACTTGACCAGCTCCGGATCCGACTCCTTCAGCAGAATGTCGTATCCCGGCGTGCCATCCGGCATCTTCTCAAACTCAAAGTTGTGGTTGTGGTACGCATACTGCAGCCCTGCAGCTTTGGCCTTCTTGCCCACATCGTTCATCTGCGCAGCAGTCTTCTTGAATCCCTCAACGCCCATCGGCGGCAACTCAGGCATCGGCCCGCCGCTTGAAAAAGCCTTGATGATCTCCGGCGGAAACTCCCGCAGCACCGAGCTCACGACATAGTGCGCCCCAAGTGCATGAGCATCCTCAAAACCCGCTTCCATCGTACCCGCCATAAATTGCAAATGCATCGAAGGGCACGTCACCCCGGCATCATCGAATAGCTTCTTCTGATCCTTCGCCGAGAGCTTTGGCGAAACACTCGTCTCCACTTCGCGATAGCCGATCTTGTGCAGCGCCTGCAGCGTTCCCGCCGGGTCCTCCGCAAACGGCTTGCCCACCATGTAGAGCTGAATCCCCGCCGCCAGCTTCGTCGGCGCAGCCAGACCCCTGTGTGCTGCCAGCATTCCCTCAGCCGCACCCGCCATTACCGTAAACTTCCGCCTCGAAATCTGAGTCATATCCGGTCCTCCCGAACGTACAAAGCCTTTACCGCGCGGCGTCTGCGGCCAGTTCCGCACTTCGCCTCGCATCTTTCGCGCCCTTATCCGAAAACGTCGCCAGAAACAGCAGCAGAATCACTCCCGACATCATCGCCGGAAACAGCCAGATCGAACGCCAGTCGTGCATCGTCTCTGCGCCAACCGTCGTCGCATAGTGCTCTACCACCGCCCCCGAAATCCACGAGCCGACAAACATCCCAGCGCCGTAGGTCAAAAACGTAATCAACCCCTGCGCCGCGGCGCGCAATTCCGGCCTTGCCTTGCGGTCGATGTAAATCTGCCCCGTCACAAAAAAGAAGTCATAGCAGATGCCGTGCATCACAATGCCGGCCCACAACATCCATACCCGCGGGCCAGGATCGCCATAAGCAAACAACACATAACGCAGCACCCATGCCAGCATGCCCGCTACCAGCATGTACTTCACGCCCAGCCGCCGAAAAAACCATGGAATCAGAACCATGCAGAGAAGCTCTGAAATCTGCCCTCCGGTCATCTTCCCAGCGGCGTTCTCTACACCAATCTGGTTCAGGAAACGGTTGGTGAAGGCATAGTAGAACTGCAATGGGATGCAGATCAAAAACGAAGCAATCGCAAATACCGCCATCGATCGCTCGCCAAGCAGCTTTACCGCTTCCATCGGAAAAATCGAAGCCAGCCCCGTGGTGCCTTCCCCATGCCTGAGAGGCGGCGTATTCGGCAGCGTCAGGCAGTACAGCCCCATCAGCACAGAACTCACGGCGGCAATCTCCATCGGCATCGCCGTCGACTCAATCTTGAGATAGCCAATCGCCAGCCCTGCCACAATCCATCCCGCGGTTCCCATCACGCGAATCGGCCCAAACTGTGTCTGCGGATCAGTCATCTGCCGGAAGGCCAAAGAGTTCGTCAAAGCCATCGTTGGCATATAGCAGAGGCAATAGATCAGCACCAACCCATAAAGTGGCGTAAATCCCGACTGCCGCGATGCCACATAGAGCACCACACCGCCCACAATGTGCAGTGCCGCCAGCAGGCGCTGCGTAGCAAAAAATCGGTCCGCAATCAGCCCCACAAAAAACGGCGAAACCATCGCGCCGATGGTCGTAGCACCCGCTGCCACGCCCGCCTGAGTATCGCTGAAATGCAGCGTCTGCGAAAGCCAGGTGGTAAACGTCACATACCACCCACCCCAGATGAAGTACTCGAGGAACATCATCAGGCCCAACCGGCCCCGCATCTGCAAATTCATTCCCGCTCCCGCTACGGCAAAGGTCACTTCTCTGGCTGCAAGCCAAGATAAATCACCCACCCCCTTTTTCGGTAACGTGGCACGGGAAGCCGCAGCTTTTGCCTTCGCCGTTGCTCTTCCCGTCGTCCCAACAGCTATCCGGGTGCCCCACCTTCAACGCAGCTTCCCCGCGTTTAAGGTGGGAGCGGCAGATGCTCCGCGATCATTGCCGTTGCCTTTGTCTTTTGCCCTCGCCTCCACACTTGCCTCCACCCCACCCCAACTGCGACCATCAGCACCATCGCCGATTCAGGAGAACAGCCGAATGCGCAACAGCAGCATAGCCATCTATATAGCCATCGCAGGCATTCTTTCCGGAACTACATCCATCGCTTCAGCCCAGGCCTACCGCTGGCCCGCCGAACCCACCCGCGAATCCTTCAAAATCTGGCCCGGCGCATCCCCCAACCCGGTTCCGACCAACGGCCCTGAAGGCGACACCACAACCGCCAAGGACCACCTCGTCGCCGGCAAGCCCGTCGTTCGCATCGGCAACGTCGCCGAACCCACCCTCACCATCTACAAGCCCACCGCCGCCAACACCGGCGCCGCCGTCG
>Ga0105248_10000888_pt1 | contig 33497 bp, 19 predicted proteins | sample KBSS34metaG_FD_81524 | JGI IMG/M metagenome (GOLD analysis project Ga0105248, IMG submission 81524) | Switchgrass rhizosphere microbial communities from Kellogg Biological Station, Michigan, USA - KBS S3-4 metaG | ecosystem: Host-associated > Plants > Roots > Rhizosphere > Soil | place...
CGGATGCGTAGAGACAAAGGCGGGAATGATTCTGCCCTGCTCGCCGGCATCGTCGGCCGGCAGCGGCATATTGGGAGCCAGCGCGCCGCCCTGCGCTGTTTCAACGATGCGGCTCTTGCCCCAACCCTTGCTGTATTCCGATCGGAATAGAGGGAACACTCGCATTTCGCGCACTTTCCAGAGGCCGTCTTCCTTCACGAAACGGTTGTCGTAGACTGAGACCTCCCAAAAAGCTTCCCCTTTGTCGGCCTCGCCCAGCAAGCCCAGTTCGAGGCCGCGCACATGCGCTTCACGACGTCCCGAAGCGAAGCTCACCACGGTGTCGAATTGCAGGCGGTCATTCAGCACGCCATGCGTGAGTCCCGCTGGCCCCATGCGCTCCACCGCTTTGCGTACGCCGGCCGTGCCCTTGTACACGCCAACACCGCCGACTTCATATACTCCGTCGGCTGTAAAAAGATCGGTGACGTCGTCCCACATACGACGGTTCACGTAGTAGCCATAGGACGCCTGCAGATTGCGCACGAGGTTCTCGTCGTTCATTACAGCAAGCCGTTCCTCCAGTTCCACCAGCGTGGCTTTGCTTTTTGGTGGCGCGCCAACCGGAGCAGGAATCGGAATGCCGCTCTCGTCCGGGGTGAAGTGATAAGGAAGGATGCCGACATCCTGTCCCTTCCAATTGCGCCAGCCGGTTTCGTAAGGCCCGTCATACTGGGGGTGGAAACGATGCCGGCTGATTTTCCACATGCCGTCTTCGCGCACGTATTCATTTTCGAACACGCCACCCCGCATGCTGGCATTGCCCTGGCTGTCGCTCAACAGGGCAAAGCCGTACCAGCGGCCTTTTGCGGACTCGCCATCAACCGACAAATTAACCACCGGATGGTCGATGATCTGGGCATTCACGGAACCTGGCTTGAGTCCTACCTGGCCACCGCCTTCATGGGAGGTAAGGTAGTCGGCGATTGCCTTGCGGCCTTTGATCGTTTCGTCGTCAAATGTGTAGGTGGCCTCGTTGGCGAACAGATCCGCCATCTCGTTCCACAAGCCGTAGTGGGAATATTGTGCGTAGGTGCGTTGAAGATTTTTTACTGCCCGCATCGACTCGGCGCGATCAACATCCCTCGCCAGTTCGTCAAGCGTGCCCTGGGCTACGATAGTGGCAGGCTGCATCGCAACGGCCGCAAGCATCAGGCAAAGAAATAAGAGCTTCCCAGGATTTGACATGGAGTTCTCCTTGGCGACGCATTGCCACCTTTGGTTGTAGTGGCGGCATCTTAACATCGCGGGCTGAAAATCGAAATGAACTGAGGAAGCTGGCCCGCGCCTGATGCGGGGCGCAAAGAGTGATGTAAGATCAGGTGTCGATCTTCAACAACTGAGCCATGCATGCAACGACGACGGTAGACCGCCAGTTCCTTGAGGCGTTGGATAAAAACGGTTATTGCGTAGTGCCGCAAGCACTCGATGAGGAGTGGATTGCGCGGTTGCACATGGCATTCGAAAATGCCCCGGTGCAGTCAACCGGTACGCAACATGTCGAAGTCAACAAAGACACCCCCGAACTCGATGCGTGGAACGCGCTCGAACACCACGCGGCTTTGATTACGGCGGCTGATTCGGTGTTGTCGCGCCCATATTTTGTTGCCCGATTGCATGGCAGAAATCCGCTGCCCGGCTTCGGTCATCAAGGCCTCCATGCGGATTGGCCACGCGCCGCCGGTGCTCCCAATCATGTGCTCACTGCGCTATGGATGCTTGATGATTTCACGGTGGAGAATGGCGCGACGCGCGTAGTTCCCGGCAGTCACCGTCTTCCGCATCCGCCGCCGAAATCTTAGCGCAACCATTAGCCCGGCATCCGCATGAAAGAATCATCACCGGTGCTGCCGGCAGCGTTCTGATTCTGAATGGCTATGTTTGGCACAGCGGCCGACGCAATGACAGCAAGGGGCCGCGGCGCGCAGCTCAGATGGGAATGCACCGAGGCACGAAGGGTACGGGGCAACAGGCGAGTTTGAGTCTTGAGTGAAACCGCTCGAACTCCAAACTCACACTCGAACTACGGTTCGAGTGTTATAACAATCTGCGGATTGCCGGTGCCTTCGACGCTGAATTCGCCATTCGTGATGTCACGCGAGCCGTCCGAAACGGATTGAACCGGAGGCCCCAGGCGTTCTGTAAATACTCGATAAACGCCTGGAACGAGCACCAAAGAGAAATGGCCTTCAGGATCGGGAAACCCGTAGAAGACGTCCGCTTCCGCACCGCTGCGAACCAGTCGAACGTAATTAAGCTTCGGCAACGTACCGCCGGCATGAGCAATCACACGGCCGGACACATTGATCGCCTGAACCTGGAGCGAAACGTTCGTTAATCCGGAAGCTCCAACCTGAATCTTCCGCTCCAGAAGACTCACGCCCCTCGCGTTAACTTCGAGTACATAGGCGCCGGGATAAACCTTCTGAAACGCAAAAGTCCCATCCGGTTTAGGCGTATCCGACTGTTCCCTGGCAGCCTTCACGAGCCGATCACGAAAAACCTCCAGCGAGGATCCCTTTGGCACAAAAAGCGACGCACTCACAGAGGTGTTTGTCGGCGGGCTCATGGTGTTAATTGCAGGGTTCGTCGGGTTGGGACGCAGCCGTACGGGAGCCGTCACGGGTTGACCAGTCTGATCGAGAACTTTCCCCTGAACCTCGACGCCTTCCGACACCGCCAGTTCGAGTCCGCTGACATGGCTCTCAACAGCAAGAACCAAACTAACAGGGAGGACGCTCCGATCATCTGCCGACAAGAAGTAGTTGCCGGCAGGCACGGACGGAAAGACGAAACTCCCATCGTCGGACGTATTCGCATTAAACGCAAAAACTTGGCCGGGCCTGTCTGGATTGGCCGCAAGAACCGAGTGGGAATAGTCGCAACACAGGACGAGACTTTCGATGTGACGGACCTTTCCCGTGGCCAGATCAATCACGCGACCCATCACGTAATTTCCACCAAACACCATGTCCGGGACTTCTGTTGTCGAGCCGGCCAGTACCTGGATTGTCGTGGCTTTGTCCAACTCCGTCACGCCAGGGTGATATTTCGACTGAGTTCCGCGACCAACTAGAAGGTTATAGCGCCCGGGCGAAACATTTTCGAGACGATACCGTCCCGTGTTATCCGTTAGTCCGAGGCTTTCAAGCAGGCTGTCGGCAATCGACTGGTTGGCCGGAGTGACCGCCACACGAACTCCTGACAGGGGGAGCCCGGTCTCTGTACGAAGAACGCCTGTGACTACTCCCGTCTGCCCTTGTATGCCTGCAGGAACCTGGACGAAGAGTAATAACCTCAGCAGAAGGCTAGTCATTTTTGAACCGGTTAGTAGCCAAACATTAGCAGCTATGATTCTCGGCGACAATGAAACTGAACCAGCCCCGCGCAGCAGGCCATGCGAGATTTTTTCTGTATAAGATGTAGCGGCGGCTCAATATGCAGGAAGCACGTATACACGTGAGAAGCGCGATCATTATCGGAGCATCTTCGGGCATTGGAAGGGCGCTGGCCAAAGTTCTCGCCTCGAGTGGTTACTGCCTCGGTCTGGCTTCACGACGTGGGGAACTGCTGCGTGAAGTGGCGGAAGAAATCCGTTCCACGAGCTTTGTGAAAGTCATCGATGTGTCCAGGCCGGTCGAGGCGATGCACAATCTCCGCGAGCTGATCGCGGAGATGAAGGATGTGGAACTGTTCGTTATCAGCTCCGGAATCGGAGCCATCAATCCCCAACTCGATTGGGAGCCGGAAAGCGAAACCATTGCCGTTAATGTTTCCGGCTTCACCGCGATGGCCAATGTCGCCATCGCGCATCTCGAACAGAGAGGCTCGGGCTGCCTGGTCGGAATCTCTTCCATTGCGGCGTTGCTAGGCAATCCTGACGCGCCGGCGTATGACGCATCGAAGGCATTCATGTCGAATTACCTCCAGGGAGTGCGTTATCGATTCGCGAAACTGGGATTACCCGTCGTGGTTACCGATGTTCAACCCGGATTCGTGGACACACCGATGGCGAAAGCGGCCCGGAAGTTCTGGGTTGCGTCTCCGGAAAAGGCCGCGGAGCAAATCTTCACCGCCATCCGCAGACGAAAGAAACATGTCTACGTGACCCGGCGGTGGCGTCTTGTCGCGTGGCTCATTAAAGCCACGCCTGATTGGCTCTTGAGCAAATTGTTGAAGTGAGTGCGCCAGAATTGACAATCCAGGAGGATCGACATGCGGAAGCTTTTTTCACCCGTGTCTGGAATCGTTCTGATTTTGATACTCTCCTCACCTACCCACGCAGCAATACAACTTCAGACAATCGTCACTGGACTGACAAACCCGGTCTTCGTCACCAATCCTCACGATGGCACGAATCGCCTTTTCATCGTCGAACAGGGCGGAGCCATCAAGGTATTGCAGCCCGGGTCGAGCACGCCGACAGTGTTTCTCGACATTACTGCCAGCGTGTTATCCGGAGGAGAGCAGGGGCTTCTCGGACTGGCGTTTCATCCGCAATATCCCACCAACCGGGCTTTTTATGTGGATTACACGCGGGCCGGGGACGGGGCCACAGTGATCGCCAGGTATCAAGTGTCGAGCGATCCTGATGTCGCCGATTTGACTGAAACGGTCCTTCTGGTTATCGGACAGCCGTTTGCCAATCACAATGGAGGAATGCTGGCGTTTGGACCCGATGGTTATCTGTACGTCGGAATGGGCGACGGCGGCTCCGGGTTCGACCCGGACAACCGGGCTCAGGACATTGAGGACTTGCTGGGAAAGATCCTCCGTCTCGACGTCGATCACACTAACGGTCCAGCGCCTTATTCCTCACCTTCAACAAATCCTTTCTACGGTCCGACGCCAGGCGCAGACGAGATTTTCGCTTATGGTTTAAGAAATCCCTGGCGATTTTCGTTCGATCGGGCAACAGGCGACTTGTACGTCGGCGATGTCGGCCAGAACGAGCGCGAAGAAGTCGATATTGTTGGCGCGGGCGGAAACTACGGTTGGCGTTCGTGGGAGGGCACGCGCTGCACCGGCCTCAGTCCTGACACAGGATGTACGGGCGCGGGCTATGGCTTTCCGATCTTCGAATACACCCATGAATCGGGACGCTGTTCGTTAACCGGCGGGTACGTTTATCGCGGGGCACTGGCAAGCCTTCCAATGGGTAGCTTTGTATTCGGTGATTACTGCACAGGTGAAATTTTTCTCGGCTTCGATGGAAGAGTCAGCACCCTCCTGGACACGACATTTCAGATTTCTTCATTCGGCGAAGATGAGGCCGGAGAGATCTATGTTGTCGATGCGAACGGGGGCATCTACAGAATTGTGGGCTCCGGTCTCTGTCTGTGTCGCAATCATGATTTTAACGGCGATGGGCGATCCGATATTTTGTGGCGCCACATCTCCGGCACGGTTTACGAGTGGTTGCCGAACGGAACCACTCTTGTGGGCGACGGCTCGCCCGGCAACGTCACAACAGACTGGACGATCGTTGGTGTAGGCGACTTCAACGGCGATGGCAACGCCGACATTCTGTGGCGGCACAGTTCCGGAACAGTCTATGAATGGCTGCTCAATGGAACCACGATCGTGGGCGGTGGCCCGCTTGCCGACGTCACAACGGACTGGACAATCGTGGGTATAGGCGATTTCAACGGCGATGGAAGGTCTGACATTCTGTGGCGACACAGTTCCGGCGTCGTCTATGAGTGGTTGCTCAACGAGACCACAATCGTGGATGCCGGCTCGCCCGGTACTGCCACTGTGGATTGGACAATCGTTGGCGTAGGGGATTTCAACGGCGACGGCAGATCGGACATTCTGTGGCGGCACACTTCCGGGCTCGTATATGAATGGTTGCTGAACGGTACCACGATCGCACAACACGGCTCGCCCGGCGATGCCACACTAGATTGGACAATCGCGGGCGTGTGTGATTTCAACGGCGATGGCATCGCGGATATCCTGTGGCGGCATAGTTCCGGGCTCGTATACGAATGGCTCCTGAACGGCACCACTATTGTGAATCACGGCTCGCCAGGCAGCGCCTCCATGGATTGGACAATCGCTGGGGTCGGTGATTTCAACGGCGATGGCACATCCGACATTCTGTGGCGGCACAGTTCCGGCAGCGTCGCCGAGTGGTTGCTGAACGGACTCACGCTCCTGGACTCCGGCTCGCCAGGCGACGCCAATTTGGATTGGCAAATCCAATAACGCGGCGCGGCAGTGGCGCCTACCCGTGCCCGTGGCACTTCTTGAACTTCTTGCCCGAACCGCATGGGCAAAGGTCATTACGTCCGACGTTGTAGAAAAGAGGATCGTCGGCCTGCAGCGAAATGGACTGCGCGGCGCTTGAAGTGTCGGTCAAGACATGGCCGTCCATGCGTAGTTGCTCCAGCCTCTCCACTTCGTCCAATGGTCTAAGGGTCGCGGCTCGTTCAACAAACGGAAACGAGAAATTGTGTTCCGCTTGCAAAGCTTCTGCTCGTTTCACAATGTCATCCTGGTCGAGCAAGGCGCTATTCGTACCGAACAGAACGATTGTTCGATCGACCTGGACGTAAGTGCTGTCGAAACAGGATGCGAACGTTGCGATCTTGTCGCCGAATAACTCATCCGACTCGACCAGGTTCGCGGCGACCACGCCGCCCGGTCTGAGATGTCTCCTGCACAGTTCATAGAACTCGACTGTGGCCAGGTGGGGAGGACTAAATCCCGTACCGCGAAATACATCCACAAAGATGAAGTCATAAGCCGAAGTCTCGTCGAGCTTCTCGAGGTACATCCTGCCATCCTCCAGGAAAACTCGTTGTCGATGATCGTACTCGACGCCGAAAAAGTTCTTGGCGATTTCAAAGACGTCCTCATCAATGTCCGTGCTCTCGATTACGGCGCGCGGAAAGTAGTGATAGAACATCGAAGGAATACGTCCACCGGCAAAACCCGCCATGTACACGCGTTCGGGTTGGTTCTGCCACAGGAGGGTCAGCATCATCGCCTGGTTGTAGGGTGTTGGAGAGAGATCGAAGGGATCATCAAGCTGCAACGCCGACATCGCTCCGCTCCAGTGCACCTCGTCAACGGACTTCGGGTCAACGAAGTACATTCGAATCAATCCATTCTCACGGTTGATTACGATCCGGTGCAGGGGGGATCGTTTCTCGTAAATGACGCCTTTCGGTTTGTTCTGCAGCCACGCAAGCCTGCGGTTTACCGCATGCCGATTGCGGACAAACCAGTCTTGATTGATCAACTCGTCCTCACGCCCGCTCAACCTGCTCAGCCCGCTCAGCCGAGCAGGCAATAAATCCCTGGCGGACCGGGTCACTGGCCCCTCCTGGCCCAGACTGGCCCAGGAGGAGGGCCCATAGCGGTCATCTAGAGCGAAACAGTCACTCGCATGAACGTCGCCGGTATAAGCGTGCCGCCATTCTTACTCATGTTCTGCGTCTCGGCCAACTGTGCAAGCTGTTCGTGAAGTTCCTTCGCTTTCCCGTTCTTTTGAGCAGCCTCGACAGCGTTCATCGTAGGCCCGTAAAATTCTTCGAATATTTCCATCAACTGCGCGGGGCTCGTGTCCGGTGACGCAAAGTAATACGTATCCCTTACCGTTGCGATTCTCTCTGCCGGCACGCCCGCCTTTCCAAATCGCTCGATGATGTGACTCTCCACGCCCCATGTCATGGGACTGACGAAACCCTCCGGGGGCGGGGGTGTAAATGCCGAACTGATCTTCAGCACCTGCGATACAAACGTTGGATCGTTCGGAATCCAGTTGCCCATCACAATGCGGCCGCCTGGCCTCGTGACCCGGACCATTTCCTTCGCTACGTCGAATGGACGCGGTGCAAACATGGCGCCGAAGACGGTGAGCGTCAGATCGAACGAGTGGTCGGCGACCTCTTTCAGGTCACTTGCATCGCCTTCCACAAATCTCACATTACGAAGTCCTGCCGCAGCGGCTCGTTTGATTCCGGCCTCAACGAGATTTCTGGCGATATCGATGCCGACGACTTCAGCCCCCAAACGGGCGACTGGAAGCGCTGTCGTGCCGTCTCCGCAGCCCAGGTCCAAGACCTTCATTTGCGGTGTGATCCCGAGAGATTCCGCGACAGCTTCCCCAGATTGCCGCATGAACGCAGCAATCCGTGTGAAGTCGCCCTTTTCCCACAATGCCTGATTCGGATTCGCGATAGTTGCCGATAGGTTTGTCATCATGTCCTCCTCATAGATCCTTCGATCGGATTGGGATTGTGCGACCTGTGTCTGAATAGATCCATGCCCGGACGTCCCGATGATTTGCTCGAACGGCCAACAGAAGCGGATTCCTTTGCGGAGAGGCCAGCAGGGTTTGCAGAGAGTCCAGCGATCCGCGGTTGCCCCCAGCTCCGTGGTAATGTTGATTGCGCGATGGGGCAACGCGAAATGGGTCCGAACTATATCGCACTCGCTATTCCGCTATTGTTGCTGTTCATCTTCATCGAGATGGCACTTGCGGCGCGGCGAGGAGTGCGGAATTACCGATTTGCTGATGCCATCGCCGACCTGGGCTGCGGCGTGACGCAGCGTGTGTTGCTGTTGTTGTTTGAGGCAACTCTGCTGCTGTCCTACGTGATGATCTACGAGAGTGCCCGACTGTACGACTTGAGCAGCCGACCCGTGGCTGCATTCGTCATCGCATTCGTAGGCGCAGACTTTCTTTATTACTGCTGGCATCGAGCGTCGCATCGCGTGAACTTCCTGTGGGCCGCGCACGTCGTACACCATCAGAGCGAAGACTTCAACCTGGCAGTGGCCCTGCGCCAGGGCGTGCTCACGCCGATCACGGCGGCGCCGTTCGTGCTGCCGCTGGCTCTGATCGGAGTTCCGCCGCTGGTGTATGTGATGGCCGAATCGATGAACACACTTTACCAGTTCTGGATCCACACTGAATTGGTGGGCCGACTGGGTCCGCTGGAATATGTGTTCAACACGCCATCGCACCACCGCGTGCATCATGGCCGCAATTCCGAATACCTGGATCGCAACTATGCTGGCGTCTTCATCATTTGGGACCGATTATTCGGAACGTATGTACCCGAACGTGAAAAACCCGATTACGGCACCACTCAGCCGCTACGGAGCTTCAATGCGGTGTGGGCTCAGGTTCAACCGCTCATCGCGTTGGGGCGGCTCTCCAGGGAAGCTCCTCGTTGGCGAGATCGACTCGAGGTCTGGCTGCGCCCGCCCGGCCACCGATTTGACTGGCAGCCCGCTGAGCCAGCATTCGACGCCAAATATGACGTCATCCTTTCACCGCGGATACGACGCTACGTCGTGGTGAACTTCGCCGGGGCAGTGATCGCGACGTTCTGCCTGACACTGTGGAGTGGCAGCCTGCCCTGGCCGTTGCTGCTGGTCGGCATCGGCCTCGTCCTGCTGACGGTTCTTACGACAGGCGGGCTCATGGAAAAACGAAAGTGGTCTCGTCCAGTCGAAGCGATGCGGCTGGGCGTCGTCGCGACAGTGCTGGGAGTGATGGTGGCGAAGTTATCGGCAATGTGAAGCGCTTCCATTGTCTTGTTTCTCAGCCCGCCCGTTGGAGTGGCTGCTTCGCTGCGAGGAACGGCGCGGTGAGCGCCAGAGCGCCGCAGACAATAGCGAGGCCGAAGTATTCGGTAAGCTCAAATGGCCCAATGGCGTTCACTATCCAGTCGTACCTCATGGCCGAGACAAGTGCGACCGTGTTGCCGACAAGCAACACCCACCATGCCCAGCGATCGCCACGGCGGAAGGCCGTGATTGCAATAGCGCTTCCCATTACGCCGAACAACACGTTGTAGATGCCGTACATGCGGAAGAGCACGATCATGTACTTCGCGATCATCGGCGACGTGCGCAGAAGCTGCGTCCACGAATCACCAGAGAATCCTTCATAGCCGGCGGGCAGAATCGCCTTGCCGCCGGGTCCAATCAGGCCATCGGGCGCCATAGCCGCCATCGCGCCCCACATGACGTATCCCACATCGACAATGAGGATGAGAATCCATGCAATCTGACGCCGGTTCATGTGGGCAATCCTCCAGTGAGTTTGAGGATCCAGCGCATGCACGCGTGTCCGAAATCTACATGGCCGCTGTACATCATCGGACAGGCGCCCGCGATCACGTTGATCTCGTGTGCACGACAATATTCGACGGCGTCTGGCGAGACGCTCGACCCTTTCCCAATTGATTGATGCATCCACACGCGCCGGACACCGGCATCATTGCAGTCGTGCACGATCTGCTCCGTGACTTCGGGGCGTGTGATGATCACTACGCCGTCGACTCCGCCGGGGATGGACTGCAGATTCGGGTAGCAGAGATCGCCGTCGAAGGTCTCCATGTGCGGATTCACCGGGAAGACGTCGTGCCCGGTCCCCTTCAATCGGCGATAGATGAGGTTCGCGGCGGGATGGTGCGCGTTGTCGCGCGATACTCCCGCAACCGCGATCCGCTTTTGCGCCAGAAAATCGTGCACTTTCGTGTCGAGTGTTGTCGCCATAAAGTGCCTTACGCGGACTGTCTGACCTCGCCGGTACACGCAGTAACTCGCGGTGGATTCTCGGCGGATGCCTCCAGCCCCTGAACAAAGTAAAACCACTTGAACCCGACTCCGTGCGCCTTGAACAACTCGAGAAGCGGCCGCGATGCTTCTCCATACACGGTCATGAAGTGATTGTCGGCGTAGTCCCTGAAGAGCTTCGTACGGGCTTCAAGGATATGACTGTTGTGTTCGATCAGCCCCTCGGGGCTGGTGTATGCCTCATGAACCTCGCACTCCGTGCCATCGCCTGTGAGGAACCAGTCGTAGCGAAGCGTGCGTGTGTCCTTCTCTTTCGTGATCCGGATGCATTCAGCCGCCTGCTTTTTGAATCCCTCGAGTTGCCCCGGCCGGACTGTCAAATGAGCGAAGACTTCGAACGCCATTAGTCCTCCTTTTTGCGGTGTGTTCTTGACACTCGACGAGCACGAGGAGGTCCTAATCAGCGCCGGTAAATCACGAGCCGAAATGTTCTTACGCGTCAGACAAATGCGAAACGTTCCGCAGGACGCGAGAATTCACTGTTTTGCCAAAATGGCCAAAAGTGAACAAGAATCGCGAATTGCGGTGGACAACTTAACGCACTCCATTCGCGAGTGCGCACCGCGGAGCGGTGCTTGGGAATTAGCCGGGCGTAGAAAGAAGCAAGCGGCTGCTTTAGTGCTATAGTGCTGTCACTCGACGTTGTGGGGGCTGTTCTCGAGTCACTCACTGTTGACAAGGCGGACCAGTCGACCAGATCCGTTCGGGTTCCACGAGCCAGGCGCAAACTAGCGTTACCAATGCTGGCTCGTCCTAATCTCGGGTGCTATAATCCGCCGTTTTCTCCGAAAGCGTGTGTTTATGGAGTCTCCCGACCAAGATCTGACCGGCGTTAGTGTCGGCAATTACAGGATTGTGAAAACGCTCGGCCACGGAGGTACCGGCCAGGTGTTGCTCGCCGAAGACTTGAAGCTTCCCCGAAAGGTCGCCATCAAGATTCTGCGCCCCCCTTACGCCAAGAACAGGGAGCTGCTAAGACGCTTCTCGCGAGAGGCTCAGACGGTATCCGCGCTGAATCATCCGCACATCATCAGCATCATCGATATCGGCGAAGACAAAATCGGCAAGTACATCGTGATGGAGTACGTTGACGGAGCGACCCTGCGGCAACGTGTGACAGGCGTCGGATTCGCGCAGATGCTCGAATGGGCAGTGCAGATCGCGCGCGCCCTTCATGCAGCACACGTCGCCGGTATCGTGCACCGCGATATCAAGCCCGAAAACATTCTCATCCGAGATGACGGGTACGTGAAAGTCGTGGATTTCGGGCTGGCGCGGCGCAGCTGGCCCCAGGCCAACTCTCCGACTCCCCCGCCGACGCAACAGGATACAGAGCTGCAAACCACGGTGGACGGATTGCTTGGTACGATCAAATACATGTCGCCGGAGCAGGCTCTGCGACGGCGAACCATCACGACGTCGACGGACATCTTTTCGTTCGGCATCGTTCTCTATGAAATGTTCACGGGAATCCACCCGTTCGCGGGACAAACAATAGCAGCAACTCTGCACGCGATCATTTCTCAAGAGCCGATTCGGCCACAGCAATTCAAGCCGAGTCTGGATCCGTGGCTGGACACCCTCATTGTGAACATGCTCGCCAAAGATCCTACCGTGCGGCCCAGCGCGAACGAGGTGGTGAAGCAACTCGCGTCGGACACACACGATTCGCTGGAAATCCGAATTCCGGCAAGTCCCGTGCGTCCATTCGTCGGACGCAAGGCCGAGCAGGCTGCACTGCGCGACGCGATCAAAGCGATTGAGCGCCAGGGAGGGCTCTTGCTGTGCTTCGCGGGGGAGCCCGGGATCGGCAAGACGACGCTCGTTGAAGAGTTCTTGCAGGAACTGGAGCTAAGCGGCAAAAGCCACCTTGTCGGACGAGGGCGTTGTTCTGAGCGTCTGGCGGAGTCGGAAGCCTACCTCCCGTTTCTGGAAGCGTTGGACGACCTGCTTCGAACCGATGGCGACGGTAAAGTCAAGCGTACTCTGAAGTCCCTGGCGCTCACCTGGTACCAGGGAATCTCACACTCGATCGCCGAAACGGGTGAACGCGCCATATCTCAGGAACGGATGAAGCGGGAACTGATTGCCTTCCTGCAAGAACTCACACGTCATCATTCTCTGGTCCTGTTTTTCGACGATCTTCATTGGGCGGACGACTCGACCATCGACATGCTCGCTTACATTTCGCGGCACCTGCAATCGATCCGGATGCTCATTATCGCCACCTACCGCCCCACGGAGATGCACCTGTCGCAGCACCCGTTCCTTGCCTTGAAGCTTGATCTGATGGGACGAAACTTGTGCAAGGAGCTGCAGGTTGAATACCTGACCGTGGCCGACATCGACCGCTACGCCGGCATGGTGTTTTCCGCTCACGCCTTCCCGGAGGATTTTGCGCGAGTCATTCATGAGCGCACCGAGGGCAATGCGCTATTCATGTCGGATCTGCTTCATTACTTGAAGAGCCGGGAAGTCATTCGCAAGGAGGGGGAGAGTTGGGTTATCACCAAACCGTTGAGCGAAGTTGAACGCAATCTCCCGGAGTCCGTGCGTAGCATCGTCCAGCGCAAAATTGGGCAGCTCGAAGAAGAGGATCGAAGACTGTTAACTGCAGCAAGTATTCAGGGATTCGACTTTGACTCGGCTTCCGTTGCGCGCGTTGTCCAGATCGATCCCGCCGACGTTGAAGAGCGGCTGGATCGCCTCGAGCGCATCCATTCGGTCGTTAGAATGGTTGAAGAGAAACAATTTCCTGACGGCACCTTAACACTGCACTATCAGTTCGTCCACGTCCTCTACCAGAACGCGCTTTACGCCTCGATTTTGCCGACGCGAAAAAGACAGCTGAGCCGCAAAATGGCGGAAGCTCTGGAAGGCTTTTACCGGGATCGGTCCTCCGATATTGCGTCCAATCTGGCGTTCCTGTTCGAAATTTCCCACGATTTCGGGCAGGCTGCGAGTTACTTGATTCTTGCGGTCAGAAACGCCCTCAACGTTTTCGCATACAAGCAAGCGGCCGCGCTCTCACAACATGCTTTGAAATTGCTCCAGATGTTACCGCCCTCAGACGAGCGGACGCGCAAGGAATTTCAGGCGCACATGTTTCTTGGTTCGGCACTGGTCACGTTGACGGGAGGTTCTTCCACGCCTGAAGTCGAAGAGGCGTACAGCCGCGCTCTTGAGCTCGCCGAGAGTCTTCATGACGACGACTGTGTGTTTACGGGCCTATACGGTCTTTGGATGGTCTACATCTTGCGCGCCGACTATGACCGGACGCTTGAAGTCGCAAAGCGGCTGTTCCCGCTTGCAGAGCGAGCTCAGGACCCCTCATTGCTTGTCATCGCGTATAGCGCGCTTGGCTATGTGAAACCATTGGTTGGCGATTTCGCGGGCGCGGTGAAAGACCTTGAAGAGGTGTTTCGCCGGCAAACACCCGGCATGCAGGCAACGGGTTTTGCGCGCTTTAATGTGGAACCGAAAACGGGGAGTACGGCGTCTGCCGCGGTGGCCTATTGGGCACTGGGATTTCCAGACAAGGCACAGCGCTTAATGCGGGAGGCGCGCGAAGCAACGAAGCAAGTAAAACATCCGGTCACCGTCGCGGGCGTCATGACATGGAGCGCGGGATTGGCTCTCGACATTGAAGACTATCCGGCGGCAAAGCAGCTCGCCGAGGAAGCGCTCGCCTATGCGAAGAGTCACGGTATCGTCCAGAGTATCGGTCATAGCCGGCTTTGCTACGGTGCTGCCCTCGCAGCGCTCGGCGACATTAAAAACGGCGTGGCAGAAATTCGCAGTGCCATCCAGATACACGACTCGATTGGCTGCGCGCTGGGTCGTAGTCTGATGCTTCTGACTATCGCCGAAGCTCTCGGCGCTACAGGAGACTTGCCTCAAGCAACGGCCACGCTGGGACAAGCACGCGCGTTCGCAAAACAAACGAATGAGCTGTACCGTGCTCCGGAATTCGATCGTATTCAAGCGAATCTGCTTCTTCTGTCGCTGGGGCGGCTCGAGTTGCTCCACACCACGGATGAGGAGAAGCGCATCATTGAAGCCAGTGAATCTCACTTCAGAGCGTCACTGGAGATAGCCCGAGCACATCAGGCTCGATCGTTTGAGTTGAAGACTGCGTTGGATTTCTCGCGTCTCCTTCAAATGCAGGGGAAGGTCGCACAGGGACGCGAGGTTGTCGATTCAGTCTTGAGCGGCTTCACGGAAGGTTTCGACACACCGATGCTTGCACGCGCGCATCGCGCTCTTTCGACTCTCCAGAATTCTTAGCCGTTTCTGTCTCGAAACGGGGACTGTAGGCGCGGTCTGTGACCGCGCCAGTTGACCTGGGGCTACTGTTTCAGTTCTACCCACCAGTTCATCACAACAGTAATCGGGTTATCCGGGAGCGTTGCAGAAGGTGTGACGATCAGGAAGCCGTGACCATCGGGCTGGATGTCGTAGCCGGTGATGCCTCCGGCGACGCGAAACAGTTGATGCGGCACTCCGGCGCTGATCGTCGACCCCCGAGTGACGTCGGCTGCCATAACAGAGGAATCCGGGCCCAGGAAATAGAGTTCCTTGCCGTCGCGGCGCCAATGGGGAGTGCGGCCGCCGTTGACGGAAACGCGCGTTCGACCTTTGAGTGGGGGCAAGGGCTGGATGTAAATCTCCCTTCTACCAGACTCGATGGAATCGACCGCAATGAACTTTCCATCCGGAGAAAGCCGCGCGTCGGAGACCGGCCCGGGCGCCACGAGTTCAGGCATTTTCCGGCTGCCGGGTTGAGGCAGGAGAAAAACTGCACCGCCGCCATCGGTGAAGAGGATCCCGTTCGCTGACCATGAACGGGGTGAAGCGGATCGGTCCCACACCGTTTCCTCTCCTGTTCCATCAACGTTGGCGATAGAGATGCCCGGATTTCGAAGACCGCGAAACGCTACCTTCGTTCCGTCGGGAGACCAAACGATAGTGTTGACGGTATCGTCGGTCAAACTGGTCGTGGAACCGCGTGCAATATCGAGGATCCAAAGTCTGCCGTCCTCCCCACGGTAAGCGAGAAACGATTCATTCGGAGAGAGCCGAAAATTCCCGGTGTTAACTTTCGTGGAGATCGCGCCCTTCCGCTGTCCCGTCCGGTCGAACCAGGTGAATTCTTCCGATCCGACAAGACCTGTTTGATAGGCAAGAACCCCGGCCTTACCGGAAACGCCCACGGCTGGCTTCACCGCGGGGTTGGCGACCCTGCCTATCCCTGGGATCAGAACAGAGGGCTCACCCCGAATCGATCCCGATGCGGGATCTAGTTCCTGGCTCACCAGATCGGATTCTCTAATATAGAGGAGGTACGTCTTGCCCCCGGGTGTCGCCGCCACCAGCGGGGCGCTATCGACTTTTTCTACCACGACCTGCGTGTCCTTTGAATTCATCGTTGCCATCCGGATTGACATGGCACCGTCGGTTGTTTGGGACCGAAAAAAGAAGCGCTGGTCGTCCAAAAAGGCGGGGTGCCCCGCCTGAATGTCAGGGTTGCGGGCGATGACGAGAGTCGCTGCGGCTGCTCCCTGATCGGACAAACGAACGATGCCGTTCAGCATCTGCCCAAGAATATCGCCCTTGGAATTCCAGTCACCGTGCCAGGGTCCGGTGATCCGATCAGCCACAACTCTCACCATCCCACTATCGATATCGAAGCGCTTCATGATGTTGTCGGACACAAACGCAAGAGACCGTCCATCCGGAGACCAGAAGGGATGCACGGCGCCTTCGGTACCGGCCAGGATTTGCGGTTCGCTGCGATCAAGCCGCCGAAGATAGAGGCGCTGAACACCAATGCTGTCGATCACGACATAAGCCAGGGAGCGGCCATCCGGCGATGGCGCGGGCGTGCCCAATCCGATGCGGCTACCCGCCGGTGCAGCGATCTGAAAGCGGATCACCTCTGGAAGCGGTTTCGGGCGTAGCACAATCGCCGCCATTACGACGGTGGCGAGCAACGCCGCGACGGCGATGACGGGCCACACGACGCGGCGAGAAGTTGGAGAAGGCGCTACCGGGGTTTCATCGAGCAGATCCCAGACGTCGCCAATGTCCTGAAGACGCTTTGCCGGATCCCTCTCGAGGCAACGTTTCAGAAGCCGGCGAACCCGCGGTGGAGTCGGGGTCCAGTCCGGGTCCGTTTTCAGGACACCCGCGATCGTATCGGAGACGCTCTCTCCCTCGAACAGCGATCGTCCCGTCAAGAGTTCATAGAGCACCACTCCGAAGGCCCAGATGTCCGCGCGCCGGTCGGCAGTCTTGCCGCGCGCCTGCTCGGGGGACATATAAGAGGCTGTGCCGAGAATGATCCCGGCCTGCGTGGCCGCGGCACTCATCAGCGTGGGCGAATTGTGCGCTGAATCCGTCGAGGAATCCTGAGAAGCGTTACCCATCCGGGCCAGACCGAAATCGAGCACCTTCACCTTGCCCTCCGGCGTGATTCGCAGGTTGTCAGGCTTCAGGTCACGGTGAATGATGCCTTTTTCGTGAGCGGCCTTGAGAGCATCGGCAATCTGGCGCCCGATATCCAGTGCCTGCGCCAGGGGCATCGGCCCTTTCGGCGCCTCGCCCTCGACCAGTTCCATCACCAGATAATCCGGACCGACGTCGTAGAGCGTGCAAATATTGGGATGGTTCAGAGCCGCAATCGCGCGAGCTTCGCGTTCGAAGCGCTCGGAAAACTTCTCCGCGGAGAACTTGATCGCGACGTCGCGGCCGAGACGCGTATCGGTCGCGCGATACACGGCTCCCATTCCCCCTTCACCCAGCTTGCTCGAGATTTTGTAGCTACCGACAGTCTTGCCGATCATTACTATCCGAAGAAACTATCCGACATTCCCGCGATCATACCTTACCGGCACACGCACGGGGAGAGACTGGCGCTTCGAAATTGCTCCCTGAATCGTGTGCGCTACTTCGTGGCGTTTTGGGCTTCGGTGTTTGAGGTGTAGCCCTTCGCGAGCCAACCTTTCCATCGCTCGATGGCTGCGGCGCTACCGTCGCAACCGCCGTCGGCGGGATTGATGAACGTGCCGTCAGGGAGCCTCGCCCATCCCAAACCGCCGCCCGGACGGCCGTCTTTCAACGGACAATAGAGGACTGTGATTGTTTTACCCGGCTCGAACGTCGTGCCGGTAATACCGCGCTGGAGGAGCGCGGTGGGAGCAGAACCTTCAAAGCTCCAGAGCGTTTCGCTCCCGTCCTTGTCTTTGACATTCATGTAGAGCCACGAATGCGGATTATTGTAGGTCCAGCGCACCACGGTGCCCGTGGCCACCTTTTCAATGGTTCGATCGAACATGGCGAATGAATGATGCGCGCTGAAAACCGCAGCCGTCAGGAGCAATGCGGTAAGGGCAGCAGGCAGCAAGCTCAGGATCCTCTTCATCTCCTACTCCTTCTCCTTCTTTGTCGGCAGCGTGGTGTTGTAAATCGGGTCGCGAGACTGGCCAGGCAATTCCGGGAACATCGTCGTGCCCCGTGGGTCTTTGAACCCTTCTTCCCCGGGCAGTCTCGAACTCGTCGTGCCGTTGAGCAGAAAGTCGTTGCTGCTTCCCTCGCATTCCCAGTGCTGGACGCGATGGCCCGCCGCTTCGAGTTCCTTCGCCCGTCGAAAGGCATAGACAGCGTTGACGGGTTTCGTGAACGCGTTCTTGTCATAGAATGTAACCTGGACCTCGAGCCGCTCAACTCCGCCCGCATATTGCTTCAACTCCCATCGTTCGACCGACTCGAATTGATTGCTCGTCATCGGTGACCATCGCGTGAAGTCGGCCGGCAGAAGATACTTCGTGTGCGTGACGAGCTTGTTGCCGTCCCAGAACCCGATCGTGTCACCGTACCAGGAATGCGTGCCGTAGACGTTCTTATGCTCCTGTCCGATGTAGATGCGTCGTATCCCTGGCCCGTAATCGTTGATCATGTACGTTTGCTGCGGCAGGTTGACGAACTCATGCGAGTAAGGCTCGAGCAGCCACCGTGGATAGCCTGGCGGTTCGCAGTGAGTGAGGCGATCGTATTGAACCTCACCAAGTTCCTGCTGCTGCCGCCACCTCTCCTTGTATGCCGCTTCGTATGGCGGGGTCAGGACGCCCTCCCGAACCTTGCCCTTGAAGCCAGACCCGGCCGGATCGATGAACATGTCCATGTGGGTGTTGCCCGCCGTCACCCACAAACCGTCCCAACGCGGCACGGAAGTGATCGTTTGCTTCGTACCTCCCTTTGCTTGAGCGAGGAGATACGCGTAGTGCTCGTCCGACGTCGCGAATACCTTCGGCGGAGGTACGACAGTGAGCGGCGGACCATACCCGCCGCCGAACGATCCAGGCTGCGCTAACGCAATCGACGGTACGCCGACGAGCACGAGTATCAGAATGGCCAACCAACGCAGGCTTTTGTTGAAATTCATTGGGCCCCCAAGATGCGGCTGTTGATCGTTTATGTAAAGGGGATTGCGATGCGTGTCAAGCGAAACAGCGAAAGGAGCGAAAGGGATTGACTCCCTATCTCTTCGGATATCGATTTGGCGGGCCGCTACTCCTAATAAACACTCGAAAATTGAGGATCAACGGCCGAATGCCAACTCTTTCAATCACTTGTTTCAAGTTCCAGGCCGCTGCTGACCGATTCTGATGAACGGCAAGGCCCTTGCAGAGCAGACGGAGGGAGGGCGATATGCTGATTATCGGAACACACTTTTTCTCCTGGCAGGTGGGCCTTACTCAGGCAGCATGGCGTTGTGGGAACTGCGGTACAGGGACTCCTTTCGCCCTGAAGAAGGGGATGCGCTTTCTGACTCTCTTCTTCGTCATTCCGGTTGTGCCTCTTAGCCGAGTCAAGCCCTTCATCGAATGCCCGAATTGCAGCTCGCGTTACGAGGCGAAACCGGATTTGGCCCTGGCGTGAAGAGAAGGGCAGGGTGATGCCTGAGAATCCCTCACCCACCCCTTCGGGGCTCCCTCTCCCGGGGGGAGAGGGACAACCCCGCAGGCTATCCTTCTGCCTCCGGGAGAAGGTGGCCCGCAGGATGAAGGATCTTCAAGTACACGTGTCCCCGATTTTCTTGCTCCCCAATTCCCTGATAGCCTGTTTTGGTGAGTAAACACAAAGCCGTCGAATTGCTCCAAATCGCGGGGCGCGACGTTCAAATCACGCACCCCGACAAACTCTACTTTTCAAAGAAAACTAAAGTCTCCAAGCTCGCCCTCGTTCAGTACTACGTCTCCGTCGCTGAAGGAGCGCTCGCCGGAATTCAGGATCGGCCGGTTGTCCTCAAACGCTATGTGAACGGTGCAGAGCAGGAGGCTTTTTATCAGAAGCGTGCACCGTCAAACAGACCTTCGTGGCTGCGGACCGTAACATTGTCGTTTCCCTCGGGTCGCACCGCGGAGGAAGTCGTTGTCGACGATGCCGCGGGCCTTGCATGGATCGTGAACCTCGGCTGCATTGAGCTGCACCCCCATCCTGTACGTTCCGGCGATCTGGAACATCCCGACGAGTTGCGCGTGGACCTCGATCCCGGGCCCGGCGTTTCCTGGCCCGATGTGCGACACGTCGCGCTTGAAGTCCGATCTCTGCTCGATGACGTCGATCTTAAAGGCTGGCCCAAGACGAGTGGTTCGCGTGGCATGCACGTCAATGTTCGCATTCATCCCCGATGGACATTCACTGAAGTTCGCCGTGCGGCGCTCGCATTATCGCGAGCCGCGGAACGGCGCATGCCGGAGCTTGCGACTTCGAAATGGTGGAAAGAAGAGCGGCACGGCGTTTTCCTCGACTACAACCAGAATGCGAAGGATCGCACAACGTGTTCGGCGTATTCGGTGCGCCCGCTGGAAGATGCCCGCGTATCCACGCCTCTTCATTGGGAAGAAGTTCCCGACTGCGATCCGGCCGACTTCACCATCTTTACCGTTCCCGGAAGGTTTGCGAAGCTTGGCGATCCGCATGCAGCCATGGACGCTGTGCCGGGATCGCTCGAAAAGCTGCTCGACCTCGCCGCGCGTGATGAAGCTGAAGGTCTCGGCGATGCGCCCTGGCCTCCTCACTACCGGAAGATGGAAGGTGAAGCTCCGCGAGTCGCGCCTTCGCGCGCGAGAGCGTCTTCTCTTAAAAGGCCGCGCACCCGGATGCCTCTACTGGTCGTCGCGCAGTCGCCCAACAAGGAAGCGGCACTGGCAGGTCTGGATCGATGGAAGAAGAGACACCCGCACGTCGCCGAGCTTCTCGCAGTGGATGACATCCTCGTGGACACGATGCGGGGGCGGTCTTCGACGTGGACTCGCATCCGGATCAATTTGCGCCATGTTCCAGAGCCGCTGCGCCCACGTCCGGAGGCTCCCGATCCGGACGACGATCCCACGAGGGAATGGCGCGAGCGACGACGTGAGCGCGAAGCCTGAAGATGCGCGGCTCGGTGATTAACCTTTCCCCCCAAAAATCGCTTCCAACTCGTGGGGTGCGACCACTTCGAGCTGGGCATACGTGCAGTCGCGCGGTTTTTTGTCCACGCGCCATCTCCGAAATTGCGCTGTGTGGCGGAATCGGTTTCCCTGCATGTGATCGTATGCCACTTCAACGACGAGCTCCGGGCGCAGCGGTTCCCACGACAAGTCTTTTCCATGGCTCCAGCGGCTCAGGCCACCTGGCATACGCGCGGTGCTATTCCCGGCATCGGCGCCTGCCCAGTTTTTCCATGGATGGTCGCTTAGCGCGTCGTGCCTGTAGGTGTTCAAGTACTCCACCAACTCGCGACGTTTCGCTGCGGTGAAGCTGGCGCAGACTCCGACATGCTGAAGACGTCCGCTTTCGTCGAAGAGGCCAAGCAGAAGGGAACCGATCGATTTCCCTTCTCCGTTCTTATGCCATCGGAAGCCGGCGACGACGCAATCGCAGTCCCGTTCGTGTTTTACTTTCAGCATGACTCGCTTACCCGGCTCATAGATCCCGGAAGCGAGTTTGGCCATCACACCATCCAGTCCAGCGCCTTCGAAACGGCGGAACCAGTCCTCCGCGATTTTCCGATCCGTTGTTGCAGGCGTTTGATGGATCGGCGGCGATGCCGACGACATCAACACTTCGAGGCGTTGCCGTCGTTCGTGAAACGGTGCATTACGCAGGTCGCGGCGACCCTCGCAAAGAATGTCGAAGAAAACGATCGATGCCGGGATCTGCACAGATAACAGCTTCACCCTCGATTCAGCCGGATGAATGCGGAGTTGAAGCGCATCGAAATCGAGCCCATTGTTCTGGACGACGACGATTTCGCCGTCAAGAGCGCATTGCTCGGGCAACGTCGTTTTCAAAGAACCGAGAAGCTCGGGGAAATAGCGGTTCAACGGCCGTTCATCACGGCTTTGGAGCAATACCTCGTCGCCGTCGCGAAAGACAATTGCGCGAAAGCCGTCCCACTTCGGTTCGAAGATCCAGTCCTCGCCAGGCGGGAGAACTTCCACGCGTTTCGCTAGCATCGGCGGAATCGGTGGCTTAACAGACAAGTTCACGTGTCTTATGGTAGTCGAAGTTCAACAGATTTTCGTGGAGGGCAACGTATGAAAGACCCCGTTCGTGAACAAGTCATCAAACTGCTTCGTGGAGGTCAGGCTCACCTGACTCTCGATGATGTCCTCAAGGACTTTCCTGCAAAGCTTCGGGCAGTGAAGCCAAAAGGCGCGCCTCACAACGCATGGCAACTCGTCGAGCACATGCGGCTCGCCCTGTGGGACATTCTGGAATTCAGCCGCGATGCAAAACATGTCTCGCCGCCGTGGCCTGAAGGTTATTGGCCGAAGGATGAAACGCCGCCAACCGACGCGGCCTGGAAGAAGAGCATCGCGGCAATCCAGCGAGACATAGCAGCGATGGAAAAGCTCGTGGAGAACCCGAAGACAGATCTGTATACGAAGATCCCGCACGGAACGGGCCAGAACATTCTTCGCGAGGCGTTACTGGTCGCAGACCATAACGCGTATCACGTCGGTCAACTGATGTTTTTGCGCCGGATGCTCGAGTCGATGTAGGTTTTTACTTACTCGCGACGATATTGAAAAACGCGCCTCTGTGGTCGTACCCGAGGTCTGTCAGGTCATCCGAGAAGTCGGTGAAGTTGTAGCCGACGCCGACCTTCAGGTTCTTGCCGATGTAACGATAGACGGCCGCCAACGCGCCACTGCGACGTTGACGTACATCCGGCAAACTGAGCATTCGCCCTTCGACCATACTCTCCCAGCCCTTGCGGAACCGCCAGTCCCCACGCAACACCACGAGCCGAGCGGTATTGTCGAAAAACTGCTGCTGGGTGCGGTCAAGGCTCATTTCTCCCAGACGATAGGCCACCTTGCCGCCAGCTGACCACTTGGCCGTGAGGTCATAGGTAAGATCGAGCGCAGCAATGTGGCTCTTCTGAATGAACTCGGCGGCAGTGTTCTGCAATGACAGTTGATCGGTAGTCGGGACGTTATAGAAGTACGTATATTTGACCAGTGCGTTTAGGCGGTCATTATGCACAGGGCGATACGCGTAGCCGACCACGGCCTCAGTGTAACCCCCGTTATAAAAATCGCCCAGCGAGCTATCGCTGATCAAGTAGTTCAGCTTGCCAAGTACGCGCCAATCCGGCGTGAGGGTGAACTTGAAACTATTGCGGAACAGCCACGCGTTTCTGGTGGTGTGCGTCGTGTCGAGTTGTTCCGCATCATCCAGTCGATATTCGATCGCACTCGACAACTGCATTGCGTCGCCCCCGTAACCGATGCGGACTCCTGCTGCCTTGCGATCAGTTTTGGCATTGCTCAAGGAATCCCGCAACGTCCCAACCTCTGAGGTGGCGCCGAAATTCCAGCGTTCTGCTGCGACAAACTGAATTCCGGTGGCGTGCGTCAGACCTGTCAGAGACCCGCGGTCCTGGTAACGCTCCTCGAGGTACACGCTTGAACTGTCGGAGAGCCTTGTCTTCGCGCCCGAGACCATGTTGCCGCGACGGACTTGCCGGCCATTGTCGGAGCGCTCGTTCTCCAGCGCGTAATTCATGTAGAGACTTGTTCGTTCAGAGAAGAGAAAACTGGTGCCGAGTTTGCCACCGAACCCGAGGTCCCCGTCAGAAACTTCCGCGTCGATTTTGAAGCGTTCCGTCGGGATAATGTAGCCGCCGACGCCAATGCGGCCGTTGTCCTCACGATCGCCGGTTGACGCGACCGTCTCCTGGACGAAGCCATAAGCTCGCCATGAGGGGCGGGGATGAAACGTCATCTGCGCGACGGCATCCGTGCGCTGTCCCTGCTCCTGGGTCAACGGAACAAGCACAGAACGGTCCGTGCGCAGGTCGTTACGCAAGCCGGTGCTGACGCTCCACTTTTCGTTCAGCTTATAACCAAGATCCATTTCGATGGCCCGGGTCTCCAGGCCCCTGTCTTCGGTCCTCTGATCCCCTTTCGCCACCAGACTCAGCTGACTTGTCACGGCCATTCTGAACGTACCGCCGTAATTCGCAGTGTCCTTAAGAGTCGCCTGCCCGGGCGCCGAATAGCCGGCCTCGAGATTCTGCACGTAGAAAGTGAAGTGGCCATCGCGGCCGTTCAAGAAGTCGCCAAGTCCGACGCTGACGTCGGCGCGGTACGCCATGGCATTCGCATCGGTGAATGACATGTCGTCATAGCCACGGAAACCGAATCCACCATCATCAGACCGCATCGGGCTGGAAAGCATTCCTTTGCTGCGGGCCGTCTGCACTTTGAACCAGGAATCGCGGCTCATCCGGAAGGTCAGGTCGCCGGCGCCAAGACTGCTGTCGGTATTTCCGTCGTTGGAGTTTGCTGTGAGGCCGAGCCGTATGTGGTCGTTGAACCAGTAATTGCCGGCGCCGCCCACGGCGACGTCGTCGAGTTTTTCGAAACCGGGCGTGTACTCATAACGCACCACCAGGTAAGCCTCATCACCGCTCAGTCCACTGCTGCGAACGAGTAGTTTGTCGTCAACTGTAGAGGACAGCGGCTCAGTAAGCAGAAGCCGGCCCTGCAAGTAGTCGACGTCGTAATCCATGGGATACCGCAGGTTGACAACTCCGGTGACAATGCCCGAGGCCTTATCGCGGATTTCGACGCGTACGCGCTCCGACCCTGTCTGAATGTCCTGATGGCGGAGGAAGTAGAGAGATCCGCCCGTTCCGCGGAATTCTTCATAACTCGGCATCGTTCCGGGCGCGCCGGCGAATCCGTCGATTGCTATCCGACGCTCGCCAAAACTCGTTGTGGCCTGGGAGCCGTAGTGGGCATTGGCGCCATACAGCCCGCGGTCGACGTGGGCCAACTCGTTGCCCATGTAGCCGACTTTAAAATTTCCCCACATTCCGTAGTTCTCGCCACGGCTCGCTTTGAAGTAGAACTTGCCGAGAGTCGGCGCCATTTCTTCCACGGCACTGTCGTCGCCGAATGTCGGATAGTAGTAGTCGGGATCGATTCGTCGGAACAACGAATCGGGCGACTTGTTCAGGAAATTGGTGAACAGATCTTTCACCGGACCTTCGCGCGTATCCGCGCTGGCCGTTAATTTCCAGCGCTGGCTAACCTTGCCCCTCGCGTAGAAAGCCATCCGGCCATCCAGCCATGAATCGTAGGGCTGACGGGGGTTTTCAGCCTGCAGCAAATCTATCGGCCCGTTTGCGCGGTTCTGAGACAAGGTGAGGTCAGCAACGCCCATGTAGAAGAAATCTTTGCGCTTGAACTCCAGGTCGCGAAGATACAGCGAGCCGTTTCCCGCTTCGTCGAGTACCGCGACTTCCACCGTGTGCGTGCCATTCGGAAGAATCTCCTCCGCAATGAACTTACCCTGCAGGTCGACCGGAACCTGGCGGCCTGCCAACCATACCGTGTGGTTCGCCGGAATACCGTCGCCCTGGACCTTCACGGTGCCGCTGCTGAGCGGAATTTGATGACGCGCAAGATCGTTTTCGCCATACGCGGCGAGCAATTCCGGCGGCAACGGCGGATCCGCTGCGGCATTCGCTACGGGTGTCGGCGCATCGGATGTTTCGACCAACCACAGGGGCTGCGCATGCGTTTCGTCGAAGTTATCCTTCGAGTCATAGACACGGAGCACGTACTTCAGTTCGCGTGCTGAACCCCGAAGAATTTTTGCGCCCGGCTGCCATTCCGCAAGACCCTTCTCGTCCAGCGCGATGACTTCGAGCGGAGCAGCCTCCAGGGATTGCTGCTGCTCGAATATCCGGATTTCCCCACGCTCCATGAAGCTCGAGTAGTTGTTGTACATCCGGAAACGCACGACGGATGCGGAGGGTTCCCCTCCCGCGTCGCTCACCGCGATCGCCACGGGATGCGCCGCAACGCTGAGGCGTGGACGCGACTCAAGATTGTCGAAGCGGAACTGGATGCTGGCGTTGTCGAGCGCCACGTCGGTGCAGCGCTGGATGTCGGAAGAACTGCGCTTCGGGTCGTCGATCGGCTTACCGTCCACGGTGATGCGCATCACATTCAGCTCGTACGGGCTTTTGGGGCGAAGCTCCTGGGTGAGACGAGTAATGTCCACGCCCTCGTAATCGCCGAGCGGTAGCGGTTCGTCATACACGACCTGCACGCGGACAAACGACTCCTGGCCCTGGGTGAAGCCCGCGTTGACGACGTCGTCGGACTGAACAAAGCCACGGCCCTCGTGCTCTGCATGCGCTCCTGACAATTCCGAGTCCTGCATGAGGACGTCCATGGCACGTCGTGCTCGCGAAGCGGAAAGGCCGACGTCGTCGCCGTAGACGGACGCGGTGCGGCGGTCGAGCCCTGCGTTCTTTGTGTAGCCGATGAATCGCAATCGTGGGTTTTTCCGATCGGCGATGTCCATCAGTGCGCGACGCAGGTTCGCTGCATAGCCAGGCGGAATGACCGGCTGGCCATTTACAAGCTCGAGCGTTTGAATGTTGCCCCAGACGGGGTAGTACACCCGGGTCACCACTTCTTCGGCGTCCGTGGGGCAGAGTTGAGGCTCCTCCGGCAATGCCTGGAGCGGATCGTCGTACCAGAATTCCACCTCAACGCGACGATTCAACGTTCGTCCCTGCACGGTTCCGTTGGAGGCAAGCGGATAGGTTGCGCCTCGACCGTCGCTTTCAATCGCCGATGCCGGCAAACTCAAGGCCTCTTGCATGGCCAGCGCCACGCGCTGTGCTCTTGCCTTCGATAGCGCGAGGTGGTTGCCGTAAATGCTCTCGTCGCTGCCGGTCAATGGCGCATCATCGGTATATCCGATGAATCGGACCGTTACACCCTGCTTGTCCGCCAGGTCGTCAATCGCCTGCCGGATCTGCTTGATGAAGTTGTCGGAAATTGGCGTGGCGTCATTTTCATAGCGTAGTGGCGCGACGAGATTTTTAACGCGGGTCCGCGGCGTCTGGCCGTCCCGGAATCGCATTTTGCAAACGGTCTCCACGCGGCAAAGCTTGATCCGCTTGACGCCTTCGATATCACCCGAGTTTAGCGACCATTCTCGAAATGTCTGGTCGAGGGAGAGATGCCGCTCCGCCGGTTCCCCCGGCTTCACTGTGTTGATCTGACCAGCGCCCGTGGGAGCGGTCGTCATCATCAGGAATCCGACCAGCAGTCCCAGCTGGGATATACGGGATAGATGGCGCTGCTTGTTCATAACGTTCACCTGCTCTCCAGCCGTTTGGGCGGCGCGCCACGGCGCCAGAAAACTTCAGGCTCGATGGTGAGCACGTATTTGTCACTCGCCGCATCCCAGGCTTTCATCAGCTGCCGTTTGATCGCTTCCAGACGCCTTTGCACCAGCCCCGCATCCTCAATGTCGGCGACGTAGGACAGGCGGAGCACCGCCGGCGCTTTGCGTAGCTCTTCGAGGAGCGCGTCCAGGCGTGGCCGCCACTGAACGCGGATTTCTGTTGTACCCGGCGTGAATGCCGCGTCGGAGAGGTCGATGCCGACTACTCGATGGATCGACGCACCGAAATTGAACTTCAGGGCCTTACCGCGAGTGGCGCGCTTGATTTGAAGCTGGTCCGTCGACATGCGGAAGCCGCTCGGGAGTGTCCTGTCATCGAGTTTCAGCGCGAAATTACTGCCGCGGTTCTCATTGGGCGTGGTCGCACAGGTGATGTGGTACCGCCCGTACGAATCGGTCGTCGCCTCGAGGCCCCCTGCCGTCACCACGCGAACTCCGGACAAGCCCTCTTCGCCGGCGTCCTGCACGCCATTGCGATTGGCATCGTTAAAGACCTTGCCGGTGACGTCAGTGCAATCGAACGTAGGATCGGGCATGACGCGCACGGTGGCGGTTGCTTCGCCAGACATTGCGGTACCGCTAGTGCCGTTCAGCACCTGCGCGCGGTTCACGTATTCACCTTCGGTAACGCCGGCGCCTGCAGCGAGCAGCAGTTTCAGCGTGCGTACCTGAGTGCCGGAGATGGTGAGTCCGTTCCAGCCGAGTTCACGGCCTGAAACCGACGGCTCTGTCGGCACACCGTCAAGGAGGGTAGAGCCCGCAACGTAGGTGAATCCGGCCGGGAACCGGTCAACGATACTCACGTCCGTGAACATCATGCCGGCGACGTTGTTCACGGTGATGACGTACGGAACAAGCTGCCCGCGGGTCACATTGAGCAACGGCGTCGTCTTGGAGATAGCGACCGTGCCGGCAAGCTGCGGATCGATCGGAATATGGTTATTGAAAATCTGGCTGGTGCCCGGCATCTGGCTGCCGTCCAGTCTCAAGTGGACATAGTGGGCAGTGCCGGCGCTACGTGACGGAACCGACGTAGGCGGCGACAATTCCGAAGCCTGCACTTCGCAAAAGAGAGCTGTTGCCGGAATCGCGTCGTTGGCACTCGCCGGACACGCGGGGACTGAGAATGGTGCTGTCGCAGGTCCCGATATCGGCGGAATGATCTGCGAATAGCCCGCAACATAGTTCGTTCCCGCCGGCGGCGCAACGCCAATGATGTAATTACCGCCGCTCGGACAGGCCGGATCGCTGAAGTTGACATCGAACTTGTAATAGCCCTCGGCGAGCGTGATCTGCCCTTGTTGAGCCGCATCGTCGAAGCAGTTGGCCGGCAGAGCTGTAATGGCGCCGGCACTCATCAGTGTGAGAGTCGCGCCTGGCACCGGAGTTCGTGCGAGCGAATTGTAGACGACGCCGTTCGGGTGGATCGGCAGATTGAGGTTCTGCAGATTTGCGCCGGACGGCACGACCATAGCCGTAATCCGCTGCATGCCGTTCGTGAAAACCGACGCGGCCCGGCCCAACATCGCGGTGTTGGCAGCCGCACCAGGCGCGCGGAACCGCAGCTCATATGCGCTGCCTGAAACATCGTTCGGCTCCACGCCGGTGATGCGATACGCGCCATTCGCGTCCGTCAGCGCGGAGTGCACCAGTTGACCATTGCGATACAAGTCCACGGCCCAGCCGGCAAGCGCGCGCTCGCCGGAATCTTTCGCATTGTCGAAATCGGCGTCATGCCAGGCTGACCCGTTAAGCACCGCCAAAGGTGGAATACCGCCGACGCCAACCGCCACACTGGCGCTTGCCGTTTGTGTTGGGGAGTTCCACGCGACCACACCGGTGTTCGTGACAACAGTGCCATCGGCAAGGCCGGCCGCCAGAGTGACTCGGAAGCGGAGCACCACGACCGCCCCCGGAGCCAATGTTCCACTGGCAGCAGCGTAGTTCCCGGTGAGGGTCGATCCCGAGAAACTAACGCCGGTGGTCACTCCGTTCATGGTCGCCGTTCCGTTCACATAAAGAAGCTGACCGGGTTGCGATGCGTTCAAGTCGTCCGTAATGACGACATTGGTTGCAGGAACCGCCGAAATGTTCACCACGCGTACGGTGTATTCGAGTTGAGCGCCGGGAACTGCGGCGCCGCCACCGACCACCGCGACCTGCTTCGCTATGGAAAGTTCCTGGCTGTTGCCCACGACAACAACAGTGGGCTCCGGGCCTGTCGCCGGATTGCCGTCGCCATCTGTCAGGAGGTTCGGTAATTCCGTGCTGCCGACCAGTGCCTGGTTGCTGATAACAGTTCCAGCGGGTGTTCCGGCATTGACTTGCAGATCGAATTGAAGAACTGCCGACGCTCCAGGAGAGAGCGTGCCCGAGCCGGGAGCCGGCAGAGGCGGCGTCAAGTTGGAAGAGCTTATGTTGACGCCTGCGGAAAGTGGCGAAACGCCGGCATCCGGCTGCCCCACAGGCAGTTCGTTGAGCCGCGTGGAATTCGCGACGTAGGCGGTATTCGCAGGAACAGTGTCGCGCAGGACGACGCCCGTCGCGGCGATCGCCGCGGAATTCTGTACGGTGATCGTGTAACGGAGCACGTCGCCCGGATCGATGACGCCCGGAGAACCAAGATCGACGGACAGCGTGACCCGCTTCTCCGCAAAGAGCAATGGCAGGTTGCCAACGACGTTGCGCGTCGGATCATTGGCGATGGGCGTCCTGGGGTCATCGGATGGTTGGTCCACGAGCCCGTTGTCGAGAGCCGTCACGTAGCCCTGGTTCGAAATCACGGTGCCATTGACCACGTTCGGGTCCACGACGACGTTGAAAGTGATCGTGGCAACGTTGGCCTGACTGCTCGACGCGTCGGCAGGCATCAATCCCGGAGTCGCATTGGCCGGCGAGTGGATCGACATGCCGTTTACCAGCGGAGAAAGCCCGGAGGAATCCGCGACAGACGCGCCATTCAGGGTGGTGCTGCCCGCGACGTACGTCGTGTTGGGCGGCACGAGGTCTCGCAACACGACATTCGTGGCATCGGCATTGCCTGCGTTCTTCACCGTGATGGTGTAATGCAACGTCTCTCCGGCCAGGAGGATGTTCGGATCTCCCGTGAGGTCCGTAGAGATCTTTTGCACGACGAAGTTTGGCGCCGATGCGATCGTCACTCGCGTCGGATCCTCATCGCCTGCGACGTCGGGGCTGGCTGTGCCATTGACGTTCGGGTTATCGCTCGTGGCGAACACCGTGCCGTTCGTCAGGCGAAGCGTCGACTGGTTGCTGACAACAGTACCGTTCGCCAGGATTGATGCCAGAGTCACGTCGAACTGGATGACGACCTCGCTGTTAGTCGCCACGTTCATGTTGCGGATGTCGATAACGCCGGTGCCCTTGGTGCCGCCGGTGCTGCTGGTGCCGCTGATATCGGCTCCAGCTGGATACGTGACGAGGGTAAGCGTGCCCGGCACAAATGCCGGATTAGCGTTTAGAGCCTCCAGGTCGTCGTAGATGCGGAATCCGGACAGCCCCTGATCCGTTGTCCGGAAACGTAGCGTGTAGCGCAATCTCTCGCCGGGGTTGGCGGTGGATGCCGGATTCACCCCACTGGTCAGGTTCGCCGCGGTCTTGTCGAAGATGTACCCGGTTCCGACGATGTTGCGGGTCGGATCATTGGCGACCAGTGTGCCCGGGTCATCGGAAGGGTAATCGACAATGCCGTTGTCCGGAGCCGTGACGAAGCCCTGGTTTGAGATGACCGTGCCATTGGCGACATTCGTGTTCACAGTCACATTGAATGTGATTGTGGCGGTGTTCGCCGGACTGCTCGAAGCATCGGCAGGAATAAATCCCGGCGTCGTGTTGGACGGCGAATGAATGAGCATGCCGTTCTCTAGAGGCGAGAGACCGCCAGAGTCCCCGACTGCCGCGCCGTTCAAGGTCGTGCTGCCGGCAACGTACGTTGTGTTCGCGGGCAGTACGTCTCGCAGCACAACATTCGTGGCATTGGCATTACCGACGTTCTTCACCGTGATCGTGTAACGCAGCGTTTCCCCGGCAAGGAGGATGTTCGGATCCGCCGTGAGATCTGTGGAGATCTTTTGCACCACGAAGTTTGGCGCCGACGCAATCGTCACTCGCGTGGGATCCTCATCGCCTGCGACGTCGGGGCTGGCTGTGCCATTGACGTTCGGGTTATCGCTCGTGGCGAACACCGTGCCGTTCGTCAGGCGGAGCGTCGACTGGTTGCTTACAACAGTACCGTTCGCCAGGATTGATGCCAGCGTGACGTCGAACTGGATGACGACCTCGCTGTTAGCCGCCACGTTCATGTTGCGGATGTCGATAACGCCGGTGCCCTTGGTGCCGCCGGTGCTGCTGGTGCCGCTGATATCGGCTCCAGCTGGATACGTGACGAGCGTGAGCGTGCCCGGCACAAATGCCGGATTGGCGTTTAGAGCCTCCAGGTCATCGTAGATGCGGAATCCGGACAGCCCCTGATCCGTTGTCCGGAAGCGTAGCGTGTAGCGCAATCTGTCGGCGGGAGCGGCCGTGGATGCCGGATTCACGCCAGTGGTCAGATTCGCCGCGGTCTTGTCAAAGACGTACCCGGTTCCGACGATGTCACGCGTCGGATCATCAGCGACCAGCGTGTCCGGGTCATCGGAAGGGTAGTCGACAATGCTGTTGGTCGGAGTCGTGACGAAGGCCTGGTTTGAGATGACTGTCCCGTTGGCGACATTCGCGTTCACGGTCACATTGAATGTGATTGTGGCGGTGTTCGCCGGATTGCTCGAAGCATCGGCAGGCATCGTGCCCGGCGTCGCATTGGACGGCGGGTGAATCAGCATGCCGTTCTCGAGCGCCGACAGACCGCCGGAATCCGCGACTGCCGCGCCATTCAAGGTCGTGCTACCGGCAACGTACGTCGTATTCGCGGGCAGTGCGTCTTTCAGCACAACATTCACGGCAGCGGCATTGCCGACGTTCTTCACCGTGATCGTGTAACGCAGTGTTTCGTCGGCCAGCAGGATGTTTGGATCCGCCGACAGATCTGTCGAGGTCTTCTGCACCACGAACGCCGGTGCCGACAGGATCGTCACCCGCGTGGGATCCTCATCGCCCAACACGGTCGGGTCCGCCGTGCCATTGACGTTCGGATTGTCGCTCAACGCGAACACCGACCCATTCGCAAGACGGAGCGACGACTGGTTGGTGGCAACGGTACCGTTTGCCAGGCTTGAGCCCAGGGTGATGTCGAACTGTATGATGACCTCACCGGCTACGGGTACGCTCAGGTTACGGATATCGATGATGCCGGTGCCGTCGGTGCCGCCTGTGCTGCTGGTGCCGCTGATATCGGCCCCGGGCGGATATGAAATGAGCGCAAGCGTGCCCGGCACAAATACTGGTTGACCATTCAGAGCACCGAGATCGTCGATGATTCTGAAATTGTTGAGCGCCTGAGTCGTCGCCCGGAAATGCAACGTATAGCGCAGCGTGTCGCCAGGAGCAGCGTTGGTCGCAGGATTCGCTCCGCTGGTCAGATTCGCGGCCGTCTTATCGAAAAAGTAGCCAATGATTGACGCGGTTACGGTGTGGCTGTCCTCGTGGTCTGGAATGTCCGATGTGCCGCTGCTCAACGTACGCACGTAAGTCTGACGGTTGGGGCTGCTGCTGTTGCCGTTGAACCACTGAAGGGCTCCTGCCAGATTGGTGAGCGTCGCGCCATTCTGAGTGTTGGCGTCGAGCTGTGTGCGGTACCTGAGGATCAGCCGCTGGTTGGGGCCAATCGCTGAAGCATCACTTAAGAACGTGATATCAAGCCGGCAATTGGGCGCGCCGCTGAAGGTCGAGGAGTAGTCGACCCCCGGGCTCAGTGGCCCCTTGCCCGGGACAGGAGTAACGCCATCGGACGCAAAAACTCGAGCGCTGAGAATTTCGGGCGTTTGGTCGCACATACCGCCCGTCGCGCCGCGCGGAAATACGTCACGGATGGAGGCGTTCCATGCGTCCACCCCACCGACGTTGCGGACGTCGATAACAAAATTGCCCCACTGTCCGAGATTCATCGTCAATGGGCCCGACTTGTC
>Ga0105248_10000891_pt1 | contig 33401 bp, 19 predicted proteins | sample KBSS34metaG_FD_81524 | JGI IMG/M metagenome (GOLD analysis project Ga0105248, IMG submission 81524) | Switchgrass rhizosphere microbial communities from Kellogg Biological Station, Michigan, USA - KBS S3-4 metaG | ecosystem: Host-associated > Plants > Roots > Rhizosphere > Soil | place...
ATGGATGGAACAGTCGTCCTCCGTCGTCGTCTCCTAGAAACGGCAACTCTCCATTAGGCCCCAAGAGTGCCTCCAGAAAGCTCGCCATGCGGCCAAGGATCGCTCGATCCTTTTCTGAAGCACCCGCTAATTGAGCATGAAACAGGAACATGTCGAGCGCATACACATGGTAGTAGGAAGACTGTTCGAAATGGCTACCGTCTGGGCGCACCTGGCGGCCGTATTCATGACGAACCCACTCGCGTCCGGATTCGACCCAGTTCCGCGCTTCCGGGAAATCAGGAAACAGCGTACCCAAAGCATGCAGCACCACTGCCTCACCCAGAAGATGCGTGTTTGGTGAGAAATAGATCGATAGGTTCGCATGGATGTGGCAACCGTGGCGATAGAGAGCTTCGAGGAACCGCCGGCGAAACTCGGGCTGCATGCGGTTTCCGGCGATCTGATAAATTTGAATCCAAGATAAGGCGCGGAAGGCGACTTCTAACGCGCTCACCCAGTTAATTCCGCGCTGGAATGGATTCTGATCCAGCCAGGTGTCTAGCTCCGAAAGCAGCTCCTGCCAGGACGCTTCATCGCCTGCTTGAGCGAGCACTACTATGTGCTGGTGCCGATTCAGCTCCCAAATGATCTTGTGGTCGCCGGCCTTCTTCGAATCCAAGTATGGAATCCGGCGGAAGTACTTCTTCGGTGTCTCCAGCCCGCTGATTGCATCGCGACGCCAGGGAATGGGAGAACTAAAATCGAGCCGTCTGTCAAACAGCGGAAGCTGATGATGCCGGATTTCTTCCGCCAGCCTCGCGATCTCGTCTGCATCAGGAACCAGGATTGCGGGCAAGGGAGCCAGCATCGGCGGAGGTAAGGCTTGAGGCAGGCGGGGCGGATGGGCCAGCAAACGCAGGTTGGTTAGTTCCTGACGTAAACGGAACTTGATCTCCCGGTAACTACGCATGATGGAAGGCGAGACGGGCGACCTTGTGGGCATTTAGCCGAGGTCCATACCGACTGCGCGAAACCCTTCTATGGCTTCGCGCGAAATTCGGCTTTAACACCCCTGGGAATCGGATCGGCGAAAATGCTTATCAGACTCCACTCAGACTATTTAATCAGAATACGTACGATATTGGCCGCCACCCCGTCAACTGTGGTGACAACATCGGCCCATCCATGCACTTCCGTTGGGAGTTTAATGCTCAAAACATCCAGGCCGTCGCTGGAGCCGGCGGAGCCAGCGTACACGACTGGTGCATCGATACCACCCACGGTCGCCTTGACCGAGTCCACGCTCGACCGAAAGCGCACGCCGGTTCCATACATGATCAGGAAGAAGCTGTCCGTTTCAGGGCTTAAGTCAATCGGAACCGCTACGACTTGGCTCGTCGTGGGATCACGCTGTGATATCGGATCGTACTCTGAGACGTCCCCTCGGATTCGCAAAAGATTTGCGGCCGCCAGGCCTTCCGCATTCGCTTCGAAGATGGAGGGCGCTACAGAAGCTACATAGATCGTGTCTGAAATGACGGATCTGCCGGCACTTGCGATGGTAATGGTTGCATTGCCCAAAGCAGTTTCGGCAGGCACCACGAAATTGATCTGATCTGGCGACACAAAGTAGAGCGGTGACAAATGATCTTTTCCCTCCGCGTCACGGACCGTCACTGTAGTGTCCGCCAGGATAGTCGGTAACGACCCGGGGTCCGCTGTTGCCGTCCCAGCGGAAAGTTGCCAGCCCACAGCCGTGAGCATGGATTGGGGAGCTGCCCATGCCGGACTAAAGGTGGCTGTCGAGACAAAATCAACCCACGGGTCTACCGACAGAGTAAGCGTCGCGCTGTCGGATACTGCGCTGTCGTGCACAACAACATTCACATCATACGTGCCAGTCGCCAGCGGCTTTCCGCTGATGAGGCCGTCGGGGCTCAAGCTCAGTCCAGCCGGCAAAGCAGACGCCGACCAGGAATACGGCGGTACTCCTCCGTCTACAGCCAAACTGTAGGTGTACTGCTGGCCAGCCTGCGCCTTTGGAAGATTCTTCGTCTTGACGCTCGGCGGTGAGTAGACCACCTGGATCACCTGACTTGACAGATCGTTGGCCGAATCGCGCGCAGTGATCGTGATGGTGTTGGTGCCGTTCTTAAGATTGACTTGGTTCACAACCCAAGACGTGGTCCCGGTCGCTATTCCGCTGCCGTCTCCGCGGTCGGCAGACCAGGTGACCTGAATCACTCCGGCACTGGCAGATGCGGTTCCTGCGAGGCTGACGGTATCGACCGAAGTGGTGTACACCGGGCTCGAAGTCGGAGATGTGATGACCACGGAGGAGGCTTTCACTGGGTTCGATGCCGTGGAGGTCACTGTGATGATCGCGCTTTTCTGGTTTCCGGCGGCATCGCGGGCCGTGACGGTAAGCTGATTGGAGCCGCTCTGCAGAGCAATTCCGCTCGCGTTCCAGGAACTGGTTCCTGCCGCCAAGCCGCTGCCTCCCGCACTTGATACCCAGGTGACCTGAGTTACGCCTACGTTGTCCGTGGCAGTACCGCTCAAGCTGATGGTAGTGCCGGTGGTGCTGAAAGTAGCCGCCGACGTCGGCGAAGTGATGGTGATCGTGGGCACAGTGGTATCCGGCTGTGGAGGGGTTGTCACCGCCAGCGTTCGCTGGGCTTGATTACCTGCCCTGTCATAGGCCGTCACAGTGATCTGAGTAGACCCGCTTTGCAGCGGAATTCCGCCTGTGCTCCAGGAAGTGGTCCCGGAGGCGGCGCCGCTGCCCCCGCGATCCGTCACCCATGCGATCTGGGTAACTCCAATGTTGTCCGCCGCAATACCGTTCAGGGTAATGCTGGTGCCGGTAGTCGAGAACGTAGTCCCCGTAGTCGGTGACGTGATGGCGATGGTGGGTGAAGTCGTATCGGGCGCCGTATAGGCCACCGTCAGAGAACGGCTGGCTACGTTGCCGGATGCGTCTGAGGCAGTTACCGTGATCTGCGTGGTTCCCGACGCCAAAGTAAGTCCATTGACGGTCCAGTTGGTTGTTCCTGCGGCTATGCCACTGGCTCCCTTATCGGTGGACCAGGTGACCTGTGTTACGGCTGCATTGTCCGATGCCGTGCCGGCTATGCTGATCGTACTGCTGGATGCAGTGAAGCTCGAGCCGGAGGTGGGAGATGTAATGACAATGGTCGGTGGAGTGGTATCCGAAAGGCCAGAGAACGAAGACGTGACCGCTAGTAATGCGCTGGATGCATTGCCGGCTGCGTCACGGGCGGTTACGGTGATTTGAGTGGATCCGGATGACACCGGCACTCCACTGATCGTCCAGTTGGAAGTTCCGGTTGCCGTACCGGTGGCTCCCTTATCAGTGGCCCAAGTGACCTGGGCTACGCCCACGTCGTCGGATGCGGTACCGGCCAGGTTGATAGTGCTGCTCGATGCGGAGTAAGTCCCGGTGGAAGTCGGAGAGGTGACGGCGATAACCGGCGGTGTCGAGTCCGGCGTGTACGTCAGTGAAATCATCGCGCTCCCCTGGCTGGCCATCGTATTGCGAGCCGTGACTGTGACCTTCGTGACCCCAGTTGGTAGTGCGAGTCCGTTGATCGCCCAGTTGCTGGTTCCCGTTGCGAACCCGCTGGCTCCATGGTCTGTCGCCCAGGTGACCTGGGTGACGCCCGCGCTATCGAACGCGGTGCCGCTCAGGTTGATCGTACTGCTCGACGTGGTGAACGTCGAGTTGAAGGACGGCGACGTGATCGCAATAGCGATGCCAGACGTAGAGCCAGAGATCACATTAGCGGTATTCGCGTTGAGCATGGTTATGTCGGCGCCCGGAACGCTTCCTCCAACACCCGCGGTGATATAGGGGCTCCCAGCCGCCAGGTGGTAGTCGCCACCGCTTCCGTTGTTGAAGTTCGCGAACTGAATCGCATCCCAACTGGGCGGAAATGCGTTACCTGATGGGTAGGGCGGCACCCCTCCCGCCGGAGGCGCAGCAAGCAAGTTGCCAGTGACGACCGATCCGGGTAAGTAGTGATTGATCGCCGGAGTACCTTCTCCAAAACTATTGCCGAGAATGCCGTAGCCTCCATGCCCAAAGATATTGCTGGTGAGAGTAATGCCTGGGGAGGGAGGACCGTCTAGGATCGCAGTCTCCTGCGCACTGGCGGCGCTCACAAACGTATTGTGATCCATTGTCACATTCGCGGTGTTGGTCAGAATTTGAACTTGTATACCTACTTGGTTGCCGGCGGAGTAAAGCGTATTCCCGATGTCATCGAATAGGTTGTTCGCTACAAATATCCGGGTCGCCTTTGAGCCGAGTGGGGCGTTGGGAGTAAGGTAACAACCCCCGCAATAATTGATACCGTTCGCCGAGTGCCGGATTATGTTGTTCGTCACCGTGACGTCGCTCACGATCGCCCAATCACCCGAATCGACAGTAATACCTTGAAACAAGACCGCAAAACCTGCCTGCCCATCGACCCAGTTGTTTTCAGCGATGTTGGAATCGAACAGGACGCGTTGCGCGTTTTTAAGTTCAAAAAGGTTCTTGACGAGCCACCCCCCGCCCATCCACGAAAGCGGTCTGGTGATGTGGTTTCGCCGGATTTCAATGTCAGACGGAATCGTTCCCACGACGCTCGGCGGCGCGCCGCCAAAACAGACCACCTCACTTCCGGCCTGCAGCTCGTTATTAACAACTTTGAAAGGCCCGGGCCCTGCCCAGCCCTCGACAGCTTGCGAGTCGATTCCCTGATAGTGAATATCTGTAATCGTACTGTCCACTACGGCCTGATTCCTGCCGTTCATCTGCACGCCGCGCTTGCAGCTACACGCGGGCGTCCCATGGATCCAGCTTCGCTCGATGAAGATGGTGGAGGGGAGCTGCGCGGCGGATTCCGAACCGACCCCGAGTGCAACGACAGAATAGTTGATGGTCCCACTCTGGACGGTCGCCTCGATGCCAACCAGCTGATACCCGCAAGCTCCTGGCGCCGCGTTGATCGCCGGAGCCGAGTTGGGAGAAATAATCGACGCCATGGAGGCGACCTGCGAAGGAGTGGCTCGGACGCCTTCTGGAAATGCAGTCAAGGCGGATGTGCGGATCGTCACCATCCCGCACGCCTTGGCGGGAAGGATAAAGTTTCCGACCCACGAAGCCCCAGCTTGCAACACCAATTCGTCTCCCGGTAACGCGGCATTCAGGGCAGCCTGAAGATCGTCGCTGGGCCCAAGAGGAATTGACCTACCAGTCGGGGTTTGATAAGTCGTATCAATTAAAACACTGGGGAGAGTGGCTGGATTTACACTGGCCTGTCCCATGATGTGAGAGGCAAATCCTAGTACCAACGCGAGTCTCGTACGCTGCATATGACAGTTTTATCGACCAACGAGTGGGCTGGCGATAGCTCTTACATCCTCCATAAACACCTTTTGCTGCTGATATCGGTGGTTACACTTAATACGTCCACGCGGTTCTTCGTCTACGTAGGACTTCGGACCTAAGCGGTCAACATTTCCTCTGCAGGATCGTTTCATTTTTTTAACGCGGCGCTTCACCTGAGGGCAGCCACAGATCAGGGGGGTTTCTGAGAGCGCTTTAGCTCCAGACGACTACGGCTGGGTTCCGACAGGATGAATGAACGTAGTTGAGATCGTCGCCTTAATTAGCGTCGGCGAAGGCCTCATCCCATGGACACGGGTAACCTGGTTTCTGGTACTATAGCACTTTCTTCTTAAAGTTCAAACAATAAATCACTCGAACAAATGATGCGGTTCGGGTGGTGGGCCAAGCTAGCGATCGTTCCTTCCACGTCCTCGTTATTCCTCAGGCTGGACGCTTCGATTTACCTGTCAATTGATAGCTCGGTCCGCAACACACCGCTTGATGGATCCCGATCGCAGTATTTGGCGCGACGTTCGCGGGTGCAGGCGATTTCGATTCGCAATGAAATCAGAGCTTTCAAGAACCGATTCTGTACGCCTGCGGGCAACGCCTGCCAATGTTGGTGGTGAGAGAAGGGACTTCGCTCAACTCCAGAGCCGACGTGATCCGTTCGCTCTAAAAGGGCGTAAGTCTAGATAAGATTGAGCTGAAGAGGGAGGGCCTGTTCTTCATGAAGACGATGCTGATTTTCCTGATGTGCGCATTGTGTGACGCGCAGACGCTCGTAGACTTGCGGACGCAAACCAAGGATGTTGATTTTTCGGGAGCTATTTCCACTCGACCCGCAAAGGTCGGGAGCAATTTGCCGTCTACCTGCTTAGCGGGGGAATTGTTTTTCAATCCCAGCGCTCCAGCGGGCACCAATCTGTATGGCTGCACGTCCACAAACGTGTGGTCTGTTCAGGCTACTGGCAGCAACATCGCCCCTGGCACCGGGACGACCATCGGCGGTACGGTGACACAACCTACCGTGAACGTAGACCCGACGGTGGTCCCGTTTTTAGGGGCCAACAACGTCTTTTCCGGCTTAAACAATATGAGCCAGCAGATTATTACGAAGGCGACCGCGTACACGACGACGACGGCGGACTGGGGGGTTCTCTGCGACACGGCTACAGCCGGCGGGCCACTTAGCTTGAATCTTCCGCCCTTGCCCACAACAGGCCTGGTGCAGTGGTTCAAGAATCTCGGATCTTCGACGTGTACGATCAATGGCAACGGCCATAACATCGACGGATCCGCAACACTGTCGATGGTGAATCAGAACGATGCCTTCCTCGCGCAGTTCGACGGGGCGCAGTGGAGGATCGTAGCCAAACCAGGCGGCGCCGGTGGATCAACGCCAAGTTTCGGCGCCGGGACGCTGTGGGCACCGGTCCCATGGTCTAACACCGGGCTGGCCCAAACCGTGCCCTTTGCGGCGAACAACAAGGTTCACGTATGGAAGTTTGCACTTCCAGCATCGATTACCCTCAACAAGCTGGGTTGGGATGCTCTGGTCAGCGACTCAACTTTCGTCAGTTTTGGAATTTACGACTCCACATGTAGCACGCTTTTGGCACACACAACTCCGCAGACACCCAGTTCCACTGGGGGAGTCCTGTCCACTTTTGCAACTGGTCCGGTATCTCTGAACGCCGGCGCCTACTATATGGCTGTGACGAGCGACGGGACCACGCAAAAAAGCTATGCAGCGACCAACAGCAGCGGGGTTGTTCCGTTGCTCATGAATCTCTCCGGAAATAACCAAGGAACTGCGGGGAGCGCCAGCACCGGAAGCGGGGCATCGTTGGCTTTTCCGTCCGCGTGCGGTGGGATTACAAACTCAGGCAACGATAGCCTTCCCTGGTATGTCTTGATGGCGAATTGAGTCATGCGACTAACACTTACCTTCTTTCTATTGCAGATAACTATTTGGTCAGCCACGGTCACGGTGTGTGATTCCGGCTGCTCCTACGCGACAGCGAGTATTCAAACGGCTATTAATTCGCGGGCGTGCGGCGATCACGTTCAACTGAAGGCACAGGCAAACCCGTATCCGCCGTTTTACCTCCCCGGCGGCAACTCCATTCAGTGTGGCGCGAACCCGATCTACGTTGAGAACTTTGCGATGTCCTCGCTGCCACCAACCGGCAGCCTCATCACTCCGGCTTACGCATCACTCCTGCCCAACATCCAAGCTACCTCCGGCACGCCGATGGTGCTCTATACGCATAACGGTGGCCTGGATTGTGGTGGCGGTTCTAATCACTGCCCCGCAAACGGCTGGGTGATTCAAGGCTTGCGGTTCAGTCAGACAACGACTCGTGGTCAAAGCCCTTGCTATATATCCCTCGGGGCGGTCAGTTCCGCCTGCGCGACCGATACGGCCCTCATCGTTCAGGCCGACATGCCGACGAACATTACGTTCCGATCCAATTATATTCAGACCAGTCCGTATAACGTCACGCGGCGCGGCATGAATTTCGACGTATACCTCGGGACGGTGCGCGACAACTGGTTTGACTGCATTTCCCCGACCCTAATGGACGGCGGCACCGGAGACTCCCAATGTCTGGTTGGCGGACCAGTGGGGACCTCAACAGATCGCGTCCTGGTAGCAAACAACATGTTCATCGGCGGCACGGAAACTGTCACATGGGGCGCATATCCTGCCGCGGTGAAGACGCCTGTATTGTCAGCGAACGGGGCGTTCGGGTGGCTCGACCAGACCACCGTGGGAGCGCAGTACGTGGACCTGATCGGCAACCACATTCAGCACGACCCCTACGCGCTCACGGTAACCTGGGCGGCGAACACATGGTACCGAATCGGTCAGGCTATCGTCAGTTCTACTGGGGCTGGTCCGGTATTCATAGCGGTGAGCACGGGTAAGAGCGGTGGATCGGAGCCGAACTGGGCGGGCACCGGCGTCAACTCCAACTTGACGGATGGCACGATTACCTGGCGGCACGTCGATAACCAGTGGAACGCTACAGATGGCGTTACCGGATTGCTGTGTGGCTACTCAGTCAAGAATCACTGGGAGAGCAAGAGTCTTCTATTCGGCCGCATCTCGAACAACTTCCTGGACAGGCTCTGGTCGCAGTGCGCGGCCTTCGGAAACCAGGGACGCAGCCTGGTTCCTGAAGTACAAACCGCCGGCAATGGCGGCGGGGCGGCGTCGAACATCCAAAACGTGGAACTGTCAAACAACATCGGCACGAATCTCTCTGGTGCATTCGGGACTGTCTTCTCTTTGACCCCCGCTGATGGAAACCGGTGGCCGCGTTTCCTTGGATCGGTAGTTGAGCCCTATACCATCAACGCCGGGAATCAGACGCTTAAGATCAGCGTTGACGGCGGGGCAGCATCGACGATCACGTTGATTACCGGCACGCGAACGGCGAAGCAAGTAGCCGACGATATCAACGCGGCGGCGATCACAAACGTGATGGCCGTGCCCTTCGATGTACCCGCAGGCAGTGCGGCAGGGTGTACGACCAGTTCCACAACTTGCCGGGTGCTTATTCAGCGCGGCGCAAACCCGAGTCTGACCCAGCCGACTTTCAGCACTGATAATCCTCCGCTTCCTTGGAATGCTGCTGGGGTTGCCATCTCGATCAGCCCAGCAACCGGGACAACCGCCACCACGGTGCTTGGCCTTCCGGCTAACGGAACGACCATAACGGCCTGCACCAATCCGCAAAGTCTAGTTTGGTACGGTTGCGGGCAGGGGGCTAATGTCAGCTTTACGAACAACCTCTTCCAGATGCGCCATGACGGTTCGTATCAGCCGTTTGTGAACTACATCGGTTTGATCAACTCCGGAATTGACGGCTTCAACCTGGACCACAATCTGTTGACTGATTCAGGCGGCTGGTATAGCGGCATCGCTCAGCTTATCATCGCGGTCGGTTATCCCGGTTCCGACGGCGTTGGACACTCCGGCGAGAAGAACATGCTTCTCCAGAATAATATTTTTCAGGATATTTCCAGCAAGCATTATATCGGCACCACAGACGGGGTGAGCCATCTGGACTGGGCAGCGATCAACTATGGATGCCAAACGGCAGCGCCCAACCCTACCTGGACCACAGGCGGGGATCAAGCGGCACAATGCGACGCGGCGCACCTAAAGGGAGGTTTCACAAAAAACCTTGCCTATGGGCTACCCTACACTAACGGTTACACCGGAATCGGCACTTGTCTCGTCGCTGGACTGACATGCAATTCCAACCCGGCTGACGGCAACTCTGGTGCAGGAGCGCAGCCAAACGACAATCCTAACGCGGACCATTTCTCGTCGCTCTCTTTCCTTCAGGCGATTCCCGGCAATACTGCGCAACCAGATTACACACTGGCCTACAACGCATCGAGTCCGCAGAAGTACATGCAGCCGGCTAACTTTGGCAATGACAAGAGGCCTTTAGGCCCTGACATGACCCAGATGAATTTTGTCCGGCTGGCCGGGGGTGCTCCAACGGTATCCGACCGGGCGGCTATCTTCACACTTAACATCGCACCGCCGCTGATGGCGAAATCCGGAATGGCGACCGTAGCCATCGATCCATTCTGTTTTTCACCTGTTGCCGATATGGACCCCGCGCAGTTTCCCAACCCGGGCTGGACCGATGCTGACCGCTTCCCGCAGTTCGCGGCGCAACGTGTAATTGTGGCCGGACTGAACGCTCCACTGTCTCCCGGCACGACTTATTATTACTGCATCGAATATCAAGGGTATGGCTTGCAAGGTAGCTTTGTGACGGGTGCAGCGCTTTCCGGAGTACGAACCATTCAGGTCCAGACAAGCCTTACCAACCTAACTCAGGGAGCGACGGGAGCAACCAATATGATCGTCGAATATGGCACAACATACTCGCGCGCCACGGACACGCTGACAGGCGGTGGCACGACCACGGCGGTGGCTTGTGTCGTGGGCGGCGGGACATGCGCCGCGTCGTTCACCGCTACCGCGGGAACTCCGATCTTTTATCGATACAAGATCCGCAATGCGGGCGGCACGGTTCTGATCACCCAGCCGGTGACAGCGCAAGTGGCACAGTAGGCCTAACTCGGTTCATTCACTTCTGGGATAGCAGAACTTCGGCGATGCGCCGGGCTGCGTGGCCATCCCATTTCTCAGGGATTGCCCCCACAGCCACCCGTCCATCGAGAACGGCGAAGGCCTCTGCTTTGATTCGCTGCGGATCGGAACCTACCAGCCGGTTGGTTCCGACGCTGCAAGTGATAGGACGCTCCGTATTATCCCGCATCGTGAGACATGGCACACCCAGATAGGTCGCCTCCTCCTGGATTCCGCCGCTATCGGTGAGCACCATCCGAGAGCGGGCGACCAAACCGATGAATTCCAGATAGCTCATCGGATCGACGAGACGGATGCCGGTATGCCGATCGATCCGCTCGCGGAGAGAGAATCGCTCAAGATTTTTCAAAGTCCTCGGGTGCGCGGGGAATACTATCGGAAGCCGACCGGCGATGGTGAGCAGCGTTTCCACAAGAGGGGTCAGTGTTTCCGGTCGATCGACGTTAGAGGGTCGATGTAGAGTGAGTGCTGCGTATTGCCCGGCGCGCAGACCCGCGGGCAACGGATGCGCGAGAGCACGATCCTTCTGCCGGATCAGTGTGTCGATCATGGTATTGCCGACGAAGCGAATCTTTTCGGAAGGAACGCCTTCGGCGAGCAAATTCTGGTCCGCGGACCGTTCCGTGGTGAAGAGGATGTCGGCGATGGCATCCGTGCAGAGACGATTGATTTCCTCGGGCATGGACCGGTCTCTCGAGCGCAAGCCAGCCTCCACATGGGCGACTCGAATCCCGAGCTTGGTAGCCGTGAGCGCACAGGCGATGGTGGAATTCACGTCGCCTACCACAACCACCCAGTCGGGCCGCTCCGTCACGCAGAGCGGTTCGAAGGCTTGCATGATGCGGGCGGTTTGTTCCGCGTGGCTGCCGGAGCCCACCTGGAGGTTGAAGTCCGGAGGGCGGATCCCCAGCTCCTCAAAGAAACTGCCTGACATGGTTTCGTCGTAATGCTGTCCGGTGTGAATCAGCAAGACACTCAGATCAGGATGAGATTTCGCGGCAACCGTCAGCGCCTCCAACAGCGGAGCGACCTTCATGAAGTTGGGACGCGCGCCGGCCACCAGAATGATCTTCATCGAGGTTCAACCAGCGCATCGAGCAGAACGGGTCAGCGTAGCCGCTTGCCTGCGCCCGCTGGTCAAAGGACCGCTACCAGTCAACTGCGCTGAGAGGCAGAATGGAAGCAACTGAACGAGAACACGTCGGATCATAATTGTGCCTTTGTCATTTCGTCAGTTCGGCCGCAGCCGCACTCACCAGCAATTCGCGGATTACCGGAATCCTGTGAACGAGGGGAAGGCCCTTGGTTGGATAAAATCGGACCCAGCGGATCTTCATGCCACAGGAGCGAATAATCCGGTTGAATTTTGCCAGCGTCATGCGGTTCAGCCCGCCGTCAACCTCTTCGAAGCGCTGGGCGCCGTCAGTGCGATACCTGCTTCGAACACGCATGAGAGTTTTCTCGGACCACCAAAGGTTCATCCAAGGGATGCGACAGAAGAAATTCATATGAGAGCCGTAAGGCGAAAACCAGGGCTCCGCAAAGGAGATGATGACAGAGCCCCCAGGCGCCACGGCTCTCGCCATATTACGCAACTCGCCCTCCGGATCACTGAAATGTTCGAAGCTGCTTGACGAGAGTACGAGGTCGAATGTCCCGTACTCCTTTTCATCCAGATGCTCCTTAACCGTTATGCGGTCGGAGAAGCCGTGCTCGGCGGCTTTGCGTTGAGCTTGTTCACGGCTTTCAGGCAGGATCTCCAGCCCCACTATTTCCTTGGCGCCGGCCTTAACCATGAGCATCGCCTGCCAGCCCCACCCACAGCCGTAATCGAGAATCCGTTTTCCCCGGATAATCTCTTTGAAATTCGGCACCGTCTTGATCAGAAAATCTAACGCATTCGACTCGTTATACCGGAGAGTGCCGGCCGGTATATCGCTCGTAGACGGATCCCGAGATAGTTTGATGAGAAGTTGTTCTCCTAAACTCATGACAGCCTCCTCCCGCACAAGTTGAGTGACAGTCCATAGGGTGCCAGCTCACCAGCTTCGCGCGAAGGATTAAATAAACGACTTCGTGCCATTTGGCCGACGCTTCCCATATCCTAATTGACTCTCTTCATTTAGTGCCTACCAATGTATCGAGCAGACGAGCCAGCAGGGCAGTCTGCCGGCGCCCGTCGAACGTCTCCTCAAACCAGGCGCTCGGCGCGACTGGCTCTGAGGGAAGCTGCAGAAACTGCATTACCTGCTCGTCGATGCGTGCCTGGTTGTCGTCGGGATGGACAGCCCGATACGGCGCTCCACTCGACGCTAAAATCCGTTCCACTGGAGAGTCGCGTGCCGTTATCGCCAAGATCGGACGTCCGATGCGGAGGTACTCGAACAGCTTGGCCGGGACCGTCCCATAACCTTCTCCGCCCATTACGTCAACCAAGAGCAGATAGTTGGCTTCCCCCATGATGCGCAGGGCCTGGGCACGAGGCAACGAGCCACTATACTCGAGAGCCTGACGCGCCTCTAAGTTGGCGAACAACTCCGCATGCGACCGGCGGATGTCCGCATCCAACTCTCCCACCAGATGAACCCGAACCTGCCGCGGCGCAAGCAGGTTACGGTCCAACAAGCGCTGCAGCGAGGCGAGGACGACCGCCGGGTGACGGAGCCCATACAGGTTGCCGACATGGGCCATCACCCTCTCGGCCCGGACCGGAATCGGTAGCGGGCCGATCCGTTCACCGGGATCGAAGCCGTTCCAAATCGTGTGGATTTTGTCCGCATGGAGCGGATACTGGCGGCGCCAATTGTCCGCGATGACGTCGGTTACCGAAAGGATGGCGTCAGCTCTGCGGAAGATCTGCGGTTCGAGAAACCGAGCCGTCATTCCAGTCATGTGACCGGAACCTCGAAACGGGTTCCCCAGCATGGGATCGCGAAAATCGGCGATCCACGGCCACGGATAGCGCAGCTTTAGCGAGAGGGCGGCAAGGTGCGTGTTCACCGGGGGGAAGGTCGAAAGAACGGCTGCCACTGGGTGCCTACGATGCAGTGCGCCGGCGAAGCGGGCCGCGCTCCAGGCCCAGAGTACTGCTTCGTCGTTGAGGAACAGGAACTTGCGCAACCCGATCTCCATGACGCCGCTCGCGGTCCGCTTGCTTGGGAACCGGGTGGGAGCGGGTACAGAATGAACGTGCGCGACCGGGCATGGCGGCGAGGCCGCGGTGATCACTTCGGGTTGATAGCCAAACTCTGGGAGATATTGAAAAAATCGATTGGGTCGCGCGGCCCCGGACGCATTATCGGGAGGGAAGTGAAACGCCAGGATGAGCACCCGCGGCAATGATTCGTTCGTTCGACAGATCACCGGCGGCAGGTTCCTAGATCGCTGGCAACTTTAGGACATCTGGCACGCAGCACTGACTATGATCTTAGGACTGGATTCTGCAAATAGCAAGCTGTTCTAAGGCGCGTTTGAATCGGGCAAAGGGGAACGAATACCTGGGCATAGGACTTTCGTTTGCGTGATAGGAAGCATCAGACCAGCTCCTGCCTTAGTACCAATGTGTCAATAATTTGGCCAAATAGTTTGGCGTAATAGATGCCCCGTCTATAGTAAGATGAGACTGAAACATGCTGGCCACGCCCACAGCAACTCCCAACTTTAAGTCCAGGCAAGTTGAGGGTGCTGAAAGCGCGCTCCAAACCATCGGCACGCCCGTGGTGTTGATGGCTTTATTGTTGTTATTCAGTCACCTTCAGGACTACGTATCCGCCCTCCACTTGCCGCTCATCTTGCTGACCATCTGCCTCATGACAGCTACGATGTCGGGAGGGCTGTATCGCACCTTAGTGGAGAGCAGGACCGGACGATATCTGACGGCCTTGACAGTGTTTTTCGCCATCTCCGTTGTCTTCAGCGTCTGGAGGGGAGGCAGTTATGGCATTTTCACAGGTCTGTGGCTTAAATCATATGGCATCTATATTGTTGTGGCGGCTCTGCTGACGACAATGACGAAGGTCGTTCGGGCTATGTGGTTTTCAGTGATTGGCATGTTCTGGACAGCGCTGAGCGCCCTGTTTCTTGGAAGAATCGACCAAGGCCGCCTTAGCACCGAAGATGGACGCTTTGGGGATCCTAACGATCTTGCGCAAATCCTCATCATAGGGACCTGTCTGGCCTGCGCGCTGCTCTGCCGCAAGAAGACTGGATGGTGGGGACGCGGCACGATGATTGTGGCCCTTTGCGCGATGTGGGTTGCTGGGGCAAAAACCGGATCCCGAGGTGGGTTTATCGGCGCCCTTATTGTGGCTGCAGTGCTATTTTTCCAGTCTTCGGTGGCGGGCAAGGTCCGGATGGTATTGGCATGCTTGATGCTGACGTTCCTCGCGATCACACTTATACCAAGGGGGATCCTGAATCGTTATTTGTCGGTTCTCGGTGATGATTCGGCCCAACAGGAACTGACTTCAGCAGAGTCCGGTTCGGCCGAAAGCAGGAAGTACCTGCTCACGCAGAGCCTGTACGTCACGGCCCAACACCCCCTAACCGGGGTGGGCCTTGGAATGTTCGCGAATGCGGAGGACACGGCTGCCAAGAGCCAAGGGATGCTGCACGGGTCCTGGCACGAGACCCACAACATGTACACGCAGGTATCGAGCGAAGCCGGCCTGCCAGCGCTGTTTTGCTTCATCGCTGCGTTTGTGTACGGATTTAAGAATGTGAACTTCGTGTGCCGCGCGGCCAAAAGTTCACAGGATCCGGTGATTCAAGATGCCGGGACCTTCGCTTTTTGGATGAGGCTGGCTCTGATCGGACTGGCCAGCACAGGATTTTTTCTAAGCGTCGCCTACGCTCCTGAGCCCATGATCTTACTGGCCATGACGGTGGCTCTCCAACGGGCGGTGCGAGTCAGGATGGCGACTGCGCCCGTAACTGCGCTCGGACGAACCCAAGTACGTGTCGCATCGGTACCGGCGGCGCTCCCGCGGAACGTTCAATTCTCTTCGACGGCCGTAACAAACGGGGCGATGAGCGAAGTAGCAGAAAAAACGCCGTCCTTTGCGACGAACAGGAAGTCTCGCGGCTGACGCTGCGGGGTAGTCCCAACCTTCAGAAAAAGCAGTTGAATTCATGGCGCTCGGATTTGTCCTTAGAGTGTTTTTCTGCCGTCCTTAGCCGGAGAAGAAGTTGCTAGCATGAACTCTGTCTTGCTGCGATTCGGGGTGTTGTGCGCCGGTGCACCTGCGCTGACGGTTGTGCAGCGTCTTACCATTCGAAAATTACTCGACACAGGCGATACCGAGTTCGCTGTCCTGGTTATTCTGCAAGGTCTTCCTACGTCACCCGATCGGCGATCCGTAGCTGTGCCTGAGTTCGGCTCGGTACCCCGGCTGTCTTGTTCCACGATGCTGGATTCCGCCGGCTATCGGCACCTTCCGTCCACCGCAACGCTGTCTATAGGCGAGCATCGACCCGATTTCCTGCTCGACTTCACTGGCGCGCCGCTTGGAGGAGGGATTTTGGACGTGCCGATCCATGGTGTCTGGAGCTTTTCCCATACTGTAAAGCCTGAGGATTCCCTTTCCATTGTGACGCTGCTACGGCTACGGAACCCGCCGGGATCCGCGACCGCATTGACCTCGTGCATCGTCCGCGCGGAACCCGTATCCCGGCAAGTGCAACGCAACACAGCTATGTCGGCTGCGGCAGACCTACCCGCCCGTATTTGCAAAGTCTTGCTAGGCGGACGCGCCGAAAGTCTTTCCGCCTTGACTACGCCGAATTTTTCCGTGCCTAGGGACCCGTCACGCTGGCGACAGATGCTATCCGTACTCGCCGTTGGCCGCGATTGGGTTGCGGCACAACTCCAGGCTGTGCTGTTCGTGGAAACCTGGAATGCCGGGATTGTGAACGCTCCGATTTACCGGTTCCTGGAGCCTGGTTTTCGGCCCGTCATCACCTGGATTCCTTCCCGGGGGCCCCATAAATTCATTGCCGATCCGTTTGCAGTTGCTGGCGCGAACGGAATCGAATTGTTCGTCGAAGAGTTCGATCACAATCGGTATCAAGGCTACATCGGCTCGACCAGGTGGACGCCTGGCCGCCAGCCGGAGTGGGAATTGCGCATCGACGAGGGTGTTCATATGTCGTATCCGTACCCCGTCCAACACGGCGGCAAATTGTACGTGGTACCCGAATCATCGCTAAATGGCGAGGTGGCATTGTACGCGTGCGAATCCGCCGCCGGTCGTTGGAAGAAAGTAGCGACCCTCATTGAGGACTTCGCGGCCATTGATTCCACGCTGATTCAGTACGACGGCCGCTGGTGGCTATTCTGCACTTGCCGGGAGGATTTCCCCGACAGTAAGCTTTATCTGTGGCATGCACCAGACCTTTTCGGGCCTTGGTCGCCCCACCGGATGAATCCGGTCAAGTGCGATATCCGTTCCAGCCGTCCGGGCGGTACGCCATTCGTTCATGAAGAGGCGCTCTACCGTCCGGCCCAGGATTCTTCGAAGAGCTATGGAGGAGCGTTGACCATCAATCGTATTGTGAGTCTGACGCTAGACGAATTCCGGGAGGAACCGGCGGTTCACTTGGAACCATTCCGTGATAGTCCCTACCCCCACGGGGTACACACGCTCTCGGCCGCCGGATCGATTACCGTGTTGGACGGCAAGCGCATGGCCTTCCTTCCCAGGTTGTCCGCGCGACGGCTCCGGCATAAGCTGATGCGCGCGGGTGAGATATTGTTTCGGCGCAGGGCAATCAGCTAAAGTGAAACCGTTGACCCGTCCCTGGCCTATTCTTCTCCTGGTCCGCAAACTCGATCATGGCGGGTGCGAACGGGATCTCAGCAAAATCGCGCTGGGGCTGGACCGTTTGATGTTTGAGCCGCACGTCGGCTGCTTTCTGCCAGAGGGAATCCGGGTAGGGGAGTTGCGAGACGCCGGTGTTCCGATAGTTCAGCTCCCGGTGACGTCGTTCAAGTCACGGAGCGCTATTCGCGGCGCGATGATCTTGCGTCGTTATATCCATGAGCATCGAATCGCATTGGTTCACACTTTCGATGCACCTCTTTCCCTCTATGGTGGACTCCTGTCGCGCCTGTGCGGCGCTCGAGCTGTCATTACCAGCCAACTTGCTTACCGCGCGCTCTCTACCCCAATGGAGCAACGGCTGCTCCGGATGACCGATAGGATGGCGGATCGCGTCGTCGTGAACTGCGAAGCAATGAACCGGCACATGGTCGAGGACGAGGGGCTTCCGCCCGAGCGCGCGTATATCTGTTACAACGGCGTCGATACCGCGGTCTTCCATCCAGGACCCACTGAGCGGCCAGAGCCTTTGCGCGACGCGACGCTCATCATCGGTACAATTGCCAATCTGCGACCGGAAAAAGGGCTGCATCTGTTGCTGGAAGCTTTCGCGGCGGTGCGCCAGCCCGGCATGAAGTTGTTCATCGTTGGTTCGGGTCCTTCGCTCGACGAATTACAAGCACGCAGCCGTGAACTTAACATCGAGGCGGACTGCCTCTTCCTGCCAGGAAAACCGCAGATTGCCGCCGAGATGCGCTCGATCGACATATTCGTACTGCCGTCTCTTTCCGAAGCTTTTTCGAATGCGCTGCTGGAGGCCATGGCCTCCGGCTGTGCGGTGATCGGGTCCAATCTGGGTGGGACCCCGGAGCTGATTCACGACGGCAAGACCGGTCTGCTGTTTCGCCCTGGTGATGCGCAGGATCTTGCCGAAAAGCTCCGCTATCTGATCGAACACGACGACCGCCGGCGGCAGCTTGCATGTGAAGCGGCGTCTTTTGTGCGGAGTACCTTTCCGATCAACCGAGCGGTCAGCCGCATGACCGACCTCTATAAATCCCTTCTGGAGAGCCGTTAGTGGAGCTTGCAGCGTGAAGATTCTCTGGGTCAAATCGGATTTCCTGCACCCGACCACCAAGGGTGGACAGATCCGCACGCTGGAAATGCTGCGGAGGCTGCGCCTGCGGCACAAGGTTCATTACGTGGCATTCGTCGGCTCGGACTCAGACGAAGCTCTTCGCCGCAGCAGCGAGTATTGCGAACAAACCTATCCGATCGCACATCGGATTCCGAGTCACAGATCGCTTCGGTTCGCCTGGCAGTTGGTGCAAGGGCTGATTTCAAAGTTGCCGGTGGCTGTGGCAAGATACCGGTCGGCGGCGATGCGGCGGATGCTCGACGAGCTGCTTAAAACCGAGCAGTTCGATATCGTGGTCTGCGATTTCCCCATCCCCGCCGTAAATCTCAGACAGCCGCAGACGTATATCTTGTTTCAGCACAATGTTGAGACCATCATTTGGCGGAGGCACGCTGAAACGGCCAAGAGCCGGCTGCGCGGGGCGTACTTCCAACAACAGGCCCGTAAGATGCTCGCCTACGAACAATCCGTGTGCCGCACCGCGCAACATGTGATTGCGGTTTCCGAGTTGGATGCGCGGCTCATGCGGGAAATGTTTGGATTACCCGAGGTTTCCTATGTGGACACCGGCGTGGACATTGCACACTTCGCCCCGCAGCCTTCGCCGCCGAAGGCCGATCTGGTCTTTGTCGGTTCGATGGATTGGCTCCCCAATATTGACGGCGTTCAATATTTCGTCCGCTCCGTTCTGCCGTTCATCCGGCAGACTCGTCCGGATTGCTCGCTGACGGTAGTCGGACGTGATCCCTCGCCGGAGATACTGGCCTTGGCCGCCGCAGATGCGCGCATCAAGGTCACCGGCACCGTGCCGGATGTGAGGCCGTATCTGTGGGGCTCGGCTGTGTCGATTGTACCCTTGCGGATCGGGGGCGGTACGCGGTTGAAGATCTACGAATCGATGGCCGCCCGAACGGCCGTAGTCTCGACCACGACCGGCGCCGAAGGGTTGATCATCGATCCGCCGCACAACATACGGATCGCCGATTCGCCCGAGGATTTCGCGGCGCAGTGCATCGAACTGCTACAGAATGAGGACGCGCGCCAACAGCAGGTCGAATCGGCTTGGCAGATGGTAGCTTTGCGTTTCTCCTGGGATGTCATCGCGCGACAGTTCGAGGAGATTCTGGAGCGGCACTCCGATCCTCGCTCATCCGCTCTCCATGCCGGCACCATTGGAGCGAAGTCGCTTCCGGACGCTTGATTTAACTGATCCAGGAGTTTATTGCAGCTCGCGGTCCAGCTCCTGATATAGCTGGAGCACGGCGTCCAGATTGCCGGTCGCCGAGTTCCCGAGGTCGCGCACAGGCTGGCCGCCCAGGGAGACGACCGCTAAGATTGCTCGTTCCAGCGCCGCCACATCGGAGACGGGTACAAGCCGGACGCCTTCAGGCCGCATGCCATTGTCGGTTGCGATGACCGGCGTGCCCAGAACCAGAGACTCACGCACCGACACCGCATCGCCATCGTAGAGCGTCGTACGCAAGAATACGTTCGCGGCGCTGATCGCCCGCAGTGTGCTGCTGTGCGGGACATCGCCGGCAAGCAGAATGTGCTCGGCGTAGGGCGTCGCAGCAATGCGGACCCGCAACTCTTGCTCGAGTGCACCCGATCCGATAATGACCAATCCCGCATCCGGAAAGCTCTGGCGGATTCTTGCCAATACTTCGATCTGAATAGGAAGATCGTATTCCGGCTCGAGCAGACCCACGCTAGCCAGCACCGGATGGTGGGACTGGTAGAAACCGGCCAGAGGCTCTGGCAGCACGGTATCCATGGCGGCGACGTCGACTGCGTGCGGGGGGATGAGACGAATTCGTTCCTTCGGCACGCCGTAGCGGCGAAATACATCGATCAGTTCCTGATTTACCGCAATGATGCAATCGAACTGGCGAAAGACGAATCCGCGGAACGAACCTGGCTTGGCAGCGCGGCCTTCGGAGGACGACGGATAGCCGCCGGAGTGAAAGGTGAGTACCGCGCGCGATCCCGGGCGCCAGCAGCAGAACAGGCTCAAGGCGAGAAGGCGTAAAGGTACGCTACCGCCCAAGTGAAGATGCAGAATCCGCCGGCCCGGCCGAAGCAGTAAGAGAGCGGTTGCCACCGCGGAGTCTGGATAATAGACACCGTCAGCGTCTGGTTTGCGATGCCGTGTGAGATTAATGACCTCGGAGGGGATCCCGTTCCGGCGCAGATGCTCGCGAATCGCGACGAGGTTGACCTGCACACCCCCGTAAGGAGGGGGATATGGCCCGAGCTGAACGATTCGCATCGCTAATCTAGCGCGGCGGCCAGATCGATCGTGCAGGGCTGTCTGGTGCGGGCGGCCTCCAACATGCACAGGCAACCGATGGTGGCGCGCGCCCCATCCTTGAAAGTCACAGCAGACGCCTGGCCATGCTGGATAGCATCGAAAAAGTTCTTCATTTGCGCCGCATAACCTTTTTCTGCGAAGAGTCGTTTGCTCTGGCGAACGCTTCCGGTCCGCAGGCTTAACATCTTGAAGTCTTCCGTGACCGCGCCCATCCCCTGACTGAAGACCTCCACGCGTTCGCCACCGGAGGTCTTGCTGCCTACCGTGCAATAGGTTAGATTTCCGATCGAGCCATCGTCGAACTGAAAGCTGGCGCTCAGATTGTTTGTTCCGATCGGATCCTTCTGATTGGTCGGAAGAGAATAAGCCGAAACACTCACCGGCTCGGCGTTCAGCAGCCAGAACATTAAGTCGACAAAGTGACAGGCTTCGCCCAAGATTGCGCCTCCGATAGCGGGATCGGCCATCCAATACGCGCCTGAAATGCCGGGTGAGTTGATGCGGCAATTTAGAACGGCCGGTCCGGCCCTGCCCTTGAGCGCGTTCTTCATGGCGACATAATCGGGAGCAAAGCGCCGATTGAATCCTACCGAGATAATGCGCCCGCTCGAGGCCGCGGCGCGGCCGATTTGGCGGCACTCGTCTTTGGTGATTGCCATCGGCTTTTCGACGAAAACGTGCTTGCCGGCATTGAGTGCCGCGACGCACTCGGCGGCGTGGTATTGATTGCGGCTGGTGATCACGACCGCGCCGATATCCCGGTCGTCGAGGATCTCCTTGTAATCCGTGCAGCAGTAAGCGGCGCCGAAACGGAGGCCGTAGCTTTTGGCGCGTGTCCCGTTCGCGGAGTAGATCGCCTTGACGGTCGCGCCGGAAGATTTGATATTCGGCAAATGCTCCCAGCGGGCCAGATTCCCGGCGCCGACCAGCGCCACCTGGAGTTTTGCGCCGCTCGCAGGAGTGGCCGCGGGCGCAATTTCGACCCGCCTGCGCACTGTGTGCGGTCCATCGGCGGGTTGGTCCGCCTCCGGATAACGCAGCAGAACCGCCAGACTTTTCGATTGTGGATCGAGAATCGTCTGGTAGGCTTTGGCGGCCTCTTCGAGAGGATACCGATGGGTCACCAACAAATCCAGATTGATTCGTTCCTCCGCAGCCAAGCGGAGAAACTCCTCCATGTTGCGGTTTTCGGTCCAGCGGACGTAGGCGAAGGGGTAATCGATCCCTTTCTTTTCGTAATCGGCGTCGTAGCTGCCGGGCCCATACGCCCGGGCCATGAAGAGCTGGATTTCCTTGCGGTACATATCGCCCCACGGAAATTCCAGATTTACAGCGCCCACCACGACAATCCGGCCGCGGTCGCGGGTGATGTTCAGAGCCTGATGACTGGGTCCGGCGGACTTGGCGGCGGCAGCAATAATGGTGCAATCCACGCCGCGGCCACCCGTGATGCTGTTAATTTTGGCCACGCTGCCGTCATCGGCAATCAGCGCATGATCGGCGCCCAGGCGACGCGCCAGCTCCACCCGATCGGGTCGCAGGTCCATGGCGATCACCACCGCTCCCTGCAGTTTTGCAAGCTGCGTGACCAGCTGACCAACCAGGCCTTGCCCGATCACCGCCACCGTATCCCCCAGCCCGGCTGCTGCAATCCTTACCCCATTCATCGCGATACTGCCCAAGGTTGCGAAACAGGCGCGATCGAATCCCAGGCTCTGTGGAACTCGGGCGACAAGATTCCTACCGGTGAGGATCCGCTCCCCGTGTCCGGTACCTTCTCCTCCGTAAGCGACGCGATCTCCGATCTCGAGGTCGCTCACGCTGGAATGCTTCTCGACGATCACGCCGGCGCCGGAGTAGCCCAGGACGGCGTATTCGCTGAATTTGGCACGCACTTCCGAGATTGTTTTGAATGGTCCCTGGACCTTCATCACGTCCAGGACCTTACGGATGTGCGATGGATTCTCCGCGACCTCCTTCAGGACGCCTTCCTGATGGATATCGGCGGTCTCCGTGCCGCTGCTGATCAGTGAAAAGTGGGGACTGATCACTACGTGGTGAGAGCCCGGAGTAGGATCCGGCACTTCATCGACAATAATTTCTTTCAAGCCTCGTCGGATAACCTGCTTCATTGCGCCGGAACCGTCTCCTGTGTGAGGCCGGCTATTCCATATTTAGGCCAGCTGAAATGGTGGACATCAATCCCGTTCGGGTGGTTGGAGCTCTGGGGAGGTGTCGATGGGGCGCGCTTCTTTCGATCGGTAAGATTCATTCTATTGACTCAAGTTTATACTCTTATCGGAGTTGCTTACGCATCGTATTAGGGCAGCCGCTGAATTCAGCAAGGTGGCCAGATCCCTGAAAGGGGATGCAACGCAGCAAAAGCTGCGTAAGTCCGACCTCATGTTAGAGTTAAGTAAATCGGTATGTGTGGCATTGCTGGGTTCGTAACGGATGCTCCGATTCCCGGTTCCGAGGGGATTCTCCGCAGGATGACGGACGCGATCCGGCACCGTGGCCCTGACGACTCGGGCTTTTTTAGCGATGGCTGCGCATTTCTTGGCCATCGCCGCCTGAGCATCATCGACGTTGCGGGTGGCCACCAGCCCATGTCGAATCGGTCCGGCTCCGTCTGGATCATTTACAACGGCGAGGTATTCAATCACACGGAACTGCGGCCTGCCCTGGAGAAGGCCGGGTATCAATACGATTCCCGCAGCGATACTGAAACCATCCTGCACGCTTACGAATCATACGGTCCGGATTGTATTAAGCAATTTCGCGGCATGTTCGCGTTTGCCGTCTGGAACAAGGATTCGCGAACCTTGTTCTGCGCTCGCGACCGGCTGGGGATCAAGCCCTTCTATTACTACTGGGACGGCCGCTTTTTTGCGTTCGCATCTGAAATCAAAGCGCTGCTGGAGTATCCCGGTATTTCGCCCGACTTCGAAGATTCGTTGCTGGGAGAATACTTGGCCTTCGGTTACACCAGCGGTGATCGCACGCTATTTCGCGGCATACGCAAACTGATGCCCGGGCATCACTTGCAGCTCCAAATGGGCGGAGATCATCCGCGGCTTTCGATTGAGAAGTATTGGGACGTGCCGGAGCGTGGCGCCTCCGAGCCTGGAAGCGATGCGAACTGGATCGCCGAAACGCGCCGCCGGCTCGAAGAGACCGTGCGGATGCGACTCATGAGCGATGTCCCGCTGGGTATGTTCCTCAGCGGGGGCGTGGATTCGAGCGCGATCGCGGCCATCATGAAGCGCATCACGTCATCGCCCGTAAAGACGTTCGCGGTGGGTTACGAGGAGAGGGCATTTAGCGAGTTGGGCTACGCGGCCGAGGTCGCACGCAGCATCGGCACGGAGCATCGGGAAGTGGTCGTGACCCGGGATCAATACTTCGGAGCTCTTCCGCAACTCATTTGGCACGAAGACGAGCCCATCGCCTGGCCTTCGAGCGTGCCGTTGTATTTCGTTGCGCGCGCGGCAGCTTCCGAAGTGAAGGTGGTGCTCACGGGCGAAGGAAGCGACGAGTTGTTCGGCGGCTATGAGAGATACCGTTGGAACCAACTCAACCTGCGCGGGGCGGCTGTTCTTGGCTGGCTGCCGTCGGGCCTCCGCCGTGGCCTTCGGTCCGCCGTCAGTACCAACCGCTTAATCTCGGCGTCGCTCCGACGTAAGCTTCGCCACACCTGCATCGGCCGCGACGGCAGCATAGAGGCGCTCTATCTCGACAACTTTTACTCCGCTTTTTCCGCTGCCGAGCAGGAGAGTTTGGGCATCGCGTCCGCGGACGTGTATAGGCAATACCTGAATTGCTGGAACGCTCGCCCGCACGGTTCCTCGCTGGAGCGAATGCTCTATGCGGATCAAAAGACCTATCTGGTCGAACTTCTGATGAAGCAGGATCAGATGAGCATGGCGGCTTCCATCGAGAGCCGGGTTCCATTTCTGGATCACACCCTAGTCGAATTCGCCGCACGCATGCCGGATCGTCTCAAGATTCGCGGAGGCACTCAGAAGTACGTGCTCAAGAAAGCCGTCGAAGGCCTATTGCCGCCCGAGATCATCTATCGCAAGAAGATGGGTTTCCCCACGCCGCTCCACAATTGGTTTCAGGATTCGCGCGCCGAGTCGGTGTTCTCCGCGTTGCGTTCGCGGGACGGATTTGTCTCCGAGTATCTAGACCTGCACGCGATCGAGGATCTGCTGGATCGTCATCGCTCGGGCTTCGAGGACGCGACCGATCGCATCTGGCGGCTTTTGAATCTTCAGATTTGGGGGGACCTGTTCGTGACCGGGAAGAGCGATCGTTGGTTGGCCGGTGTCTCGCCAGGTCAATCCGTTCCTTGAGCCAGCTGCCTGTGCTCGCCTTTCTCTTCTGCGCCGCCGCAATCCTTTATATCCTGGCGATCTATCCTTTATTGCTTGCCTGGCTGGCGCGTCTCTACCCAAGCCCGGTTCAGAAGAACGCCGATCTAAAGACTGTCACGGTGGTCATGGCGGTACACAACGGCGCACGCTTTCTGGAAGCGAAGCTGGCTTCCATTCTGGCACTCGACTATCCACGCCATCTCGTGCACGTGCTGGTGGTGTCGGACGGCTCCACGGATGCGACGGATGCGATCGCCGCTTCGCATGCCGGAGCCGGCGTGGAGCTCGTGCGGATGCCTCGGGCAGGGAAGGCTGCCGCTTTGAACGCAGGAATCGCGCGGGCAGGCGGCGAGATTCTCCTGTTCACAGACGTTCGCCAGCATTTGGATCCCGCATGCCTCCGCCGCCTGGTCGAATGTTTCGCCGATCCTGCCGTTGGGGTCGCCAGCGGCGAGCTCGTGATTCTGCGAGGTGAGAAGCAGGAGGAGGAAGATATCGGCCTGTATCGACGCTACGAGAATTGGATCCGCCAGCGTCTCAGCCGTATCGACTCCATCTTCGGGGCAACCGGCTGTCTCTACGCGATGCGCCGGGACCTCGCCAAGCCGATACCGGAGGAAACGCTGCTCGACGACGTTGTCCTTCCCATGGCGGCTTTTTTTCGTGGGTATCGCCTGATCTTCGAGCAAACGGCTCGGGCCGCGGACTATCCGACCACGCTAGACACTGAATTTCGCCGCAAGGTCAGAACGCTGGCGGGAAACTATCAGCTCATTCGTTTCTTTCCCGGACTCCTGGGACCCTCGAATCGCATGTGGCTGCATTTTGTTTCGTACAAGCTCGGCCGTTTGTGGTTGCCCTATCTCCTTGTGGGTCTGTTCATTTCGAGCTTTTGGCTGTCCGGAGCAAGCGCTCCGCTGGCGCTCAGCGCCCAGGGACTGCTCTATGCGCTGGCGGCCGTCGATAGCTTCATTCCGCAGAGCCTTGGGTTGAAGAGAATTTCATCCCCGGCAAGAACCTTCGTCGTACTTATGCTGGCCGCCGCTTGTGCCGGAGCGATCCTGTTTGTCCCCGCGCGCACTCTCTGGAAAGAGAACAAGATTGCCTGAGTCTCCGTTCCCTTTGTACACTGGGCGTAGTGCGCTGTAACGGAATGGTATGAGCAGGCCCGTTTCGCTGAAACGCAGACAAAAGCAGAGTGGGATTATTCTCCTGGCATGCGAGCTATTACAATCCGCATACCCGCCGCCAAAAGAATCCTCGACTTCGGCTGTGGAACCGGCTGGTTCTTGGCTGAAGCACAAGTTGATGGGAATCCTTTCCGCGTCGGCGTCGACTATTCACTCGAATCACTCGAGGGTAGGAACGGCGTTCCAAGACTTCAAGCTGGTCAAGCGAACCCAGTTCGTTTAGTTGTAGCGGACGGATTGCGCCTGCCCTTCGTCGACGAGAGCTTCGACGCCGTTGTGGGGCATGTTTCGATGCCGTATATGGATACTCGCGAGGCGCTTCTTGAGGTTAACCGTGTGCTGGTTCCGGGAGGTAGCTTTCTGCTTACCTTTCATTCGTTCAACTATCTATGGCAGAGAGTCTTGAAAAGCCTTGGCTCGGGCAACTGGCGAGATATTGTGTACATGTCGTACGTTGGAACCAATGGACTCTTGAATCACTTCAATCTCCCACAGAGACGGGCGTGGTGGAAGCGGAGTCTTTTCGAGACTGTAAACACTCGGCGCGGCGTTGACTCTGCTGCTCGAAAGGCCGGTTTTGTTGGGATCTCGTCAGAGACCCGCACAAAGCGAATCTTCTTCGCAGTGGCGGGGCAAAAGCCAAGCGACGGCAGGGATGTAATGCCTCCTCCCGAAGCAATTTACCCAGGGTCCAGACCAGGCCGCCCTGCCTGAGGTGTCGGGCGCAGGAAACTAGTTGGATTGGTCAGGCGCTAGATGGGGCGCGAGTTCTTCCGCCAGAATATTAGCCATCTGCCTGCTGCCCTCCGCCGTGAAGTGGACGAAATCGGCGAAATAGCGGTCACCTGCCGGCATCCGCGAGGCGGCGTCGACCAGGAAGAGACCGTCAACTGCGGCCAACTGCCGGAGAATATCGTTTCCGGAGCGTTCCATCGGCAGAAATCCCTCTTCGCGCAAAAGGGGTTCAAAACGCCGCCAGGCGACCAGCATGGGCCAATCTGCGGTGGTGGGTTCGGGCGGGAAGCGGGTGGCGTGCGTCACCAGAACGGGCTCGATCTGATAACGCCGCAAGGTGGAAATCAGCTCCTCTAGATCCGAGCGATAACGATCAAGATTTTCCTGCGGCAGCCGTTCAAAAGGCGCCCTGCCCAGGTTGGCCAGAGATTGCTGGATGTCGCGCTCTCGCAGTTTGTCTTGCAGACGCTCCGGGATCAATTGTTTGCCCAGATTCCTCACCAGTTCCGCCAAGCGCCACTCGAAGTGATCGCGGGGCGCGGAGGATAGAGGATTCAGGTCCGGGAGCCAGACATAGGTTGCCACTGGCGCATAAATTAGTGCAAAGCGCGGATGTACTGCGGCCGCGATTTCCGGGATGCGGGTCGTGATGACGGGCACAGGCATCCCCGGTAACGCGAAATTCAAGACTTGAAAATGACCGTCCGGGAGGCGAGCGTTGAGCTCGCGCTCGAGTTGCCGTGGGTACTCCTGACCCTCTGGCTCATAGAGACCAAAGGTTTCCGAGGCCCCCAGGCAGAGGATCCGCGTGCCGCCGTCGATCACCTCCGGTCCGCGAGAGCCCACACTGTTGAGTTGCCATTTTCGGTAGCGGGCGTTTGGGCGGGAGCGCTTGCCCAGTTGATCGTACTCATAGAGCCGATTCTCGTTGTAGGAAAGGGAGAAGACCGGAGCCCCGTAACCGATCCAGTCATCGATCCGGGCGCAAAGTTCCAGCGTCAGCACCGAAACAATCGCACAGGTGACGATGCGGAGCAGAGCGCGGGAGGAGAGTCGCATGTGTCAGAACTGAAAATAGATAAACGCCTGTGGTTTGGCAGCCCGGAAAAGCATCAGGTACATTAGCACGGAATACGCCGCGATGCGAAGCTCCAGTGGACGGAGGTTGGCAAGGAACATCAGCTTCTCCGAGAAATACTGCCAGCATTGGATCACCAACAGGGGCCCCGCATAACCAACAACCTGCAATGCCAGGTCCTTATCGACTTGCTGGAACGGGTGCAACAACGATGCGGTCATAGTCACGATCTGGGTGAAGGAAGAGGCACGGAACAACAGCCAGCCAAAGCAGGTCAACTGGAACATCACTAGAATGCGAAAAGTAAGGGAAGCAGCCCGGGCCGGGGCAGCGCGAAAGTCGAACATCTTGTCCAGTCTTGGCTGTAGGGCGCGATGGATTACCAAAAGCGTGCCCTGGTAGGCTCCCCACAAAACGAAGTTCCAGGCGGCGCCGTGCCATAGACCGCCGAGGAGCATAGTGATCATCAGATTGCGATACGTTTTGGCTTCGCCGTCACGGCTGCCCCCCAGCGGAAAATAGAGGTAATTCCGCAGCCACGACGAAAGACTGATGTGCCAGCGCGTCCAAAATTCCTGAGGGCTGGTGGAGAAATACGGTAAATTAAAGTTGAGAACGAGTTCGAAGCCCATTAGCTTGGCTACGCCGCGGGCAACGTCGGTATAGCCGGAGAAGTCGCAGTAGATCTGAAAGGCGAAGGCGTAAACGCCCATCAGAGTGTGAAAGCCGCTCGGAGCTGTCTCGGAGAAGATACCGTTTACCAGCGGAGCCAGATTGTCCGCGATGAACATCTTCTTCCAGAGCCCCCAGATCATCAAATGGATGCCGTCCAAGACCTGCTGGCGGGTGGTGTGGCGCGGAGACAAGATCTGCGGCAGCAGGTCGACAGCCCGCATGATGGGGCCGGCCACCAAGTGCGGGTAAAAACTGACGAACAACGCGAAATCGAGGAAGTGCCTCGCTGCGGGCAATTCTCCGCGGTACACGTCGATGGTGTAACTCATGGACTGGAACGTGTAGAACGAGATGCCAATCGGCAGGAGGATATTCAACGTGTTGATGGGGGCGGAAATGTGGAGCGCCAGAAGGGAGGAATGGAAACTGTCGATAAAGAAGTTGAAGTACTTGAAAAATCCCAGCATGGCCAGGTTCGCACCCATGCTGATGGCCAAGACCAGTTTGCGTTTGCGCTCGGGGGCTTCCATCTTCGCGAGTTTTTCCAGGTACCCGGCGACATAGAAGTCCACCACCATGGTGGTGGCGAGAATGGGCAGGAAACGCCAATCCCAGCTCGCATAAAAAAAGAGGCTGGCGGCCAGCAGCCAAAGATTCTGGCCGCGGTGCCGGAGCAGATAGTAGACCCCGGTAACAATGGGAAAGAAGAGCGCGAACTCGAGCGAATTAAAGAGCATCCGGAACTGGCCTCAACAGGGACGAGCGTCGCGGCCAAGTGCCGCGATATTTTACGTTGACGAAGGTCAGCTTCATCATTTCATCGGCTTGGAAGGCTTGGGCTCTCGAACAATGGAATCCACGGCACCGGCTGCCTTGAGTACTATCGGCCCAGGGCGGCGGTCTCTATAGGAATGGAAATCGCAAGCTCCCCGTACCTGATGAGCGGTTGGGTGCTTGTTCCAAAAAATCGCCAGCAGCGCCGGTTGGGTACGTCCATTCAATCACATTAACATGCCGCGGGAGTTTCTCGATCATGCGATTGTCGTCGTCAAACTGCGGTTCAATCAATCAATGCCACAACTGTCCCACGAGCACGTTCAACCGAGCGACTCGTCCCGTCAGAGCTTTAACGAACGTCTGCAAACTGGTACAATGACGAAATTGTTCGATTCGGGATACCACCGGGCTGCTGCTGCCGCCTCTCGGTTATCTGGATTTCTTGCGCTTCACGAGTCAGGCCCGGCTGATGCTAACCGACTCGGGAAGCATTCTGGAGAAACCACCATCTTGAACGTTTCATGCCTGACGCTGCGCGAAAACACTAGCGGCTGCCCGTCAGGCCGTCGCGGCTCCTCCTCCAGTATCTCGCGCTCCGGATCTCTGGAATGGAAAGGCAGCCCATCGCATCTTGGATGTTCTGCAGCCAACACCCAAATGCATTGCTCTGGGGGTAGGCCGAAAGTTAGATTGAATCCCTCCTGATCATGACGCGCCGCAGCCTTACCGGGAACGCTGTGTCGGGGGTTGCTTGGCTGATGGTTTATCAGGTCGGCCGCCAGCTCCTGTCATTTGTTTCCGTTGCGGTACTTGCACGGAAGGTGCCTCCTAGCGCCTATGGGTTGGTCGCGATGGCGTCGGTGCTAACCGCCTTTTTCGACAACTTCCGGGACATGGGCACCATTTATTCGATTATTCGCGAGCGGGAGGTCTCCGACCGCTTGCTATCCAGCATCTTCTGGCTAAATCTTGGGCTGGGTTTGGTGCTCTCTCTAGCCATTGTCCTGCTCGCCTTCCCGATCTCCGCTTTTTTCCATCAGCCCGCTCTACGGCCGGTGACTCAAGTTCTGGCTATCACGTTCTTCCTGTACTCGCTGGGAGTGCTTCCAACGGGCCTTCTGACCCGCGCCATGACGTTTCGCCCACTTGCGATCTCGCAACTAACGGGTGCGGTCATCGGAACCGCTGCCGCAATCATTGCTGCGGTGGCAGGCGCCGGTGTCTGGAGTCTAGTGCTTGGCACGCTGGTCTCTACCTTTACGACCACCATCGGTTTGTGGATCGTGTGTTCGTGGCGCCCGCGCTTCTTGATGGACTGGGGTGAGATTCGTTCCATCGCCTCCTACAGCATGAACCTGTCGGGATCCAATTTGCTGGTCTACTTTTCCCGCAATGCCGACAACCTCATCGTCGGACGTTTCCTCGGCGACGTTGCCCTTGGTTATTACCAAATGGCCTATACGCTGATGCTTTATCCGATCGTCAACATAAGCTCGGTGATAGCCGGCGCTGTATTCCCTGCTTTTGCCAGCCTGCAGGACGACGACGTTCGGTTTCGCGCCGCCTTCACTCGGACGTGCATGCTCATCGGCTTGATCACCGTACCCCTGATGCTGGGCTTGATGGCCGTCGCTGGCCCCGTTGTGGAAGTCGTGCTCGGCGCCAAATGGCGGCCGGTGGCCAGCCTGCTCCTGGTCTTCGCCCCGCTAGGCATGTTTCAGTCGATCAATACAATGATGGCCTTGGCCTGTCAGGCAAAAGGACGATCCGACTTACTTTTTCGATGGTCTCTTTTTTCGAGTGCTATCTACGTGGCTTCGTTTTTCATCGGGCTTCCTTGGGGGATTCAAGGCGTCGCCAATTCCTACGCTGCTGCTTGGATGCTGCTCATGGTCCCTGGCTTTACGATTTCATTCCGCGTAGTAGGCCTTCCTTGGCGGGAGTTTCTCACAGCCATGTGGCCCGAATTGGCAGCGGGAATGGCGATGGTCGCAGTGGTGCTGATATGGCGGTTCGCTCTAGATCGGGCTGGCGTCTCAAGTTCAGCAGTGCACCTATTCAGCGCCGTCGCTGTCGGATGCGTGTCTTACATAGGTATGCTGATGTTTTGGAAGCCTCCGGTAGTCGCCGAGGCGGGAGCAATCCTGGAAGATAAGGGCTACACTCGCTTAGCCCGACTCCTCTCGTAATTCGAGGCTGAATGCCAGCAAGGCGGATCCAGCTGATTCTCAGGCCCGCAGCTGCTTCGCGAATGCCAGATGAATCCAATTGGCATGCGGCTTGGTGAACCATCTCTGGATAGTGTTGAGGGCCGCAGCCGAAGCCGCGCTGAGGCGCTGCGAAGCTGTCCTCGAAGTGGGTGGAGACAGCTTCGCTCCGCAATCTCCACACGGTTCCTGAGAATCATAAACACCCCAGGGATTTCCCCCGCGGTCCATCAGCCAGGATGCCAAGGCGTTGGTGTGTTCCCTATTCGTCCATACATAGGATCGCCGAACAACCCGCAGCGGGTGAAATAGCTTCTCCAGTCTCTTTTCATCGAAGGAATTCACGTGGCCCCACGGAGGATTCGTCTTGCCGCAGTTTCCGCAGATCGTTCGACCGACCCGTATGTCCTGGCGGAAAGGCACGCCGATCACGGCTTCATGCTTGGTCACTCGAATAATCTCGGAACAGGCCTTTTCTACTCCAGGGATGTGTTCCAGGACCTCGCTGCAAAACACCACGTCGAAGCTTTCGTCGGTGAAGGGCAGCCGCGTCAAGTCCCCTTGCACACATCGGACGCCATTCATCCGGGCTGGGTCGAGCGGGTTGAGGTCCATGGCGGTGACCGCAGCGAAACGCTCCGTTAAGAGTCGAGAATAGTAGCCCTCCCGCGCGCCAGCATCCAACACGGTCTTATACCCGGTTGGCGTAAGACGCATCAGGTCGGCCGTTCTGGCGCGCTCACTCTCCGTTTCGTGCCCGTGTTCGGCTAGCTGCCCATCCATACCTTTTCGTTTCCTCAGTCGCTGTAAATCGGCAATTCTGATTCTCGCATTAGAGAGCGTGTAAGGTACAATGTTTACTGATCCATGAGTTCGGTAGCCCGGTTGGCTCGTCGCATGGCCCGTGTTGGATTGGAAACGATTTCAGCCGTTCGGCCGCGGCACTGGGACGCATTGCGCTTGTCGCTGGCTTCGCCTCCTTCCCCCGTCAAAATCGACGTCCGGCGGGCCGGGGCCGCTATCGAGTGGATCAAGCGTGCGCAGGATGCGACTCGAACCGGGGGGGTATCCTGGGGATATCGCGCGCGCTCTCCGGTGCGTTCCGGCGAGCGCCTCGGCTGGCAGCCTGCCTATCCGGAAACAACCGGCTATATCATTGAAACTCTCCTGCGTTTCGACTCCCTTTTCGACGATCCCGACGCTGTGGAACGAGCCCGCCGCATGGCCGATTGGGAGGTGAGCATTCAGTTAGATGACGGTGGATTTCAGGGCGGTATGATCGGCGCCGAGCCCGTCGAGTCCAGCACGTTTGTTACAGGCCAGGTATTGTTCGGTTTGGTCCGCGCACACCAGAGTTTTGGCGGCGAATCCTACCGGAGTGCCGCTCACCGTGCGATGGATTTTCTGACCTCTTGCCTGGATGACACGGGCGCCTTCCGCCGAGGCTATTCCTCGTTTTGCGCCCCTGGCGCCAAGGCGTACGAGGTTCGCACCGGATGGGCGCTCGCCTTGGCGGGTAAGACATTTGGCGTCGCAACCGCGGTGGAGGGCGGAAGGAAAACCGCTG
>Ga0105248_10000893_pt1 | contig 33375 bp, 32 predicted proteins | sample KBSS34metaG_FD_81524 | JGI IMG/M metagenome (GOLD analysis project Ga0105248, IMG submission 81524) | Switchgrass rhizosphere microbial communities from Kellogg Biological Station, Michigan, USA - KBS S3-4 metaG | ecosystem: Host-associated > Plants > Roots > Rhizosphere > Soil | place...
CAACATCGGCCGCAACGCCGTCTTGGCCTCGAAGCTTCCTGAAAGCGTGCCGGCCACCTCGGTCGACCGGCAGTGTGGATCCTCGCAACAGGCCCTGCAGTTCGCCGCCCAGGCCGTGATGAGCGGGACCATGGACGTGGTGATCGCCGCCGGCGTCGAGAGCATGACCCGCGTGCCCATGGGCCTCTCGGTGGTGGTGCCGGCCTAGAAGGACTAAGGCACGCCGATGAGCCCCAATCAGCAGAAGCGCTATCCCAACATCCAGTTCAGCCAGTTCATGGGCGCCGAGATGGTGGCGACCAAGTACGGCCTGACCAAGGATCAGCTCGACGAGTTCGGCTACCTCAGCCACCAACGCGCCATCGCCGCGACCCAGGGCGGCGCCTTCAAGGATGAGATCGTCGCCATCGACGGCCTCGACGCCGAGGGCAATGTGGTGCGCCACGACGTCGACGAGGGCATCCGCTTCGAGTCCAGCCTTGAAGCCATGCGCGGCGTGAAGCTGCTGCGCGAAGGCGGGGCGCTCACCGCGGCGACCTCCAGCCAGATCTGCGACGGCGCCTCCGGCGTGATGGTGGTCTCAGAGAAGGCGCTGAAGGAGATGGGCCTGACGCCGCTGGCGCGCATCCATCATCTCTCGCTGCTCGGCCACGATCCGGTGATCATGCTGGAAGCGCCGATCCCGGCCACCGAGCGGGCGCTGAAGAAGGCCGGCATGTCGATCGACGACATCGACCTCTTCGAAGTGAACGAGGCCTTCGCCTCGGTGCCCGTGGCCTTCCTCCAGAAGACCGGCGCCGATCCGGACCGGATCAACGTCAACGGCGGCGCCATCGCCCTGGGTCACCCGCTGGGCGCGTCCGGCACCAAGCTGATGAGCACGCTGATCTATGCGCTCAAGGCGCGCGGCAAGAAGTACGGCCTGCAGACCATGTGCGAAGGCGGCGGCATGGCCAACGTGACCATCATCGAGCGGCTGTAAGCCGCGCCAATGGTCGGGCGCGTCTACGTCATCACCGGCGCGTTCGGCGTGCTCGGCGCCGCCGTGGCCAAGGCTGCGGCGGCGGCGGGCGGTCGCCTCGCGCTGATCGACTTCGCGCCGGAGCCGCCGCCGGGCCTGCCCAGCGGCGATGACGTGCTGGTGCTGGGCGGCGTCGACCTGACGGACACCTTGGCTGCGCGCGCCGCCATCGATGCGGCGGTGGCGCGCTTCGACGGGCTGGACGTGCTGTTCAACATCGCCGGCGGCTTCCGGTGGGAGACGCTGGAGACCAGCCTGGCGGACGGCTGGCATCGGCAGTTCCTGATGAACGTGCAAACCGCGGCCAACGCCAGCCGCGCCGCGGTCCCGCACCTGCGCGGCAGCGCGGCGGGCCGCATCGTCAACGTCGGCGCCAACGGGGCCCTGAAGGCGGCCATGGGCATGGGTCCTTACGCGGCGTCGAAGGCCGGGGTCCACGCGCTGACCCAGGCGCTGGCTGAGGAGCTGAAGGGCGATGGGGTGACGGTCAACGCCGTCCTGCCCTCGATCCTCGACACCCCGACCAATCGCGCCGACATGCCCAAGGCGAAGTTCGACACCTGGGTCTCGCCGGCCGACCTCGCCGCGGTGATGCTGTTCCTGGCCAGCGAAGAGGCCAGGGCCGTGACCGGCGCCCTGATCCCGGTGACGGGACGGGTCTAGCTCACTTGACGGGCGTCAGCTCGACCACCAACTCAGCGTCCCGATCGACCGCCGCGCGGCTGTAGTCGAGCGGGATGTAGGCGCCGGTCGCCCAGAGCGGGAAGAGGTCGCGGTAGTGGGTGCTGAAGGGGTCGCCGGACTGGCCGGGCGTGTTCACCGCGCGCGAGTTGTCCCAGGCGCCCACGTCCATCACCAGCCGCACCGAGGCGCCGGCGGTCTGGGCGAAGTCCAGCGGGCGATAGGTGGCGGCGCGCGGGCTCTGGGCGGAGCCGGGGATCTGCAAAGGCCCGGTAGACATCTGCTCGGCGAGCTCCTTGTCGGCCAGGACGGCCGCGGCCGGCTCGAAGCGGGCGTGGTGCAGGCGCCCCCAGGTCCAGCTTGCGCTGTCCGGGCCCAGGCGGTGCTTCAGCTCGGCGACCGTGGCGCCCAGGCTGGCGACCAGCAGCCCGTCGCGGCTGGCGGCGGCCTCGGGCTTCTCGAGCCAGGTGATCACCGCGTCCAGCGAGCCGGAGCCGACCAGCACCCGGGCTTTCTCGGGCGTGGCCACATTGGTCACCGTCTTGCCGAGATGGTTGGTGGTCCAGAGCTGGTAGATGGCGGCCGCAACGCTGTCGGTCCTCTCGTCATTGTCCCAGGCCTTCAGCACGGCGATCGCCCGGGCGACGTCGGGATCGGGCGAGGCGACGCCCTTCAGCAGCGCGATGGCGCGACGCGACATGGCGTCGTGGCTGTCGGTCTGCAGGGCCATCGAGTCGGCGAGCGTCGCTTTGGGCTGGCTCGCCAGCACCTCCTCGATGCGGGTGATCCGCGAGCGGTCCGCCCACTCGTAGCCCGTCGGATGCGCGTAGCCGTCCGGCAGGTTCATGGCGTTGGCGGTGGCGAAGAAGCCCTTCGGCGGGTTCTTCACGACCGGCAGCTCGGCGCCGGCGCGCATCCCGGCCCATTCGTAGCGGCCGTCGCCCGGCACCGGCATAAGGCCATCCCAGTTGGGCCGGTTGGGCGTCAGCCCTGCGGCCGACCAGCCGATGTCGCCGGCGGTGTCGGCGAAGACCAGATTGAGCGGCGGCGTGCCCCAGGCTTCCTGACCGGACTTGAAGTCAGTCCAGGACTTGGCCCGCCACATCCGCGAGGAGCCAAAATAGCCCGACGCGCCGGGGAGGTTCCAGACGGTGCGGATGGCGAAGGCGTGGCCGGGAGTCTCGTCCAGCACCGGGCCGTGCCGGGTGAACTTAAGGGTCACCTCACGCGCCGCCTCGCCCTTCACCTCGATGGTCTCGTGGATCACCTTCATCGGCTCGAAGCCGGACTTGTAGCGGTAGGAATCCCCCTTGGCGTCGTAGACGTAGAGGTCCTCCTGATCGATGTAGAAGATGGTCAGGCCCCAGGCCATGTCGGGGTTGTGGCCGAAGGAGACGCCGGGCAGCGCCGGCTCGCCCGCGCCGATGATGTCGAGGCCTGGCGCGTTCAGATGGGCGATGTAGCGCAGGCTGGGCACGCCCACCGGGCGGTGCGGATCGTTGGCCAGGATCGGACGGCCGGTGGCGGTGCGGCTGGGTGCGATCACCCAGTTGTTGGAGCCCTCGGCCTCATAGGCGCTCATGGCCGCGGCGAGCTTGGTCTGCGGGTCGGCCTCGGCCTTGCGCGGACCCTGGGTGAGGGCCTCGAGGTTCACCGCCTCAGTGGCCAGCAGGTAGTCCTTCAGGACGTCGTCGGGGACAACGCAAGGGTCGAGGCCCACGGGAACGACCGTGGTGTGCGCCGGCTCCAGCTTGCGGCGCAGCTTGTCGGCGGCCAGGCCGCCCGCGCAGACCACATGGGCGCGGGCAACCTCGGACGAGACGTTGGAGACGAGCGCGTGGCTGCGGATGCGCAGGACGTCCTCCGGACCCCAGGCCTCCGGTTGGCTGGCGGTCAGCTTGAACTCCACGGGCAGGGGCCGCTTGCCGGCCTTCACCTCCGCCACATAAGCGTTCACGCCCGCGGTAAAGGCCTCGACGGCGTCGCGCGCGCCGGCCCCGTAGGCCGCCCACTCGGCGGCCATGTCGCCGCGGTAGAGGAAGAGGCGGGCCGCCCGGTCCTGCGCCACATAGGCCGGGCCCAGGCTCGCGGAGAGGCGTCCCAGGCCGCGCTTGCGCCACAGGTCGATCTGCCAGAGCCGATCGCGGGCGGCGTTATAGCCCTGCAGGAAGAAGGCGTCGCGCGCGGTCGCGGCATAGATGTGCGGCACGCCCCAATGGTCGACGACCATCTGGGCCGGCGCCGCGAGGCCCTGGACGGCCCAGGCCTCATGCTTGACGGCGGTGGACTGCGCTGCGGCCGCGGTCGCAAAGGAGACCCCCATGAGGGCCAATCCGACTGCCTTGCCGATCCGTCGCATGCCCATGGCGCTCGTCCCCAACCCTTGTTGCGCTGAGTTGACGACAGATCGGGCTTGTCGTCCACGCGATGCTTGCGGTGACGCGCAGGTCATCCGCTAGACTGATCTGCGACAAGTTAGGGAGACGACCATGATCGGCTACGCCACCATCGGCACCAACGACCTCGAACGGGCCAAGGCCTTCTATGACGCGGTGCTTGAGCCGCTGGGCGGCCGGCGCACCTTCGCCAACGGCGATCGGATGCAGTTCTACGGCAGCAAGGAGACGCCCGGCATGATCGCCATCTCCAAGCCCTATGACGAGCAGCCGGCGACGGTCGGCAACGGCTCCATGTTCGGTCTGCCCGCCGCCACCAAGCCGCAGGTCGACGCCGCCCACGCCGCCGCGCTCGCGGCCGGCGGCACCTGCGACGGCCCGCCCGGCCAGCGCATGCCGACCTTCTATGGCGCCTATTTCCGCGATCCGGACGGCAACAAGGTCTGCGTCTTCAACATGGGCTGAGGCCGATGATCGGCTACACCACCCTGGGCGTGAACGATCTTGAGCGCGCCCGGACGTTCTACGATGCGGCGCTCGCCCCTCTGGGCGGGCGCCGCACGCTGACCTATGAGCGCAGCCAGTACTACGGCAGCCCCGACCGGGGGGCGATGCTGGGCATCACCCTGCCGTTCGACGGGGAAGGCGCCAGCGTCGGAAACGGCGTCATGGTGGCGCTGAGCGCCAGCTCGGCGGCCGTGGTCGACCAGGTGCACGCCGCGGCCATGGCGGCCGGCGCGACCTGCGAGGGCCCGCCGGGCCAGCGGATGGACAACTTCTACGGCGCCTATTTCCGCGACCTGGACGGCAACAAGCTCTGCGCCTTCTACATGGGCGCCTGAGACGCGTCAGGCGACCGCTTGGGACGCTCGGTTCCGACGCAACAGCGACCCGGTCAGGCCGAAGCCGACGATGACCAGCGCCCAGGTGCTGGGCTCCGGCACGCCGCCGCCTTGCGCGATGCGCGAGATGGCCAGGTTGTCCACCAGATTGGCGCGCGTGCCGACGTCGCCGCCGGCGGCGTCGGACGACCAGATCCGCACCGATTGGATCGCAGTGCCCGAAGCGAAGCCGAAGAAGGCGGCTGTCGAGAAATCGCTGTCCGTCTCCGACACCGAGAACAGGCTGGTCGCACCGCCTTGCAGGGTGATGGAGATATTGGCGAACTCGCTGTTGGCGCCCGTGAGATCGAGGTCGTCGAAGCCGAACGCGAAGATCGGCGCCGTGAAGTCGAAGACCACGCTATCGAAAGCCCCCTGGGCCCCGCCGCCTCCCAGGGCATGCCCGAAGGTTCCGCTGGAGTAGGTGGAAATCTGCGCGTCGCCGCCCGCGCCGGACGCGATGGTTTCGACTCCAAAGACGGTGCTGACCGGGCCCACGGGAAGGCTTTCCAGGTCGTTGTTGACGACGCCGGTGACCGCCGTGTTGAAGGTCGCGCGATCGGAATAGGTTGTCGCGTTGGCCGCAGCGGGGATCAGCAACAACAGCGGCGCGGCGAGCTTGAGATAGTGTTTCATGGTTCTGAACTCCTGATCGGGAGATCACAACCTGCCCTAGTGTTTCTGGTCAACGGTACTCGCATAACTAGCGAATTCAGGCGGAAGATCCGGCGGCCTGGCCCCGGTCGCTCGCACCGTTCCGCCCGCAGCAAGACCGTTGCTGAGCCAACCGTCCTGCCGCAAGACTGGACTGGCTCACTCCGGAGCGGCGTCAATTTCTGGCGGGAAAGTCATCATGCGGGCCAAATTCATCCTCGGCGGTCTCGCCGCGCTGTTCGCCTCGACGGCGCTCGCCCAGACGCCGTCGGCGGACCTCGCCAAGCCACCGCCCGGGGCGCGGCACTTCATCATCGAATCCACCGGCGGCAAGCACGGTGACGCCTGGACCTGGACGGCGGCGGACGGGACGCGCATGGCGCGGGAGACCTGGAACCTGCGCGGCCAGGCCTTTGACAGCGACCTGGCGGGCCGCGCCGGCGCTGACGGCATGATCGGGACGCTGACCATCCGCGGCTTCAGCCCGACCGGTGACGCGGGCGAGAGCTTCAAGGCCGAGGGCGGCAAGGCGAGTTGGAAGAGCCCGGTCGACGCGGGCCAGGCGCCGTACGCGAGCCCGGCCTTCTACATCACCCAGGGCGGGCCGGCGGAGGCCAACGCGTGGTTCTTCGAGCAGCTGCTGGCGGCGCCCGGCAAGACGCTGGCCCTGCTGCCCGGCGGCCGCGCCAAGGCTGAGCGGCTGGCCGACATGGGGGTCGGCGAGGGCGCGGCGAAACAGACCGTGACCCTGTGGTCGGTGAGCGGCATCGCCAATTCGCCGATCACCGTCTGGGCTGACGCCAAGGGCAAGTTCTTCGGCACTACCACCGTGGTCGCCTGGCTGCCGGAGGCCTACGCGGGCGAGCTGGCGAAGATGCAGGCCGTGCAGTCCAAGGCCATGGCCGAGCAGGCGCCCAAGCTCGCTAAGGCTCTGGTCAAGATTCCGGCCGGGCCGGTGGCCTTCACCCATGTGCGGATGTTCGACGCCGACGCGCGAACCTTCCTGGCCGATCAGACCGTGGTGGTCACCGCGGGCAAGATCACCGCCGTGGGCCCCGCAGCCAAGGTCATGGCGCCCAAGGGCGCGCAGATCATCGACGGGCGCGGCAAGACGCTGGTGCCCGGCATGTGGGATTGCCACATGCACGTCGGCGACGACTACACCGGGCCCCAGGAGCTCTCCATGGGGATCACCTCGGTGCGCGATCCCGGCAATAACGACATGCTGACCATCGACCGGCGCACGCGCGCCGCGGCGGGGCAACTGCTGTTCCCGCACGTCTACCCATCGTCGCTGATCGACGGGAAAGGGCCCTACACCGCCCAGGTCGCCAATGTCGCCACGAGCCAGGCCGAGGCCATCGCGCTGATCGACAAGGCCGCGGCCAACCACTTCACGGGCATCAAGTTCTACGGGACCTTCAACCCGGCCTGGCTGCCGGCCGCGACGGCCGAGGCGCATAAGCTGGGTCTGCACGTCCACGGTCACATCCCGGCGGGCATCCGCACCACCGAGGCGATCGCCGACGGCTACGACGAGGTCACCCACATCAACTGGATCATGATGCAGGCCGCGCCGGCCGACATCCTTCCGGTGGACAACGGCATCGCCCGCTTCGAGGGGCCGGGCCGCTTCGCCAAGGACGTGGACCTGAACGGACCGGCGCTGAACCTGATCGTCGACACCATGGCCAGGAAGCACATCTATTCGGACCCGACGATGGTGGCGTTCGAGCAGCTCTATGTGCCCGAGAGCGGTGAGCTGGATGCGTCCTACACGACCTTCGTCGGCACCCTGCCGCCGGCCGTAGAGCGCGGCTTCAGGAGCGGCGGCTTCGCGGTGCCGAAGGACCTGACGCGGGCCGATTATCGGGCGAGTTGGGCCAAGATGGTCGGGCTGCTGGGCAAGATGCACAGGGCCGGCGTGCCGATCGTGGCCGGCACCGACGGCTTCGGCATCGAGATCATCCACGAGCTGGAGATCTACGAGGAGGCCGGCTTCAGTCCAGCGGATGCCCTGGCCGCGGCGACCATCGTGCCGGCCACCATGGTCGGCCAGGACAAGCACACCGGCTCGATCAAGGTCGGCAAGACCGCCGACCTGGTGTTGGTCGAGGGTGACCCGTCCAAACGCATCGGCGACCTGCGCCACACCCGCGTGGTGATGCTGGACGGCAAGCTGCTGGACGCCGATGCGCTGCGGACCGCCGCGGGCTTCTCCGGCCCGCCGAAGTAGCTACTTCGCCCCGGTCGGGGTCACGCGCCACACGATGCCGCCCACGTCGTCGACGACCAGGAGGGCGCCTTTCTTGTCGACGGCGACGCCGACCGGGCGGCCCTGGATGTGATCGTGCTTGTCCAGGAAGCCGGTCAGGAACGCCTGCGGCCGGTTCTGCGGCTGTCCGCCGGCGAAGGGGATGAACACCACGCGGTAGCCGTCCAGCGGCTTGCGGTTCCACGAGCCGTGCTGGCCGATGAACGCGCCTCCCTTGTAGGACGCCGGGAAGGCGTCGGCGGTGTAGAAGGTCAGGCCCAACGAGGCGGTGTGGGGGCCCAGGCCGAAGTCCGGCGCTGTGGCGATGGCCACCATCTGCGGATTTGCGGGCTTGGCGCGGACGTCGACGTTGTGGCCCCAGTAGCTGTAGGGCCAGCCATAGAAGGCGCCGTCCTTGACGCTGGTCAGATAGTCCGGCGGCAGGTCGTTGCCGATCTCGTCGCGCTCGTTGGAGACCGTCCACATCACGTGGGTGGTCGGCTCCCAGTCGATGCCGTTGGGATTGCGAATGCCGGAGGCGAAGATCCGCGTCTTCCCCGTGGCGATGTCGTGCTCGTAGATCGCCGCGCGGCCGACCTCGGCGTCCATGCCGTTGTCGCCGACGTTCGAGTTGGAGCCGACGGTGGCGTAGAGCTTGGTCCCGTCGGGACCGGCGGCGACGTTCTTGGTCCAATGGTGGTTGATCGGCGGGCCGGGAAGGTCGAACACCTTGGTCCCCGTGCCGGTCACCTGGATCTGACCGTCGGCGTAGGGGAAGCTGACGACGCCGTTGTCGTTGGCGACGTAGAGCTTGCCGCCGGCGAGCGTCATGCCGAACGGACGGGTCAGGCCCTGGGCGAACAGCATGCGGCTCTCCGCCGTCCCGTCGCCATCGGCGTCGCGCAGCAGGAAGATCTTGTTCGGACTGGGATTGGAGGCGCCCACGCCCTTCATCAGCATCTTCTGGAAGAAGCCCTTGATCCCGCGGTTCGACTCGTCGGCCGGAGAAGGCTCGGAGGCCGACTCGGAGACCAGCACGTCGCCGTTCGGCAGCACGTAGAGCCAGCGCGGGTGGTCGAGGCCGTCGGCGTAGCGCGTGACGGTGAAACCGGCCGGGGCGACGGGCGCGGCGTTGGCCGCCCAGCCCACCACCTTGGGAATGCCCACCGTGGGGATCAGCGATTTCTGCGGCGCCGGCAGCGGCGGGTTCGGCCCGAAGCCCACCCACGGGTCCTTCGATCCCGGCGCCATTCCGCAGGCGCTGAGCGATAGCGCCGTGAGCGCGCTGGCGGCGAGCAGGGTTTTGCGCATGGTCGATCCTCCCGTTGTCCGGGCATCTAAACACAAGCTGGGCCGGCGCGGGCGCCCCCTCGTGCGCGGTGACGTCGGGGCGCCGTTGCGTGTGCGGCGCAAAAGGCTGCACGCTGGCGCTAAGGGAGTGACGCCATGGACCTGACGCCGACGCCGGAGATGCTGGCTTTCCGCGATGAAGTGCGCGGATTCCTGAAGGCCCGCGCGGGTGATTTCGCCGCCGGCCAGGCCAAGGACGTGTTCGCCTGGCAGCGCCTGCTGATCGAGCACGGCTATGCGGCGCGGACCATCCCCAAGGCCTACGGCGGCTATGGCGCCGAGCCCGACATCCTGAAGTCGCGGATCATCGCCGAAGAGTTCATCGCCGCCTCCGCCCCGCGCGGCATGGCCGGGCAGGGCATCTCCATGCTGGTGCCGACCCTGCTGGAGGTGGGCTCCGAAGAGCAGAAGACCCGTTGGATCGGCCCGACCTTGCGCGGCGAGATCATCTGGTGCCAGGGTTACTCCGAACCGGGCGCCGGGTCGGATCTCGCGTCACTTCAGACAAAGGCGATAGAGGACGGAAAAGACTTCCTAATTTCCGGATCGAAGATCTGGACGAGCACCGCGGCCCAGGCCCAGATGATGTTCTGCCTGGTGCGCACCGAGCCGGACGCAGCCAAGCACGAAGGCATCTCCTACGTGCTGATCCCGATGAACACGCCCGGGATCGAGGTGCGCCCGCTGAAGACCATGACCGGCTCGGCGGAGTTCAACGAAGTGTTCTTCACCGACGTTCGGGTGGCCCAGGACCAGGTGGTCGGCGGGCGCGGGCGCGGCTGGTTCGTGGCCAACGCCACGCTCAAGCACGAGCGCGGCATGCTCGGCGATCCGAACGCCACGGAGGCCCGGCTGGGGGCGCTCATCGAGCTGATGAGGTCCGAGGTCGTGGACGGCCAGCGGATCATCGACAACCCGGTGTTCCGCGACCGGCTGATGCAGCTGCAGGGCCGGGTGATGGCGATGAAGTTCAACGGCCTGCGCCTGATCAGCGCCCAGCTCAGCCAGGAGCCGGTGGGCGTGGCCGGGCTGGTAGTGAAGCTGCAAGGCTGTGAGCTCAACCATCAGATCGCGGCGCTGGCGATCGACGCCCTGGGCGAACTCGGCATTCTCTACCACGATGGGCCGCACCTGCGGGCGCGGGGGACCTGGCAGCGGAACTACATGTTCGACCTCGGCCTGATCATCGGCGGGGGCACGGCGCAGATCCAGAAGAACATCATCTCGGAGCGCGGCCTCGGCATGCCGCGAGAGCCCAAGCCGGCGGTGCTCTGACCTTGGATTTCGCACTCAGCTCCGACCAGAAGATGCTGCAGGAAAGCCTGTCGCGCACGCTTGCCGACGCCAGTCCGCTGGACCGCGTGCGCAAGTTCGCGGGCGACCTGAAGGACCCCGCCAAGGACGTGTGGGCGGCGCTCGCCGACTTCGGTCTGCCGGGGATCGTGATCCCTGAAGAACACGGCGGCCTGGGCCTGACCTTGCTCGACGCGGCCCTGGCGTCCGAGGCGCTGGGCCGGGCCGTGGCGCCCGTGCCGTTCATGGGCGTGGTGCTGGCGCCGCTGGCGCTGATCGGCGGCGGGACGGCGGCGCAGCAGGTCGAATGGCTGCCGAAGCTCGCGGCGGGCGAAGTCACGGCCGCGGTGGCGATCTCCGAGGCGGTGGCCGGGACGCGGGAAGGCGCCGGCGTGACCGCCAAGGGGGGCAAGCTCTCCGGCAAGGCGCTGTTCGTGCCCGGCGGCATGGCGGCGGGCCTGATCATCGTCGCCGACGCCAAGGGGGGCCTGCACCTGGTGCGCGGCGACGCCGCGGGATTGAGCCGCAGCCTGATGCTCAACATCGACGAGACGCGGCGGCTGGCGGAACTCACCTTCGACAACGTCGTCGCCGAGCCGCTGTCGGGCGGCCCGGCGCTGCTGGGGCGGTTGCGCGACGCCGGCTGGGTGCTGATCGCCGCCGACAGCCTGGGCGCCTGCGACGCCATGCTGGAAAAGGCCGTGGCCTACGCCAAGGAGCGGCGGCAGTTCGGCCGGGTGATCGGCTCCTATCAGGCGGTCAAGCACATGTGCGCCGAGATGGTGGCCGAGATCGAGCCGTGCCGGGCGCTGGTCTGGTACGCGGCCTACGCTTTCGACGCGGTACCGGAAGAGGGCTCGCTGACCGCGGCCCACGCCAAGGCGCTGACCTCGGAGGTCGGCCGGTTCGTGGCGCGGACCTCCACCGAGGTGCACGGCGGCATGGGCATCACCGACCTGCTCGGCCTGCACTTCTGGTTCAAGCGCCTGGGCCTCAACCGGCAGCTACTCGGCGGGCCGGAGCGGGTGCGCGAGATCGCCGCGCGGCTGCAGGGACTGGCCGCCTAGACGTGAACCGGCGGGATGTGGTGAGCCCAGGGGTTGGCGGCTTCCAGCTCGTAAGCGAGTTCGAACAGCACGCGCTCGTTGCCGGCGCGGGCTGAGAACATGGTGCCGATCGGCAGGCCCCCGTCGGTCCAGTAGAGCGGGACGCTCATGGCCGGGGCGCCGGCGATGTTGTGGATGGGCGTGTAGCCGACATATTCGATCAGCCGCGCCACCAGAGTGTCGAACGGGACGCTCGGGCCGATCTCGCCAAGCGGTGGCGGGCCGGAGGACAGGACCGGCGACAGCACCACGTCGAACTGATGGGCCGGGAACCAGGTGTCGTAGGCGAGCGCGTCGGCGGTCAGGCGTTGCAGGATCGGGCCCAGCGTCCGCGGATCGGCCTTGCGGGCCATTTCCACCAGGCCAAGGCTGAAGGGCTCCAGCTCGCGGCTGTCGGGCGCGCGGCCGATGGCCTTGGCGATCTGGTCGGCGGTGCGCATCGCGCCGTTCGCCCAGAGTTGCAGGAAGTCCTGGATGAACTGGCCGCCGTCGTAGGGCAGGTGGGTGACCTCGACATGGTGGCCGAGGCTGGCGACCAGCTTGGCGGCGTGGTCGTTGGCGGCGACGACGTCGGGCGTCGGCGCGTGGCCGGGCCCGTTCTCCAGCAGGACGCCGACCCGCAGGCGCCGCTTGGCGGGTCCGCTCACCATCCCGACCGGCGGGAAGCTGGCGCCGCGGCCCATGTCCTCGGTGAGCGCGAAGAGGGCGGCGGAGTCGCGGACCGAGCGGGTGACGACGTGCTCGATGCCGATGTCGGTGATCCCGGCCTTGCCCTCCCAGTCGGCGATGCGGCCGCGCGAAGGCTTCAAGCCGAAGAGACCGCAGTGGGACGACGGGATGCGGATCGAACCGCCGCCGTCGGTGGCGTGGGCGACCGGCACGACCCCGGCGGCCACCGCGACGGCCGAGCCACCGGAGGAGCCGCCGGAGGAGCGGGTGAGGTCCCAGGGATTGCGGGTGAGGCCGGTGGCGATGGGTTCGGTGGTCGGCAGGTAGCCGAACTCCGGCGTCGCCGACTTGCCGATGGTCACCAGGCCGGCGCGATCGAAGGCGTCGCAGTTCGGGGCCTGGGTCGTTGCGGGCCCCGCGAGGCGGTTGGACTGCGAGCCGGCGCGGGTGGGCAGGCCTTTGTAGTCGATCAGGTCCTTGACCAGGAACGGCACCCCGCCGAACGGGCCGGACGGCGTCCCGGCCTTGGCCTTGGCGAGCGCCCGGTCGAAGTCGGAGTTGACGATGATGTTGAGCGTGCCCTGCAGCGCCTCGGCGCGGCGGATGGCGGTCTCGACAGCCTCGGCGGCGCTGAGTTCGCCGGCGCGGATGCGCGCGGCCAAGGCGGTGGCGTCCGGCCAAGGCGAGACGGGGACAGGTGCCGGCCCCGCCTTCGCGCCGACGGGCGCTGCGGCGAGGGCCTTGCCGGCGACGAGCGCCAGGGGCGCGGCCGCGGCGAGCGCGCGGCGGGTGATGCGAGTCATATGGCTTCCCCAACTTGCGGCAGCTTGGCCGCCTGGACCTTACTGCGCAATTGAGGACGCCAGATGGTGATCCAGATGCAGAGCTAGTGCGATTTGCCCACGTGCTCCGGTTTTCCCTTTCGCTTGGTGTGGGCCATCTTCTCCAGCTCCTTCTCGCTCATCGACATCATCGACTTGGACGCGCCCTGAAGCTTGGACTTGGGCGTGTCGCCGCGCTTGGCGCTGAGCGCGGCGCCGGCGGCCTTCTGCTGGGCGGCGGATTTGGCAGGCATGGGGGTTTCTCCTTGGGGAGTTGAGGCCCATTCAACTCCCCAAGGGACGGGCGGTTTCCCAACCCCTAGCGCTTGGGGTGCGCCGGCACGAGGGCGAGCAAGGCTAGCGCGCCCAGGCCCGCGAAGGCCGCCCCGTAGAGGAACACCGTGGCGTGGCTCGTCCGGTCCCAGAGGATGCCGGCGACGAGGCTCGCGGCCAGGCCCGCGAGACCGATGGTGGCGCTGTACCAGCCCACGGCGCCGGCGCGCCGCGAGGGCGGGGCGAAGTCGCTGGCCAGCGCTTTGCCGACCGCGCGGAAGATTCCCTGGAACAGCCCGTAGAGAACGAACATCGCGCCCACCACCGCCAGGTTCCGGCTCAAGCCGAAGCCGAGGTAGCTCACCAGGAACACCGCCTCGCCGATCAGCAGCAGGTTGCGCCGGCCCATCCGGTCGGAGAGGTAGCCGGCGGGGTAGGAGATCAGCGCCGCCACCAGGTTGAAGACGGCGTAGATCAGGATGGTGGTCTGCAGCGACGCGCCCAGGGCGCGGGTCTCGAGGATCAGGAAGGCATTGCTGGAATTGCCCAGGCCAAAGATGGCGGCGGCCACCAGGTAGCGCCGGTAGCCGGCGGGCAGCTTGCGCGGATCGACGTCGGCGCGGGGGCGGGCGATGGCCGTGACCGACGTCTCCTTGACCAGCAGCACCATGACCACGGCGAGCGCGCCCGGAATGACCGCCAGGTAGAAGATCCAGCGAATGTCCAGCGCCCAGACGGTCAGCAACAGGACCGCGATCAAGGGTCCCAGGAAGGCGCCCAGGTTGTCGCCGACGCCTTCGAGCCCGAAGGCCTTGCCGCGGTGCTCTTCGTCAGCGGACGCCGCGACCAGGGCGTCGCGCGGCGCGGAGCGTCCGCCGGCCCCGAGCCGATCTAGAAAGCGGGCGCCCAGCACGCCAGCCCAGCTGCTGGACGCGCCTATCAGCGGCTTGGCGAGCGCGGCCAGGGCATAGCCCGCGATGGCGATCGCCTTGTGCTTGCGCAGCCGGTCCGCGAGCGAACCGGAAAAGCCCTGGACGATATTCTGGGTGGCGAGCGCGAAGCCTTCGATGACGCCCACTGCGCTGCCGCTGGCCCCCAGCACCTGGGTCAGGAAGACCGGCAGGACCGGGTAAAGCATCTCCGTGGAGATGTCGGCGAACAGGCTGGAGAGCGCGAGCAGTCCGGTGTCGCGGGTCAGGCCCGCGAACGGCCTCGCCTTGCCGCGTTCGGGCTTGGGATCAGCCATCCGCGCCCTTACTCCCTTACGCTCGCCCGACGAGCTGACAACCTACCTCGGCAGGTGGGTGTCGTACCATGCGAGCCAGCGCTGAGCGCGGTCCTTCAGGAAGCTCGGTCGTGCCGACGCCTCGGGTCTTCAGCGCCTGGTACATCTGCTCGCAGCGGTGACACGCGTCACGGCGCCCAGGATCGACCCGTTCATTGGAGGGGAAAGCCGGCTAGGCCGGGCGCAGGCGCTGGCCGCGGGGCAGGGAGGCGGCGGGGACCTTCTGGACGATGCCGGCGATCAGGGCGTCGAGGCCGAACTCGAAGGCCGCCTCGGCGCCGCTCCATCGGGCCGGTCCGGCCTGCTCATAGAGCGCCCAGCCCATGGCGTAGCGGCCCAGGCTCAGCAGGGACTGGTTGGCCTCCCGGAAACTGAAGCCTTCCGACTGCAGGCGGCCGCGCATGGCCTCGAAGTCGAGCACGGGATGTTTGCCGGTGGGCGTCGAGCCGGCCAGCAGCCGGGCGCCGTCGCGGTGTGAGAGGGCGACGCGGCGGATGCCGCGCGCGCCGTCGATCAGCCAGGCCCGCCAGTCGCCGGGGAAGGCGTCGGGGGCGGGAAGCGCGGTCTCCAGCAGCGCCTCGGCCATGTGGTCGAAGAGCTCGCGCATGGACTTGAAGTGCCAGTAGAGCGACGGCCCCTTGACCCCCAACTCGGCGGCCAGGCGGCGCGTGCTCAGGCCGTCGATCCCGACCTCGTCGAGGAGGTCGAGGGCGCACCTCACGATCGTGGCGCGCTCGAGCGCCATGGGCATTCGTCTCCATCTCGCCAGTTCGCTCTAGCACTGCTAGGCTGGCCGCGAACAGACGCCATCAGAGCGCAGGGGAGGATGATATGGGACTGAACGCAAGGATGTGGATCGCGGGCCTGGCGGCGGCCGGCGCCGCGCTGATCGCGAGCGCGGCGACCGCGAAGGACTACATGGGCGTCAAGTGCGAGAGCCCGCCGCCCGCGCACTGCAACGGCGACGCCTGCACGCCCCTGCTGGGCGACCGGGGCAATGCGGTGGACACGAAGACAGGGCGCAAGTTCTGGCTCGACTATCCCTGCAACCTGAAGCCCGGCGACAAGGTCGTCTTCATCCTCAACATCCATGGCGCCGGCTCGATCGGGCAATGGCAGCGGCACTACTTCCCGGCCATGGACTACAAGGACAAGTACAAGCTGGTGGTGGCCACGCCGACCGCGGCGACCGAGCGGGCCTTCCCGGGCGCGGCGCCGGGCGCGCCGGGCGTGCGGGTTTGGGTTCCCGAGGCCGACGACGCGCATCTTCAGAACATCGCGACCGAGGTGTTCGACGCCTTCGGCAAGCAGAACATCAAGTCGTTCTGGCTGGCCGGCCACAGCCAGGGCGGGGCGACCAGCCACCGGATCGTCTGTTCCGACTTCTTCAAGGACAAGGTCGACGGCCTGCTCAGCCTGTCCGGCGGCCGGATCGGACGCGCCGAGATCAACCCGCGCTTCGGCCCGCCGAAGGCTGACGGCTCGCCGCCGGATCCGCGACCGGCCGGCGCGGGCGGACCGCTGGGCGGCGCCAACCTGCCGGCCTGCCAGTTCAGCCACGTCTTCGAGACCGGCGAGCATGAGATCGTCAGCCTGCCGGCGACCTCGCCGCTGGCCGAGCAGTTCGGCTGCGCCGCGCGGATAGAAGAGAAGGACGTGGCCGACACGACGCCCGGCTATGTCTGGGACTATGCGCGCCAGGGCTACAAGGTGTGGGGCATGAAGGCCCGGCCAGGCTCGGCGCACATCTGGACCTATCCTAAGTGCAAGGGCGGCCGCGTCGTCGCCGATGTGGAGCGGCTGGACAAGGGCCACACCGAGGGGCTGGAGCCGCATGTCACCGAGGCGATCGTCAAGCTGATGGTCGCCGCACCGGGCGGGAAACTACAGACGGCGAGCTAGGGTTCAAGCCCCAGCCGCCACGCGCGGCTGGGGCCTTGCCCGTCACCGGGCGATGGAAGATGGTCGCGCTCCCCAGCCGCAAGGAGCCCGACGCCCATGAAGTACCGTAAACTCGGCGCCAGCGACCTGGAGGTCTCGGAGATCTCGCTGGGCTCGTGGCTGACCTTCGGCGTGGGCGTTCAGGCCGACGCGGCGCGGGCCTGCGTGGCGCGGGCCTTCGAGCTCGGCATCAATTTCATCGACACGGCCAACGTCTACGGGCGCGGCGCCGCCGAGACCTTCCTGGGCGAGACGCTGAGCGGCCGGCCGCGCGACAGCTATGTGCTGGCGACCAAGGTCTACTTCCCGATGAGCGACACGGACTCCGGTCTGTCCAAGGCGCAGATCGCCAAGCAGATCGACGCGTCGCTGACCCGGCTGAAGACCGACTACGTCGACCTCTACCAGTGCCATCGCTACGACACGAACACGCCGCTGGAAGAGACCATGGAGGCGCTGAGCGAGGTGGTGCGGTCCGGCAAGGCGCGGTGGATCGGCTTCTCCGAATGGTCGCCGGACCAGATCGAGGCGGCGTTTGCGATGCCCGGCGTGGAGCGGTTTGTGTCCAGCCAGCCGCAGTACTCACTGCTGCACCGCCGGCCCGAGCAGAAGGTGATCCCGCTGAGCGCCGCCAACGGCGTGTCGCAGATCGTTTGGTCGCCGTTGGCGCAGGGCGTGCTGACCGGCAAGTACCGGCCCGGCGCCAAGCCCGCCGCCGACACCCGCGCGGCCAGCGAGACCATGGGGACGCCGATGCAGAGCTGGCTGCAGCCGGGCATCCTGGAGGCGGTGCAGAAGCTCAAACCCCTGGCCGAAGAGGCCGGGTGCAGCCTTGGCCAGTTCTCGCTGGCCTGGGTGCTGCGCGAGCCCAACGTGGCCTCGGCCATCGTCGGCGCGAGCCGGCCCGATCAGCTCGACGAGAACGCCGCGGCGTCCGGTCTCAGCGTCGACCCGGCGCTGTTCGCCAAGGCCGAGGCCATCGTCGCCGACGTGCGGCGCGCGGCATGAGCCAGGCCGCCACCGAGCGGCGCGAGGCGGTCGGCGAGGCCTTCTCGCTGGCCAAGATGGTCGCCGCCCGCGATCTGACTTTCGAGGCCGTGCGGCGAATCTCCGAGGCGGTGACGCCCGGCATGACCGAGGGGCGTTCGCACGAAGTCGCCGCCGAGATACTCACGGCGATGGGCATGGAGCGGCTCTGGCACAAGAACGTCATCCGCTTCGGCCCCGGCACGCTGGAGACCTTCTTCGGCGACTTCCAGCCGGACTATGTCTTGCGGGCCGACGACATCTTCTACGTCGACCTGGGCGTGGTCTGGGACGGGCACGAGGGCGACGCCGACGACACCTTCACGGTGGGCGGCGACGCGGAGATGGCCGCCTGCTGCCAGGCGGCGCGGGATATCTGGCAGGACGTGGCGGCGCGTTGGCGTGCGCACGGCGAGACCGGCGAGGCGCTCTACGCCTACGCCAAGGTCCGCGCCGAGGCTTTGGGCTGGAGGCTGAACTGGGCCGTGAAGGGCCATCGGGTCAGCGACTTCCCGCATTCGATCTACAAGGCCGGGGCGCTGGGCGACCTCGACATCCTGCCGAAGACCGGTCTGTGGATCCTTGAGATCCAGATCGCTCACCCGAGCCGGCCGTTCGGGGCGTTCTACGAGGACCTGCTGTACGAGGCCGGCGACTAGCGGTCGTCGCCGTGACGCGTTAGGCAGTCAAACTACATAACGAGGGAGTCCAGGATGGGTGCGAAGGTCATGATGTTGGCGGGCCTGGGCTCCGCCTTGAGCGTCGGGGCCATTCTGCTGGCGTCGACAGCGATGGCGCCCCTGGCCAGCGCCGCGCCGGCCCAAGCTTCAGGGGCCAAGGCCGCGGCGGCCTGTCCCGGCGGCGACGCCGGCATCAGCCTGCCACCCGGCTTCTGCGCCACGATCTTCGCCGACAACCTCGGCAACACCCGCCACATCGTGGTGGCGGCCGACGGCACGCTCTACGCCAACACCTGGAACGGATCGTCCTACTTCCGGGGCACGACGGCCGATCCTGCCGGGCTCCTGATCGCGGTCGAGGACACCAACCACGACGGCAAGGGCGACAAGGTCACCCACTTCGGCCTGACGCCGGCCGAGGGCTCCAAGGGCGGCACCGGGATCGGGCTCTACAAGGGCGCGGTCTTCGCCGAGATGAACGACAAGATCATGCGCTATCCGCTGGGCGCGGGGAGCGCCGTGCCCTCGGCCAAGCCGCAGGTGGTGGTGACCGGCATGCCGCTGGGCGGCGATCACCCGATGCACCCCTTCGCGATCAACGCCAAGGGCCAGCTGTTCGTCGACATGGGCACGGCGACCAACAGCTGCCAGCCGAAGAACCGCGTCCCGAACATCCCCGGCGCGGCGCCCTGCACCGAGCTGGAGACCCGCGGCGGCACCTGGCTCTATTCGGCCGACAAGCTGGACCAGGCGTTCTCGCCGGGCGACCGCTACGCCACCGGCATCCGCAACGGCATGGGCCTGTCGTTCGACGCCTCCGGACGGCTCTTCGCCACCCAGCACGGCCGCGACCAGCTGCTGCAGAACTGGGGGAAGTTCTACACCGACGCCAAGATGACCACGGAGCTGCCCTCCGAGGAGCTCTTGCTGGAGACCAAGGGCGGCGATTACGGCTGGCCCTTCTGCTACTACGACAACGTCCAGAAGAAGCTGGTGCTGGCGCCCGAGTATGGGGGTGACGGCGGCAAGACAGTCGGGCTCTGCGCAGGCAAGACCGCGCCGGTGGCGGCGTTCCCGGCGCACTGGGGCCCCAACGACCTGAAAATCTACACCGCCAAGGCCTTCCCGGCGGCCTATCAGGGCGGCGCTTTCATCGCCTTCCACGGCTCGTGGAATCGCGCGCCGGCGGCGCAGGACGGCTTCAACGTGGTCTTCCAGCCGCTGAAGGACGGCAAGGCCAGCGGGAACTATGTGGTCTTCGCCGACGGCTTCGCTGGCCCCGGCAAGGCCAGCGGAAAGGCGACGTTCCGACCCACCGGCCTGGCCGTCGGCCCGGACGGGGCGCTTTACATCTCCGAGGACACCAAGGGCCGCATCTGGAAGGTGACCTATCAGGGCCCGGCGAGCGCGCCGGTCGCCGCCGCGCCGCAGCCAACCTATGAGTCCCAGGCCGCGCCCATTCCTGCTCCTGGGGCCGCCGATACGTCCGGCCTGCCGGTCCCGCCCGGGGCCACGGCCGCCCAGGTCGCCCGCGGCATGGCGGTGTTCAAGTCCAACTCCTGCGCCGACTGCCATGGCCCCGACGCCACGGGCGCCGCGATCGGCCCGCCGCTCAACACCGGCGCGCCGCTCTGGACCGACGGGAGCGTGGGCCAGATCAGCGACGTGATCGCCAAGGGCGTGCAACAGCCCAAGCAGTACCGCAGCCCGATGCCGCCGATGGGCGGCGCGAACCTGTCCAGCGACGACCTGGCGGCAGTGTCCGCCTACATCTGGGCCGTCAGCCACAAGCCGAAATGACAGACAACCAGAGGGGGGATTCATGACTGCCGCCATCCGCATCGTCGCTGCCGCGGCGCTGCTCAGCCTGGCCTGCGCGCCCGCCGCGCTAGCCCAGGTGCACCGCTCGAACCCCGGTGACGCCGACGCACGCACGGCGCTCGACCTGATGCCGGCCAAAGCCAAACTCACGGTGACCACGCCCGCTTTCAAGGACGGCGAGCAGATTCCGTTTGAGAACACCCAGTACCGGACCAACACCTTCCCGGGTCTGAGCTGGACCAAGGGACCCAAGGCGACCAAGTCCTATGTGCTGATCATGCAGGACAACACGCTCATCCTGCGCGGCGCGCCGATCCTGCATTGGACGCTGTTCAACATCCCGGCGACCGTGACCAAGCTCGACGTCGGCATGGCGCCGACCGGCAATCCGCCCAGCTCGTCCTATGGCCCGAACTACCTGGGCGTGGCCAAGCCCTATACCGGCCCGCGCACGCCGCCAGGTCCGGGCGACAACTACCACTTCGAGATCTTCGCCCTCGACACGATGATCCCCGACGAGGGCAAGAGCGACTACGTGGTGATCACCAAGGCCATGGAGGGCCACGTGCTGGCCAGCGGCGAGGTGGTCGGCCACGGCATCGCCGATCCTGATGCCCCGCCCGCCGCGCCGCGTCCGGCGGCGGCCGCGCCCAAGCCTTAGGGCGTCAGCCTTTGAGCTGACCGGCCAGGTACTTGCGCACGCCCTCGCCGTAGGGCGGGCGCAGCATCTTCATGGGGCCGAGGTCCTTCTTGAGCTGCCGGTAGACGGACTTGCGGTGACTGAACTCGCGGAAACCGTCGACGCCGTGGTAGCTGCCCATGCCGGACGGGCCGACGCCGCCGAATGGCAGTTCCTCCATGGCCACGTGGAAGATCACGTCGTTGACGGTCACGCCGCCTGAGGTGGTGTGCTCCAGCACTCGCGCCTCTTCGGCAGCGTCCGCGCCGAAATAGTAGAGACCGAGCGGCCGGTCGTGGGCATTGACGTAGGCGATGGCCTCCTCGACCGCGGAATAGGTGATCACCGGCAGGACCGGGCCGAAGATCTCCTCCTGCATCACCTTCATGTCGTCGGTGGGATTGAGGATGAGGGTCGGCGGGATCTTGCGGTGCTCCTGCTGGCTGAAGTCCTCGCCGGCCGGGTTGATCTCGACGATCTCGGCGCCCTTGGCGCGCGCGTCGTCCACATAACCCTTGATCCGCTCGAAGTGCCGCTCGGCGATGACCGAAGTGTAGTCCGGGTTGTCCTTGATGGTCGGAAACATCGCCTCGACCGCCGAGGTCGCGTTGCTGACGAATGCGGCGAGCTGGTCCTTGGGCGCCAGCACATAGTCGGGCGCCAGGCAGATCTGGCCGGCGTTCATGGTCTTGCCGGCCATGACGCGGGCCGCGGTGGTGACCATGTCGGCAGAGCGGCCGATGATCACCGGGCTCTTGCCGCCGAGTTCGAGCGTGACGGGCGTCAGGTTCTTGGCGGCGGCCTTCATCACGTGCCGCGCGATGGCCGTGGCGCCGGTGAAGACCAGATGGTCGAAGGGCAGCTCCGAAAAGGCCTGGCCGACCTCGGGCCCGCCGGGGAAGACCGCGATCTCTTCCTCGCTGAACACCTCGGCGAACATCTTGGCCATCAGCTCGGAGGTGGCCGGCGTGTATTCCGAGGGCTTGATCATCGCCCGGTTGCCGGCCGCCAGCACGCCGGCCAGGGGCGCGAAGGTCAGGTTCATCGGGAAGTTCCAGGGGCTGATGATGCCGATCGTCCCCTTGGGCTGGAAATACACAGTGGCCTTGGCGCCCAGCAGGCCGAGCAGGGCCGGCGTCGGCTTGCGCTTCTCCGGCCGCATCCAGGTCTTCAGGTGCGCCTTGGCGTGCTGCAGGGGTCCGACCGAGCCGGCCACGTCGGTGATCCCGCTGACCTCGGCGGCTCGGCTGCCGAAGTCGGCGTTGAGGGCGGCGACGATGGCGGCGTTGTGCTTGATCAGCAGCGCTATGCAGCGGTCGATGCGGGCGATGCGCACCTCGGCGCTGGGCGCGCCGTCGCGGATGTGGGCGGCCTTCTGGGCGGCGAGCACGGCCGTCATGCGGGCGGTCTGGTCGCCCGCGACAATCTTCGGGGCCGCCGTCTTGGTCGTCGTGGGCATTTGCTCGCCTCCCTGGCTTCGGGCGGCACCGTGAACTTGCCGTCGGACGCGGGCAAGGCGGACGCAACGGAAGGCCCGGCTAGCGGTTCGCGCGATCAGATGCTCTAGTCAGTCACTTGTCCCGGGAGACAGCCTAAGTGACCGACACCGTTGTGAAGCCCGCCGCGAGCCCTAAACGCAGAGCGCCCGCCAAGGCCGTCTTCCATCCCTTCATTCCGGCCAAGGTGATCCTGCCGGAATTCACCGCCTTGCATCTGGTCATCGGCGCCCTGCTGGGCGTGGTGTTCGGCGCGTCGTCCCTCTATCTGGTTCTGAAGGTCGGCCTGACGGTCTCGGCCTCGATCCCCGTGGCCGTGATCTCGATCACGCTCTTCCGCCTCTTGCAGCGGCTGGGCATCGCCAAGGCCTCCATCCTGCAGAACAACATCGTCCAGACGGCGGGCTCCGCGGGCGAGAGCATCGCCTTCGGCCTGGGCGTCACAATGCCCGCGATCATGATCCTGGGCTTCGACATGGAGATCGCGCGGGTGATGCTGGTCGCGGTGCTCGGCGGCCTGCTGGGCATCCTGATGATGATCCCGCTCAGGCGCGCGCTGATCGTCGAGCAGCACGGCATCCTGAAGTACCCGGAAGGCACCGCCTGCGCCGAGGTGCTGAAGGCCGGCGCCACGCGCGAGGAGCATGCGCTGGGCCACGAAGCCAGCCAGGCGCAGACCGAAGCCGAGGTGGCGGCCGGCGCCAGGACCATCGTCACCGGCTTTGGCCTGGGGCTGGTCTACAAGCTGGCGGAAGGCGCCTTCAAGCTCTGGAAGGACACGCCCGAAGCGATCTTCGGCGCCCCGCTGGCCAAGGCCTCGATCGCCGCGGAGATCTCGCCGGAGCTCCTGGGCGTCGGCTACATCATCGGCCCGCGCATCGCCTCGGCCATGGCCGGCGGCGGGGTGCTGGCCTACCTCGTGCTGATCCCGCTGATCCAGTTCTTCGGGGCCGCCTCGGGCGTGATCATTCCGCCCGGGAAGGTCCCGATCTCCGGCATGTCGCCGGGCGAGATCCGCAGCGCCTACATCCTCTACATCGGCGCCGGCGCGGTGACCGCCGGCGGGCTGATCAGCCTGGCGCGGGCCATGCCGACCATCTGGCGCAGCCTGAAGGCCGGCTTCGGCGACATCGGCTTCAACAAGGGCGCGAAGGCGTCGGACGCCGACACGCCGCGCACCGATCGCGACCTGTCGTTCAAGTGGGTGGGCCTGGGCGTTCTGGTGCTGGTCGCCGCGATCCTGGCCTCGCCCTCGCTGCACATGAACATCGCCGGCGCGCTGCTGATCGTGATGTTCGGCTTCATGTTCGTGACCGTGTCGTCGCGGCTGACCGGCGAGGTCGGCTCGTCCTCCAACCCAATCAGCGGCATGACCGTGGCGACGCTGCTGCTCACCTGCCTGATCTTCCTGGTGCTGGGCTGGACGGGGCCGAGCTACTTTGTCACCGCGCTGTCGGTGGGCGGCATCGTCTGCATCGCGGCGTCGAACGGCGGCACCACCTCGCAGGACCTGAAGACCGGCTTCCTGATCGGTTCGACGCCGCGCGCGCAGCAGCTGGCGATCATGATCGGCGCCCTGTGCTCGGCTCTGGCGCTCGGCCCGATCCTGCTGGCGCTGAACCAGGCCGCGACCGTCTATGTGCCCCAGGCGCCGTCCGCCGCGGTGATGACCCCGGCCGCCGCCGCCGCCCTGCCGGTCGAGGCCTTGACGGGCTCGCAGCACGCGCAGGATGGCGCGACCTACCACGTCTGGCAGAAGTCAGACCCGTCGGGCGGGGCGGCCACACGCTATCTGGTGCGCAATGACGGCACGCTCGCCTACCTGGTCGATCCGGGCATCAACGGCCACGTGAAGGTCCGCCCAGACGGCACGACGGTGACCAAGTACGACGCCCCGAAGGCGACCCTGATGAGCTACATCATCAAGGGCATCCTCAATCAGCAACTGCCCTGGGCGCTGGTGCTGCTGGGGGTGATGATCGCGGTGGTGCTGGAGATGTGCAACATCCCCTCGCTGCCCTTCGCGGTCGGGGTCTATCTGCCGATCTCCTCCTCGCTGCCGATCTTCCTTGGCGGGGCGGTGCGCTGGATGGTCGATCGCCGCGGCCGCACCAAGGCGAAGGCCGAGACCATGACCGAGGCCGAGCTGGCGGCGGAGTCCGACCGCAGCCCGGGCGTGCTGATGGCGTCGGGCTATATCGCCGGCGGGGCCATCGCCGGCATCGGCATTGCGTTTTCGGCCGGCGTGCTGGGCAACTTCGATCGAGACATCACCACGCTCATGACCGCCGTGAACCCGTTCCTCGGCGGGCCCAGGGCCGACCTGCTGTCGGTGCTGCCGTTCCTGGGCCTGATGGCGCTGCTGTTCCGCGCCGGCGTGGCGAAGAAGCCTACTTGATCTTCACGGTCACCGAGCCCTGCGGGCCGGTGAGTTCGAAGCTGTCGCCGGACTTCTTGTCGGCCGGATAGACGATGCAGCTCTCGTTCGGATCGTAGTTCGAGGTCGTGCACATCTTGTCGCCGTCGATCTTCCAGGTCCCGGTGATCTGGCCGTCGGCCGCGGTAAATTTGCCGTCGGGCGTGTAGGCCACGTCGATCTGCATGTCCTGGATGGTGAGCACCATGCCGTGCTTGACCACCTCTTCGAGGGTGCTGGCGGCAGCCGGCATGGCGAACGCCGCGATTGCGGCGGCGGAAATCAGCAGTTTGCGCATCGGTCCTACCTCTCCTTCTGAGTCTCAGGGCTTGGGGGCCACCTTCCGGGCCCAGCGATCTGCGAAAGCATAGAGCGGTGTGATCGACGCCAACAGGTCCCGACCAAGCTCGGTGAGCTGATAGCCGCTGGCCTTTTCGTGGCGGATGATCTGGGCGTCGCGCAGCTCGGTAATGCGGGTCTGCAGCACGGTGGGCGAGACGTCGTCGCAGGCTTCGCGGAGCGCGCGCGAGGTCAGCGGGTCGCCGCGCAGCTCCCAGACCACGCGGAGCGCCCAGCGGCGGCCCAGCAGGTCCAGCAGCACCATGATCGGCCGGCCGGTGGTCGATCCGGGTACGGGTTTGAGCCGGGGCTCTGGGTCGACCAAGTCAGCCTCTCGCGATGGCGTTACCGAAAGCGTAGCAGGGACGGTGTTTGGAGGCCAGAGTCAGACGTTGGGCGCCGGAGGGCCACCGAGCACCGACAGCAGCGCGGCCTCCAGCGCCTGCGGCCGGAAGGGCTTGGCGAGCGCCGGGACGCCGGCGAAGCCGGGCGCTATGCCGGCCAGGCCGTAGCCGGTGGAGAAGATGAAGGGGACGCCGCTGGCTGAGAGCTTCTCGGCGACGGGATAGACCTTCTCGCCGCCCAGGTTGACGTCCAGCACCGCCGCGTCGAGGCCGATGGCCGCGTCGCCGAGCAGCGCCAGGCCCTGGGTGACGCTGCCCGCCACATCGACCACCACGCAGCCGAGGCTCTCCAGCATGTCTTCCAGCATCATCGCCACCAGCGCCTCGTCCTCGACGATCAGCAGGCGGCGGCCGGTCAGCGGCGCGGCGTAGGGTCCGCTCATCCGGCCAGCCTGAGCTTGGCCGAGATCGGCGCGCGGATATGGCAGACGAGGCCGGCGGGTTCGAAGGCAAAGCGCGCTTCGCCGCCTAGCTCGCGCGCCAGGCCGCGCTCGATGAGCCGTGAACCGAAGCCGCGGCGGGTGGGTTGGGCGACGCTGGGGCCGCCGGTCTCGCGCCAGTCAATGGCGACGTCCCCGCCCTCGGTCCGCCAGGCGATGTCGATGCGACCGGCCGGCGTGGACAGCGCGCCGTACTTCGTCGCGTTGGTGGCCAGTTCGTGGAACGCCATGTTGAGGGTCACCGCTGCGTTGGGGATCAGCTGCACGACCGGACCGGAGACCGTGAACCGCCCGGCCTGCTCCACATAGGGCGCGAGCGTCTGGCCGACTACATCGGCGAGCGAGGCGCCCTCCCAGGCGGTCTCGCTCAACAGGTCGTGGACGCGGGCCAGGGCGTGGAGCCGCTCGATGAAGGCCCCGTCGGCGGAGGTGTTGGGCTCGGCGTTGCGGTAGGTCTGCATGGCCAGCGACTGGACGCTGGCGAGCGTGTTCTTCACCCGGTGATTGAGCTCGTTGATCAGCAGGACCTGGCGTTCCTCGGCCACCTTGCGCGCGGTGATGTCGAGCGAGATGCCGGCCATGCGCACCGCCTGGCCGTCCTCGTAGACCGCGCGGCCGCGGGCCAGCACCCAGCCGATCGAGCCGTCCGGCCGGTGGGTGCGGTACTCGACCTCCATCTCGCTGTGCTCGGCGATGGCGCGGTTGACGGCGTCTTGCCGCTTCTGCCGGTCATCGGGGTGCACCAGGGCCAGCAGGTCATCGACGGTGTCGAAGGGATCGTCGGGCCCCAGGCCGAACACCACCCGGCAGTATTCCGAGGTCTTGAAGCGCCGCGCGGCGAGGTCGAGCTCCCAGCTGCCCATGCGCCCGGCGTGCAGGGCGAACTGCAGCTGCTGTTCGGTCTGGCGCAGCGCCGTCTTTCCGCGTTCGAGCGTGAGCTCGGCGATCAGGTCCCGCTCCCGCCGCTGGGCCGTGCGGCGGCGCCGCGACGGGGGCCCGGCCCCCTTGTCCGACGAAGACTTGTCTTTCCTTGTCATGGCGGAGGGTTGGCTCGAAAGGCGGATCGCCTGCGCGCGGCAAGCGATAGTCTGCCAGATTCACAACCAAACTGGTGAAGGGAATGTGACCTCCGGGGGAGGCGACGCAAAGCTCTTGCCATAGGTGTTATAGTCATATAGAACACCATCTCGCTATAGCACTGCAGGCGTGGCCGTCCGCCGCGCTCGCAAGGATCACCTGGACGACGAGATGGACCGTGAGTGGAACGACAGCCAGCCGATCTATCGGCAACTCCGCGACCGGGTGGTGGCGATGATCCTCGACGGCCTGTTGAACGAGGGTGATCCGCTGCCGTCGGTGCGCAATGTCGCGGCCGAATACCGGGTCAATCCGCTGACCGTCCTGAAGGGCTACGAGCAGTTGGTGGACGAGCAACTCGTCGAGAAGCGCCGGGGCCTGGGCCTGTTCATCAACCCGGGCGCCCGGGCGCTGCTGCTGAAGGCCGAGCGAGACCGGTTCCTGGCGGAGCAGTGGCCGGATATCGCCGCGACCATCGAACGGCTGGGCCTGACGCCGAAGGAACTCCTGGCCGCCACGACGAAGCCCGCCACGACAAAGAAGGGGGAGGGCTGACATGGCCTGCATCGACGCCCGCGGCCTGCGCAAGGCCTACAAGACCACGGTCGCCCTGGACGGCATCGACCTGCAGGTCGAGGAGGGCCGGATCCTGGGCCTGATCGGCCCGAACGGCGCCGGCAAGTCGACCGCGCTCAACGCCATCCTGGGTCTTACCGGTTTCGAGGGTCAGCTCAAGGTGCTGGGGCGCGATCCCTGGACCGAGCGCGACGCCCTGATGGCCGACGTCTGCTTCATCGCCGACGTGGCGGTGCTGCCGCGCTGGATGAAGGTCTCCCAGGCCCTGGACTATGTGGGCGGGGTGCATCCGCGCTTCGACCGCGCCAAGGCCGAGGCCTTCCTGGCCAAGACCCTGATCAAGCGCAACAGCCGGGTGCGCGAGCTTTCCAAGGGCATGGTCGCCCAGCTGCACCTGGCGCTGATCATGGCGATCGACGCGCGCCTGCTGGTGCTCGACGAACCGACGCTTGGGCTCGACCTGCTCTACCGCAAGGAATTCTACGACACCCTGCTCAACGACTATTTCGACAAGACCCGCACCATCGTGATCACCACCCACCAGGTCGAGGAGATCCAGCACATCCTCACGGACCTGGCCTTCATCGACGACGGCAAGATCGTGCTGGAATCGTCGATGGAGGACTTCGAGGCGCGCTACGCCGAGGTGATGGTGCTGCCCGAGCACGCCGCCGCCGCGCGCGAGCTCAAGCCGGTCTACGAGCGCCAGGTGTTCGGCCGCTCGATCTTCCTGTTCGACAATGCCGACCGCGGCAAGCTCGCCGCGCTCGGCGAGGTCCGCACCCCCAGTATCGCCGACCTGTTCGTCGCCGTGATCGGCGCGCGCGCCGCGCGTGGCCAGAGGCCTGCCGCATGACCAACTCTTCGGACCAAATGACAGACGCCTCGCGGACGCCGCCGGCGCCACTGCATGCCACCCGGCCGTTCTACTGGTCGGTGCGCCGAGAGCTCTGGGAGAACCGCTCGCTCTACCTGGCGCCTCTGGCAGTCTCTGCCCTGGTGTTGGTCGGCCTGCTGCTCAGCACCATCGGCATGGCGCAACGCCGCCTGCTGACCCTGCACCTGCCGCCGGCCAAGCAGGTGGGGCTGATCGTCCAGCCCTATGAGTTCGCCCACGGCTCGGTGATGATCACCGGCTTCATCGTGGCGATCGTCTATTGCATGAGCGCGCTGCACACCGAACGGCGCGACCGCAGCGTGCTGTTCTGGAAATCGCTGCCGGTCTCGGACCTGACCACGGTGCTCGCCAAGATTTTCATGCCGACGGTGGTGCTGCCGATCATCACCGGCGTGATCGTCGTCGCCGTGCAGCTGGCGATGTACGCCTGGTCGGCGATCGTTCTGGCGATCCACGGCGTACCGCAGCCGACCTACGCCCAGCTGCCGATCGTCGATCTGAACCTGGTCACGCTGTACAGCCTGGTCGTCACGACCCTTTGGTACGTCCCGCTCTACGCCTGGTTCATGATGGTCGGCGGCTGGTCGCGGCGCGTGCCGTTCCTGTGGGCCGTGCTGCCGCCCGCCGCGCTCTGCCTGGGTGAGAAGCTGGCGTTCAACACCACCTATCTGACCAAGCTGCTGGGCGCACGCTTCGTGGGCGTCTACGACCGCGCCTTCGTCACCCAGCCGTCGGTCGTGACCACGACCGTGACGCGCCAGACCGTCGTCGGCTCGTCGGCCGGCGCCGCACCCGATCTCCCGCCGCCCGTCGCGCCGCCCATCAGCCATGCCGCCGCGAGCCCAGGCTTCCACGGCATGCCGCAGTCGCATTCGATCGGTCTCGCCGAGATCGATTTCGGCAAGTTCCTGAGCACGCCAGGACTGTGGATCGGCCTGGCGGTCGCCGCGGCCTTCATCGCCGTCTCCGTCTGGCTGCGCCGTCGGCGCGAGCCGCTCTAACCGCGCCTCCACCGAGCACTGACCATGTCACATCTCCTGATCAGCCCGGACGCGCCCTTCGCGGTCCGAGCGGCGACCACCGCTGTCCTGGCCCTGCACATCAGCGCCGGCTGCACGGGCATCGCCGCCGGCTTCGCCGCGGTCCTGTTGAAGAAGGGTCAGCGCGCGCACCAGGTGGCCGGCACGATCTTCTTCGTCTCCATGCTGACCATGTCGGCGATCGGCGCCGTGGTCTCGCCGATGCTGGACGATCCTGTTTCGTCCACCATGGGCGTGTTCACCTTCTACATGGTCGCGACGGCCTGGATGACCGTGCGGCGGCCCGCCGGCCGGGTGGGTCGTTTCGAGATCGGCGCCCTGACGGCGGTGCTCGGCGTGGCGGTGACGTTCGCGATCCTGGCGCGCATCGGACAGCTCAGTCCGAAAGGCGTCATCGGGGGGCAGCCCTACGTGCTGGGCTACGTATTCGGCGGCCTGGCATTGATGATGGGCGGCCTGGATCTGCGGATGATCCTGCGCGGCGGCGTGGCCGGCGTGCAGCGCGTGGCGCGGCACCTGTGGCGCATGTGCTTTGCGCTGTTCGTGGCCTCGGGTTCGCTGTTCCTCGGTCAGCCGCAGGTGTTCCCGAAGTTCCTGCGCGGCTCGCCGCTGCTGATCGGCCTGGCCGTCGCGCCGCTGGCCTTCCTGATCTTCTGGATGATCCGCGTGCGCTGGCCGCGCCGCGGCGGCGTCCGCGCGATCAGCCTTCCCCTCCAAGCTGCTGAATGATGAGGAGCGCCGCCATGTTTCGCCTGACCTGCCTGGCCATCGCCGTCGCCCTGGCCGCGAGCGCCGCAGACGCCTCGCCCGCCGCGGCGGCCTACCACGCGCCGCGCACCAAGTTCGGGACGCCGGATCTGCAGGGCATCTGGAACAACACGGCGCTGACCTTCCTGCAGCGCCCGCCGATCTTCAAAGCGCTGATCGCCACCGACAAGGAGGAGGCGATGATGGTCGGCATGTTCAAGAAGATGGCCGGCAGCATCATCGACCCGGCGCCCATCGATCCCAAGCTGCCGGCCCCGCCGCAGGTCAAGGAGGCGCCGCAGTCCGACTACATCGAGATGCCTCTGCAACTGGCGCGCATCAACGGCCAGCCGCGCTCGTCGTGGATCGTCGAGCCGGCCGACGGCAGGCTGCCGTTCAGCGACGCGGAGAAGAAGTTGCGCGCGGCCGCGGCCAAGGCGCCGGAGGTCTTCGACAACATCGAGGACCGCGACACTCAGGAGCGCTGCCTCACCGCTATTGGCTCGCCCGAAGGCCCGCCGATGATGAACACCGGCTTCAACGGCAACTACCAGATCCTGCAGACTCGGGACTACGTCACCATCCTGGTGGAGATGAACCACGACGTCCGCATCATCCGCATGAACGACCGCGGCCACCTGCCGGCGGCGATTACGCCGTGGCTCGGGGATTCGGTGGGCTGGTGGGAGGGCGAAACCCTGGTCGTCGAGACCACCAACGTGGACGTGCGGGGCCACGTCTATTCGCTGGGCGGCGGCTTCCGCTATTCGCCCAAGACGAAGATCACCGAGCGTTTCACGCGCACGTCGAAGACCGACATCCTCTACGAGTTCTCGGTTGACGATCCGGAAGTGTTTTCCAAGGTCTGGAAGGCCGAGATGCCGATGCGCGCGGCCAAGGGCCCGATCTACGAGTACGCCTGCCACGAGGGCAACTATTCGCTGCCCAACATCCTGGCCGGCGCGCGGGTCGAGGAAGCCGCCGCCAAGGCCGCGCCGCCGGCAAAATAGGGGCCGCCGAGCCGATCGTCGAGGCGCTCGTCGGCCGATGTCCGATTCCGACTGAGGCCGCTCCGAAGCTAGGAATGGCTCCGGTCAGGCGTGCATGTAGGAGGCGGCGTTTGCGAAGACGACGGTCTCGCTGATCACCGTCTCTTCGAGGACCTTCTTGAATGCGGGGAAGGCGGGATCGGCCATCAGCGCCTGCAGAGCCCGGTCATAGTGCTGGAAGTCGTCCAACTCCCACAGGTCGATGACGTTGCCGAGTCGGCCCGTGCGCTGCACGAAGGCCCCGGACAGCTTCCAGCCCTGCTTTTCCAGGAAAGGCACCGCGGTCTTCTCCATGGCGTCGAGGAACTTTCCGAGGCCCGCGGCGTGGATTTCGAGCGTGACGTGGATGTAGACGGACATGCGTCTAGGCCAGTGCCGGGCCGACGATGTCGGCGATGTGGCGGTGGGTGTTCTGCAGCGCCAACTCGTTGCGCCCGAACACGATCTGGAAGCCCTCGGGCGCGTTCTCGAGGTTGCGCTGGCCGTCCTTGGAGACGCTGTAGTCCTCGGTGCTAACCACCTGGACGATGTAGTCGTGGGCGCCGGCGAAGGTCTCGTCGGGGGTGGCCACCGGGACGTCTGCGCCGCGGTGGACGGACAGCAGGGTGAACGACTTGCCGACGGCTTCGCCGGGATAGAGCCGGTACATGCCGACCATGGTGCCGCCGCCTTCCATGGGCGCGCCGTAGACGATCGAGTTGGGAAACACGAAGTGGCTGCCGCCATAGGGCAGCTCGGGCCACTCGGCCTCGTCCTTGCCGACGCAGTCGGCGTAGCCTCGGTTGGTGAAGAACACCCGGTAGTGAGGGCCCAGCGTGTCGCAGAGCGCGACGTTGCTGATCGATGACTGGCCGAAGGTCTCAGTATGCAGGCTGCTGAAGTGATAGGCCTCGCCGTAGGTGTCGAGGCAGTATTTCCAGTTGGCCTCGGTGTCGACGCGGTCCTGCTTGATGGGCTTGGCGCCGCCCAGGTTGAGGGCTTGCAGCTGTGGGCCCATGTCGCCCAGCCAGGCCGCCACATCGATCTCCTCGTCACCGGCGTGGGCTTTGACGAAGATCATTCCGGCCCATTCGCCGACGGGCACGCGGATCAGGCCTCGCGAGGCGCGGTCGACGCCGTCGAAGGCCTCCTCGCCGGGCACCGCGACCAGCCGGCCCTCGGTGTCGAAGCTCCAGGCGTGAAACGGGCAAGCGATCAGCTTGCGCCGCTGGCAGTCCTTCACCAGCCGCGCGCCGCGATGGGTGCACATGTTGAGGAAGGCGCGGACCTTGCGGTCCTGGCCGCGGACGATGAGGATCGCCGGGCCGGCCGCGTCGAAGGCGAAGGCATCGCCGGGCTCGGCGACGTCGAGCGAGAGGCAGGCCAGCAGGGGCAGCTTGCCGAAGAGTTCCTGCTTCTCGACCTCGAACCGCGCCGGGTCGGTGTACTCGCGGGGGGAGACGGCCAGCGGCGCGTTGGCGAGGTCGGTCGTGCCGCCATGCGCGAGGTGCGAGACCACCCGCCGCTCAAGATCGCGCATGGTGTCGGCCTTGCGGGTCGTGGGCTTGGCGGCGTTCAACACGGTGTTCATCGCGATCCTCCGTAAGTAGGGCGCGCCCGCCCCGAGGACGGGCGCGGTCGAGCTAGTATTTCCAGGTCAACTGCAGCTGAACCGTGCGCGGCAGGTTGGGCGCGGCGGACAGGTCCGATCGCACCGCGGCGGCCGTGCCCGTGCCCGATCCGGAGCTGGGCGCGTCGCCGATGAAGGTGGCGACGTACTTGTCGGTCAGGTTCTTGCCGATCAGCGCGAGCTCCCAGCGGGCGTCCTTGGTGCGCAGGCGCAGCGAGGCGTCGAGCGTCGAGTAGGCCGACTGCTTGGCGAAGGGATTGCCGAAGGGGTTGCCGAAGTAGTCGCTGGAATATTTGAGGTTCGCGCTGGCGCCGAGCACCAGGTTCTCAGCCACGTCGTGCTCGTAGTTGGCTTCCAGGGCGCCGGTCCATTCCGGCGCGAGCGCGGTGCGGTGGCCGCTCAGGTCCTGCACCGGGCTGCCGCTGGCGCTGATCGTGCAACCCTGGGCCGGCG
>Ga0105248_10000894_pt1 | contig 33367 bp, 25 predicted proteins | sample KBSS34metaG_FD_81524 | JGI IMG/M metagenome (GOLD analysis project Ga0105248, IMG submission 81524) | Switchgrass rhizosphere microbial communities from Kellogg Biological Station, Michigan, USA - KBS S3-4 metaG | ecosystem: Host-associated > Plants > Roots > Rhizosphere > Soil | place...
CCTTCGACCTTCCTCGTGATCGCTTCCGGTTTCGACACCTGAAGCTCGTAACCTTCGCGGCGCATCATCTCGATCAGAATCGCGAGCTGCAACTCGCCGCGTCCGGAAACTTTGAACTGATCGGGCGATTCGGTCTCTTCCACTCGAATCGCAACGTTGCCGAGGATCTCTTTGTCGAGACGTTCCTTGATTTGGCGCGACGTTACGAAACGGCCTTCGCGACCCGCAAACGGCGAGTTGTTGACGCCGAAGATCATCGCGATCGTCGGTTCGTCGACGGCGATCGCGGGTAACGGCTGCGGGTTTTCGAGCGAGGTGATCGTGTCGCCGATGTTGATGTTCTCGATGCCGGCGAGCGCGACGATCTCGCCGAAGCCGGCGCTGTCTACCGACTCGCGTTTGAGTCCTTCGAAGACGTAAAGCTGCGAGACTTTCGTCTTGTGAGTCGTGCGATCGGGTTTCACCACTGCGATCTGATCGCCGACTTTTATCTCGCCCGAGAAGATGCGCCCGATCGCGAGGCGGCCGACGTAGTCGTTGTAGTCGAGATTGGCGACGAGCAACTGTAGCGAGTCAGTGCGAAGCTCTCGCGGCGCCGGAATCGTCTCCACGATCTGGTCGAAGAGCGGCTGCAAGTTGGTGGCGTTGTCTTCGAGGTTTCGTTTCGCGACGCCTTCGCGGGAGATTGCGTAGAGAATCGGAAACTCGATCTGCTCGTCGGTGGCGTCAAGATCGAGAAAGAGCTCGTAGATCTCGTTCACCACTTCCGGCGGGCGGGAGTCGCTGCGATCGATCTTGTTGACGACCGCGATTGCGGGCAGACGTGCTTCGAGCGCCTTGCGCAGGACGAAACGAGTTTGCGGTAAACAACCCTCGGCAGCATCGACCAGCAACATCACGCCGTCGACCATCTTCAACACACGCTCAACCTCGCCGCCGAAGTCTGCGTGTCCCGGCGTATCGACGATGTTGATCTTCACGTCGCGATAACGCACGGCGGTGTTCTTCGCCATGATCGTGATGCCGCGTTCGCGTTCGAGATCCATTGAATCCATCACGCGTTCGCGAACTTGTTCGTTTTCACGGAAGGTGCCTGACTGGCGCAGCATCGCATCGACGAGCGTCGTCTTGCCGTGATCGACGTGAGCAATAATCGCTATGTTCCTGATTTCTTTTCGCTGTTGCATTGTCACCGCGTATCGACTTGTCTCAGTGCTTCATAGAGCACGATACCCACCGCGGTCGCGAGGTTCAAGCTGCGGACATTGGGATTGCGAATGGGAATGCGCAGGCAGTGGTCCCAGTTGCGGCGCAGGAGATCTTCCGGCAAGCCGCGTGTTTCGCGGCCAAAGACGAGGCAATCGTTGGGTTGAAACGCCCAATCGGTGTAGACGCGATCGGCCTTGGTGGTGAGATAAACGAAGCGCGCGTCCGGCAGTGCGTCGTAAAGCGCGTCGAGGTTGGGATGGCGGGAGAGTTGCACTTCGGGCCAGTAGTCGAGACCGGCGCGACGCACCGCGCGGTCGTCCATGCGAAAGCCGGTGACGCCGACGATGTGCAGCGGAACATGACTGGCCGCACACAGCCGGGCTACGTTACCGGTGTTTGGTGGAATCTCTGGTTCTACAAGTGCAACAGAAACCATGCGTTTACAGGCCGGCCGCCAGGCGTAAGAGAGTATTCATTCGTTTTGAATGTGGTATCGTAGCGGTGCCAAGCCTCACCTGATTATCTGCAAGAGGTGTCGTTATGCAACCGATACAATTCAGGTTTTCCTACACGGAAGAAGAATATCTTAAGGCAGCGCGGTTATTGACGCTGGGACAAAAAGAGACGCTGCTGCGGGTGATCGTTTTCTTGTTCCTGATCGCAACCGCCATCGTCCTGCTGTCGCTAGTGGCGGCTCCGGCGTTTCCGCTGTGGTGGGCGGTGCTGGCCGGCCTGCTTTGCGACGCCACCTTAGCCTACCTGCTCTTTGTTGAGACGCCGAAAAAGTATTTTCGCGGGGATCCGAAACTACGGGACGAATTCCGCCTGACGTTTTCCGACGAGGGTGTGTGGGTGCAAACTACGCAGATCGATTCAAAGATGGGGTGGAGCCTGTACAAGCGAGTAGCAGAGAACAAGTCGCTGTACGTGATTGTGTATGGAGACGGCCGGATGATGACAGTGGTTCCGAAGCGGCTGTTCAGGGACGCTAACGAGGAGCTGCAGTTCCGAGAGCTGCTGCGCCGTCACGTCGATCAGAAGTTCACCGCGCTTGGCGGCGGCTTGCACGAGCGCGTTCCTGAATACGTGCCTACGAAGTTAGAACCGCCGGACTGGCGTTGATCGGCAAACGTACGGCAAGCGCTGACGCGACGCGCTGCAATAACTCCCCCGCAGAAACAAAAAAGAAACGACGAGCTTCGTTTGAAGATCTCGTCGTCTCTTTTGCAAGGCCCCGTAGGCCTCAGATGTTTGTGTGCGCCGGTGGAAGGTACGTGCTTCGACCTGCTGGTTCTGGTTATCTCTTCTTTGCGGCTTTCTTGGTTCCGCCCTTCTTCGCGGCCTTCTTGGTTCCGCCCTTTTTCGCTGCTTTCTTTCCACCTTTTTTAGTTGCCATAGCTTCTATGTGCTCCTTCTTTCGAGTTTGGTTTTTTGTTTCTTCATGACCACAAGATACTGTGCTTAGTTCTGTCTTGTGGGCTAGAGTAAACGGCGCACAACATCTTGCTATATAAACGCAAACACCTCCGATGTCAATAACTTATTACTCTCTCGCGAAAAATATTTTTCGCGCCTCGAGCGGGTTTGGAGCAGGTCTCGTGAAGCTGAGGCGAGCGATCGGAAAGTAGTCTCTAGCGGCAGTTGGGAGTAGAAGCTGAGTATGCTGTGTGCGTGGCGAACCCGGCACGGGTGCTCAGTTGCGAGCAAGAAAGAAGGAAGCGAAAGACCGGCGGTGGTCCAACTCTCAGTTGCGGAAGAGCGGCGTGAAGATCCACTGATCGTGACGCTCGATGCCGTAGTAAGTGAGCACCGAATCTTTGCGGCTGCGACTCGCAACGCCGACGAATGGACCACTCGAAACATCGTCGGCCGACGACGAGCTGCTGGACTCCGGCTTCTCGCCGATGTGTATCGCGCTGGCCAGCGGAGGAACCGCAAACTGTTGTAACGTCACTATTTGCGGAACGGTCGGAGACGGCACGAAGCTGCCGGTGTAGAAAAAGATCGATTGCTGAAACTCAACCAGCGCCTGCGTGCGTGGTCCAATGAAGCGCCACTCACCTTCCAGAGTCAACGGATCGCGCGCGGCTGATCGTCGCAGGATCTGACGGTTCTTTGCGCCGCCCGGAATCGGTAATCCGGTGAGCAACTCTTCCATCGAAGTAGGCAGTGCTTGATCTCCGGGTGGACGGCCGACTGACAAACGATTGAGGTAGTATTGACGAATCGCATCGGCGACTTGCTCGCCGCGAAAGATCGCCTCCTGCTCGCGTTCTCTTTGCGCTTGTTGCGCCACTCGAGGAGCTACAGCCATGGCGAACAAAGCGACGACGCTCATTAGCGCGAGCAACGCGACGAGCGTGTAACCGCCTTCGGAACGTCGCTGCGAGCTTGAAATCGTCGCCGAGAGACTCGCACAGCGCGCGACGCTCGACCCGCATATATTGTGGTCGCTCATGGCCTCAAGGTTCATCATCTTCAGACTCTACTCGCGGCGTTGGACGCGTTAATGGATTGCCAATGCCTCTCTCGCCTTCAGTCATCGCGAGCTTGTGAGTGATCTTCAACGTCGTGTCCATCATCACTAACTCTTTGTCAGAGATGCTGGTGACGCGAAACCTTCCATTCAACACGTCGCCGCGATGCACGTTCATCACGTTCTTGTTGCTGCGGTCCTGCACGATCGCCGTGTCTCCGATGCGCGTATACTCGCCGATGATGCCGACGTAAAGATAATTTGGAGTCGGCGGCGCGGCGACGCTCAACGATGCCTGGTTCGAGAAGAGACTGTTGTCGGCGGTGCGCACGATGATGTTGCGCGCGCCCGGCGCGGCGATCATTGCGGCCGGGACGGTCGCGGAGAGTTGTTGCGGACTCGTGAAAGTCGTCGGGAGCTCGCGTCCATCGAAATAGATCTTGGTGGCCGAAGTGAACTTGTCACCCGAGATCTCCAGTTTGAAGTCGGCGCTGCGCGCATAAACGTTCGAAGGAGACATCGACGCCAGCAGCAGCGGTGGCGGCGGCTGGGGCGGCGCCGTAGCTTCCTGAACGGGCGGCGGTGGCTTCACGGGCGGAACGTAGTACGCGAAGATGTTGCGCCTGGCTTCGGGCGCGCTGTACGCGGAAGGCGTGTAATCGATCGGCGCAAACAAGATCGCGAGGTTCGCCACGTCGGCGGAAGCCGTCGCCGCGGTGGCGGCCCCGTTCTGCTGACGAGGCGTTCCGGCTTGCGTGTTGCGCACGGGAGTCGGGGTGGCCGCGGCCCTCGGCGTTGTCTTTGTACTGCTGCCGCCAAAGCCAAACAGCGCCCAGTACAAGATGATGAGCGCGACCAGACCCAGGCCGGCGGCGATGATGAGTTTTTTCTTCTCGCCGGGTTTAGTTAGATCTACTTCTTGCATTGTCTGTTTCCTGGGGTTGGCCGTTGCCGGTTGCGGTTTCGTCACGCTGGAAGTACGTCGCCAGATTCAATTGCAAGCTTATGAGCGAGCCACGCGAACCGGATCCCGGAGCCGCCGCCGCTCCTTCGCCGCCTTCGGCTGAAACGGGCGCGCTGTTTTCGTTCGCGCGTTGCAGCTCGACCTGGTTGATCACTACAAATTGCCGGCTTCGTTCGAGGTCGCGAATGAAACGGCGGATGTCCTGGTACTGACCCTCGACCGTTACCAGCACGGCGATGCCGGGATAAAAACTCTGCCACTTCGTCGTGGTGGTTTTACCGGCGCCTGATTTGGCCCCGGTGGGATCGAGCGGAGTGTACGCCGGTCCGGAAGTGTTTCGCAGTCCGTTTTTGACGATGAGCTGATTGAGTTCGTTGTAGAGATCGAGCCGGCCTTGATCCGGTCGCGGCAGGTAGCTGCTCTCGAAACCGGAAAGACTCGCGGCGATCTGATCGACCTGGTCCTTTGTATTCTTCTCTCGATCGACGACCCCGCCGAGTGTTTGCAGGTTCGACTGCAATCGCGTCTTGTCTTCGTTGAGCGAGCTGACCCGCGAGCGGGCCGGCACGAGGAAATAGAGATAGCTCACGAGCACGAGCAGGAGGACCAGGCAACTGCCGGCTAAGGCTGCGACTTCAGTGACGCCAAACATTTTGCCGCGGCGCGAGTCGCGAAACGTCGTTAGCCGTTGCTTGTATTGTAATTGAGCGCGCGGCGCGGCTTGTTGTGTACTCATCGCGACACCTCGCCGGGGTTCGCTTCGGCGACGCTCTCGTTTGTATAGACGCCGCGCGGGCGATAGATCACGGACAACTCATACTCTGTTCCGGCTTCGCCCCGGCCCTTCTGAAGAGTTTGGGTGCGCAGCTCGGGCAGGAAAATTCCCTCCTGCTGCATCGCGGAGATCATGTCGCTGATCGTCGCCGGGTTTTTGGCAAAGACAGCGAGCTCGAGTGTGGCGACTGTCTGGTTACCCTGCCGCGTGATGTCGTTGACGGCGATGCGCGAGACGCGCACGTTTGCAGGCAGCGACGATTCGAGATCGACCAGCAGCCGCGACCATGAGAACTTCCGGCGATCGACTAGCTGATGCGCCGCCGGCACGGCCTGTTGTTGGTCGGGAGTCAGTGAGTTTTTGACCTGCTCCGCGGTTTTGACGAGCGACTGTTCCTTTTGCCGCAACGAGTTGATTTCCAGTTGCGCGGCGTCGCCCTGGCTGCGGGCGACCGCCGTCAGCCGCACGACGATGACCAGGCCGACGACAGACACGAACAGAATGATGGCGGTCAGCGTCCACGGCAGCAGCCGGTTGCTAAAAGGTCTTGAAGCCAGGTTTAGATCGCTATTCACGGTGAAAAAGGATACACGGCTGTTTGAAGTTATCGCAAATGAGGTCATACGACCGTTACACGTTGCGAGGTAGCGTCCGTTGCAAAAAGGCCTGTCAGTCGCGGTTGGCCAACGCTTTCAGCGTTGTGCTTCGTTCGTTCCTGTGACCCCAGGGTTGTGCCAACCCTGGGCTCGAATTAGTAAACGCCGTTGGCGTTTGAAGGCCTGTCAGTCGCGTGGCGTTTGAAGGCCGTCAGTCGCGTGGCGTTTGAAGGCCTGTCAGTCGCGGCGGATTCCGGTACGGTCAGTCGCGCCGGGGGCGCAGGGGGCCTTCATTCAAGGCCAGCGAGTGACGATAGGCGCAGGTCACGTTGCGGCCGTTTCGCTTGGCGCGATAGAGCGCCGAGTCGGCCAGCTCGACCAGGCGAATCGCATCGCGAGCGTCATCCGGGAAACAGGCGACCCCGATACTCACCGTCAACCGAAAGCGAGCCGGCGCCGGGTCGGAGGCATCTACCGATGCGTTGAAAACCGACTGCTCGATCCCACGCCGCACACGCTCCGCGGCCACCAGTCCCTGCAAGTAATCCGCGTCCAGCAGGAACGCCGCAAACTCTTCCCCGCCGAAACGCGCGGCAACATCACCCGAGCGCAACGCGGCTTTTATGATCACGCCGACGTCCTGCAACGTTCGATTACCAACGAGGTGCCCATAGTTGTCGTTGACGGCTTTAAAATGATCCAGATCCATCATCAGGACGCAGAACGGCTGCGAAGTCTCTTCCGCCCGAGCCGCTTCGCGTCTAAGCTCTGTAAAGAACGACTTACTGGTCAAAAGCCCGGTCAGCTCATCGTGGCCGAGCAAACGCTGTATCTGTTGCTGAAAAGCGCGATCGATCTCGTCCAGTAGCTCGAAACGGAAAAGATGATCGCCGATGAGAATCTTGTCGCCGTGAGTCAACAGTGCTTCCGCAACGGCGCGGCCGTTTACCAGCGTGCCGTTGGTTGACTTCAGGTCCGCGATCTTAAAGCGCGTTTGCCCCGAGTCGGGATCGGTTTCGGTCGTGATGGAAGCATGTAGTCGAGACGCCTTGGCATCGTTCAAACGAACGTCTGCTTCGAGCGCGCGGCCCAGCGTTACCCGCGGGCGTTCGAGCGGAATCGGGGTCGCGAGCAGCTCGCCGCGCAAGCCGATGAGAACGGGCCGCCGCTCCGCACTGGCGATCGCCTCCGTCGTGGAATCGCTGCCAACCTGGGTTGGAGAATCGGTCTCGTGGTAATCGCCCTTCATGCCTCAGCTTGTGAGCCCTTGTCGGTTCCTTCTATAATCGCCCAAACCAATTTTACTCTGAGATCCTGCTGATAACGTCATGGAACTACACACATCGCAAAAAACGGCTGTTGGCGGCGCTTGCTGCGACCATGTTGAGACGGGAACCGTCGAGCGCGTGGCGGTAGCGAATCTGCCGACTGAATGGGGCGACTTCCGCATCGCCGCTTATCGCTCTTTGACTACCAATGAGGAGTTTGTGGTCCTCTTTAAAGGTGAGATGAGACGCGACGTGCCCACGCTGGTCCGAATCCACTCGCAGTGTCTCACGGGCGACGTGTTTGGCTCAACCAAATGTGACTGCGGCCAGCAGTTGCACCAGACGATGCGGATGATCAACCAGGAAGGCCTGGGCGCGATCGTTTACCAGCAACAGGAAGGCCGCGGCATCGGAATCGTCAACAAGATTCGCGCATACGCGTTGCAGGACCAGGGCGCCGATACTATCGAAGCGAATGTGAGACTGGGTTTGGAAGTCGATTTGCGCGAGTACCGGCAGTGTGCGGAGATTCTCTACGACCTCGGACTCTGCAAAGTGAAAGTGATCTCGAACAACCCTCTCAAACTACGAGCGGTTGAAGAAGCGGGACTAAAGATCGTGGAACGCGTTTCGATCGAGGTTGACGCGACGGAAGACGCCGTCGGTTACCTGCGAACCAAGAAAGAGAAGATGGGCCACCTCCTCACGCTCAATCGAGAAAGACGTTAAGTCTTATAACTTCGTGCGCAGCTCTTTAATCGTGCCGCGCACGCGCTCTGCCTCGGGCGCTTTGGGCTCGAGCTTCAGATACGCTTCGAGCTCGTCGACCGCCTGCTGTAACTTACCGACTTTCCAATACAGTCCGCCGAGGATGTAATGCGAGCGGCTGGCTCTTGGCCCACCAAGATCGATCGCGCGGCGCAGCTCAATCTCAGCTCCGTCATAATTACTCTGCTTGATGAGCGTCAGTCCGAGATAGTAATGAGCGGGGAACGAATGATCGTTCTTCTTCACCACGTCGCTGAGCTGGGCTTCGGCTTCGGCAACTTTACCGAGGTTGTAGAGCGCAATCCCGTAGTTCAGGCGCGGCTCGGACGCATCAGGCGAGAGTCGAACCACCTTGGCGAGCGCGTCGGCAGCCTTGTCGTACTGCCCCTTTCTCATGTACTGCACGGCCAACTCGTTCAGGGCCAGGCCGAAATCGGCATGTAACTCGATCGCGCGCCTGAACTGGTCGATCGCCTTATCCGTTTCATTTGCACGCGCAAACTCCAACCCCTTTTCGTAGAACGCAACCGCCGGCTTGGGCACTGTCGCGAGCGCAGCGTTGAGCACGCCCGGCTTGTTGGTAGCGGCCTCGTTTTTAGGGCGCAGGTAGATCTGCACGTTGAACGGACGCGACACCGACGGCATGCTCATCGGCCCGCGGCGGGTCATGCCAGGCGAAGGCTCGATGAAGATATTCTCGCGTGCGGTCTCGAAGTTATCGCCGCCTTCCACCGTGACCGTGTAATTCCCTGGTCTTAACGACTGGAAGGTGAAATTACCGTTAACATCTGAAAGCACGGTCAAGTCGCCCACGCCCGGACTTTCCAACCTGATCTTGAGCCGCGAATCGACACGCTGGCCGGAAGGAAATATCAAGCGGCCGGTGATGCTGTGTCTGCCGCCGGTGCCGGTCGTATCTACGCCGCCACCGGACTGGGCCAGGACAACAATCGGAGAAAGAAGCAGGACGGTAGCGAGCAAATAATAACGACGGAAGAGGCGATCGTAGAAATGTTGGCTGATGGGATTTTGCGCCATCTCGATAACTCCATTTCGTAGCAGTTGCCGAGGATTTGAATTGATTCTGTTGACGTTCTGGACGGTTGAAGATTATCACAAAAACAAGAAGGGAGGCGTAGTTTTTACGCCTCCCTTATCAAACTCCTACGCTTCCGAAAAGCGTGGACTCAAAAACCAGTGTGTTAGAACTGGAACTTCACACCGAGCCGAACCGCCGACGGGAACTGGAAGATTGTTCCAGTGCCGTGGAACGGATTCGGAACCGGCGGAATGCCCGGCGAACCGCTGGTGATCAAGAAGGTGTCGTCCTCTTTGATAGCGCGCTGGTTGTTGAAAACGTTGAACCAATCGAGCTGCAAGCGGAGCTGTTTGTTCTCACCTAACTGAATCGGGTAATACGCGCCAAGGTCCAGGTTATACGTCGTCGGCGTGCGGTTTTTACCGGTGATCGGGTTGATAGCCGTACCGCGCGGGTTGCAAACGAAACCGAGGGATGAGCCGAGCGGAGTAAGATCCTGGCAGAAGCCCTCGTTGTCGAGATACACCGGATGCGGAATCAGCGCGTTGAACGGCACACCAGACTGCGTGCGGAACGAAGCGCTCGTCATCAGTTTGAATGGCCACTGATAGCTGCCATCAAATTTGAACTGATGCGGACGATCGTTCGGCAGGCGTCCGTACATACCTTGCAACAAGCTAACCAGGTCGAACAGCGAAGTGATGTTCGGGTCTGACTGGCCGTTGTCGTTGCGGAACAATCCTTCGTAGTTTCCGATCAAGCTGGAGTACACATACGAAGCGATGAACTGGTAGTTGTGCGAGAAGCGCTTGGTTGCGGTGAACTCGAGCGCGCGATAGTAACGACGAGCCGGACCGAAACAACCGATTGCGGGGTCGTTGCAAGCCAGGTCTTCAGTCGTTTCAAAGTTGCCCGTGCCGCGGCGGCCCGGGTTGAACAGGAAGTAGGTGTTGCCATCGTCGAACGAACCGTCTTCGATGACTTCATCCTGTGCACGATAGATACCGCGGAAGCCGAAAGTCAGGTCGCGCATTGAGCGCGGGCCCCACTCGAAACCAGCGGTGTATTCGTCCACGGTCTGCGGTTTGAGACCGGCGTCGATCGGTGTCGCCGTTCCGCCGAGATTACCGAGGAATGCGAGCACTGTTGCGCCGGGCGCGCCGTTGAGACGGCTGACGTTGGAGTTGAAGTCACTCTGCACGTCGGCGCCACCAGCACGGACGTTGATGTCCAGCGGGATTGGCGTCTCGAGGTAGCGAGCATAGTTCGCGAAGAACTTGCTGTTGCCTTCACCCAGGAAATCCCAACTGAAGCCAACGCGCGGCTGCGTGTTGCTGACGAAGTCGTTCAGGTTCAGATAGGTATCGCCGCCAAGCGAGTAAGCTTGTTGGAAATCCCAACGGAGACCGAAGTTGACTTGCAGGTTACGAGTCGCTTTCCAGTCTTCCTGAACGTAGAAGCTCTCGGTTCTCGTGGTCGTGAATTCGCCTCGGGTATCGAGCCGGAAGTCACGCGCGCGAACAACGTCGAGCAGCAGGAACGGATTGGTTGGGTTAAGGGATACGTTACCAAGAACGGCGGTGGTGACACCAGCCGGAGCCTGACCCGCAGCAATCAACAGGTTCACATTGGCGACGCGCGAAGCGCTCGGGCAAGTGATCGTCGAGGTTGACGTGCGTGCGCAGACTGCGAAACGGTTCTCAATTCGGTTCGGTCCAACGATATGATCGGGATCGTTGAAATTGAGATCGCCGCCGGTTGAAATCGTGTCGATGCGGTACTTGTTCTCGTTCCACTCAACACCCCACTTGATGGTGTGCTTGCCCCAGATGTTCTGCATGCGAGCGGCAAACTCGATGCGGTCGCGGTCCTGTGCAGACTTCAGACCAAAACCACCGCGGACGAAGTTGCGCTGCACTGAACCACCGGTACCTTCAACGAAGGCCAGGCGGATGCCGCTGCCGCCGGTGACGGTCGTCTCGGTGACAGGCAGGATCGAGCCACCACGGAGCACTGCGAAACGATCGAGAACGAACGTTTCATCGAGTTCCGGGATGGTGTTCGCGCGCTGGAAGTGCAATCCAGCGGAGAACTCGCCGATGAAGTTAGGAGTAAAGGTGGAGTTCAAACGGAAGGCGTAGTTGGAACCGCCCGTTTGCGTCTCACCACGGAAGCTCTGCTCGTTGGCGCCGAAACCGGACAGGCCGAACAAGTGGCCTTCCTGCTTCGTGAAATCACCGAAGGTCGAGAAAGTGAACTGGTGATTCTGCGTTGGGGTCCACGTGAGCTTGCCCGCGTAGAACGGAGTCGTAACCTTGTTCTCGACCTCGTTCAAAAACGTCTGGGTCAAGAAGAAGTTTTTGCGCCGTTGCGGGTTGAACGCGCCAAAGAAGAAGAGTTTGTCTTTGATGATTGGACCACCGATGTCGAAACCGGCGTCGATTTCCGAATAACCATTCGGCGCCGAGCCCGTTCGTGGAATCGCGGTCGCCTTGGTTTCACGGACGAAGCTTTCGGCTACGAAGTAGGCAAACGCATCACCGTGAAACTCGTTGGTGCCGCTCTTGGTGATGACGTTGAATATGCCACCAGTGGAGCGACCGTGGTCTGCGCCGTAGGCGCCTGTCTTGATCTCGATTTCCTGCACAAACTCAAACGGCAGGTTGGCGCCCGAACCACCGAACGCGGGGTCCGTTACTGTGACGCCATCGAGGATGTAGTTGTTTTCCGGACCAGACGAACCGGCGACCGAGGGGTCACGCTCACGGCCTGACGAATCGCGCAAGCCGGAACGAGTAACGGTCGGGGCAATCGTGTAGAGCGACTGCACGGTACGCTGAGTTGGGAAGTTCGAGAACTGTTCCGTGGAGATGTTGGTACCCGTCGTGTTCTGGGTAACGTCAATGCCACCTCCGCCACCGGCCGTAACCGTCACTGTCTCAGTTGCGCCCGCGGGGCGAAGTTGAATGGTAACGGTCGAGGTCTTGGAAAGATTTACCGGAACTTCAGTCTGCTCGAATTTCGCGAAGCCTTTTTCCGCCTCGATAGACACCGTGTACATTCCCGGTTCGATATTGAGAATTCGGAAAAAGCCTTCATCATTCGTGGTGGCAGTGATTGAACGACCACCCTGGCGCGTGGCAGTGACGGTTACGCCAGCCACAGCAGCACCGGTTGGGTCGGTCACCGTGCCTTCAATTGACCCTGTCGTCGATGTTTGCGCAAACACACTGCCAGTGAGCAGCGCGAAGCTCATAAGCAACGCCGACAGGCCAATAAACTTAAAAACATTCTTCATTTTCTGCTTTCCTTTCTTGAACTATACAAGGTGCTGCCGTCCCTCCTGTGAATCTCACCCTTTTTGCTGGCAGCACCGAAGAATTCCGTAACGAGCGGCTTAAAAAGAGGCCTCGTCCAAAGGACTTTTGGCAAATGCCATGCCCATATACCCTTTGTCGGGTTTCCTGCAATATTTCACAGCTTGGGGCCGGTTACCCCCGCAGGTCGCCGAGGGTGAAATCCAAAAAAATGGGAAAATCCAGAAATTTCAACCGTTTCTGCTGGTTACCGGAGTCCGCTGTTATATAGTTAGGACCGCGATGACAGAACGCATCTACCGCGACCCCGTTCACAATATCATCAGGCTGCAAACCGACTCCGACGAAGGCGAGTTGATGATGCGCTTGATCGATACGGCCGAGTTTCAACGCCTGCGTCGCATCAAGCAACTGGGGCTTGGTCTATACACATATCAGGGCGCGGAACACTCTCGCTTCACGCACTCACTCGGCGCGTTTCACTTGATGACGCGCGTGCTCGATCGTTTCAGTGAAAGGTACGCGATCGATCCTTTCGATCGAGTTGCAGCACGCGCCGCGGCGTTGCTGCACGACGTGGGCCATGGTTCGTTCTCACACGTGATGGAGAAGTTGATCGGCTTTCATCACGAGCAACGCACCGTGCAGGTCGTCCTCGACGAACAGACGGAGATCGGCGCGTTGTTGAAATCGTATTCGCCTGAGATGCCACGCAACGTCGCCGCGATCATCGAAGGCACGTTTCGCCCGTCGGCGTTGGCCCAGCTCGTTTCGTCGCAGCTCGACGTCGATCGGATGGATTATCTCCTGCGCGATTCGTTGATGACCGGAGCGAAGTACGGCATATACGATCTCGAGTGGATCATCAACGCCCTCGCGATCGACGAAGACGCGGATCGCATCTACGTTGAAGCGCGCGGCATTTACGCAGTCGAAGAATATTTGCAGGCGCGCTATTACATGTTTCGTCAGGTTTACTTTCATCGCACGCTGCGATCGGCCGAAGCGGCGTTGCGTTCGATCATCAAGCGCGCGTTGCGACTGCTAGACGAAGGCCAGGAAGTTTGGTACGCGCCCGGCACGCCTTTCGAAAAGATTCTGCGACGCGAAGAGCTGTCGATCGCCGAGCATCTTCAGATCGACGATTCCGATTTTGTCTTTCACGTGAAGCAGTGGCAAAACTCGAGCGACGCGATCCTGCGAGATCTGAGCCGGCGGTTCACCGATCGCCGGCTCTTCAAAGCGATCGATCTCGATATGCCGCAAGAGCAGCAGGCAGAGTTTCTTTCGTCGGCGAAGACGATCGTAGGACAGGCCGGTTACGAACCCGAATACTATTTCGTCGAAGACCGGGCGAGCGATCTGCCGTACTACAATTACTACGCCGCGGAGAAGGCGGAACCCAAGACCCACATTTATGTCGAAAGCGGTTATGCTTCACCGCAGATCAGAGAGATCAGTGAAGTGAGTAACGTGGTGAGAGGGCTGCAACAGCCGTACGAATTGCACCGGATATGTTTTCCGGCTGAGGTCAAGAACGAAGTGTACGAGCTCTATCATCGCGGTAGCGCGAAGAAACAAACTGTCAGATGATTCGTTTGCTGTGCGCTATCGGTCTCCTGCTCTTCGCGTCGCACTCTTTTGCGATTGGGAAACCGACCGTCAGCGTGCTTGATTTCGGCCAAACGGATTTCGGGAAAACCGTCGCCGAGAAGTTTCGCGCACGCCTGCGCGCGACCGGCGAGTTTCTCGTGGCCGACGGCGATCTGACGCGGTCAGCCGCAATGGGCGTCGGGTACGAGGGCTCGCTCAATCTCACCGTCAAGGAAGCGCGAGACCTCGGCGCTGCGCTCGCGTCGGACTTTTATTTTCTCGGCGACGCGCAAGTTCTGCGGCGTTCGTCGTCAACCAAAAACGTTTACTATGAATCGTATTGCACGGTGTTTCTGGTGAACTCGCGGACTGGTAATTTGCTCGTGTCCGAGCGGCCTGCTTTCGAAAATGAGAATCCAACCAGGGTGTTGGAGGAGTTGTATTACGATGTCGAACACGAATTGACGTCGCGGCTCGTGGTGGCGATCAGGCGCGCCGCTGAAGACGAACAATTGCAGCGAACGGCGATCGTTTCGTATGCCGGTCCCGTGATTCAGGAAGCGCCGGACGATGAAAAGACAGCCGAGGTTAACGGGTTGCGTCTGCCGCGGCCGTACAAACGAATGCGGCCGGAGTATCCTGAGCGCGCGGCGCAAGCTGAAGTCGAGGCGACGGTGGATGTGCTGGTCGATGTCGGCGCTGATGGAGAAGTCGGTAACGTGTATGTAGTTCGTTGGGCTGGTTTCGGACTTGATGAAGCTACAATCGCGACCGTGCGGCAAATGCACTTCTTCCCCGCGATGCGAAACGGAACGGCGATCCCGATGCGCGTTCTGCTACGTTATAACTTTCGCAAACCTCCGAGGTGAGATTCGTGTTTAGAACCTCCAAGTCGTTACTTCTTGTTTGTGTTCTCCTCGTTTGTCTTGTTTCGCAACTCGCCTTCCCGGTCAGCTCGCGCGCGCTTCGCGACGATGCGTCGCTCGTCTCCACCACCACGCCTGAAGGACGCCTCGTGGTGTTTGACGACGTTTGGGAAACAATCCAGGACCACTATTACGATTCACACTTTCGCGGGATCGATTGGCAAGCGAAACGTGTCGCGTTTCGGCCGGCGGCTGCCAAGGCCGCGGGCACGCACGAGTTTTACGAGCTCATGCGACAGATGCTCGCGTCGCTGCGGGACGCGCACACGCGTGTTTATTCGCCCGATGAAAAGTTTGACTGGTGGAATCCACGTTTCGTAACGACCGGCGTTGCGGTGCGTGAAGTGGAAGGCGTGCCGGTCGTGGTCCAGGTCGATCAGGCTTCCGCGGCGGCGAAGCTCGACATTCGTGTTGGCGATAAGATTGTCAGTGTTGACAACGTGCCGGTGTCGCAGCTTGTAAACCAGCGGCTGGAGAGTTTCGGATTGGATGCGGACGAGAGTGCGCGCTATCGATCGGTAGCGACCCTTTTCGATGGGCCGGCGGGAAGTCTTGTGAAATTCGCGTGGTCCACGCGCGAGGGAAAAGTGAAGACCGCGATATTGCCGCGCTACTGGAGCCAGCGCCAACTCGGGTTCAGCACGCAGCGAAAAGGAAAAATCGCGATCCTGCGGCTCGATGCGTTTACCCAGACTCTCGCGCTGGATTTTTCAAAGGCGTTGCCGGATGCGATTGAGGGTGCGGAAGGAGTCGTGCTCGACCTGCGCGGCAACGGCGGCGGCGATGCGGAAGCGATGGCTGACGTCGCGTCGCTGTTTCTCGATGACGGCGTCAATCTCGGGCGGTTTGCGGATCGTTCGGGCGCGGCGTTTGAGCTGCAAACGTATTCGAAGCGACTTTGGCGCGTGCCGCAGTTGCGGATCAAACTTCCGCTCGTCGTACTCACAGGCGAAAGCACTTCCAGCGCGGCGGAGATCATGGTTGCGGCGTTGCAGACGAAAGGACGGGCGCGCGTGATCGGCGCGGTGACGTGTGGTTGTGTGCTGGCGATCCGAAACCGGCACGCGTTGCCGGATGGTGGTTTGCTGGACGTGAGCGAGTTTGACTATCGCACGGCGAGTGGCGTTCGTCTTCAGGATCGCGGCATCACGCCCGACCAGCTCACGCCTCTGACGCGCTCCGATCTCTACTCCCGCCGCGACCCCACCCTCGAAGCCGCGAAGCGTTATCTGGAGCGCTAACGCCGAGCCGTTGAAAAGACGCATAACGCGGCAGGTTTACTCGACGCATACGCGAACGTCTCCTCGCCTCACAACGCCGCACGTCTCCTCGCCTCACAACGCCGCACGCCTACTCGCCTCACAACGCCGCACGTCTACTCGCCTCACAACGCCAAAGGCGTTTACTAACTCCAGCCCAGGGTTGCTTCAACCCTGGGACCAATTCAATCCTCCGCGTTCAACTCTGAAAGAGTTCGCCAACGCTTTCAGCGTTGCTCTAGTCTTCCGTTGTTAGGACCCAGGGTTGAAACAACCCTGGGCTGGAGTTAGTGAACGCCTTCGGCGTAAGATGCCGTTTACTCGTAAAGTTGAGTCAAACAATGCTCTACCTGTCGCAAGTGTTAGGTCGGCCGATACGCGATCTGGAAGATGAACGTGTCGCCACGGTGAAGGACGTGATCGTCCGCCTCGGCGAAGAGGATCATCCACCCGTCACCGGCCTCGTCGCGCGTTACCGGCGCCGCGACTTCTTTCTCTCGCGCTGGCGTATCACCGAACTCAACCAACACGGCGTCCGCCTCAACTCCGACATCCTCGATCTACGTCCCTTCGTGCGGCGCGAAAGCGAGGTGCTGCTCGCGCGCGACGTGCTCGATAAACAACTGATCGACGTCGACGGCAAACGCGTGGTCCGTGTCAACGACGTGCAGATCATCCAGGCCGCCGGCGACTGGCGTGTCACCGGCGCGGACGTGAGTCTCCAGGGACTGTGGCGACGTCTCGCGCCCGCCGGATTCGCGGGCACTCGCAAACCCGTCGAAGTGCTCGATTGGGCCGACGTCGGCTATCTCGCGACCGACGCCGCCACCGTGCAGTTGAAATCGTCGAGCGACAAACTCGCTCGCCTGCACCCGGTTGAGATCGCGCGTCTCGCCGAAGCGCTTTCGTATCACCACGGCTCCGAAGTCGTCGAAGCACTCGACGACGAAACCGCGGCGGAAACGCTCGAAGAGATGCCCGCCGAACACCAGGCCAGGATACTCGGCGACATGGACCAGGAACGCGCCGCCGACATTCTCGAGTGGATGTCGCCCGACGAAGCAGCCGACGTGCTCGGGGATCTTCCCGAAGAAAAAGCCGAAGAGCTACTGGGCCTCATGGAGGATGAGGAACAGGCGGACGTCGTCGAGCTGCTTCCTTATGAAGACGACACTGCCGGCGGGTTGATGACCACGGAGTTTGTTACGCTCCCGCGCCAACTGACCGTCGGCGAAGCACTCGCGCGTTTACGCGAGATGGCGGAAACGCCAAACATGATCTACTACCTTTACGTCGTCGAGAGCGAAGGATCGTGGAAACTCTGCGGCGTGATCGCGTTGCGTAGTTTGATCCTCGGCGATCCGTCGATGCCGCTCGAAAACGTGATGCGCGCGGAGCTGCAAACCGCGTCACCGCACGAGTCCGCGCGCGAGGTCGCGCAACGAATCGCAGAATATAACTTGCTGGCGCTTCCCGTTGTGGACGAGTCTGGCGATATACTCGGGATTATCACGGTAGATGACGCGATGGAGATCCTGTTGCCGAAGGATTGGCGGCAACGGCTGCCGCGACTTTTGGGTTGAGCCGTGTCCTTACTGCGTTTCGCTGGCGTTTCTCAGCGGGGGAAGGAATTTGAAAAATTTCCCTTTTACTGCGTTTCGCTAGCGTTACTCGGCAAGGACAGGGGATGATGCAAAAAATCAACCGTCTGAACTGATGAAGGACGAACCTCCAAGTGGCAGAACCCCGCACGGCAGTTCGCGCTGCCGGCCGACGCTTGATGCAGCGAGGAGCGCATGGTGTGCGACGCACCGTGGCGCGGCGTCGCGGTCTGCTCACCTACATCGCCATTCTCGGTCCGGGCATGATCACCGCCAACGCCGGCAATGACGCAGGCGGTATCGCAACCTTCGCTTCAGTCGGCGCAGAGTTTGGTTATTCCCTCCTCTGGATCCTGATTCCCATCGCCATCAGTCTCGGTATCGTGCAGGAAATGTGCGCGCGCATGGGCGCGGTGACCGGCAAAGGACTCTCCGATCTGATTCGCGAGCGTTTCGGCGTGCGCTGGACCGCGTTGATCATGCTGTCGCTGTTGATCGCCAACGCGGGCGTGACGGTTTCGGAATTCGTCGGCGTCGCCGCCGCCGCTGAACTATTCGGCGTTTCGCGTTTCTTTTCAGTGCCCCTCGCGGCGATCCTCGTATGGTGGCTGGTCGCGAAGGGCTCTTACAAAAAAGTCGAGAAGGCGTTTCTCGCGATGTCGGTCGTCTTTCTCGGCTACATCGTTTCGGCTTTTCTTTCCGGTCCAGATTGGTCCGCGGTCGCGGTGGGCCTCGTCAAACCAACGTTCCGGCTCGAACACGCCTTTGTGTTCACACTGGTCGCAGTGATCGGCACCACGATCTCGCCGTACATGCAGGTCTACGTGCAATCGTCCGTGGTGGAAAAAGGCGTGACGCCCGACAACTACAGCGCGACGAAAACAGACGTCTGGGTCGGCACGATCTTCGCCATCCTGATCGTCTTCTTCATCATCGTCTCGACCGCCGCGACGCTGCACAAAGCGGGAATTCAAATCTCTACCGCGGAAGACGCCGCCCACGCCCTGCGCCCACTCGCCGGACGCTACGCGCAAACTCTCTTCGGCCTCGGGCTCTTCGGCGCGTCGATGCTCGCCGCCGGCGTGTTGCCGCTGGCCACGGCCTACTCGATCAGCGAAGCACTCGGCTTTGAAAAAGGCGTCTCGCGGAGTTTCCGGGAAGCGCCGATCTTTCTCGGCACTTTCACCTTTCTCGTGGCCTTCGGCGCGGCGATCGCGGTCATTCCCAACCTGCCGCTGTTTCGCGTCCTGCTTGTCACCCAAGTCATCAATGGACTCCTGCTGCCCTTTGTTCTGTTTGCCGTTTTGCGACTGGTGAACAATCGCGAGCTCATGGGCGCGCACGTCAACGGACCACTCTATAACCTCGCCGCCTGGCTCACCGCGATCGTCGTCACCGCCCTGTCCGTCCTTTATATCGTGATGACTATTTTCCCGGGACTCGTACGTTTGTAATTAAAAATGGCCCGTTTGTGATAAAACTAGCCCCCGTGTCCCGGCCTCGTTTCACAAATAAGCTCGCTCTCTTCCTTGCCGCGACTACCGCCGCGCTACTGGCGATCTATCTTTTCTGGTCCTTCGAGAGCTCCGTCAGGGCCCTGCTGGAACAACGCATGGGCGCCGATCCGTCGCCCTCGCCGGACACGATCATCGGTATCGTCAAGTTAATTCTGATCGGCATCCTCGCCTACCTGTTCGTCCGCGCGCTGAACTTCCTTTTCTTCGGTCTCGCTTTTCGACTCAAACGCATCGACGCGCCCACGCTGATTCGCAACATCTTCACGATCGTCGCGTTTACGATCCTCTTTCTGATCGCGTTTACGTTCCTGTTTCCGGGCATCAATCTCGGCGCGCTCTTCACCACTTCCGCGATCTTCGGCGTGATCCTCGGTCTCGCCCTTCAGGACACGCTCGGCAACTTCTTCGCCGGCATCTCGCTCCAGGCGGATCGGCCGTTTCAGGTCGGCGACGTGATCACGGTCGGCGCCGAGCGCCATCAGGGCGTCGTGGAAGAGATCAGTTGGCGCGCTATAAAAATTCGCACTTTCACGAACCACGTCGTCTTGATCGCCAACAGCAACGCCGCGCGCGAGCCGATTGAAGTCTGTCCGCGAGAAAATCTGAACGCCCGCCTCGTCCTCTTTAATACGCTTTACTCGGACTCCCCGGCGAAGACGATCCACGTCGTCCGCGAGGCAGTTCGCGAAGCGGAGAACGTCTCGACCAAGGTTCCGCCCATCGTGCGGATCAGAAACTTCAGTGACAGCAGCGTGGATTACGAAGTGAAGTACTGGCTCGAAGACTACGCCAAGTTCAACGACACGGATGCGCTGATTCGCCAGCGCATCTGGTATGCCTTCCGTCGCGCCGGGCTGAACTTCGCCTACCCGACTCGCACCCTTTTCGTCGAGCGCCGTTCTGCGGCGGCGCATCGAGACGGCGACGGCGGCGCGCTCGTCGAGAGACTCTCAGCCGTGGACATCTTCGCGCCGTTGTCAGTCGAGGAAACGGGGATGCTGGCCCAGGCCGCAGTCCGCCACGTCTTCGCGCCGGGCGAAGTGGTTATCCGCGCCGGCGACCCGGGTTCGTCCATGTTCGTGGTCCACAACGGGCGGGTCAAAGTCCAGGTAAACGAAAACGGCCGCCCGCGAACGGTCGCCACCCTCAACGAAGGCGATTTTTTCGGCGAGATGGCCTTATTTACCGGCGAACCCCGGACGGCAAACGTCGTCGCGCTGGAAGAAACCGAAGTGCTGGAGATCGGTTTCGCCGCGATGAAGAGGGTCTTCGACACCAACCCGGACCTGGTTGAATCGCTGAGTTTTATCATGGCCGAGCGGCGACAGGGCCTCACCGCGCAAACGGACTCGAGCACCCCGTCCAGCGACTCTTCCGGCAGTCTTCTCTCCTCGATCAAGCGCTTCTTCGGTCTCTCCCAGTAGCTTTCAGCAGCGATTTAGTCCCACTAAAACCTACATAGAACGAAGGTCTACGTCATACTTGACAGCCTTGCACTCAACCTTTATTATGACGCTACGCTCAGCTAGGTAAGACACACCGGTTAGGTTGAGCCATCCATACAAGGAATAAAGGAGGAGGGATTCGCGTTATGACTATTGTTCGTTATGACCCGTTTCGTGACCTGCGGACGTTGCAGGAAGAGGTAAATCGCCTGTTCTCGACGAATCTGACCCGTTCGTTCGGCGATGAGGGGATCGGACGTGGCGCATGGGCTCCCAGCGTGGACATCTACGAGAACAAGGACCAGATCGTCCTCGAAGCGGAACTCCCGGGCATGAAACAGGAAGACTTTGACCTGTCGATCGAAAACAACGTCATCACTCTGCGTGGCGAGCGAAAGTTTGAGAAGACGGAAGAGACTGACAACTACCATCGAGTCGAGCGCTCGTATGGCTCGTTCACCCGGTCTTTCACCCTGCCTCAGACTGTCTCCGCGGAAGGCGCGACGGCCGAATACAACAACGGCGTCCTGCGCGTGACGTTACCGAAACGTGAAGAGACCAAAGCTCGCCGGATCGAAGTCACGGGGACGGAAGCCGGCAGCGGTCAGAAAACAATCGAGACGACTGCTCAATCCGGCAAGAGCAAAGAAGCTTCTGCCGGAAGATAAAACGAATCAGGGGCGGCACATCGCGAGCGGGCTCGTCGCAGTTTGGGATGCGAATGGCGAGCCCGTTCGGCTCTATTTCAGCAGACTAAGTTTTTGGTGGGTAAGGCAGTATGCGTTTAGACAAATTCACCCTGCGGGGACAGGAAGCAATTCAGTCGGCAATCGAACTTGCTGAACGAAATCAACACCAGCAGGTCGAGCCCGAGCATCTGCTGATCGCGATGCTCGAACAGCCTGAGGGCATCGTTAGACCAGTGCTCGGCAAGCTGGGAGCGAACGTCGCGGTCATTCTCAACGACACGCAGGCTGCGGTCGCGCGTTTGCCGCGCGTGCAAGGTGGGCAACAGTATTTCAGTCCGCGACTGAGCCAGATCTTCACCGCGTCGCAACAGCAGGCGGACAAGATGCAGGACGAGTTTATCTCGACCGAGCATCTGCTGCTGGCGATCGTCGACGAGAAAGACGGCGAGGCGGGAAAGATCCTGCGACAGCACGGCGTCAACAAAGACGACCTTCAGAAAGTGATCGAGCAAATGCGCGGCGGGACCCGCATCACCGATCAGAACGCGGAACAAAACTATCAGGCGCTTTCGAAATACGCGCGCGATCTGACCGAAGCTGCGCGTAAAGGAAAACTCGATCCCGTCATCGGTCGCGACGACGAAATTCGCCGCACGATCCAGGTTCTTTCGCGACGCACCAAGAACAACCCGGTATTGATTGGCGAACCCGGCGTCGGCAAGACGGCGATCGTCGAGGGTTTGGCCCAACGCATCGTTTCGGGCGACGTACCGGAGACGCTGCGGAACAAACGTCTCGTGGCGCTCGATCTCGGATCGATGCTCGCCGGCGCGAAGTACCGGGGCGAGTTTGAAGATCGCCTCAAGGCAGTGTTGAAAGAGATCGAAAACGCGCAGGGACAGATCATTCTCTTCATTGACGAGCTGCACACGCTCGTCGGCGCGGGCGCTGCTGAAGGCGCGATCGACGCGTCGAACATGTTGAAACCGGCGCTCGCTCGCGGCGAGCTGCGTTGCGTCGGCGCCACCACGCTCAACGAATACAAGAAACACATCGAAAAAGACGCGGCGCTCGAGCGTCGTTTCCAGGTCGTGTTCGTCGGCGAGCCCACGGTTGAAGATACGATCGCGATCCTGCGCGGCTTGAAAGAACGTTACGAAGTTCATCACGGCGTGCGCATAAAAGACTCGGCGATCGTTGCTGCAGCAACGCTCTCCGCGCGTTACATCACGGACCGTTTCCTGCCTGACAAAGCGATCGATTTGATCGACGAAGCGGCCTCGCGGCTGCGCATCGAGATCGACTCGCTGCCGCAGGAGATCGATCAACTGGAGCGCGAAATCATTCAGCTCGAAATCGAGCGGCAGGCGTTGCAACGTGAAGAAGACGAGAAGTCGAAAGCGCGTTTGCGAGAGATCGAACAGCGCATCGCCGACCTGAAAGAAACGTCGTCGGGCATGAAAGCGAAGTGGCAGTCAGAGAAAGAAGCCATCGAAGTCATGCGCAAGGCGAAAGCCGAGCTCGAGCAGCTCAAAATGCAGCTCGATCAGGCACGCAATGCCGGCGACCTGGCGCGCGCGTCGGAGATCCAGTATGGCAAGATTCCGGAGCTGGAGCAGCGACTCAAAGCCGAGCAGGACAAGCTGGCGAATCTTCAGCAGGAAAAGGTGATGCTGAAGGAAGAGGTTGATGAAGAAGACGTTGCGGAAGTCGTAGCGAAGTGGACCGGCATTCCGGTTTCGCGAATGCTCGAAGGCGAAATGCAGAAGCTGGTCACAATGGAGGAACGTTTGAGCCACCGTGTGATCGGCCAGGATGAAGCGTTGACGGCGGTGGCGAACGCGGTGCGCCGCGCACGCGCAGGTCTGCAGGATCCGAACCGGCCGATCGGCTCGTTTATCTTTCTTGGTCCAACCGGTGTGGGAAAAACCGAAACGGCGCGAGCGCTCGCCGAGTTTATGTTTGACGACGAGCGCGCGATGATCCGGCTCGACATGTCGGAGTACATGGAGAAGCACGCGGTGGCCCGAATGATCGGCGCGCCGCCGGGATACATCGGCTACGAGGAAGGCGGCCAGCTTACGGAAGCCGTTCGCCGCCGGCCGTATTCGGTGATTCTCTTTGACGAGATCGAGAAAGCGCATTCAGACGTGTTCAACGTCCTGTTGCAGATTCTCGACGACGGGCGTCTGACAGATTCAAAAGGCCGGACAGTTGATTTTAAAAACACGGTGCTGATCATGACGTCAAACCTCGGTTCGCGTGAGATTCTGCAGGTGCAGGACGACGAGAAACAGGTGCGTGAAGCGGTCTTGCAGGAGCTGCGGCTGCACTTCAAGCCCGAGTTTCTCAACCGCATCGACGACATCGTGATCTTCCATCAACTCTCGCGCGATCAGGTCGGCAGGATCATCGACGTGCAGCTCGAACGGTTGCGCCAGATGCTAGCGGAACGAAACGTTTCGCTCGTGCTGGATAGCTCCGCGAAAGAGCTGTTGATGCGCGAAGGTTACGATCCGAGCTACGGCGCGCGTCCCTTGAAGCGGGCGATTCAGTCGTACATTCAAAACCCGCTCGCGGTGAAACTGCTGCAAGGCGAGATACAGCCCGGGCAAACCGTCTGGGTGTCGGCGAACGGCGACGAGATGCAGTTCAGTACAAGCGACGGCGAAAAACTTTCGGAGAACGAGCATGTCACAACAGTGGAATCCATTGCATGATCTGATGTTGCTACAGGACCGGATGAACCGGTTGTTTGAAGACGCGACGCAACGGCGCGCGCAGTCGGGTGAAGCGGGAGACGAATTTGAACGCGCGGACTGGACGCCCGCGGCAGACATTTACGAGAGCGAGTCGGGCTACACGATCGCGCTCGACTTGCCCGGCATCAAGCGGGAAGCGCTGGAGATCGACATCGACGACAACCGGCTGATGGTCAAGGGAACGCGCGTGGTCGACTCATCGTCGGCACGCCGCAGCGAAAGACCGCGCGGCAAGTTTGTGCGCAGCTTTTCGATCCCGGGATCGATCGATCAGGGAAGAATCGGCGCGGAGTACAAGGACGGCGTTTTGCAGATTCGGCTTCCGAAACGGGCCGAGCAGAAGGCACAGAAAATCGAAGTTAAGATATCATGAAGGACCAGCAGAGATCGGACATGGGTGACGAACCGAACGAAGTACGCGTTACGGATCGCCGTCGCGTCTACCTTGACGACGATGCGATCGAGCAAGCGAGCAGGGATGTCGAAACACCAAACCTGAAGCCCTCTTACGTTGAGGAGCTCGAAGCGCGCACGAAGGCGGCGGAGAAACAGGTGCAGGAAGTGCAGGCTCGTTTCGATCAGTTGCGGCAGCAACTGCAACGCGAAACTGACGAGACGAGGATGCGTCTGAATCGTTCCGCTGACGAACGCGCGGAAGCCGGAAAGGCGAAGTTCATTGAATCGTTGTTGCCGGTGATGGACGATCTCGATCGCGCGATTGAAGCGGCGGGGAAAGACAGTCCACGCGAAGCGATTCTGCAGGGGATTCGCAGCACGGCGACGAGTTTTCAAAATGCGCTCACCGCGGCGGGCGTCGAACCGATCGTTTCGATGGGCGAACCGTTCAATCCGGAGTTTCACGAAGCAGTCGATACCGAGGAAGCGGATCCGGAGATGGATGGCATCGTGGTGGGTGAATACAGTCGTGGTTTTCGCATGGGCGATCGGTTGTTGCGCCCCGCGCGCGTGAAAGTCGGTCGCGCGTCTGCACAAGCAAGACAGGCCAGCGAACAATAAAAGGAGACAACAGAGAGTGCCGGCAAAAGAATTGAAGTTTAGAGAAGAAGCACGCAACGCGATGCTTCAGGGCGTCGATAAGCTCGCGAATGCGGTGCGCGTAACGTTGGGGCCAAAGGGACGCAACGTGATTCTCGGCAAGAAGTTTGGACCACCGGTGATCACCAAAGACGGCGTCACCGTCGCCAAAGAGATCGAGTTGAAGGACAAGTACCAGAACATGGGCGCGCAGATGGTGCGTGAAGTCGCCGTCAAAACGAACGACAAAGCCGGCGACGGGACGACGACCGCCACGGTTCTCGCCCAGGCGATCTTTCGCGAAGGCGTGAAAAACGTGGCCGCCGGCGCCAATCCGATGTCGCTGCAACGCGGGATTCAGATCGCGACCGAACAAGTCGTCGCCGAGCTGGAACGCATGTCGAAAAAGGTCAAGAGCAAGGAAGAATTGACCAACGTCGCGACCGTGTCAGCGAATAACGATCGCGAGATCGGACAGCTCATTTCCGAAGCGATGGAGCGCGTCGGCAAAGACGGCGTCGTCACTGTCGAAGAATCGAAGACGTTGCAAACGGAGCTCGATATCGTCGAGGGAATGCAATTCGATCGCGGTTACGCGTCGCCCTACTTCATCACGAACCCGGATCGCATGGAAGCGATTCTCGAAGAACCGTTCATTCTGCTTTACGAGAAGAAAATCTCCGCCATGCGCGATCTGCTGCCGATTCTGGAAGCGACCGCAGGCGCCGGACGCGCGCTGCTGATCATCTCCGAAGACATCGAAGGCGATGCGCTCGCAACGCTCGTCGTGAATCGATTGCGCGGCACGATCAAAGTGTGTCCCGTCAAAGCGCCGGCCTTCGGCGATCGCCGCAAAGCGATTCTCGAAGATCTCGCGGCACTCACGGGCGGCAAAGTGATCACCGAAGATCTCGGTATCAAACTCGAAAACGTAACGATTGCCGATCTCGGCAGCGCCAAACGCGTCATTGTCGATAAAGAGTCGACGACGATCGTGGAAGGTGGCGGCGACAGCAGGGCGATCCAGGGCCGCGTGGCAACGATTCGCCGGCAGATGGAAGAAACCACTTCCGACTACGATCGCGAGAAGCTTCAGGAACGGCTGGCTAAACTCGCCGGCGGCGTGGCCGTTGTGAAAGTCGGCGCGCCCACCGAGACGGCGATGAAGGAAATCAAGATGCGCGTTGAAGACGCGCTCAACGCCACGAAAGCGGCGGCGCAGGAAGGCATCGTTGTTGGTGGCGGTGTTGCCCTGATGCGTGCGTCGAAAGTGCTCGACAACCACAACGCAGAAGATCCGGACGTGCAAACCGGCATCAAGATCGTTCGTCGCGCGTTGCAGGAACCGCTGCGGCGCATCGCGGAGAACGCGGGCATCGACGGCGCGATCGTCGTTGGCCAGGTCGAACAGTTGAAAGGAAACAAGGGTCTCAACGCGGTCACGGGAAAGGTTGAAGATCTCACCGCCGCCGGCATTATCGATCCGACAAAAGTGGTCCGTACTGCGCTCCAGAACGCCGCGTCGATCGCTGGTTTGTTGTTGACCACCGACGCCGCCGTGACCGAACTCCCCGAGCCGAAGAAAGCCGGCCCGCCGATGCATGGAGGAGGCGAAGATTACGACTATTAACACACTACTTCGCAACAGTCTTTACAAGTTGTAGACACTATGCGGCAGGAGATTTGCAGGAAGTCTCCCGCCGCAGTTAGTTATTGCATGGAAACGCAACGGCGCTTATGCTCACTAGCATCCAACGTGTCCCGTTGGCGTTTCTACGGTTGTTTGAAAGTTGAGTAAATCCGTCGCAAAAAGAATCCGTTGATGGATCTGATTGTGGGCGACGGTCGTAAGAGGAATTATGAGTGACTTAGGTTCATACAAAGACAAGTTTGGCGACAGTGGCCAACGCATTCTGGAACATGCGTTGAACGAGTCGCGGCGCAGAGACCAGAACTTCGTCTCTGTCGAACATATTCTCCAGGCCCTGACAGCCGAAGAGCCGGATATGTTCAACTCCGCGATGCGCGAACTGTCGTTGGATCCGGTGGTCGTCAAAATGGCCATCGAGAAACGGTTAACTAACAGCCGGCAACAGCACGTTGGGAAAGGTTTCCGTATTGGACCCGACACAACCGATCTGTTCAAGCGGGCAATGGAACGCGCGCGAGGTCAGGGGCGCAAAACAATTGAAGCCACCGATATCTTCGACGCTTTAAGCAGTCAGGATGGTTTGTTTGTTGAAGTATTACGCACGATGGGCGCAAACCCCGACGCAATTCAGGAAAACGTTCGGGCCCAGGTGCAAAAACGCGAACAGGAAGAAGAGATCAATCGAAAGAAATTTGAGCTTCCACCTTATTTAAAGCACTTTGGCGTGTCGCTGAACCGGCTCGCCCGCGCGGACAAGATTCCGCCGACTATCGGAAGAGAAAAAGAGATTCAGCAGATTATCGAGATCCTCTGCCATCGCGAGCGGGCAAACTCGCCGATGCTCGTAGGAGAACCGGGCGTCGGAAAAACGGCAGTGATCGAAGGTCTCGCACGGTTGATCGAGCTCGAACCCGACAAGGTTCCGGCGCGGTTACGCGGTTCTCACGTCGTGCAGTTGCAGATGGGCGGCATCGTTGCCGGCACCATGCTGCGCGGCATGTTTGAAGAACGGATCAAGGGCATCATCGACGAAGTCAAAGAACGCGATAACCTGATCCTCTTCATCGACGAAGCACACACGATCATCGGCGCAGGCGCAGCTTTGGGCACCTCGTCAGACGCGGCAAACATGTTCAAGTCGGCGCTCGCCCGCGGCGAGATGCGCATCATCGGCGCGACTACACTCAACGAGTACAAAGAATACATCGCTGAAGACGAAGCGCTCGCGCGCCGTTTTCGGCTCGTGAAGGTTGTGGAGCCTTCGATCACCGAGACACGCGAGATCCTGCTGGGACTGCGTCCACGGTTAGAGAAAAACTACTCCGTCAAGATCTCCGACGACGCGATCAACATGGCGCTGGAGATGGCGCCGAAGTACATTCGCAATCTCCACCTGCCTGACAAAGCGATCGGCTGGCTCGACACGGCTTCGGTAAAAGTCGAGATCAACGAATCGCAGAACATGACCGTCCAGCCCGAGCACATCATCGACGTCATCTCGCAGGAATCGCACATTCCACGCGACATGATCTTCCGCGACACGAGCGATCGTTTCGCGATGACGGAAGCGATGCTGGGCCGGCGCGTGATTGGTCAGAAAGAAGCGATCAAAGCAGTCGCGCAACGGTTGCGGTTGAATAAAGGCCCGTTGAAAGAGTCGCACTACAAACCCGACGGAGTGCTGCTGTTTCTTGGTCCAACCGGCGTCGGCAAGACTGAGCTCGCGAAAGCAGTCGCGGAGTTTATGTTCGGCGACGAAGAGAAGATGGTGCGCATCGACATGTCCGAATACAGCGACGGCACGGTGAGTGTCGAAAAGCTGATCGGCATGCCGCGCGGCATCGTCGGCTCCGAGCGTGGCGGTATTCTCACCGAGCAACTGCGCGAGAATCCGTACACGGTGCTGCTGCTCGACGAAGTCGAGAAAGCGTCGCCTTACCTGATGAACCTGTTCCTGCAGGCGTTTGACGAAGGCTGGCTCACTGATGGACGCGGCAAAAAGGTTTACCTGTCTGACGCGATCATCATCATGACTTCAAACCTCGGTTCCGACAGCTTCAAGCGCTTTGAAAAGCCGTTGGGCTTCGGCATGAAAACGGCCTCGGACATCCGCGCCGTCAAGAACGAAGTGCTGAAAGCCGCGGAGCAACGCTTCTCGCCGGAGTTTCGCAATCGTATCGACGAGATCGTGGTCTTCTCGCCACTCACGATGGACGAGGTGCGCCAGATCGCGAAGCTTTATCTCGATAAGGTGCGGCGGCAGATGGAGCGGCAAGGCAAGGCGGTGGAGATCACCGAAGCGGCCATCAACAAGTTGACTGAAGATGGCTACAACACCGCTTACGGCGCGCGCTTTCTGAAACGTCACATTGACGAGAAGGTGAAACTGCCGATTACCGGGATGTGGAAGACTTCGTCGCGCTTCAGCGTTGACCTCGAAGACGGCGAGGTGGTAGTGAAACCGGAAGGCGGCACAAATCCAGGACTGAATTGAGCGTTAAGTTCCTCCTCCTGCAAATCTGTCTAATCTTCGGGCTGGGTGTTTCCGCTGCGGCGCAAGCACCCGCCTCGAACCCCTCTGCGTCCATTGACGAAAAGTCGCAAAAGATAATCGACCGCGCGATTGAAGTTGTCGGCGGTCAGAGTTATCTGAACGTGCAAACCGTCACTGGCAAGGGTTTCTATTCCGACTTCAAAGACGGCGTGCCGCAGGTGCCGGTTCGCTTTGTCGATTACATCGCGTATCCCGATCGTGAACGCACCGAGTTCACGAGCTCCGGCATCAAGACGATTCAAACCAACACCGGCGACACCGGCTGGATGTTCGACGGCGCGGTGAAGAAGATCTCAGACCAGTCGGCCACGCAGGTGGAAGAGTTCAAACGCGCGATGCGTACGAGCGTCGAGAACCTGCTGCACGGCTGGTGGCGAAACGAAGGCGGCAAAGTCACTTACGTCGGCCGCCGCGAAGCGGGATTAGCCAAACGCAACGAGACGATCAAGGTCACGTATCCGAACGGTTTTTGGGTTGAGTATGAGTTTGGCGCGCGTGACGGTTTTCCCGCGAAGATAATTTACAAACGCATGCGCCGCGATCCTGACAGTGGGGATCAGGTCGAAACGACCGAAGAAGATGTGTTGCTGAAGTTCATCACCGAAGCCGGGGTCACCGCGCCGTGGGTGGTCGATCACTTCGTTAACGGCAAGCAGACTTCGCGTGTCAATTACGAGCAGATCCAGTACAACCAACGACTCGCCGACTCGCTCTGGGCCAAACCCGAGAACGTGAAGAGCATCAAGTAGGGCCAAATACGCATTTGTTTGTTTCGTATCCGCCTTATTCCTTCCTTTCTGAGTAACGCCAGCGTAACCGAGCGGAAGGAAATAGCCACCTGAATTTCAGATCGCTAACCCACCATCGACTTGAATAACCTGCCCGGTGATGTAACGCGCATCATCCGAAAGCAGAAACGCTGCAATTCGCGCGACTTCATCCGCTTCAGCAAAGCGTCCCAACGGAATCTGCTCGATGATCTTCGCCTGGTAACTCTCGTCGAGCTTGCCGGCCATATCCGTCGCCACCATTCCCAACGCGAGCGCGTTCACCGTCACTTTGCGGCTCGCGACTTCCTTCGCGAGCGCTTTAGTCAAACCAACCATGCCTGCTTTCGAAGCTGAGTAGTTCGACTGTCCGGGCATGCCGACCTCGCCGCTGATCGACGAGATGTTCAGAATCGATCCACCCGTGTCCTGTCGCAGCATCACGCGCAAAGCGGCTTTGGCAAAGTTCCACGCGCCTTTCAGGTTGGTGTCGATCACCTCGTCCCAGTCAGCTTCTTTCATGCGCAGGATCAAGTTGTCGCGCGTGATGCCGGCGTTGTTGACGAGGAAGTCGATGCGGCCGAACGTGTCCTTCACCTGTTTCACCATTTCCGCCGCGGCTTCGGTGTTGCCGACGTTGCACTGAAACGCGAGCGCGCGCACGCCCAAACCTTCAAGCTCAGACTTGAGACTCTCCGCTGATTCCATGCTCTGCGCGTAATTGAAAGCGACATCGGCGCCGCGTTGGGCCAGCTCGATGGCGATGGCGCGTCCGATACCGCGCGTGCCGCCGGTGACGATGGCGGCTTTACCGGCGAATGATTTTTGCTCAGACAATTTTGTTGACCTTTCCAGACACTTGGACGCGTGTCACAGGGCTGCTTGTTTCTCGCTGCAGGGCGGTCTCTAATAACACAAGTCAATGAGCGAGACCAAACGCCAAACATTACTGAGTTACCTTGACGATTACGCACGGCGCGGGCGCGACACGGTCTTCGTGCATCATCGCGGCCTGCGCACGGTGCGCTGGTCTTACGAACGCCTCGTCCGCGAGGCCCACGGCTTCGCTCATGAATTGACCGAACGCGGGATTCAGCACGGCGACCGCGTGCTCTTGAGCGGCGAAAACAGCCCCGAGTGGGCGGCTGCGTTCTGGGGTTGTTGCTTGATCGGCGCCGTGGTCGTGCCGTTGGATAAGGGAAGCACACCGGAGTTTATTCAAGCAGTTACTCAACAAACAGCCGCGAAACTAGCGGTTACTGATCTTTGCGTTCATGAGACCTCTCGCTTGCGGGACAGTTCCAACCCTCAAAACGCTACCGATGACGACCTTGTCGAAATCATCTACACCTCCGGCACCACTTCTGAGCCCAAAGGCGTCTTGCTGACCCACCGAAACATCATCGCTAACCTCCTCCCGATCGAACGCGAGATCGCCAGGTACCTCAAGTGGGAACGATTCTTCCACCCCATTCGCTTTCTCAACCTCGTGCCGTTGAGCCACGTGTTCGGCCAGTTCATGGGCCTGTTCGTCCCCCAACTCCTGGGCGGCGAAGTTCACTTTCACGAATCGCTCAATCCCGCGGAGATCGTCCGCACCACGCGCAAGAATCGCATCTCGGCAACCGTGCTCGTGCCGCGCGTGCTCGACGCCCTCCGCGAGTGGCTCGAACGCGACTACGCCGCGCGCGGACGCACCGCCCAACTGAACGCCCGGCTCGCGGAGATGGAAAGCCGCGGGTTCCTGCAGCGTTGGTGGTCCTTCCGCGACGTGCATCATCGCTTCGGTTGGAAGTTCTGGGCGTTTGTCTCCGGCGGCGCAACGCTCAGCGAACGCACGGAAGATTTCTGGCGGCGGCTCGGCTACGCGGTGTTGCAGGGTTACGGCATGACCGAAACGGCCGCGCTGATCTCTGTCAACCATCCGTTCAAACGCAACCGCGGCTCGATCGGGCGCATGATGCCCGGCAACGAAGTGAAGCTCGCCGAGTCGGGCGAGATCCTGGTGCGCGGCGCGAGCGTTTCGCCTGGTTACTGGACCGGGAACGGCGATGTCAACGCGCGCGCAAACGAGTGGCTCCATACGGGCGACATCGGCGAGCTCGACGCGAATGGAAATCTTTACTTCAAAGGCCGGCAGAAAGATGTGATCGTCGGCGCTTCGGGTCTGAACATTTATCCCGAAGATCTCGAAACCGCGCTCGATCGCCAACCGGAAGTTCGCGCGAGTTGCGTCGTCGCGATCGAGGGCGCTCGCGGCGCCGAGCCACACGCCGCGATCATCCCCCACGATCGCGACGCGAACATCGACGCCGCAGTGAAACGCGCCAACGAACAGCTCGCGGAGTATCAACAGATCCGCCGCTGGTCCACATGGCCCGATCCCGACTTCCCCCGCACCTCCACCCACAAAATCCTCAAGCGCGAAGTCGCAGACCGCTTGAAATCCGGTTCGTCAAATCCGCTAAATGTTTTATCGGTGCTTACTCACATCACGCGTTCCTCACAAACAACAGCTGATCCTTCAACGCGTCTCTCAGACTTGCAGCTCGACTCGCTCGGCCGCGTCGAACTACTGAGCGCCCTCGAAGATCGCTACCAAATCTCCCTCGACGAAGCAGCGTTCACCGCCGCCACCACCGTCAGCGACATCCAAAAGCTCTTAACCGGCGAAATCGAAGAACGCGCAGTCGCATATCCTTACCCCTCATGGCCACGCTGGCCCATCATCAAACTGATTCGTTTACTACTCTTCTACACAATTATTCTGCCGGTCACCAAGGTCATGAGCCGCATGACAGTCACCGGACGCGAGCACGTCGAACAACTCTCCGGCCCGGCGCTTTTCATCGCCAACCATGTCAGCCTCGGCGACCACGCGCTCATACTCGCAGCGCTCCCCGCGCATCGCCGGCATTGCCTCGCAATCGCGATGGAAGGCGAGCTCCTGCGCTTGTGGCTCCATCCACCCGCCGGGACCGATCTGCGCACGCGCCTTCGTTACCGCGCGCAATACATCCTCGTCAATCTCTTCTTCCACGTTTTTCCGCTGCCGAAGAAGAGTGGCTTTCGCCGAAGTTTTACTTACGCGGGTGAGTGCATCGATCGCGGCGAGAGCGTGCTGGTTTTTCCCGAAGGTACGCGCGCGCCAAAAGG
>Ga0105248_10000896_pt1 | contig 33323 bp, 15 predicted proteins | sample KBSS34metaG_FD_81524 | JGI IMG/M metagenome (GOLD analysis project Ga0105248, IMG submission 81524) | Switchgrass rhizosphere microbial communities from Kellogg Biological Station, Michigan, USA - KBS S3-4 metaG | ecosystem: Host-associated > Plants > Roots > Rhizosphere > Soil | place...
GGTTCGGCAACGCCGTTGCCGCTCGCATCGGCGACCGTCTTCACCAGCGCGATCGCCCCGGGCGATGGCACCGGGATCACCGTGCAGTTCACCGGCCGCGGGATCGCCGAACAATCCGGCGGCGTGCCGCCCGTCTGATAAGCGAGATTGCCGATCTGCGTGACGTTGGCCGGCAGCGGACTGTTGACCGTGACGACCACGTGCAAGGCCAGCGAACCGCCCGCCGGGATCGTGAGATTGCTCCACGTCACCGTGGTGCCGGCCGCGCTGCCGCCGTTGTCCGCACTGACGAACGTCGTGTTCGCATCGAGCGGGTCGGTGACGCCGTAGCCGGTGACCGCCTGGCCGCCGCTGTTGCTCAGCGTGATCGTGTAGGTCAGCGTCTCGCCGGGTTCGGCAACGCCGTTGCCGTTCGCATCGGACACCGTCTTCACCAGCGTGATCGCCCCCGGCACCGGCACCGGGATCACCGTGCAGTTCGTCGGCTGCGGCACCGCCGAGCAGTTCGGCGGCGTGCCGCCCGTCTGATACGCGAGATTGCCGATCTGCGTGACCGTTCCGGGCAGCGGGTTGTCGACCGTCACCACGACCGTCAGCGCCAGGCTCTGCCCGGCCGGGATCGTGAGGCCTGTCCACGTCACGGTGCCGCCGGCGGCCGTGCCGCCGTTGCTCGCGCTGACGAACGTCACGTTCGCATCGAGCGGGTCGGTCACGCCGTAGTTCAGCGCATCGCCGCCGCTCGTGTTGCTCAGCGTGATCGTGTAGGTCAACGTCTCGCCCGGCTCCGCCAACCCATTGCCGTTCGCATCGCTCACCGTCTTGACGATCGACACCACCCCCGGTGTCGGCGTGATCACGCACGCCGGCGGCGTCGGGGTCGCCGTGCAGTCCGGCGGCGTGCTGCCGGTGGGATACGCCAGGTTCTCGATCGACGACACACCGGCCGGGATCGGGCTGTTCACCGTAACGACCACCGTCAACGCCAGCGTGCCGTTGGCCGGGACGGTCAGGTTCGTCCAGGCGACCGTGCCGCCGCTGAGCGCGCCGCCGTTGCTCGCGCTGACGAACGTCACGTTCGGATCGAGCGGATCGGTCACGCCATAGGCCGTCGCATCGGTCGTGCCGCTGTTGGTCAGCGTGATCGTGTAGGTCAAGGTCTCGCCCGGTTCGGCGATGCCCGGCTGCGTGCCGCTCTCGTTCGACAGCACCTTGGCCAGCGTCACGCTCGGCGCGCCGGTGCACGTATCGGCCTCGCCGGCCGCGCTGCCGCCCAGGCTCGCTGCGTTGCGCAAGCCGCCGGCCGGCGCCGTGCAGTCGTTCGCCGACGCCGGATCGGTGACCGTGAACGTGACCGTATAGACGTAGCTCTCGCTCGATCCGCCGGCGATCGTCTCGCCGGTCACGATCGTGCCGCCGGCCGTCGTCAGCGTACCGAGCGTCGTCGCCAGCGGATCCGGGCCGCTGTGCGCGACTGCGCCGACGGCATCGATCGTCGCCCCGGCGAACGTGAACGTGTCGGACAGGTCGTAGCTGCCGGCGGCCGCGCCGGTGTTGTCCACCGTCACCGTGTAGGCGATCGCGTACTGGTTCGGCGTCCCGGTCGGGACCGGCGCGCTCGCCGTCTTGGTCAGCGCCACGCTCGGGACGTCGCTGCAGGTGCCGACCTGGCCCGACGAGCTGCCGCCGAGCGAGGCCTGGTTGACCAGCCCGCCGCCCGCCGCGCACGTCCCGACCGCGGTCGCGTCGTCGATCGTGAACGTGACGACGTACGTGTAGGTCTCGTTCGATCCGGCCGCGATCGTCTCGCCGGTCACGATCGATCCCCCGGTCGCCGTCAGCGTGCCGAGCGGACTCGACAACGGATCGGCACCGCCGTGCTGCACGGCGCTCACGCTGACCCCGCTGACGCCCGAGAACGTGAACGCATCGTCGAGGTCGTAGGTGCCGACCAACGTGCCGTTGTTCTGCACCGTCACCAAGTACGTCAGCCTGTACTCGTTCGGGTTGCCGGTAGGGACCGGGCCGCTCGCGCTCTTGCCGATCACCACGGCGGGAGCGCCGGTACACGTCGTCGACTGGCCCGACAACGAGCCGCCGAGCGCGGCGCTGTTGCGCAGACCGCCAGCCGGTGTCGAGCAGTCCTCGGCCGTGGCCGGGTCGGTGATCGTGTATGTCACCGTGTACACCCACGTCTGCGTCCCGCCCGCGCTGATCGACTCGCCCGTCACGATCACGCCGCCGTCGGGCAGGCCGAATGCGCCCAGCGTGCCGTCCTGCGGATCGCCGCTCGACGAGCTGTAGGTCGGTGCCGTGATCGCGTTGATCGTCGCGCCGTTGAACGTCAGCACGTCCGACAGGTCGTACGTGCCGGCCAGCGTGCCGCTGTTGTTGATGTTGACGGTGTAGGTCAGCGTGAACGTGTTCGGCGTGCCGGTCGGTACCGGGGCCGAGGCCGTCTTCACGATGTTCACGCTCGGAGCGCCCGTGCAGGTACCCGCCGAGCTGGTACCGCTCGCGTTGCCGTTGGCCGTCGCACTGTTGCGCAGGCCGCCGTTCGGGTCGCTGCAGTTGTCCGCGGTCGCGCTGTCGGTGATCGTGTACGTCACCGTGTACGTCCACGTCTCGATGCCGCCGGCATCGATATCCTCGCCCATTACGATCGTGCCGCCCGAAGGCGCCGTGAACGTGCCGCGCGTGCCGTCCTGTACCTGTCCGTTCGGACTCGCGTACAGCGGCGTGCTGATCGCCGTCACCGTCGCGCCGTTGAACGTCAACGTGTCGCTCAACGTATAGGCATCGCCGCTGCCACCGTCATTGTGCACGGTCGCCACGTACGTGAGTTGGTACTCGTTCGGGTTGCCCGTCGGCACCGGCGCGCTCGCCGTCTTCGAGATCACCACGTGCGGTGCGGTCGGGATCGACGTGCAGTTGGCCGGCAGCGGCGTCGCCGTGCAGTCCGGCGGCGGATTGCCGGTCTGATAGACGAGGTTGCCGATCGTCGTCACGCCGGCCGGCAGCGGCGAGTGCACCGTCACCACGACGGTCAATGCCAGTGTTCCGTTCGCGGGCACCGTGAGGCCGGTCCAATTGACGACACCGCCGGCGAACGTGCCGCCGTTGCTCGCACTGACGAACGTCGTGTTCGCATCGAGCGGGTCGGTCACCGGCACGTTCGTCGCCGCACTGCCGCCGGTGTTGGTCAGCGTGATCGTGTAGGTCAGCGTCTCGCCCGGCTGCGCTTCGCCGTCGCCGTTCGCGTCGGCGACGCTCTTGGCGAACGAGACCACTGCCGGTGTCGGCAGGATCGTGCAGTTCGGCGGCAACGGAGCCGTCGTGCAATCCGGCGGCGTGCCGCCCGTCTGATAGGCCAAGTTGCCGATCGCGGCGACGCCGGCCGGCAATGGGTTGTCGACGGTGACGACGACGGTGAGAGTCAGCGTGCCGCCGGAAGCAATGGTCAAGCCGCTCCACGTCACCGCGCCGCCGGCGAAGGCGCCGCCGTTGTCCGCACTGACGAACGTGACGTTCGCATCGAGCGGATCGGTCACGCCGTAGTTGGCGACGTCGCCGCCGTTCGTGTTGGTCAACGTGATCGTGTAGGTCAGCGTCTCGCCCGGTTCGGCGATGCCGTTGCCGTTGGCATCGACGACCGACTTGGCGATCGCGATCGTGCCCTCGGTCGGCGTCACCACGCAGCCCGCGGGCAATGGAGCCGCCGAGCAATCCGGTGGCGTTTCACCCGTCGGATACGCCAGGTTCGTGATCGCCGCGGCGCCGCTCGGCAGTGGATTGTCGACCGTCACGACGACGGTCAGCGCCAGCGTGCCGCCGGCCGGAATGGTCAGGTTCGTCCAGGTGACCACGCCGCCAGCGAGTGCGCCGCCGTTGCTCGCACTGACGAACGTCACGTTCGGATCCAACGGATCGGTCACGCCATACGCGGTGGCATCGACGCTGCCGCTGTTGGTCAGCGTGATCGTGTAGGTCAACGTCTCACCGGGTTCGGCGATCCCCGGCAGCGTGCCGCTCTCGCCGGTCAGCGCCTTGGCGAGCGCCACGACCGGCACGCCCGAGCACGTGTCGGCTTCGCCGCTCACGCTGCCGCCGAGCGTCGCCGCATTGCGCAAGCCGCCGGCCGGTGCCGTGCAATCGTTCGCCGTGGCCGGATCGCTCAGCGTGAACGTCACCGTGTAGGTGTAGGTCTCGCTGGCACCGGCGGCGATCGTCTCGCCGGTCACGATCGTGCCGCCGCTCGGCGTCAACGTACCGAGCGGGCTCGACAGCGGATCGCCGCCGCCGTGCGTGACGGCGCTGACCGCATCGACGGTCGCGCCGGCGAACGCGAACGCGTCGGCCAGATCGTAGGTTCCTTCAGCGCCGCCGTTGTTGCTCACCGTGACCGTGTAGGTCAGCGTGTACTGGTTCGGCGTGCCGGTCGCCGTCGGACCACTCGCGCTCTTGGCGATCGCGACATCGGGCACGCTACTGCAGGTGCCGACCTGACCCGACGAGCTGCCGCCGAGCGCCGCGTTGTTGACCAGTCCGCCGCCGAGCGCGCAATTGCCGACCACGGTTGCGTCGTCGACGGTGAACAGCACGCTGTAGGTGTAGGTCTCGCTCGATCCGGCCGCGATCGTCTCGCCGGTCACGATGGACCCACCGGTTGCCGTCAGCGTGCCGAGCGGCGTCGCCAGCGGGTCGGCGCCGCCGTGCTGCACGGCGCTCACGCTGACGTTGCTGACGCCGGGGAACGTGAACGTGTCGTCGAGATCGTAGGTGCCGACCAACGTGCCGTTGTTCTGCACGGTGACGAGATAGACGAGCCTGTACTCGTTCGGGTTGCCGGTCGGCGTCGGGCCGCTCGCGCTCTTGCCGATCACCACCGCCGGTGCACCGGTACACGTCGTCGATTCGCCGACGAGCGAGCCGCCGAGTGCAGCGTCGTTGCGCAAGCCGCCGGCCGGATCGGCGCAATCCTGCGCCGTGGTCGCATCGGTGATCGTGTAGGTCGCCGTGTAGACCCACGTCTCCGCGCCGCCGGCGCTGATCGACTCGCCCGTCACGATCGTGCCGCCAGTCGGCGCCGTGAAGCTGCCGAGCGTGCCGTCCTGCGTATCGCCGGTCGACGAGCTGTACGCCGGCGCGCTGATCGCGCTGACGGTCGCGCCGTTGAAGCTCAGCGTGTCGGCGAGTGTGTACGTGCCGGTCAGCGTGCCGCTGTTGTTGATGTTGACGGTGTAGGTCAGCGTGAACGTGTTCGGCGTGCCGGTCGGGACCGGGGCCGAGGCCGTCTTCACGATGTTCACGTTCGGCGCACCCGAACAGGTATCCGCCGCCGGTGCGCCCGCCGCGCTGCCGCCGAGCGCGGCGTGATTGCGCAAGCCGCCGTTCGGATCGGCGCAGTCCTGTGCGGTCGTCGCATCGGTGATCGTGTACGTCACCGTGTACGTCCACGTCTCGATGCCCTGCGCGTTGATCGGCTCGCCGGTGACGATCGTGCCGCCATTCGGCGCCGTGAACGCACCGAGCGTACCGGTCTGCGTGTCGCCGGTGCTGCTCGCGTAGACCGGCGCGCTGATCGCGGTGACCGTCGCGCCGTTGAACGTCAGCGCGTCCGTCAGATCGTAGTTGCCGACGCTGCCGCCAGTGTTCTTCACCGTCGCGGTGTAGGTGATCGTGTACTGGTTCGGCGTGCCGGTCGGTGCCGGTGTCGTCGCGACCTTGCCGATCGTCACGTGCGGCGCCGTCGGCGTGACTACGCACGCAGGGCCGGCCGGCGGACACGTCGGCGGCGTCGTGCCGGTCTGGTACGCGACGTTGGCGAGCTGCGTGATACCCGCAGGAATCGGCGTGTTCACCGTCACGACGACGGTCAACGCCAGCGTGCCGTTCGCCGGCACCGTGAGGCCGGTCCAGTTGACGACGCCCCCCGCGGCGACGCCGCCGTTGCTCGCGCTGACGAACGTCGTATTCGGATCGAGGCGATCGCTTTCGGCATACGCCGTGGCTGCCGTACCGCCGGTATTGGTCAGCGTGATCGTGTAGGTGAGCTGCTCGCCGGGCTCGGCGATGCCAGGCTGCGTGCCGCTCTCGCCGGTCAACGCCTTCGTCGTCGTCACCTGCGCTGCGGTCGGCGTGATCACGCACGCAGGACCGGCCGGCGGGCACGCCGGTGGCATCGTGCCGGTTGGGTACGCGACGTTGCCGAGCTGCGTGACACCGGGCGGAATCGGCGTGTTGACCGTGACGACGACCGTCAACGTCAGCGTGCCGCCGGCCGGTACGGTAAGGCCCGCCCAGACCACGTTGCCTGCGGCAAAGGCGCCGCCGTTGTCGGCCGAAACGAAGGTCGTGTTCGGATCGAGGGCGTCGGTTACGCCGTACGCCGTGGCGTCGACCTGGCCTGTGTTCGTCAATGCAATCGCGTACGTCAACTGCTCGCCCGGCTCGGCGATGCCGGCTTGCGTGCCGCTCTCGCCGACCAAGGTCTTGATCAACGTGACGTTTGGCGGCGTGACGACCGGAACGACGTAGTCTTCGACCTCGCCGGCGCCGCGTGCGCCCACGAAATCCGCCGTGCTCATATTGGCCGGGTACGCGCCGTTGCGCTCGATGCGCAGACGCATATACGTCCGGCCGCTGGTCATCGCAGCCGTCGTCGGCGCGGGCCACGAGAAGCTCGCCGTGGTCGTGCCGGCGACGAGCGACTGGCACTGTCCTTCAGCGGCACTGAAGCTGCCGTTCTGGTCGAAGTCGACCCACGCGCAGACGGTGGCGTCGCCGGCCGTGGTCTCGACCGGTATGGTCCACGCATACGGCGCTGCGACGACGATCTGCGGCGCACCGCTCGGGAACGCATTCTCATCGTCGATGCCGTTGAGGTCGTCGCCGTCGGCATTGACGCTGGGCTGACCGTCGAGTTCGCCATCGGGCAAGCCGCCGCCGAGGCTCAGCCCCGGACCCGGGAAAAGATGCCCGGCGCCGTTGCTCGCGTTGAGCGTGCCATAGCTGTCCGGCGCATCGCCGAACTCGCACACCTGCGCGAAGCCGATGTCGTCGAGGCCGACGTCGTTGCCGCCCAGCACACCGGAATTGTTCGCGAGTTCAATGCGGACCACGCTCTGCGTGGCCGTGAAGACGAGCTGTTCTTGCTGCCAGGGCATCGTGCCCGCAGGACCTTCTGGCAAACCGCCGGTATCGAACGAGGCGAGCACCGCATTCGTCGCCGGATCGACGACCCGCAAGGTGACATCCGGCAGGCCCAGGTTGAAGCCTGCGACGATATTGGTCACCGAGGCGAAGAAGTTGTAGCGCGCACCGATCGCCAGACCGCTGAAGGTGTGCCTATAGAAGATGCCCGGCGACGGATCGCCGTTGACGATCATCATGAAGCCGTCGGTATCTCCCGGCGTATGGTCGGGGAGGTTCTGCCACGCCGGGTTGCCCAGGATCGGATGCGTGACGAGCGAGTACTGCCCTGCATCGACAAAGGTGGGACCCGGCTGGAACGCGTACGTGGTCGTGCCGGCTGGAAGCGCCGGACCGAAGCCGGCCGTCGCGCCGGGTGTGACCGGATAGCTGCCGAACGTTTCGATGAAGGGCGCTTCGCAGGTCAGCGGCAACACCGTCGCCACCGTGACACGATGGTCCTCGACCTCGCCGTCGCTGGCCGGGCCTATTGCACGCGCGTCGCCGCCGTTCGGCGCCGTACCGGGCGCCAGCGTCTGCGTCGTGATGCGCAGGCGCGCATAGCTCTGGAAGCCATCGACCAACGCCGTGAGCCCCGTCCAGGTACAGGTGACGCTGGTCGCGGCAGCCGGCACGACCGGACAGGTGCCCGCCTCGGCCGTGTCGAATACGCCGTTGCCATTGAAGTCGATCCACGCGTACACGTTGGCATTGCCGCCGGTCGCGTTGGTGAGCGGAATATCGAGCGACACCGTCGTCGCGCCTGGCTGCAGCGCGATGGGTCCGAAGAACGCATCTTCGTCGTCGATGCCGTCGAGATCGTCGCCGTCCGCACCGGGACCCGGGAAGCCGTCGGTGTCGCGATCGACCAGCGAACCGAGCATCAGCTGCGCCGTATGCGCAGCCGCGTCGTAACCGACGAGGTTATGTCGAGCGCCGTTGTTGGCCAGCAGCGTGCCGTAGCTGTCCGGCGCGTCGCCGAAATCCAACTGGTTGGCGGTATTGGTGATGGTGCAAGTGATCTGCTGGCCGTCGGCGAGCTCGGCCGGCGCCGCCGTCCAGGTTGCGCTTGGGGCGTCGAAGCTGCCGATCGATGTGCCGTCGGCCAACTGACAGGTCATGCTTGTCAGCAACCAATTGGCCGGCAGCGAGGATTCCGTCACCGTGAGCGGCTGCGTCAGATCGGTCACGCCAAACACGGCGCTCGACGTTCCCGGCGCGCCGATCGCCGTCGTCGTGATCGTCACCGGATTCGTCGCGCTGGTATTGCCGAGCGTGAAGCCGAAGCTGCCGGTGGCGTTTTCGCTGATCTTGATCAACTGGATCGTCGGCCCGAAGGCGACGCATTGTCCGCTGACGCCGTTGCTCAGGTTCGGCGAGATCCCGCTGATGTTGCCGAAGCCGTTGGTCGTCGCCGAATCCGAACAGTCCGGCGGCGTCACGCTGACGCAGGTGAACTGCTCGATCTGTGCGATCAGGTTCTGCAAGCCGACGAGGTTCTGGTTCTCGTTGGCGAAATTCGGGTTGTAGCAGAGGCCGGAGAAGCCGGGACGATTGGTGATGTCCACCGACACGACGCACGATGCGCCGGCGGCGATGTTGCCTCCGGAGAAGACGACCTCGTTTGCTCCGGGCGCCGCGCCGACGGTTCCGCCGCAGGTCGTCGCCGCATTCGCTGGATTGGCAACTTGCAAGCCGGTGGCGAGATTGTCGGTAAAGGCGATCGGCCGAGCTGCCGCACCGGCGCCTGTATTGTCGATCGTGAACGTCATCGTGGTGACGCCGCCGTACGGGATCGTGTCCGGCGCGAACGTCTTGGACAGGCGCGGCAACGGCGACACGTTGAGCGTATAGGTCACCGTGTCCTGGAATGTGCCGTCGCAGCGCGGATCGGCCAGCCCCCAGCCCGAGCCTCCGGTCGAGCCGCCGCTGCCGGGCGGTCCGATCGTCACGCTCAAGTTCAGCGACGGCGCGGTCTGGCCATCGTCGACGAAGACGATCGGCAGCGCGACGACGCCGGATGGATTGGAAGCGCTGCCGTTGCCATGCGTATTGGCGTCGTAGTTGCCCGGCGGGATGAACAACAGCAGGTTCGCTCCGCTGCCGGTCAGATGGGCGCCCGCCACGGGATTGAAGTCGACATCGATGGCTGCAGGCGTACCGAGCTGGTAGCCGGTCGGCGGCAACGTTCCCGCGAACGTCAGCGGGATCGTCATGCCGCCTGCCGGCACCTGGCCATTCACGCGCACGAGCAGGTTGCGCGTGATACTGCTGCCGACCGGCGCGTAGAACGTCGAATCCTGAGTTCCGGACGGACCGGCATCGATCAGGGGCGTGAGCGTGATGCTGACGCCGCTGATGTAGTTGCCCACCGCACCCGTCGGCGGCTGCACCGCCTCGAAGCCGATTTGATAGACGCCGCCAGCGGCCGGCGCAGTCACCGTGCCGCTTTGCGCGGCAGATATACCCTGCAGGACCGTCGAGTTGACGACGCTGACCGGTGTGCCGGGATAAGTGAACGCCGTCGCGCCGCCATTGGAGAAGATGCCGAAGCGCGCCTGCGAAGCGCTCCCGCCGGTCGAGTTCGGGTCGCCGAGCACGTAGGAGAACGGAATCGATTCGTTCGCCGCGAGACAGACATTCTGGAACAGTCTGCCGGCGTTCTCCGCATTCAATTCGGCGCCACCGCCGGCCAGGTTGAGGCCTTCGACGGCCGAGCCGCGCGCGATCTGTACTGGTGCCTTCACGTTGCCATCGGCAACGGAAGCGCGAAGTCCGTCGAAGGGGTCGGTCGTCAACCAACCCACGGTGCAGCCGCGGGTCTGCTCGGGCGAATCGGTCGGCGTGAGACATCGCGCATCGCCGATGTAGTTGAGGCAGCTGGTGCCGGCGCCGGAGCAGTAGGTGCCGTTCACGCCAACCTGCGCCGTCGTGCCGAGATAGTCGGGCAGCGCCACGCCTGCACGCGTCACGCGTTGTACGAAATCCTTGTTGAGGATCACGCGCTGCTGCGCGTCGGCGGTCTGCGTCAGCAGTGCGACGACCACGGCAGCGAGGGTGGCGAGGACGCGCGAAGCGACTGCACGCGTACGCGCGTCACGCTGCGGGAGGATTGCGGATTGGATGCTCGAGTTCATGATCTCCCCTCCCTTCAAGGTGCTGCCGCGACGCGCACGGTGAAACTGCACTCGGTGCCGACGGCAACGTTGCCGCCCGCGAGCGATATCGCGTTCGTACCAGCCTGCGCCGAGACCGTACCGCCGCATGTGTTCGTGCCGACCAGCGCGTTCGGCGGCGTGCTGCCGTTGGCGAGCACGAGACCCGACGGCAAGGTGTCGGTGAAGGCGAGGTTGTTCTGCGCGCTCGCGCTCGCCGCGCGATTGCTGATCACGAAGGTCAGCAGCGCGGTGCCGCCGTGTGGAATGACCGGTCGCTGCGGTGGCGGATCGCTCGGCGGATCAGTGTTGAAGTACTTCGCCAGCGTCGGCAATGCGGTCGGCGCATTAGTGTACGTGCACGTCACCTGGTCGCCGGAGCCGATCGTCACGTTGGCGGTGTTGTCGCCGCGCTCGAATCCGTTGCTCGGATTGACCGTCGCACCGGTGTAGGTGAACGTCGCGGTGCCCGAAGCACTGTTGCAGACGATGTCGATCAGCGCCCAGCCGGCACTCGCACCCTCGTCGATCGCGATTGTGCCCGGGACGACGTTGAATGTCCTCGTCAGCGTAGTGCCGCTGGACAGCGTGAACGCAGCATCCGGCGCCGGCGCCGTGGTCGTGAACGCGAACGGCGTGCCATCCAGTGCCGTCGGCACTTTCGTAATCGTGATCTGCGCCAATGCCGGCGACACGACGACGCCGGCAACGTCGGTGGCGCTCAGGGGCGGACCGACGGTCGGGGTCACTGTCGCGGTCGCCGTATTCACCGACGTTCCTACCACGGCCGTCGTCGCGCAGTTCTGGGTTTGTGATGCCCCCGCGGCGAGCGTCGCTACCGTGAAGTCGCAGGCCGCGACGATGTCGTCGACGACATCGACGTTCGTCAGCGCATCCGTTCCTGTATTGGTGACGACGATCTGATAGAAAATGGTTTCCCCGACCGTGTACTGCTGGTAATCCGCTGGCGTATCCGCATCGTGCCAATCCGCCGGGTTGGCCGGATCGCCGCCGTCGGCGAGAACGTATTTCTTGACGGTGAATGCGGCGCAGTCACCGATGGTCGTCGTCGCCGAGGAGAGCATCGGCAGCGCGGTATGCCCAGCGATTGTGTCGGCGGAGTTGACCAGCTTCTGGCCCGGCTTGTTGTCCGTCGACAACGGCGCGCTGCAGCTCGTTCCGGCAGGAATGCTGAAGGCGATGCGGATCGTCTGCGCCGAGCCCGCCACCAGCGCGGGAGCGATGACTCGAATCGCGGTCGGATGGACGACAGCCGTCGTCGACCAGCCCACGGTGTTGCCTGCAATCGAACCAGGTGTGCCGCCGTTGGAAGCGGCGCGCGGATCGTCGCTGAGGCTCGCTATCGGCGCGGTCGAGTAGTAGATCGTCGAGCCCGCCGGTGCCGTGATGCCGGTAATCGAGTACGTGCCATCGATGTTCGTGCCGCGACCGTCGGCGACATTGGGCAGGATGTCGATCGTGTCGCTGAACGGATTGGAGGCAGGATCGGTCGAGTTGATCGTCAGGTCCCACGCCGAGGAATCGCCGTAGAAGGACAACACGCTCGACTCCACCGCCTTGCCCAGCGTGGTCGCTCCGTTGTTCGGCACCGTGACGCTGGCGCTCGCCTGCTTCGCGGCAGCGGGTCGGTTGTCGCCGGGGACGTCGACTTCCGCCGTGTTGGTGAGGACCGTGCCGGGCACGACCGAACCGTTCGCGGCGATCTGCGCCTGGTACGTGATCGGCTGCGGCGTGTTCGCCGGCACGTTTGTGAACGCATAAGTGAGGACCTGTTGTCCCGAGCCGTTGACCGAGAGCGATGGTGTCGGCGTACCCGAACCGGCTACGTAGCTCATGCCGGTCGGCAGCGTGTCGACGACGGTGAAGGTCTGGCTCGGCGGGTTCGCCGTGGCGAGATCCGATTCTGCGGTGAGGTTGTAGGTCACCGATTCGCCCGGTGCGGCTGTCGCGCTCGGCGTCGTCTTGGTGATGGCGCCGTTCGGACCCTGGATCCGCATGGCGTCGCGGATACCATTGGTGTTCGGCCCGTAGGTGCTGCCGGGGATGGTGGCGATGACGTTGGGATTGGTGCTGATGTTGATGTAGTTGTTGAGGACCGGATAGCCCGGGAAGACCGTCCCCACGTTGTAGGGCGCATTGAATGCGCCGACCGTCCACGATTCCGATCCAGGTGCCGCCGTCGCGGGCACGTAGCCCCACACCCGCAGGAAGTGATGGAACTGCCGGTCCACTGCCGGGTTCCAGGTCATCTTCACCGCGGTGACGCCCGTAGGCAGGCTCACGATGCACTGGTCATCCGAATAGGCCGGCGAAATCGGCAGCGTCTGGGTGGCGCAACCCGCAGGCAGCGGAGCGGAGATCCACGGGCTTCCCGCGACGCCCACCGGCTCGCCGCAGGTTTCGGTCTTCGTATTGAGCACATCCGTGCGGTACCACAGATGCGCGGTCCTCATGTTGGTATAGGACGCGCCGTCGGCGGCAACGAAGTCGGCCCACTTCGGCCTGAACGCAGCGGTGTTCTGCACCATGCTGCACGAGCCGGCCATGTCGGCGCCGCCAGCGCCGCTGTACGTGGACCACGTCACGCTGTCGGCTTGGCTGACCAGTGGCTCGTTGTAGATCGTGTAGGGGCCGGGATTGGTCGACGTCCCTGCGGCCGGCCATGGAAGGGTCAGGTTTTGCGCGGCGCCGGGCGCTGCCCAAAGGTTCGCGTCCCACGGCACGCGGCCGACGGTCGGACCGCCCTGCCAGCTGATCGCGAATACGCCCGGAAGAACGAGCGTGGTCCCCGAGGAGTCGTTGGTGGTATTGGTCTCGGGCTGCGTGACACTATCGATGAACGTGAACGGGCTCGCCGTCGCCGTGTAGGTTACGCCCGTCGTTGCCGTGATCGGCGCGGTGTAACTGAAAAGGAGTTGTCCCGCAGCGATGAACGTCGTCGTCGATGGAATCGCAGTGCCGAGACTGTCGACGGTCGGGACGTGCTGGAGCGTGTAGTCCAGGCCGCTCAATGTGACCGTGTAGTGCGTGCCCGTTCCGCTGATCGAGCACGTCGGTGCGTTCGTCCGATTGGCGAAGGTGGGGGCGGAATACGGAATCCCCGTGGCCTGCGCCGAGTTGTCGACCGGCGCGCAGCCCTCCCACTGAAGCCCGGGCAGCTGGCCGGCAACGGACACCGCGATATCGACTGTGAACGTGTACGTCGACGGCCCCGGAATGCTGCCGGCGGTCATGGCGATGCCATAGTCGACGACGACGGACGGACGGTTCCCACCGCTGCGGCTGACGATAGTGGTCTGCTGGTAGTTCTGGTTCGGTGCGCTCAGCACCAGGTCCATGCCGTGGCCACCGGTGATCGGCAGACCCGGCGGGGCCGACGGCGACGTCGGCGCGGCGGCGGCGTCCGAAGTGACTGTTCCCGACAACGACAGCACGGAACCGACTGCGCCATTGGGCAGGACTGGCGCCTGTACGACCGTCGCGGTCCCTTCATTGATCGTGCCGAGGTTGCACAACAGCTGCGTGCCGTTGGCGCTGATCTCCGAGACCGGGGTCACGTTCCTGGTCTGGCATACCGTTGGAATGTTCGAGAAAGCCCCATTAGTCGCCGTCAACGTGAGGCGCACGTTGTCGACCGGATCGTTCGCCTCGGGGTCGTTCGCGTCGTTGGTGCTGACGTGCCACTCGCCGATGATGGCCGCGCCGTACGGCACGGATGCAGGGTTGCCCACCCAGTTCGCGGTCATCTCGTGCACGGCGGACGTCACCGCAGCCGCCGGCAAGGGGTTCAGCAGCGCTGCGACGAGCGCCAAGCCCGCGAACGACCGGCATGAGCGCCAGCGCGACCATCGATGTCCAGGGGGAGCCGATGAAGGCGAAGTAGTTGCGTCTACGCACCGAACGTTCGACGTAAGCACTGACATGTCAACCGACCCCCGTCATCTATGGATTTCGCGACTGAAGGGGCGAAAGACTCGTCCGGAACGCGCATTCATTGCCTGATCGCCGGCAGCGCCATTCGCCTCTCTCCACGCTGATCGCTGCACACGGAAACCCACCGGCGATCTCGAATAATCCGCCCGTCGGCCCAGCCATCATTCGTGCGGTGTCGCACTGCTCGCATTTCACCCTGTCGGCGTCGCGTGGAAGCGAGACCGCAGTGCGGCACACCGACTTCAGTCTATTTAACCATGCGCGAAAAAGAAACTTTTTACGTGATTATTTCTTATTCGAATCCATCAACTCACGGAAACTCACGGATACTTGCAAAAACCCACTCAAACCCACGAATTATCACAGAATATTGCGGATTTCTGACAACCCGATTCCCACCACACGCGATGTGCAAGGATCGTGAAATAGCGACTATTTCTTCATCAACCGACATCAGCCGGACGCCTTGGAGCGCAATCAATAAATTACTCAATTGTAAAGTTAATAACACCGCATCAATTATTCATGCGGAATATCCATACATTAATCGCCATCGACGAACTAACGCGACGAAATCCGCATACCGCGCGCCACACGTCGCACACCGATTGCCCCGACCGCGACCGCGATAACAGCGCGCGGAATGACGCGATCCGCAGACGTCCCTGCGGATGAATCATCGACGGATACAGGCAACTCCCGTGACGAATCGCTTCAATCGACTCGCACGCACGAGGAAGCAACGGCCGGAGCCGCCTTCGTCGACCTTCGAGCCTTGCATCCATGCCTGCATGGGCGATCCAGCGGGACCATGGCGCGATCGACGTGGCGGCCAGGCGGTACTCGCACGAGCACTTCGCGAAACCTGGCGATCACCGGCGTCATCCTCCCGCCCTCTCCCGCCGACGCATTCCGCCGCATGGCCGGTCGATCCCCCCGACGGGTGCCAAGAATGCGCCGGCGTACCTGCGACGCCGCAGCGGCGATCGAGCCGATGCAGACAGCTACTGCGCGGGCGCCCCGGCGACGGTGGCGTGAGTCAGCGCATTCATCCGTTGCCGTTTCGCGTCGGCGGAGCCTGCGCTCCAGCCCGCGGCCACCGCGTCATGGATGCCGGTCCAGTAGTAGTTCCGCCCTGCCGCGATGTCGCCGTTGTTGAAGGAGCGATCGCCCAATTCGAAGGCGGCTGCGATCGTCGCGTCGTTGGTCTCGTAACCGGCCGTCGCGACCAGCTTCGCGCGTTGTTCGACCGAAGCCGCATCGAGTCCGACCCGTGCGTAGAAATCGCCGAGGTCCTGACTGATGCGCGGATCGACATGCCCCGCCCTGGCGTAGGCGGCGGCGAGATCGTTCATCGGCTCGATCAAGGCCGGATCGGCGATGTCGCCGATCAAGCCGATCGCGTCCGCATGCAGCGTACGGAAATAGCCGGGATCGACTCGGTACAGCATCTGGACCAAGGCCTTCGCTTTGCCGGAAGGGCCGCCATACGTCTTCTCGACGTAGTGCTGGGTCAGCGCGATGCCGACGACCTGCGCAATCGCACCGTCGCGTTCCGCGATCGGCATGCGCGCGATGCGCGTTTCGAGCGCGCGGACATCTTCATCGAGCCCAAGCTCGGGAACGCCCTTGCCGCGCGTGGTGAAGCGCCGCAGGAACGGGGCGGCGAGCGGGAACTGCAAGGCGTCGCCGTAGTTGAGCCGGAGCGCTGCCGTAGGCCCGTCGTTGTTTGCGAGGAAGATCAGGCTCAGCCGTTCGCTCGGCACGTGCAACAGGAACGACGAATACGACGGACCGAGTCCGTATACCCAGTCGAGCCGCACTCCGCCCTGCACTTCGGAAAACCAGCCGAGGCCATAGGGAGCATCGGAGCCGTCTTCGAGCTTGAAGGGCGCGGTCATCGTGGCGACGCCCGCCGGATCGAGCAGGCTCGACCGATCGAGCGCATCGGCATAGCGCGCAAGGTCGGCCAAGGTCGACAGCATGCCGCTGTTCGGATAGGCGTGCCTGTGCCCGCCCTGCAGGTCGTCGTCGGCGACGAACGCGCCGCGCTTGGAATCGTAGCGATACGGCGTGACGATGCGCGCGGCATGCGCGTCGTTCGTTGCATCGGGAAATTCGGTGAGCGTGTCCGCGAGCCCGAGGCGGTCGAGGATGCGCGCCTTGACCTCGCCCGCGAACGCGCGCGCGTAGTCCTTCTCGCCGCTCATCTTGGCGAACACGCCGTACACGTAGTTGAAGCGGTTGCCGTTGTAAGTGAAGACGCCGCCAGGCTTCGCTCCTTCGGAAGTGTGAGAAAGGACATGGCGGATACGGATATCCGGACTGCTCCAGATCCATGCGGCCGCGTCGTCGATCTGCGGATAGTCGGCCAGATAGTCGTCGAGCCGGATACGCCCTTCCTGCACGTATTGCATCATCAACGCCGCGGTGAAGGTCTTGGTGACCGAGGCGATCGGGAAGATCGAATCGGCGCGAACCGGACGCCGCTGCTCGATATCGGCATAGCCCTGCGTCTGCAGGTGCACGATGCGTCCATCGCGGGCGACCGCGAGCGCATAGCCCGGCACGCGAAGCCTCTTCGCGTAGCGCTCGACCTCCGCGCAGAAGCCGCGTTCGCCGCTGCAATCGGAAGGCACTGCCGTGTCGTCGACGCGCGCCTCGGCCGAGAAGCCCAGACAGAACAAACACAAGATCAAGACCCGCTTCGCCCAAATCGGAAACATCCTCGCCTCCAGCCTGCGTGCCGATGGCGCTTCGATGCTCGATCAGGCCACAAGGTTTGCTCGTGCGAGGCGATGACGCCGCGCGGCGACCGCGTCGAACGGCAGCGCACGGCCAGCAGGCCGTTTCTAGCCTTCCGTCCTGGTCCTGAAGTCGGTCAGGCGAGCCCGGAAGTCAAGCCGCGACGTCCTTCGCGCGCTTGCGGTGAGCGGCCACTTTCGCGCGGTTGCCGCAGATCGACATGCTGCACCAGCGGCGGCCGCGACCGCGCGTGCGGTCGGCGAACATCAAGGTGCACGCCGCGCCTTCGCACGCCTTCACGTATGAGAAGTCCTGTTCGCAAACCAGCTCGGCGAGGACCTCGCCGATCGGCAGCAGGAGCGACTCGGGCGAACGCCAGCGCCGTGTCGCTTCGTACGCGAAAGCGCCGGTCGAGTCTTCGCGGGAGGCGACGATCCGGCCGAATCCTTCGTCGCGTTCGAGCAACCGGTTCAGTGGTTCCAGCTCGCGCAGATGCTTGGTTTCCAGCGGGCCGCCCATGTGGCTCCGAACGAAGCCTCGGAACCATTCGCGCAGCGTCCGCGCCTGCGCTGCCACGCCGTCGAGTTCGCCCGGCATCGACTGCCTCCGAAAGCGCGCGAGCACCTCGCCCGGCACGAGATCCGTCTGCCCCAGCCACGCGAGCAGGCCGGCGCCGCTGTCGATCCACTCCACCGGGGTGTCCACCGGCGTCGCGATCGAGTTGAGGAAATCGAGCGCCGGAGCGTCGGCGATGAAGATCGCAGGGGGATGTTCGGTCATGCGTCGATGCTAACCATGCAAATGGCTGTTGACAAGTTACTTCCGACGTAAGTAACCTCTCTGACGTCAATTGTATGGTTACACGACTTCGATTCAAGTCCCTATCCATCTGGCAGAGGAACGAACCATGGCCGCTGAGAATGTGAATGTTGTTCTGGTACACGGCGCTTGGGCCGACGGGTCGAGCTGGAGCAAGGTCATCGCATCGTTGAAGGCGCGCGGCATCGACGTGCAGGCGGCCCCGTTGGCTCTCACGTCCCTGGCCGACGACGTGCTCTCGGTGCAGCGCACGCTGGATCGGATCGAAGGTCCCGTGGTGCTCGTCGGACACGCCTACGCCGGCAGCGTCATCGGCTCGATCCGCGACGACAAGGTCAAGGCGCTGGTCTACATCGCCGCACTGGCTCCGGACGAAGGCGAAACGGTGGCCGACGTGTTCTATCGCGCGCAGCCGCATCTGCAGGCGCCGAAGCTGGCACCGGATCGGCAGGGCTGGATCTGGCTGCCGCAGGACGCCTTCGCGCATGCCTTCGCGCAGGACGCATCGCCGGAAGAACTCGCGGTACTGGCCGCCGTGCAGCGGCCGATATCCGCCGCGTGCATCGGCATCGCCGTGAAGCGCCCGCTGTGGAAGGACCGGCCGAGCTGGTTCCTCGTCGCCGAGCACGATCGCATGATTCCGGCCGAGACGCAGCGATTCATGGCCGAGCGCATGAACGCGCGCAGTCGCACGCACGACGTCGATCACACGCCGATGGTGACGGCCCCGGCGGTTGTGCTCGACACGATCCTCGATGCAGTCCGCGATGCGGGAGGCGGCCGTGCGTGAGTCGACGACCGGAGCGGAACGGCTGAGCACATTCTCCGACGCCGTGATCGCCGTGATCATCACGCTGATGGCCTTGGAGCTGAAGGCGCCGGAGGAAGCGACCTTGTCGGCTTTGTTGCCGCTCTGGCCGACGGCCGTCAGCTACGCGGTGAGCTATCTCTTCATCGCCATCATCTGGGTCAACCATCACCACCTCCTCCGATTCGCCGACTCGGCCACGCCGTCGCTGATCTGGGTCAACTTCGGGCATCTCTTTCTGGTGTCCCTGGTACCCCTCGCCACCGCATGGGTTGCGCGCACCGGCTTCGCGGCGATCCCCGTCGCCGCCTACGCGGGGCTGTTCGTCTGCGTGAACGTGGCCTACGTCCTGTTCGAGCGGACGGTGTTCGCGCAGGCCGACGCCGGCGCGTTTCCGGAACGTGCACGGCGACTGGCGAAGCGCCGTTCGTTCGCGACGCTGGCGATCTTCGCCGTTGCCAGCGCCACCGCCCTCTTCGTGCCGGCAGCCGGATTCGTCCTGGTCTGCTGTGCACTGATCTTGTACCTCCGCCCCGAAGCGCCGGGCGTCAGGTGAAGCATTCGCGCGTGCGCCGTTACTAACCCCTAAATAATCGTCAACTCAGTTACAACCAAAGGAGAAATTCCATGACTGCCATCGCCTATCGCACGGTCGACGTCAACGGCCTGAAGGTTTTCTACCGCGAGGCCGGCACGGCCGGTGCGCCCAAGCTGCTCCTCTTGCACGGCTTCCCGAGTTCGAGCCACATGTTCCGCGACCTCATTCCGCTGCTGGCCGATCGCTTCCACATCATCGCGCCGGACTTGCCCGGCTTCGGCCGCTCGGACATGCCGCCGCGAGACGCTTTCGCGTACACGTTCGACCACATCGCCGATGTGATCGACCGCTTCACCGAGGTCGTCGGTTTCGACCGCTACGCGATCTATGTCTTCGACTACGGCGCGCCGACCGGATTCCGTCTCGCCGTGCGTCATCCCGAGCGCATCACCGCGATCGTTTCGCAGAACGGCAACGCCTACGAAGAAGGACTCAGCGACGGCTGGAATCCGATTCGCGCGTACTGGCAGGAGCCCTCGCAAGAGCATCGGGACGCGCTACGCGCATTCCTCGCCCCTGAAGCGACGCTGTGGCAGTACACGCACGGCGTTCCCGATACGACGGCCGTGTCGCCGGACGGCTACAGCCTCGACGACTTCTACATGGCCCGACCTGGCGCACACGATATCCAGCTCGATCTTTTCGGCGACTACCGGAGCAACGTCGCGCTCTACCCGACCTTCCAAGCCTATTTCCGCAAACACCAGCCGCGCTTCCTCGCCGTGTGGGGCAAGAACGACCCGTTCTTCCTGCCGCCCGGCGCCGAAGCGTTCAAGCGCGACATACCGAAGGCCGAAGTGCGTTTCTTCGATACCGGCCACTTCGCGCTCGAGACCCATGCGGGGGAGATCGCGACGGCGATCCGCGCATTCCTCGCGCCGTGAACCTGCAGCCCGAATCTACGGAGAAGTGAAATGACCCAGTCCGTCGCGGTGATCACCGGAGCAAGCCAAGGCATCGGCCAGTCGACTGCCGTTCGCCTCGCCAGGGATTTTTCCTCGCTCGTGCTCGTCGCGCGCAATCGGGAGCGCCTCGAGGAAACGGCAGACGCCGTGAAGGCGGCGGGCGCGCAAGCGCTCGTCGTCGCGGCCGATCTTGCCGAACCGGAAGCGGCACGAGCGGTCGTCGAGCAGGCGCTCGCCGCGTTCGGGCGCATCGATGCGCTGCTCAACATTGCCGGCGCCGTGCCCCAGATCGACCTCTTCGAGATGACCGACGCGCAATGGGAAAGCGGCCTTGCGCTCAAGCTGCACGGCGCGCGCCGGCTGACGCTCGCCGCATGGCCCGCCTTGAAGGAGAGCAAGGGCGCCGTCGTCCTGATGTCCGGCAATTCGGCACTGTTTCCGAAGGCGCCCTACGCGGCGGTCGGCACGATCAACGCGGCGATCGTGGCGCTCGCCAAGGCATTCTCCGATCGCGGCATCGCCGACGGCGTGCAGGTCAACAGCGTGCTACCGGGGCCGGTGATGACCGGCCGGCGCCGCTCGTATCTCGAACATTGGGCGCCGACGCATGGCATGAGCGTGGAGGAGGCGACGATCCGCTTTCCGCAGGAAGCGGGCATCGCGCGCTATGGCGATCCGGAGGAGATCGCCGAGCTGATGGCGTTTCTGGTCTCGCCGGCCGCACGCTGGATGACGGGATCGTCGTTGCGCATGGATGGTGGCGAGGTCAAGTCGATTTGAGGTCGCCCCGCGCTCGGCCGAGCGGACCGTTCGCTTCGTCGGGCGCGATCAACCCGTGCTGGGCCGCGTAGCGATACATCTCCAACGAATTGCGCAAGCCGAGCTTTCGCCGCAGCAGCGCCTGATAGTTGGCAGCGGTTTTGAAGACGAGGTCGTGCGCGGACGAGACTTCTTCCACGCTGAGTCCGCGCGCGAACGAAAGGAACACCGCAAGCTCCGACTTCGTCAGCCGGGCATGCGGAAGCCGCTGGCTGTCCATCCTCTCGAAATCGCCGAGCACGTCGACCGAGATCGGCCGTCCGCCTTCGGCCACGCTGAGCACCGCCTCGGTCAGGAGCCCTGGCGGACTGCTCTTGGTGACGTAGCCGGCGGCGCCGCTGTCCAATGCCTGCGACACCAGGTGCGGGGCATCGTGCATCGTGAAGATCAGCACGCGAAGTTCCGGCACATGCGCATGGACGTACTTCAACGTCTCCAGGCCACTCATGCCCGACATCGACAAGTCGAGCACGAGCACGTCGGCCTCGCGGCGATCCAGCCATTCGCAGGCTTCCGCGCCGGACGCGAACTCGGCGACCACGCGGATGTTCTCGTCGAGTTCGAGCAGGCGGCGGCAGCCCGAACGCACCACCGCGTGATCGTCTGCGAGCGCTACCCGGACGGGACTCATGGAACCTCCGTTTTCGCCGCCCCGCGCCGATCGATGCTGCACCGGCATGGGCGACGCATGCGCCATCGGCATGGCCGAGCCTTCGTCAGAGCGCGACGCGGAATCCGATCCAGCCGGCGCGCGGCTGCCCCGGTCCGTAGAAGCGCGGGTCGTCGTAGTCCGGGAATACTTCATCCGGCTCGCCGAGCGTGCCGAACGTGACGTAGTGCCGGTTGAACACGTTGTCGACGCGCGCGAACACGCTGAAGTGCTCGTTGAATACATAGTTCGCACGCAGGTTGAGCAGCGCGTAGCCGCCGGTCTCGCCGAGCAGGTTCGCTTCGTCGCTGCGCAGGTACTGGCCGGAGTTCGCGACGACGTCGCCGCCGACGCTGAATGCCTCCGTCACCGCGAAGTCGGCACCGAGCTTGAACGCGCTCTTGGGCAGGCTCGGGATGCGATCGCCCTTCTTGACGAAGATCAGGCCGTCGTCGTCGGCGTCAGGATGGTTGGCGCTGTTCTCGGCGAAGCTGCTCTGGTACGTCGCGTCGAGGTAGGTGTAGTTCGCGTACCAGTTCAGGCGCTTGTCGAAGAACGTGCCGGATAGGCTGGCTTCCAGACCTTGCCGCCGCGTGTCGCCGACGTTGGCGAAGAAGCCTTCGTTCGACTGCGTGCCGCCGGTCGACTGGAACAGGATGTCGTCGGTATTGGTCGTGCGGAACAATCCGACGCGCCAGTTGATACGGTCGTGTGCGCCGTCCGCATCGAATACGCCGCGCAGTCCGCCTTCCCAGCTTTTCGCGACAACCTGCTTGAGCGGCGGATCGGACAGGAACTGGTTCGGCAGCTTGCACGGCGCGTCGGGGTCGGCGCAGGTCAGCTCGACCGGCGTCGGCGCGCGCGTCGACTCGCTGTAGCCGCCGTAGAAATTGAAGGCCTGGCTCCATTGGTAGGTGATGCCGGCGGCCGGATTGAAGCGCGAGAAGCTGTGTTTGCCGTCGAGGTCCGGGTTCTCGCCGGTCGGATCGTTGATCGTCGTGCGCGTGTGGTTGCTGCGGCCCGACAGCGTCAAGGCCAGCTTGTCGGTGATCGACAAGGTGTCGGTCGCGTAGAAGCCCGTGCTCTTGGTGCGGCTGTTGACGGTCAGCGCATCTTCGGGGATGAAGATGCCCGAGTCCGACGAGGTCACGAGATTCGGCTGCAGTACGGCGACTTCGAGCACGGAGTTGTACTTGAGCCGGCCGTTGCTGTAGTCCGCGCCGACGACCAGCTGGTTCTCCATGCCACCGATCGGCTGGTCGAACGTCAGCTGTACGGTACCGCCGTCGCTCTTCTGCGTGCGGTGGCCGATGTTGTTGATGGCGTCGTACTCGGACGAGACCGTGTTGCCGTTCTGGTCGAGGACCGGCTCGCCATCGTCGTCGCAGAGGATGTCGTCATCGTCGTCGCACTCGTCGAAATCGGTGCCGTCGCCGTTGTACGACAGCGTCGACACCTTGCGGTGGTACACCGTGAACGACAGCTTCGTCGCGTCGTCGATCGCGAAACTTCCTTGGCCGCTGACCAGATCCATCTTGTTCTTGGTCTGGTCGGGCGCGGTGAAGATGCCGCGCCAGTTCTGCGCGAGTTCCTGCACCGGCGCGCCGCCGTTGCCGATGAGGTTGGTGTCCGCATGACCCAGGTGCAGATCGAACGAAGCGCCCTCGCCGCGCCACGACAACGTGCCGTAGAAATTGCGCGCGTTCGACGGCGACTGGTCGCGCCAGCCGTCCTCGTCGAAGCGGTTGCCCATCAGGTACCAGCCCCATTGGCCGGCGTTCCCGCTGGTCTCGAAGGTCGCGTTGGTGCGCCCGAACGAGCCACCGTAGAACTCGAAGCTCGTACCCGGATCGCTGAAGCCGGTCTTGGTCTGGATCGAGATGGCGCCGCCGAGCGTGTTGAGGCCGAACACGGGATTGGAGCCGGCCATCAGGCTCATGCGCTCGATGGCCGCTTCCGGAATCAGATCCCAGTTGACCGTGTCGCCGAACACTTCGTTGACGCGCACGCCGTCGAGGTAGACCGACATGCCTTCCGAACCGCCGAGCAGCGGCGTCGCCGTGAAACCGCGGAACTGCAGGTCGGGCTGCAGCGGGTTGTTCTGCGCACCGTTCGTCGTCACGCCGGCGAGATGGCGATTCATGAAGTCGGTCAGATCGAGCGTCTGCGCGCGCTGCAACGCCTCGTCGTCGATCGACTGCACGTTGTACGGCAGCTTGTTGGCGGCGATGTCGGTGCCGGCGACGGGAGTCACCCCGACGACGTTGACCAGGTCGAGCGTGGTCACGTTCTCGCTCTTGGGCACAGTCGCATCGCTCGGTTCGTCCGCCCGTCCATAAGGACTCAAGGCGATCCCGGCAACGATCAGTCCGCACACGATGGGACGCCGACGAAGACTACGCACGCTGCCCAAGCACGACATTCAGAACTCCTCCCGATCCGCGACGATGCTGGAGCTGAGCGTATCGCCGAGCTTTCGGGAGTAGTTCCCTACCTGCGGGGGATTGCGATGATCGGCGCGAGCGAGCCGCGATGTCGGGAACAATTCCCGGGCTCCGGCCGCTCACGAACGGTCGCTGCCCTTTGCCGGCGTGGATCGTCGCGTCGACGCCGGAAACATCGGTCGTCATTCCCGCGCAAGCGGGAATCGCTCTGGAATCTGCAATGGATATCCGCTTTCGCAGGTATGACGTCGTCGCGTGCTGCCGCCCAAGAATCCGGCATCGCCACCCGGCTCATCGACCGTCATTCCCGCACAAGCGGAAGCGCATTACGGCGGCGAAGCTGGTCAATTCATAGGGACTCTGAATTGCATACCGCGTTCGCGGGCATGAGCGCGTTGTGCTGCGCCGCTTCGCTCACGGCATCACGTTCTATGCGCCGTCCATGGCGACCGTGTTTCGCCCCGCCTGCTTGGCGCGGTACAGGGCCGCATCGGCGGCGATCACCAGCGTGCGCGTGTCGTCGTGTTCCGACGACGGGATTCGACTGGCAACGCCGATGCTGGCGGTAATCGAAGCGGATACGTCCGAACTCGGATGCGGCAGCGCGAGCGCGATGACGGCCTGGCGCAGGCGCTCGGCGACGACCTGCGCGGACTTCGCGTCGGCGTCTTCGATCAGCAGCGCGAATTCCTCGCCGCCGTAGCGCGCGAGAATCGAAGAGTCGCGCGGAGCCCCGCCGCGCAGCGCCTGCGCGACGCGGCGCAGGCAGTCGTCGCCGGCCGGGTGTCCTGCGCTGTCGTTGTACGCCTTGAACTGGTCCACGTCGATCATGACCACGGCCAGCGGCCGCTGGCGGCGAGCCGCTTCGCGCCAGTACTCGACCAGGTGCTCGTCGAACGCTCGCCGATTCCAGACGCCGGTCAGGCCGTCGCGCAGGGAGCGCTCGATCAGGTCCTGCTCGCGCACTTTGCGCACGCTGATGTCGCGGCCGACGGCAACGATGTAGGGCGTGCCCTCCTCCTCGATGCAGCGCGCCAGGATTTCGAAGGTCGCGGCGCTTCCGTCGCCTTGCTGCGAATGCCATTCGTAGCTCGCCGAACCTTCCGCGAGGACGCGGCGGCAGAACTCCTGCCACGACTCGGCACTCGCGAATGCAGCGGGCTGACTGACCGCATCGCCATCGGAAAGCACCAGTTGCAGGCGATGGCGAGCGGCCTCGTTGCATTCGGTGATGCGCGCGGTCGCCGCGTCGACGATGAACAAGGCGTCTTCGGTCTGGTTGGCAAGACGATAGAAACGCGTCAGGCGCTGCTCGTTGTCGCGCAGCCGCCGTGCGAGCGCGCTGCGCTCGATCGCTCCCTGGATCGCGCGCAGGAGACGGTCTTCGTCGATGCGTCGCTTCATCAAATAATCGGCGGCGCCGCGGCGCAGCGCCTCGATCGATACCGCGGCGTCTTCCTCGCCGGTCAGCATGACCACGGGCGGCGGATTCGGACGCTCGCGGATGTCCTCGAGCACGTCCAGGCCCTGCAGGTCCGGCAAGTCCTGGTCGAGCAGCACGCAGGCGAAAGGACGCTCGGCATCGAGCATCTGCAATCCTTGCGTGCCGTCCTCGGCTTCCATGATCTCGTAGTCGCCGGTCACGCGCTGCAGCATGCGCCGATAGCGCACGCGATCAGGAAGGTTGTCGTCGATCAGCAGGATGCGGACGGGCACGGGAGATGCGGCTTCTCGAAAAGTCGGGGCGGCTGAGCGCGGCGGCCGGAAGCGGCACGCTCGCGAGACCCTCGGCGGAATGCATTTGTTGCAAAGTATAGTCGGCAGGTCAATGAGGGAATTTCCTCCTGCCGCGAGCGCTCGCAACGAAACGGCGCAGACGCTAGGCTGCGGCGACTGTCCCGGCGGAAACGAAATGATTTCAGTACGCGCATCCGTGGCTGCGATGTTCGGCATGATCGCCGTTCTGCTGCTCGCGCTCGGCTACGTCGCCACCTTGGAGGTGAGCACGGCCGGGCAGCAGGCAGAGGCGGAAGTGCGCAGGCACGATTCGATCAGGCTGGCCGAAGACATGCGCCAGAGCACCAACGACCTGACGCGGATGGTGCGGGTCTATGCCGCCACCGGCGACGCGCGCTATCGCCAGTACTACGACGAGATCCTGGCGATTCGCAGCGGCACCGCGCCGCGGCCGCTCCATTACGACGGCTCGTTCTGGGACCGCGTACTCGCCCGCGGCAAGTCCGGGGTCGAATACGGACCGCCGCGGTCGCTGCTCGCACTGATGCACGACGCGAAGTTTTCGCAGGCCGAATTCGATGAGCTGGACAGTTCGCGCCAGGCTTCCGATGCGCTGGCCAAGACCGAGATCGAAGTCATGGACGCGGTGGCCGCACGCGCGGCTGCAGGCATCGATGGACGCTATTTCGGCGACATCGCGTCGGTGTATCGCCGCCTCGTCGACGACGCCTATCACCGTCAGAAGGACGCGATCACCACGGCGATCGAGCGTACCGAGGCGCTCGTCGACGAGCGCACGCAGGGAGAGGTCGATGCACTGCGCGCGCACGCCAATGCGCTGATCCGCTGGCAGATCGGGTTTCTGGCGCTGATGCTGCTGCTCAGCATCGCCGCGTTCGCGATATCCGAACGCGGGCTCGGCCGGCCGCTGCGCCGCCTGATGGAGAGCACGCGGCGCATCGCAGGCGGCGACTATGCGCAACGCGTCGGCCGCCATGCATTGAGCGAACTGCAGCAGCTCGGCGACACCTTCAACGACATGGCGACGTCGATCCAGGCCGACATCGCCGCGCGCGAGACCGCCGAACGCGAGGCCCGCCAGGCGCGGGCGGTCGCCGAATCGGCCAACCAGGCCAAGAGCGATTTCCTGGCCAACATGAGCCACGAGATCCGCACGCCGCTGAACGCGGTGATCGGCATGTCCGAGCTGCTCGCCGAGACGTCGCTCGACGACGAGCAGCGCGATTCGCTGGGCGTCATCGCCAACAGCGGCAACCACCTGCTCGGCGTCGTCAACGACATCCTCGATTTCTCCAAGATCGAGGCCGGCATGCTCGACCTCGACCTGCAGGTGTTCGACCTGCGCCGCTGCGTCGAAGACGCGCTCGAGCTGGTCGCCGGCCGCGCATCGCAGAAGCAGCTCGACCTCGCGCTCGAACTGGCGCCCGGCACGCCGGAAGGGTTGCGCGGCGATCCGCAACGCGTGCGCCAGGTGCTCGTCAACCTGCTTTCCAACGGCGTCAAGTTCACCGAGACCGGCGAGGTCGTGGTCCGCGTCGCCGCAACGAGCGAGGGCGATGGCCGCCATCGCTTCGAATTCACGGTGCGCGATACCGGCATCGGCATTCCGGCCGAACGTCTCGACCGCTTGTTCAAATCCTTCAGCCAAGTCGACACCTCGACCACGCGCCACTACGGCGGCACCGGTCTCGGACTTGCGATTTGCAAGCGCCTGGCCGAACTCATGGGCGGCACGGTCGGCGTCGAAAGCACGCCGGGCAAGGGCTCGACGTTCCGCTTCAGCATCCTCGCCGAGACCAACCCGGAATGGGCCGCCGTGCAGCGCGGCAGCAGCGTCGATTTCGAAGGGCGCCGCGTGCTGATCGTCGACGACAACGACACCAATCGGCGCTTGCTTCGCGCGACCGCGGAATTCTGGGGGATGCAGGTGCGCGACACCGCCTACCCCGCCGAAGCGCTCGCATGGGTCGCTCGCGGCGATCCGTTCGACATCGCCGTGCTCGACTACCTGATGCCGGAGATGGACGGTTGCGAACTGGGCCGGCAATTCCGCCGCCATCGCGACGCGCATCGATTGCCGATGATCCTGGCATCGAGCGCGCCGGTCACGCGCCGGATGGCACCGGAGTTCGACGTGATCGTCGCAAAGCCGCTGCGCCGCTCGACCTTGTTCGACGCCTTCCAGGACGCGCTCGACGGTGGCCGCGAGCCGGCACCCGCCGCTGCCGCCGGCTCGGTGCCAGCGCCCGTTTCGTCGGACCTGCGCATCCTGCTGGTGGAAGACAACGAGGCGAACCAGAAAGTCGTGCTGCGCATGCTGGCGTCGCTGGGCTATCGCGCCGACCTCGCCATGACCGGCGTGGCTGCGCTGAAGGCGATCGACGAGCACACGTACGATCTGGTCCTGATGGACGTCCACATGCCGGAGATGGACGGCCTCGAAGCCACGCGCCGCATCCGCCTGATGGAGCCTTCGCGCCAGCCGCGGATATTCGCGATGACCGCGAGCACGCTCGACAGCGAGCGGCAGCAATGCATCGACGCCGGCATGGAACAGCACATCGCCAAACCGATCAGGAAGCAGGTGCTCGCCGACGCGCTCGCCGGCGTGCAGCGGCGCGATGCGATGCAGGGACCGCAAGCGCCTGCCGAGGCTGCCGCGGTCGCAGGCCGCGGAACCGCATTGCCGCGCAAGCCTGCGCCGCCGGTGACGAACGATGGACTCGGCGGCGGCGATCTCGCGCGCGCGCTCGACGAACAGGCCGAGGCGCTCGATCGCGAAGGCGTGGTCGAGCTCATCGACGCGCTCGTCAAAGGACTGGAACCTTCGGCACGCCGCCTGCGCGAAAGCGCTTCGAACGGCGACGCCATCGTGCTGAAGCGCACGGCGCATACGATGAAATCGAATGCCGCGATGCTCGGCGCGTCGGCACTGTCCGATCGCCTCGATACGCTGGAGAAGATCGCGAAGGCGGGCTTGCTCGACAGTGAAGTCGCCATCGAGATCGAAGCCATCGCGCACGACTACGCGCAGCTCATCGGGCAGGCCGGCGCGTTGCGGTCACGCTATCTCTAGGTCGCGCCGAGCGCAGCGCCGGCGCGGTCCGTTTCCTCGCGCCGGCGCAATGCTCCAAGGGCTGTCGGTTCGATCGGAAAGACGCTTCCGGCGTTCTTCTCCCGCTACGTGCGCAAGGGCCTGAAGCCGACGCGAATCTCTTCCGAGAGCAGCTTAGGCTGCTCCCAGGCCGCAAAGTGGCCGCCCTTGTCGAGCACGTTGTAGTGGATGAGCTTGGGGTAGGCGCGCTCGGCCCAACGGCGCGGCGCCGCATAGAGCTCGTCGGGAAACACGCTGACGGCCACCGGAATAGAAACGTTCTTGAAGTCGAAGAACGCGTTCTTGTTTTCCCAGTACAGGCGTGCCGAGGAAAGCGCGGTGTTCGTCAGCCAGTAGAGCGTGACGTTGTCGAGGATGTCGTCCCGGGTCAAGCCGGCCACCTCGCCTGCGAATACGCGTGCGATCAGGGCATAGCTGCGTTCGTCGTGATCGATCATGTAGGACGCCAGGCCCACCGGCGAATCCGCTATGCCGTACAGCGTCTGCGGGCGCAGTCCCATCTGGTACGCGTAGCCGATGCCGGTCTTGTAGAAGAAGTCCAATCGCTCGTAGGCACGCTGTTCGTCAGCGGCGAGTCCCGATGGCGCAGGCCCGCCGGCCCTGAGCGCGCTCGAGATCTCGGGCGGGACGGCGCCGGGCATATTGGTGTGGATGCCGATCAGTTCCGGCGGCGCCTGCGCGGCCATCAAGTCCGTGACGAGCGCGCCCCAGTCGCCGCCCTGCGCCACGAATTTCGTGTAGCCCAGGCGCTTCATGAGGACGACCCACGCTCGCGCGATGTGAGCCGGATCCCAGCCGGGCGTGCTCGGCCGGCCGGAAAAGCCGTAACCCGGCATCGACGGTATCACCAGGTGAAAAGCATCGGACGCGCTGCCTCCATGCGCCGTGGGATCGACCAGCGGATCGACGATCTTCAGCAGCTCGAGGATCGAGCCCGGCCAGCCGTGCGTGACGATGAGCGGCAGCGCGTTCTCGTGCCTGGAGCGAACGTGGATGAAATGGATGTCCAACCCGTCGATCTCGGTCATGAACTGCGGCAGGGCGTTCAGCCGTTTCTCGACGTTGCGCCAGTTGTAGTCCGTGCTCCAGTAGCGCGCGAGGGCCTGGATCGTGGCGAGCTGCACGCCTTGCGTCGCGTCCTTGACGGTTTCGCGCTCGGGCCATTTCGTCGCGCCGATGCGCCTGCGCAGTTCGGCGAGTTCCGTCTCCGGAAATTCGACCCGGAATGGACGAATATCATGAGTCGACTGTTGTACAACGGCATTCATCGCGCTGCTCCTTACTGGATGCCGGGCAGGTCGAGCCAGTGGCAGCAGCCATCCAGGCGGCTGCGGTGCAGAAGCGACGTCGATCGAGACCGCGCGACCCGTGCTCGGCGCATTCCCAGCTGTGAACGAGTGGATTCGGTTGCGCCTGCGAAGGCCCGCAACTCGCAGCGAATAGGAGCAGATGCGCGACGCCGCCGGCATTGCACATTGGTATCGATCGATACCTTGGTATCGGCTTGCGCGATGCCGTGGATTTCGCAGCATGCCGGCTCGTGCGGGCACGGATTTTGCCGCACGTGACGATCGCTCGGCGACGGACTCCGCATCTCGATCGGCGCAATCGCATCGCCCGAGCCGAGCCGTGTGCGGTCGTCGCCGAGCACGACGCCGCTGCCCTTTCCAGCTGTACAATCGGAAGGCGCTGAATGGGGCACTCGTCGGCGTTCTTCGCGCAGATGCGTAGAACCCGAGCCTGCGCCTCACGGCGGCGCGGGCGGAGGCGACGCGATGTTGGATGGGAGGCTCGAAGCGGATGCGCGGCAACGCCGAGGCTGGCGCGAGCGAGTCGACTCGCCGGCCGTTCCGGCCACGCGCCGCTACAGAGTCCCTGCGAAAACGCTGGATGCCCGAGCCCTGCCGATGCCGCCGGCGATCACGACGCCGGTCGTGTTCGTCGTCGACGCCGACGCCTCGGTGCGCGAATCGCTGCAAGCCTTGATTCGCGAGGCGGGCTGGCGGGCCGAGACCTTCGCTTGCGCGCAGCATTTCCTGACGCGCCCGCGCATTTGCGCACCGAGCTGCCTGGTGCTCGACGTGACGCTTCCCGACACGACCGGTCTCGACGTTCAGAAGCGCGTGGCCGCCGATCGCGCCGACATGCCGATCATCTTCATCACCGGTTGCGCCGACGTGCCGACGACGGTGCAGGCGATGAAAGCCGGAGCGCTCGATTTCTTCGTCAAGCCGCTTTGCGACGAGCTGCTGCTCGGCGCGATCGAGCGCGGCATCGACCGCAGCCGATCGACACGCCGCGACGAGGCCGAAGCGAAAGCGCTGAAGGATCGCCATGCATCATTGACCCGCCGCGAACGCGAGGTCATGGCGCTGGTCGCCGCGGGGCGCTTGAACAAGCAAGCGGCCAGCGAGCTCGGCATCAGCGAGATCACGGTGAAGGCGCACCGCGGCAACGTGATGCGAAAGATGCATGCGGACTCTTTCGCGACGCTCGTCGGCATGGCCGCGCAATTGGGTCTCGCGGCTGCGTCGATGAGATGCGGCAAGACCTAGCACCGAGCCGCGGCCGTCGTGCTCGACGCCGACACGCCGCGAAGCCTGCCCAGGACATGCCGACCATGCAGGCGCGGCCGTGTCACCGGCCGACGCTGCATTCGTTCGATCGAGCGATGTTGCCGTCCCGAGCGAGTGCGATGCGTATCGCCGCGGCGAAGGTAGTCCCCTCACCTCTTTCCGTACGCCGTGAAGACGTAGTCCTTTTTCGCCACGATCGTGTGGCAACCGAATCCGCAGCTGGACCCGGTGCCCATCGGCGTGAACGTGTCGGACTCGGGAGCATAGTTGAACTGCGCGTAGCCCCAGTTGCCGGTCTCCGCGAACCGCTTGCTGTCCCTGACCATGAAATCGATGTCGTGCAGGGCCCCCGGCACGGTGGTCGGTTGCGGCGCCTCCGCGCTCTTCTTCGCGGTCCAGTGGATTTTCGCCATCTTCGATCCATCCGGAAACGCCTTTGCGTTGTCGGGAGCGCCGGCTCGATACGCGGCGATCATCGCGGGATTGGCGAGTATCACTTCGATCGTGTCGCCGGTCTGACTGACCGCGACCGTCGCCCAGTCCTCGAATCCCTTGAATTCGGCGAACGCCAGGCCGTCCGGCACCTTCACGCCGTATTTGTCCTGCGCGCTGATGGCGACCCCGGCGGCCATCACGCCGAGCACTACCGCACCGCTCGCGATCGTCAGTCTGAGCTTGCTCTTCATCGTCGGCATCCCCTATCGAGTTTGACGTGTTTGCCTCTTCGCAACGAACGAACCCCGACACGTCGACATCGAACTCGGCACGGCAACGCAGGGATCCGCGCGACGATTAGGTCAGGGATGACGAATCGGCTCCATCGCACGATGGTATCGATCGGCAACGCGGTCGGATCCGGTTCGGGCCGCGCGCAGCCAGCGTCGCTCGCGGCCCCGCTCCGGCGCCGCGCAGGCGCCAGACGGCGAGCTCCGATACCGCTCGCCGCACCGATGCGCGCCATGCGATGGCCTCGTTTCACTGCCGATCGTAGACCATGGTCGTACTGACCTCCTCGCCCTTCGCGGTCGTGAACTTGCTGACCAGCGTCAGCGTTTTTCCATCCGCCGAAACGCTGCGCCGCGTCGTGCCGACGTCCTTGCCCATGCGCTTCTGCGTCGATTCGATCGTGTTGGCATCGATGCGCTTCGCGTTCAGCGCATCGAAATCGGGCGAGCCGGTGACCGGGTAGTCCTTGCCGTCGTAGTTGAACGTCGTCTTGACCGAGTTCTTCTTGCCGTCCGCGCTCACGCGCTCCCAGGTCAGCGCGATGCCGTCTCCGGACGCCGCGTACGTGCGCGTCTCGCTCTTGGGCATCGCGGTGTTGCCGCTGGATTTGGCCGCATCGAGTTTCCAGGTTCCGACCACGGGATCGGATGTACCCGCCGCGACAGCGATGGATGACATCGCCAGCAGCGCGCCGAGAGCCAGAATGCCGAGCAGGATTTTCATGGTGCGTGTCCTCGTCCGGTGCACGTGAAGGTGCCGGACACCACGCCGCGGCGCTGCCCATGCGGCAATCGCGACGGAGGTGGTGGCCGATTTCCCCAATGGACGCCGAATGACACTGCGACGCGACGCAGAATACCCGCCAAGGACAGGGCTTCTTTTGTGCGAGGAAATCTGCGCCGATCATCGAATGAAGTCAAACGAATCGGCACGCATTTTCCACAAATATCCCAAGCCGCATGCGACGGCCGATGCGCCGCCTGCGCCGACGGCTGCGGCGGCGACCGCTCAATCCTTGGCCAGCGCCAGGGCCTTGTCGAGCGCCTGGTCGGCGGGCACCTCGA
>Ga0105248_10000898_pt1 | contig 33299 bp, 39 predicted proteins | sample KBSS34metaG_FD_81524 | JGI IMG/M metagenome (GOLD analysis project Ga0105248, IMG submission 81524) | Switchgrass rhizosphere microbial communities from Kellogg Biological Station, Michigan, USA - KBS S3-4 metaG | ecosystem: Host-associated > Plants > Roots > Rhizosphere > Soil | place...
CAGATCTTCCGCTTCTTCACCCAGGCCGACGTCGAGGTGCAGGATTGCTACCACGACAAATACGGCCGCGTGTTCAAGCCGACCGAGATCAAGATGATGCTGACCGCCTTCTCCAACATGGAGACGGTGCACATCGCGGCTTACTCGCACCTCCTCGACACCATCGGCATGCCGGAGAGCGAGTACAGCGCCTTCCTCCAGTACAAGGAGATGAAGGACAAGCACGACTATCTGCAGAACTTCGGCGTCGACACGGACGAGGACATCGCCAAGACGCTCGCCATGTTCGGCGGCTTCACCGAGGGGCTGCAGCTGTTCGCCAGCTTCGCGATGCTCATGAACTTCCCGCGCTTCAACAAGATGAAGGGCATGGGCCAGATCATCAGCTGGTCGGTCCGCGACGAGAGCCTCCACTGCGAAGGCATCATCAAGCTCTTCCACACCTTCGTGAAGGAACGGAACTGCCTGACCCCCGCGGTCAAGGAAGCGATCATCGACCAGTGCCAGAAGGTGGTGCGGCTCGAGGACGCGTTCATCGACCTCGCGTTCGAGATGGGACCGGTCAACGGCATGAGCCCGAAGGAGATCAAGAAGTACATCCGCTACATCGCGGACTGGCGCCTCGGCCAGCTCGGCTTCCAGCCGATCTACATGGTCGACGAGCACCCCCTCCCCTGGCTAGCCCCGCTCCTCAACGGCGTCGAGCACGCCAACTTCTTCGAGACGAGGGCGACCGAGTACTCGAAGGCGGCGACGCGCGGCGACTGGAACACCGTCTGGGACAATTTCGACCGCCGCATGAAGGCAAAGTCGGAAGCCGCGGCGAACGACGGCGCTGCGGGCGGTGAGGGTCCGGATATGTTCGAAGCTGCTGGGGTGGCGGCGGAGTAATGCAGAACGCGCTCTCCCCAGAGTTCTGAACCTGTATTCTCTTGGGGAGCGCGCGTATGCGTCGGACCGCCTTCATCCTCCGTTTGCTCGTCACTATGTCTGCGACGCTCGCGGCTGCTTGCAGCGTCACGGATGATTATCGGGTTCCAACAAACCTCGAGCTGGCGGCCGACGCCGACCTGATCGTATTGGCCCGGGTCGAGTCCGGTCCGACCGACTTCAACTTCCAGAAGGCCGCGCTGGTCGTGACGCCGATCGAGGTATTGAAGGGCAGCCTGCCCGCCGTGAAGCCGCTCACGCTGATGGGCATGATCGCCGAGCCTCGCTTCGCGGTGAAAAGTGATCCCGTGCAACTCGAACAAGCGCACCCGCTCTCGTACATTGGCGGTTGCATCCGCTACATGTTCGTAAAAGGGTCGACGGTGCTCTTCTTCGTGAAGCCCGCTGCCAAGGCGTACGGCGCCGATGTCCCCGCCGAACTGAAAGGAACGCTCGTGCCGGCGGGCGGCGCTTTCTCGCGCTGGGCGGAAGACGTGCCGTCTGCGGATGCGCCTTGGGTCCGCGCGACGAAAATCTACATCAGGGCCGCGCTCCTGCCGAAGAACCAGCAGCACGCCTTTCTGGCCTCGCAGCGCGACGTCTTGCTGAAAGCTCCTGATCCCTACTCGAAGCTGATTGGCGCCGACGTCGATCGCCAGCTTGCTGGGCCGAACAAGCCATGGAACGAGCTGATGGAGGAAGAGATCAAGAGAATGGAACAGCGGGAAAAACAGGCGCCGAAAGCCGGACGGAGCTAGTACGGCGGCTGCGATGACCGTAGACTAAGTCCGCCACCCACCGCCCCTTAGGCTCCGCAAGCCGTCGATGCGCAGCTCCGGCTTCTTGTGCCACTGGATGTTGAACGCCCAATAGTGCGGATAGAATTGCGCTGACGAATAAGGCAAATTCCGGTCGATCCAGCGCGCGAGCAGGCGCAAGCCGCCTGCCTCCGGATGCATGTCGTGGAAGGCCGACAACATCACGCAGGCGACCGCGCTTCTTCTGATCCGCTGAAATGCCCCGAAACGAGCCCGACGAAGCCCTGTTAGCTCCGCCGAGCCGTTCCCGAATGAGGCCCGCGTCGCCCCGCAGCCGGAGCCCCATGAAGCGGTGGGCGAAGGGGAAGGGAGGGAATCGCCGAGCCGCTAGGCGCGCGGTGTGGGCCTCTCTTCAGGCGCTGCCTAGTTACCGAAGGATTCTGTTCGTTAGGCCGCTGACTGCGACTGTGTTACAAGGGCAAATCGCACGGATTCGTAACCCGTAAGCCTGTGCGGCTGAGAGACCCGTTGCGCTCCCGCTTACTGAAGGGAGCCCGAAATGGACCTCAACTATCTCTATCACCGCCGCGGCAAGTCGCTGATGATGGCCGCCCAGGCGACCTGCGAGAATTCGCGCACCGCCCACCTCGATCTCGCGCGCGGCTATGTCGCCCGCATCGCCGAGCTGCGCCGCGAGCGCGCGGCGGAAGCGGCATGACCCCGGAGTCTCGCGAGGACGCCGCCGACGGGCTGCGCGAGCAGGCCGCTTCGTGCCGCCGCCTCGCGAGCCGCGCCCGCACCGCTTCCGGCCTCTCGGCGCTGCGGGCCGTCGCCCGACAGTTCGACACCGACGCCAGCCGCATCGATCCGCGCAGCCTGCGCCGCTGACCCTCCCTCCTCCTCCCCCGAAGGAAGCAATCCATGAACGACAATACCATCGACAAGGACGAGCTCGCCCGCCTGGGCATAGAGCGCGTGCAGACCGAAATGTTCCTCTGGGGCGGTTACCGCTACAGCAATGCGCGCGACGCCGTCGCCGCGGCCAAACGCGGAGACAGGAAATGAGCCGCGTCGTCTTCCTCAACCTCGACGAGGGCCAGGTCGTCGCCCACTGCCTGACGGAGAAGATCGGGATCTCCGCCCTCGAGCATCTGCCCGGCGGCGGCGTTCGCCTGGTCTGCAAGAGCGGCGAAGGCGCCGGCTTGATCGCCGCCAAGCTCAAGAAGCACCTGCTCGACAACGACGTCACCCGCCAGCGGCACCGGCCGGTAACCCCGCTCTGGTGAGCTAGTCAGAATTCGCTGTCCTACAGCATCGGCCATGCTCCATGTGGTGCGACTCTTTTCAACCAAAGGAGTCGCCATATGGCCACCAAGCTCAAGATCATCACCGACCACGCCGACGTCGTCCCCGCGCCTAAGGCGCCGGACTTCGACATCGCCCCCACCCGCAAGCGCCACGCCGGCTGGACCGCCGAGAAGCAGCGCAAGTTCATCGAGCATCTGTCGCTGACCGGCCATGTCGGCGAGGCCTGCGCGCTGGTCGGGATCGCCTCCACCTCCGCCTATCGCCTCAAGCATAAGCCCGGCGCCGAGACCTTCTCGCGCGCCTGGGACCATGCGCTTCGCCTGTCGTCGACGCGGCTCGTCGCGATCGGGCTCGACTGGGCAGTCAACGGCCGCGTCGAGCGCCACTACAAGAACGGCGAGCTGGTAATGGAGCGCCGGATCCCCTGCACGCGCCTGCTCACCTGGTTCATCTCGCGCCTCGATCCGCTGAACTTCGGCTCGGCCGCCGCGCAAGCGCACGCGCTGGCCACCGGCGACCCCCGCGAGAAGGCGCGCCTGGAGCTCCCCGGCCTCAGGTCCTCGTTCGAGGACGTGCCGGAGGAAGATTGCCCGACAGAGGAGATCGACTTTCTCGACGACCGGCTGGGTGAGGCGAGCAGCGGGGAACCGATCTCAGATCAGGATCGCGGCTAGCATGCGCAGGAGCGCTGCAATTGCTGCGTTTCGCACTCTTTCGTCATCCCGGACTTGATCTGGGATCCATGAACACGGCGGTCTCAAAACTTCCCGAGACAGTGTTCATGGATGCTGAAACAGGTTCAGCATAACGAAGGTGCTGACGCACGCCGCATTGACGCCCACCCCGCAACACCCGAAGTTCGCCGCAACGCAGGGGAACCACATGCTCGACCAACTCACGCGCACGCAGAAGTACGGCGTTCTTGCCTTGGCGATCCTACTCGCCGGCTGCTCGCGCCCGTCGGACAGCGCCGACGTTGCCGACCAGGTCCGCAAGAACGCCCTCGGCGTCGTCGCCGCCTACAACGCGCAGGACCCGCATGCCGCGGCGGCCTATGACGCGCCCGACTATGTCGGCGTGTTCCACGGCACCCCGAACACGCTCGGCCCCGCGGCCGACGAAGCGGCGATGAAGGCGGGAATGGCGGCCGCGAAGGTCGACTGGAAACTCGGGCCCGACAAGGTGACCGTCGCCAGGTCCGGCGACCTCGCCGTGTTCGAGGCGCCCTACACCTTCGTCGTCACCATGCAGCAGGGTGTCAACCGCGAGACCGGCACCTGGATCGCCATCTTCAAGCGGCAGGACGACGGCTCGATGAAGCTCTGGCGCTCGATCGCCAGCGACACGCCGGCGGCGGCGCCTGCGCCAGGAACACAACCGTGACCGGCATCGCCGCAGTCATCGAAGAGTGCTCCAACCACTGGATGCAGGCATGGGTCTCGCAGGACCGCGCCGTCCTCGAGGAAAGCCTCGCCCTCGATTTCGCACTCACCGTCTCGGCCATGCCCGAACGACGAATGGATCGCGCCCTTTGGCTCGCCACCTGCGACACATACCGCTGCTCGTCCTTCACCTATCGAGGCGTGCAGGTCCGGGAGCTCGGACCCGGCATCGCCGTCATGTCTGCCATCGCCGACCAGCAGGCGCGCCTCGGCGAGGTCGACCGCTCCGGCTCCTTCTTCCTTACGGACGTCTGGCGCCTCGAGCCCGACGGCCAGTGGCGCGTCTGCGCCCGCTACAGCTCCCACCCCGAGCCCGCCGGCGCATCTTCCAGCGCGCTCGAAGGGCTCGGCCGCTAAAGCTCAGCCTACCAGTGGGTCCCGGTCTTCAGGCACTTGGAGTGCTTGCGGTAGGTGATCATCTTGCAGGTCGTGTCGCTGCAGAGATCATAATCCGCCTTCCACTTCTTGTTGCAGTCGGCGCGGTTCTTGTCGCTGGCGGACGCGGTGGTCTTGGCCGGGCTCTTGCTGCCCGACGTTGTCGGGGCGCTGCCCTGAGCACTCGGCGCGCTGAACGACGGGTGGGCCGGAGCGCCCTTCATCGCGGCCTTCAGCGCCGCCTTGACCGACGACGAGGTCGCCATGTCCCACGGCGTCGAGCCGGTCTTCGCCTTGGCATCCGGGTTGGCGCCTCGCTGAAGCAGCGCCTTCACCAGCTCCAGCCGATTCCCGTCCGCCGCATAATGGAGCAGCGTATAGCCTTCGGGGTTGGTGTCGGTGACGCTGACCTGGCCGCTGTCGACCATTGCCAGCACCTTCGCATCGTCGAGCGTGCCGACATAGTAACGGGCATCCTCGAACGGGTCCCCGGCGATTGCCGCACTCGACCCCAGCGCCGCCAGCACAAGGCTGGCTGCCATCAGCCTACGCAACTTCATTTTTACGCTACCCCCTTTTACGCAACAGACGGTGAGTGCCGCCTCAAAACCCCGATGGCAACTCTAACTCGGTCCGCCGCTCCTTCCGAAAGAGCCACCACTCAACCGCCGCGACGACGGTCAGGTTCAACAGGCCGGGCAGCGGCGCGAACGCGACGTCGGGCAGCGGCGGCATCAGCGGTTCGATCTGCTTGAACCCGGGATCGAGCAGCATCGCACCGATCGAGAGCAAAGAGATCAGCGTGACGCCAAGCGCGATGAGGATCGTCAGGCCGAGTTCGCGGCGGCGGTTGCCGGGGCTGAGCGCGACGCCGATGCCGAGCGGCACCGCCGCAATCACGATGAAGACCAGCATCATGAGCAGCATCACCCAGCTACCGACCTTCATGTCCACGAAGGCCATTAGCGGCTCCCCCGCCAGCATCCAGCCGCCGATCGCCAAGAAGAGCACGCTGAGGACTCGGCGCATCAGCGGCGCTCGCTGGGCGGAACCTCACGAGTCAGCATGAACCCGCGGGCCTGGAACCACTCGTTGGCAGCATCCCTGAACAGGAAGAAGGAGATGACGACGAGGAACAGCAAGCCGAGCGCGACAAGGATCTTCATCGGTGAGATATAGAGGCCGACGGCGATGCCGATGACGCTCCAGACGACGTACAGCACCCGCGACCACGGCATGCCTTTGAGGATTCCATAAGCGCAGATGATGTTCACGACGGCGCCTGTCGCGCTGAACGCCTGCTGCACCCGGAGCGACATGTGCATCTGCTCGATCATCTTCATAGCGACCGGGTTCGAGCCCATCGTCGCCGCGCTGTAGAGCGCGAACAACGACGTGATGATCAGGAACCACGCAATGATGGTGAGTGATAGCGGACGCTTTTCCATTTATTCCCCCCTGTCGAGCAGAAGGGAACCTAACTTCCGTTATTTGGATGGCAATGGCTTCTCGACGAACCGCGGAAGCTCAGCCGATGTTATTTGCCGGTGACGTCGCTGACCCCAAAGGTGACTCCGGCGATCGCGAGGGCGAAGAGGATGACGCCGATGACCACGATCCAGATTTCGCGCTCGGTCGGGTAGGCGTTGGCCTTCTTGTGAACGACCGCGGCCACCGGCTCGCGGCGGATTCGCGACGGGGGTGCCTGGACGGGCGCGCGGCGGACTGTCCTTTTGATCTTCATGGCCTGCCAACCTCTACACGCAGGGACTTACCTCAAGGTTACCTGAAGGGCGTCAGGCGCGGGCCTTGGCGAAGAGCTCGGCCTCGCTCCGGCGGCGGATTCGCTCCGCCACTTCGGCGGTGTTGTCGGCGCCGGCGGCGTTGCAGCGGCCGTGGCACAGGAACAGGTTGTCGAAGATCTCTTCCTCGCCCGCCACGACCGGCTCGGACGTCTCGACCTTCGGTCCCTTGTCGTGGCCCGCGGTCAGGTCGAAGCGGATCGGTCGGCGGCAGCGGCGGCAATCGTCGCCGTCGCGCTGGCGGAGCGCGGCGACTCGGCGGGCCTCCTGTTCGCGGCGGAATTTCCAGGGGGTTACGTATTTCGCGAGGATCGTTCGACTCATTGGGCAGGGATAACCTTGGAAGGCTCACCAAAAAATTACATCGGCGAAGAAAGCTGTGGAAAGCGCGCCGCTTAGTGGTTTCCGACGGTCACGCCAACGCTGACGCGGCGCTTTTTCGACTGTTCGGCGCGATATGCCTGGTACTGGTCGGGACGGTTCCGGAACGCATCGCGCCAGTCGTCGCCGTCGGCGGCAAGCTCGGCGGCCTTGAGCGCGGTCAGCGCCATGCCGATCAGCGGAACGTAGCTGCCGCCCCCGCACTGTGAGCCGGTGCAGGGCTGCCCGCTCTTCGCATCGAGCGCAGGTTTCGGCGGCACCGCCTCGGCGGCACGGGTGGCTGCGAGCACCGCTGGGTCGATCCGGAAACGCTGCTGCGACCGCCCGCAAACCACGACGGTCTTCGGGTCGTCGGCCTTGCACTCTGCCTTCGGGGTCGCCGTATTATTGCTGAGCGCCTTGGCCACGGTCCCCGCATCGGTCTGCGCGACTGCAGCGCTCGAACCCGCGAGACCCACCGCCAGGAAGACGCAATATGCCCTCGTCACGCACCCTCCGCCCGGATCCCGACAAGCTTATCATTCGGAAGCCTGCCTAACCAACCTGCTTCATGGTAAAAGGACACTGACCCGATTTAACGCGGGTTGAACGGGGCTCGCGCTCCCGCGTTGACGCGGGAGACCTCGAAAAGGAGCAGCGTATGAAGACCAAGTTGCTCGTCGCGGCGGTGCTGAGCGCCGCCGTGACTCTCCCGGCCATGCCCGCCGCCGCGCAGCACATCCGGCCGCACGCCGTCGGCCAGGGCGTTCCCAACGCCAAGCTTCCCGACGGCCGCCTCAACCCGGCGGCGCGCTTCAACCCGGCCCACCGCTTCGATCGGCGGCACGGCTTCGACGGCGGCTCAAGCTACGACGGGTCCGCCGTCGGCTACGGCTATTACCTGGAAAGCTCCTACGACGACCGCGACTGGGCGCCCAATAGCGGCAACGACTGGTGGAACAGCCGTCCGGACCGCGCCTATCCGCGCTGGGTCCAGGAACAGCACGGGCAGGCCTGCTCGCCAGAGCGGATGTGGTGGTCGGGGAGCGGCTGGCACTGCTGAGGGAGCGCCGTAGCGCCTAGTTGCCGGCGGGCTGGCTCGCCTGCTTGGCCTCGGCGGCCGCCTTGGCCTTCTTGGCGGCTTTGTCCGCCTCCTCAGCTTCGCGGCGGGCCTTGGCCATCTGGTAGAGCTGATACTCGCTTGGGTGCGGATCGGTGACGAACTGACTGCCGATTTCCTGGCCGCTCGCCGCCCGCTTCGCCATGGCCGCCGCGGTCACGGCCGCCGAAAGCAAGTCGACGCCGCCGATCATGCAGGGCGCCGGCCCGACATGAGCGCAGTCCGGAATGACCTTGCCGCCGGGCCGCACCGGCCGCCCATGGTCGTTCTTCATCTCGCGTCTGGCCTCGAGGACGTCCGGATCGATCCGGTAGCCCTGTGGCCGCTGCGTGCAGACGACGATGGTGTCGCCGGTGGTGTTCGGCGCCGGGCAGCTCTCCGCAGCAGTTTTGTCGGCTGGAGCTTTAACGGGTGGCGGGCTTGCCGGCGGGGTCGCCGACGATGCCTGGACCAGCATCAAGAGCGCAACGGGAAGGCCGGTCAACATCGCGCTTACCTAATGCGCGGCAAGATTGCGCCGCAGTGAATGTCGGCCGTCGCTATTGATGAAATTCCTTCTGCGCCTCCTGGAACCAGCCCTTGGGAGCGACCCCGATCTGTCTCGCAGCGACTTCAGGCGCTTTCGCGATCGGCTGGCTGCCGGGAAAGGCTGCGATGACGATTCCGATCGTCAGGACCGCGAGCAGCGCCATCAGTGCGAAGAACGGCACCGTCGAGAGGAACAGGCGCGGCGATTCCGGTTGGGTGCGGTCACGTGGGCGGTGGCTGCGACGGAAGCTGCGCTTGCGCGCCATGGCGCCGAGGTAATCCTCGGGTCGGGTCCATTTCCCCGTCGGCGACTCCATGACGCCGTCACGCTTCATCATCTTAAAATGAGCGCTTTTGCCTCTCGTCTCAATAACCTCCTGCGACGACCGAGCGCTTATTTCTGCCGCTGCAGCTTTATCGTCGCAACGCGCGCGTCACCGCACTTGACCGTCACTGTATCGACCGCCTGGCTGTTGGGGATCGTCTCGGTCACGTCCCACCAGTTTTCAGGAGCGGCGAACCCGGTGTCGTTCTGCGTGATCGAGGGCACAACTTCCGCCGTCGTGCCGCTGACCGTCGCTGGCGCGAGCACCGCCTTGTAACGCGCGTCCTCACGATAAGCCTTGCCGCTCACCACGACATTGCCGTCCTTGTCCGGCTTGGCCTTCCAGTCCTTCGTCTCGGCGTCCTTGAAGAAGCAATAGGCCGGCCCTGGCTTCTCGGGCGCCGCGGCCGCTTCGTTCGCCGCGGCTTCGTCGGAAGACTGACCGCACGCCGCAAGGCAGGCCGCAGCCCCAAGCAGCAATATCGATGTACGCATAAACCCTCCCCTTCGCCCGCATAGGAGCGAAAGGGAGCGTCGGGATCAAGTAGCGGCTGGACTAGCCGATCGGCTCGCCGCTCTTCTCCTGTTCGAACAGGTCGGCGACGACGTCGCCGCGTGCCGTGAGGCGTACCTTGTCACCCTCAACCTCGGCGACGAGGCCGCGCGGGATGTAGTGATGCTCGCCCTGGTGCTTCACGCCGCTGTCGGCGCGGATAAGCTTGATGCGGTTGTCCTCGACACGGTCGACGGTGCCGAGATGCACACCGTCGGCGCCGATGACCTCCATATGCTCGCGAATGTCTTCAAAGCCGCTCATGGATTCAGGCCTCCTCTTGCGTACCCCTCAACGCTTCGCTCGCCGATTGGGTGCGGGGCGGTGCGACCAACTACGCCTGTTTCGGGCACGGGTCGTCGGGAGCAGCGGCTTGTGACGCCGCCGACGCGGTTCTAAGCCGCCGCTATGGCTGATGTTCGCACCACGACGCTCCCCGACGCGACCACCGCGCCGGAGGCCCCGCCCTCCCCCACCCACGTCGCGATCAGGCGTGAAGATTATCGGCCGCCCGACTGGCTCGTGCCCGAACTGAAGCTCGAGTTCGATCTTAGCGCGGAAACGACGCGGGTCCGGGCTACGCTCGAGGTGATCCGCAACGGCGATCACGATCGCCCGCTGCGGCTCGACGGTGACGAGCTCGAATTGATCTTCGTCAAAGTCGACGGACAGACCGTGCCGAACCGCTTGGAAGGGGAGCAGCTGGTCATCGATATCGCGGGCGAGCGGGCGACGGTCGAAACCGAAGTCGTTATCCATCCCGCCGCCAACACCAAGCTGATGGGTCTCTACGCCTCGGGCGGAATGCTCTGCACGCAGTGCGAGGCAGAGGGATTCCGGCGCATCACCTTCTTCCCGGACCGGCCCGACGTCCTCTCCAAATATCGAGTGCGAATGGAAGGCGACGCGAAGCGCTTCCCCGTGCTCCTGTCGAACGGCAACCGGGTCGGCAGCGGTGAGGGCCAGAACGGCCGTCATTGGGCCGAATGGGAGGATCCGTTCCCCAAGCCCTCATACCTCTTCGCGCTCGTCGCGGGCGACCTCCAGGCGAACCGGGACACCTTCACTACGATGTCCGGCCGCAAGGTCGATCTCGCCATCTGGGTGCGTGAGGCGGACCTGCCGAAGACGCAGCACGCGATGGACAGCCTCAAGCTTTCGATGGCCTGGGACGAAAAGGTCTACGGGCGCGAATACGACCTCGATTTGTTCAACATCGTTGCCGTCAGCGACTTCAACATGGGGGCGATGGAGAACAAGAGCCTCAACATCTTCAACTCGGCCTATGTGCTCGCCGACCAGGAAACCGCGACCGACGCCGACTTCGACAACATCGCCCGCGTCGTCGCGCACGAATATTTCCACAACTGGTCGGGCGACCGGGTCACCTGCCGTGACTGGTTCCAGCTGAGCCTGAAAGAAGGTTTCACCGTCTTCCGCGACCAGAGCTTCGGCGCCGACGTCGGCAGCGAGGCGGTCAAACGGATCGAGGACGTTCGAGTTCTCCGCGCCGTGCAATTTCCCGAGGATCAGGGGCCGCTGTCTCATGCGGTCCGGCCCGACAGCTATATCGAGATCTCAAACTTCTACACGGCGACCGTCTACAACAAGGGCGCCGAAGTCATCCGCATGTTCCACACGGTGCTTGGACCCGACAAGTTCCGCGCCGGCACCGACCTCTATTTCGACCGCGAGGACGGCAAGGCCGCGACCTGCGACGATTTCGTCGCGGCGCTGGAGGACGGTAGCGGCGTCGATCTCGCCCCGTTCAAGATCTGGTACAGCCAGGCCGGCACGCCGAAGGTGCGCGCGCGGCTTGAGCACGACCCGGCTAGTGCCACAGCCACGCTCCATCTCGAACAGCATGTCGATCCGACGCCCGGCCAGCCGGTGAAGCAAGCCATGCCGATCCCGCTCAGGACGGCGCTGATCGGCAGCGAAACGGGCCACGAGATTTGTCCCGAGCGGCTGATCATCCTCGACCAGCCGCGGCAGAGCGTGACGTTCGAGAATGTGACCGAGCCGCCGCTGCTGTCGATCAACCGCGGCTTCTCCGCTCCGATCGTGCTGGAGGCGGAGCGCCCCAGCGAAGAGCTCGAGCGGCTCGCCCAGGCCGACACCGACCCCTTCGCGCGCTACGAGGCGATGCAGGAGCTGATGATGCGCGCGCTGGTCGCCGGTGCCCAGCACGAGGCAGTCGATGCCGAACCGGTGATCCGCGCGATCGGAGCGACGCTAAAGTCCAATTCACTCGATCCGGCTTTCAAGGCGGAAGCCATCCTGCTGCCGAGCGAAAGCCTGATCGCCGACCGGCTGGACGTGGTCGACCCCGACGCCATCCACGAGGCCCGCGAGGGACTGCGCTCGGCAATCGGGCGGGAGCTGCACAACGATCTGCTAGCAGCGCACCGGAGCGACGGCGCTTCGGGCGACGACCTCAGCCCGACGGCGAAGGGCGTTCGGCGGCTTCGCACGGTCGCGCTCGGCCTCATCGCCGCCGCCGACCAGCCGGAAGCGGCGAGCCTAGCCAAGGCGCAGTTCGACCGCGCCGACAATATGACCGATCGGCAGGGCGCGCTCGGCGTGCTCGTTTCAACCCACGAGCCGGAGCGGAAGGAGGCACTGGATGCCTTCTACGAGCGCTTCCACGACGATCCGCTGGTGCTCGACAAATGGTTCGCGCTGCAGGCGGCGGCGCAGCGGACGGACACCGTCGACCGCGTGCTGGAGCTGGTGAAACACCCCGATTTCGCGATGAGCAACCCGAACCGGCTGCGCTCGGTCGCGGGCACGTTCGGCGCAAACCACTGGGCGTTTCACTCGGTCGACGGGCGCGGCTACGCTTTCCTCGCCGACATGATCATCGCCGCCGACAAGCTGAACCCGCAGATCGCGGCGCGCCTCGTGCCGCCGCTCGGCCGCTGGCGGCGTTTCGAGCCGAAGCGCAAGGCGATGATGCGCGAGGCGCTGCAGCGGATCGCCGAGACCCCCGGTCTGTCGAAAGACGTCTACGAGCAGGTCACCAAGTCGCTCGCCTGAGCGACTAGCCGCCGATCCACTGCGCGACTTGCTGCGCGACCTGGTTCGCGGCGTTGTTCAATGCAGGGCCGACGCTCGGCGCGGTTCCATCCGCAGGCGCGGAAGCGACGAAGCGACGGGTCTGCACCTGCGTGCCGTCGGCGCTCGCTAGCGTGCCGGTGTAGGAGACCACGGCCTGACCGGTCGACGCGTCGTAGCCGAAGCGCTCGATCTCGCCCTGAAGCACCACTCCCGGGTCGACGCCCGTCTGGTTCGGATCAAGTACTACGCGGTTGGTCTTCCGGCGCACCGTCTCCTCAAGGAGGTCCTGGAACAGCCGGTCCGGCGTATCGACCCACTGAAGGTTGGTGACGTATTGAACGTCCGTCGGCGTCAGCTGCACCGGCACCCGCACCGTGCGCAGCTCATTGCCGATGATCGGCGTCTGGATCGTCACCGCCTGTCCGGCTGCGGCGCTCCGCACGATGTTACCCGGATCGGGAGCCTCGGTCGTGAGGGTCTGCAGCGTCGGAGGCACCTTTCCACCGCCGCCGGTGAGGCTGCTCAGCGAGCAGCCGCCCAGTGCGGCTGCGGCGAAGACCGGAACGAGCGTACGCAGCAGCTTCATTTGCGTTTCCCAGGATTATAGTCGGGCAGTTTCTGCGGTCCCAGCGCGCCGCCGATGCCTTGCCGGTTCACGCGGTCGGAGACCTGCTGGAGCGATTGCGTGAGGTCGCGCAGATCGCGGACGAGCCTATTGGCCTCCGGCAGCGTCGACTTGCTGAAGTTCTGGACACCCGGACGGGCATCGCCGACGACGGCGTTCAGATTATCAGCGGCCTGACGCGCCGAGACGATCGCCTGGTTGAGGTTGGCGACGGCCTCACGACCCTGCCCGTTCACCAGCGTGTTCGCGTTGTTCGACAGCGCCGCGATGTTGTTCGCCGCGACGCCAGCATTGCGGGCGGCGATGCGGACGTCGGCGAGGGTATCAGCCATCTCGGGCGCGCGCTGGCGAAGAACGCCGGTCGTCGCGTCGATATTTTCGAGGATATCTGCGATCGCATTCTGGTTCTTGTCGCTGAGGAGCTCGGTCAACCGCTCGGTCAGCCTCTGGATGCGCGCCATCAACTCCGGCGCGCTGTTGAGAAGCGCGCTGAGTCCGCTCGAGCTCGCCGGAATGACTGGGCAACCCTGCGGGCCCATCTGCGAAATGGCCGGGCGGCCGCGCTCAGCGCCGTTCAGCTGGATCTCATTGGCACCGGCAAGGCTGATGCTGTGGATCTCGGCAGTCGTTCCTTCGAGGACCGGCGTCTGCTGGTCGACCTCGATCCGCACCCACACGAACTCCGGACGGTTCGGAAGCAGCGAGATCTTGCTGACTTGGCCGACAGGCACGCCCGAGAAGCTGACGTTGGAGCCCTTGTTGATGCCGCCGACCGCCGGAAAGTAGATGTCATAGCACTTGGTCGTCTTGTTCGAGAGCCCGGCGAGCCAGACGATGAACAGCAATGTGCCGACGAGCAGCGCCACGGTCACCGCACCGACCATCACGTAATTGGATCGCGTTTCCATTAAGCCGTGACCTCATGCTCGTAGCTGTCAGCCGCAGCTCGCCCCCGCGGTCCATTGAAATACTCTTGTATCCAAGGATGGTCCAAAGCCAATAGTTGCGGGATCGTTCCGACCGCCACCACCTTTTTGTCCGCGAGAACGGCAATTCGGTCGCAGATCGCATGCAGCGTGTCGAGGTCGTGGGTGATCAGGAAGACGGTGAGGTCGAGCCGCTTCTGGAGCGACTTGATGAGCTCGTCGAACGCGGCCGCCGCGATCGGATCGAGGCCGGCCGTGGGCTCATCGAGGAAGAGCAGCTCGGGATCGAGCGCCAGGGCGCGGGCGAGGCCGGCGCGCTTCACCATGCCGCCCGAGAGCTCCGACGGGAACTTCGGCCCCGCATCGGGCGGAAGCCCTCCCATCGCGATCTTGTAGGAGGCGATCTCGTCGAGAAGCGGCGGCTTCAGATGAGGGAAATATTCCCGGATCGGCACTTCGACATTCTCGGCAACCGTGAGCGTCGAAAACAGAGCGCCGTTCTGGAACAGGATTCCCCAGCGCCTGCGAATATTCTTTGCCTCGTCCTCATCGCGGCCGATCATGTTCTCGCCGAGGACCCCGACATGGCCCGCGTCGGGCGTCTGGAGGCCGATGATCGAGCGCAGGAGCACCGACTTGCCGGTGCCCGACCCGCCGACGACGCCCAGGATCTCGCCGCGGCACACGGTGAGATCGAGCTTCTCGTGAATGACCTGCTCGCCGAAGCTGTTCCGCAAGCCGCGGACCTCGATGACCGGCTTGCAGCCTTCCGGAACGACGGACGGATCGAGGTTCTTTGGAACGGCGGTCATATCCACCCAATATTGGAGAAGAAGACGGCGAACACCGAGTCGAGAACGATGACCAGGAAGATCGACTGGACCACCGCAGTTGTGGTGCGCGAGCCGACCTCTTCGCTGTTGCCCTGCACCAGCATGCCTTGGAAGCAGCCGGCCAGCGCGATGATGAAGCCGAACACGGGCGCCTTGATGAGGCCGACCCAGAGGTCCGTCGTCGGGATCACCTCGTTGAGGCGTTGAATGTAGGTGATCGGCGGGATTTCCAGCGAGAGCCACACGAAGACTCCGCCGCCGAGCAGCGCCATCAGCATCGCCCAGAAGGCTAGCAGGGGCATCATCAGGACCGCCGCGATGATCCGCGGAAGGACGAGCGCTTCGATCGGCGAGACGCCGATCGTCCGCATGGCGTCGATCTCCTCGGTTATCTTCATCGTTCCGATCTGGGCCGCGAAGGCCGACCCGGAGCGGCCCGCGACCATGATCGCCGTCATCAGCGTGCCGAGCTCGCGCACCGTGATCCGGCCGATGAGGTTGATGGTGTAGATCGAGGCGCCGAACTGCGCGAGCTGGACCGAGCCCTGCTGCGCAATGACGATGCCGATCAGGAAGCTCATCAGGCCGATGATCCCGAGGGCGCGGACGCCCACGACGTCGAAGCGCTGGATCACCGCATTAAGCCGGAAGCGACGCGGCCGCCGGATCACGTTCGCGAACGCGACCAGGGTCGCACCGAAGAAGCCGAGCAGGCCGACCAGGGTCGCGCCCGTCTCCACAATCCACTCGCCGAGCTCGCGCAGGACACGGACCGCCGGGCCGCCCGGTTCCTCGGGCGTGACGCGGGTCGGCTTGTCGAACTCGCCGACCTGCTTGAGCAGGCTAACCTCGTCGCGGCTGGCGCCGACCACCTTCGCGCCGCGGTCGCGGACGGTGCGGTAGACGAGCCAGGCGCCGACCGTGTCCATCCGGTTGATCTCGGAGAGGTCGATGGTCAGCGGATCGGGAAGCGCATCGATCTCTCGCTGGGTCGTCGCCGCGCGTGTGATCGTCAGCGCGCCGGCGACCCGGTACACCGAGCCGTGCTGCTGACCCTCCTCTTGCGCGTCACCATCGGCCATCCACGCGTGTGATGCGCGATTAAGCCTGTGTGGGCAAGACGGGCGTAAGCAGGCCCTTTCCTGCCGCGTGGCCCCTCTCTATGCCGCCCGCATGGCCGATGAAGCTCCTCTCCTGTTCGTGCCCGTCGGCAACAACCCCTCTCGCCCCTTCGGAACCGACGCGCGCGAGCGGGCGTGCCGCATCGCGACGAACGCGGGCTTCGAATGTGCCGATGCGGCACAGGCGGGGCGCTCCGTCCTGCTGGCGAACATACGCTACGCGTGGGACCCGGCCTGGCTGAAGGCGATGCGGGCGCAGCCGGGAACGGTGCTGACCTTCGGCGGCGAGCCGGTGTTGGCGCACGTGCCGGCGGAGGCAGATGCGGGGCCGGTCGCAGTGGCGCTGGAACAGGGACAAGTACCCGACGGCTTCGAGGCGCTGGCCGCCGAGACGGCGGAGCTGAGCTATGCGGAGCTTCGCAAGCGCGAGCGGCCGTTCGTCCTCCCCCTCGACCCCGCGGATCCGGAGCCGGTCGAGCGCGCCGCTTATGACGCGGCCTATAAGGGCGTGACGGACCTGCTGACCCTCTATTTGTGGCGGAAGCCTGCCTTCTACCTCACGCGCTGGGCGGCGCGCGCGGGCATTGCACCCAATTTCGTGACGCTGGTCGGCGGCATCCTGTGCGTCTTCGCCTTCTTCCTCTTCTGGCGCGGCGATTACTGGCTCGGCATCCTGTCGGGCTTCATCTTCATGGTGCTCGACACCGTCGACGGGAAGCTCGCCCGGGTGACCGGCGCGTCTTCAAAGTGGGGCGAAGTGTTCGACCACGGGATCGACCTCGTCCATCCACCCTTCTGGTACTGGGCCTGGCTGCACGGGCTCGCGGCCTACGCGCGCCCGATCGAGCCGGTCTTCGCGACGATGGTGCTGTGGACGATCATCGGCGGCTATGTGGCGCAGCGGATCATCGAGGGCATTTTCATCAAGCGCCTCAAGCTCGAAATCCACGTGTGGCGGCCGATCGACAGCAAGTTCCGCCTCATCACGGCGCGCCGCAACCCGAACATGGTGATCCTTGCCGGCTCCTTGCTATTCCAGCGGCCGGACATCGGGCTGAAGCTCGTCGCCTTGTGGACCCTCGTCAGCCTCATCTTCCATGCGGTGCGCCTCGCCCAGGCGAGCGAGGGGGCTGCGCGCGGCAAGCGGGTGGTGTCCTGGCTCGAGGCATGAGCTGGACTGCGGTCGTGCTGGCGGGCTCGCGCCTCGGCCGTGACGCCTTCGCGGAACAATATGGCACCGACCTCAAGGCGCTGATCCCGATCGCGGGGGAGCCGATGGTGCGGCGGCCGGTCCGCGCGCTGCTGGAGAGCGAAAGCGTCGGGCGGGTCATCGTGATGGCGCAGGAAACGGCGCGCGTTGCCGATGCGCTGCCAAGCGATCCTCGCATCTCGGTCCGGCGGTCCCAAGGGACGATCGCCGAGACGATGCTCGGCCTGATCGCCGATGCGTCGGTCGAATGGCCGCTGCTGGTTACCACCGCCGACCATGCCCTGCTCGATCGAGCCATGGTCGACGAGTTTTGCGTCGGCTCAAAGGGTTCCGATGTCGCGATCGGCGTCGTCGAACGGGCGGACCTCATGAAGCGTCTTCCGGCGACGAAGCGGACGTGGCTGCCGTTCCGCGGAGGCGCCTATACCGGGGCCAACCTGTTCGCGCTCCGCTCGAGCCAGGTTGCGCCGGCGGTGGAGCTGTGGCGCTCGGTCGAGCAGGACCGGAAGAAGGCCTGGCGCGTGATGTCGATGCTGGGACCGCTGATGCTGGCGACCGTCGCACTGCGGCTCGTCAGCCTCGATGAGGTGCTGAACCAGGTCGGCGGCAAGCTGAAGCTGTCCGTCAAAGCCGTCCGGCTCAGCAACCCGCTAGCCGGGGTCGACGTGGACAAGGCCGAGGATCACGCGCTCATCGAAGCAATCCTCGCGCGGCGCGCATGAGCGACCTCGCCGTCTACGACATGGACCGGACAGTTACGCGCCGCGCGACCTACACGCCATTCCTGCTCCATTGCGCGCTTCGGCGGGCGCCGTGGCGGCTGCTGTTCCTGCCCTTCGTGGCGCTGTCGATGCTTGCCTATGCGACCCGCCTGATCGACCGCGCGCGGCTCAAGGAAATCAACCACCGGTTGCTGCTCGGCGGGCGCATTCGCCCGCGCGACCTCAAGCCCCTGGTCGACAGCTTCGCCGACAGCCAGGTCTTAGCGAACGTCCGTCCCGGCGCCCGCGAGGCCATCGCGCGCGATAAAGCGGAAGGCCGCCGGGTCGTCCTTGCGACGGCATCGTACCGGCTATACGCGGAGGCCATCGCCGAGCGGCTGGGCTTCGATGACGTGATCGGTACCGGTTCAGTCATCGGACTGGACGATCGCGTCCATGCAAAGATTGCCGGAGAAAACTGTTACGGTCCGGCAAAGATGCGGATGATCGCGGACTGGGTTGAGGCGGCCGGCCTCAAGGGCGTGCACGGTCACGTCCGCTTCTACTCCGACCACGCCTCGGACGCGCCGGCGTTCGAATGGTCCGACGAACCCGTCGCCGTGAACCCCCACGCCAAGCTCCGCCGCCTCGCCGAACAGCGCGGCTGGGCAATCGAGGACTGGGGCTGAAGACCCGCGGACTTGAGACCGAATTTAACGCGAGACGGGATGGAGCAATCGCTCGCCGTCAGTGAATTTGCCACCCGCCCATGCGCCGTTCACCCAACGGATTCTTCCGTAAGCTTCGAAGTGATCCGATCGAATTTGTATCGCCTCTCCGACTTTCAATTGCTCGCCTGCTTGGCCGAGCGTGAAACCGTCCTCACGTGAGAGATGGATCAACCTGCTAGGCAGCTCGCATCCGTCAGAGTTAACGAGCACCACGTTCCGGTAAATTTCAACATCCGTGATCGATCGCCTCTCGCCGAGACGGCCTAGCAGGTATTTGAAGACAAGAAGCCCTGTACCGGCGATCAGCAGCTCCGCCCCTCTACGCGGATAGCCAATGAATAGCGCAAGGATGCCCAGGCCGATGGCGGCAATCGCAGCGTAATCCAGCGCGACGCGCGATAATCCTCGGCTGCTTGTCGATCTCGCCATTTCAGCCCGGCCCCGCTTCCGGTTTTCATGGGATTTCAGAATCTTAAGTCAACGGCGGTAACCCGTCACTACCATATGCGGAAGTAAACGAACGGTAAACCCCGCCGCCGCTAGTCGAATGGGCGATGTTCGCGCGATGGCTCTGCAGCTGAACGCTTAGACCGCGTCCAGAGCATGGGTGAAGTCGGCAATCAGGTCGTCGGGATCTTCGACGCCGATCGAGATTCGGACCAGGTTCGGCGTGATGTCGAGCTGAGCCTTGCGCTCCTCCGGCACCGAGAGGTGCGTCATCGCCGCTGGCGCGCTGGCGAGCGTTTCCGTACCGCCGAGGCTGACCGCGAGGTGCGCGATCTGGAGCGCGTCGAGGAAGGCGAACGCCTCCTTCTCGCCGCCCTTCAGGTAGAGCGAGAAGGTCGAACCGGCGCCGGTGCAGTGGCGCTTGTAGATGTCGGCCTGGCGCGATCCCTCTTCGAGGAAGCCGAGGTAGCCGACCTTTTCGACCTTGGGGTGATCGCGGAGGAATGCGCAGACCTTCTCGGCATTGCGGCCCGCCTTGTCCATGCGGAGCTCGAGCGTTTCGAGGCTGCGGAGGAGCATCCAGGCGGTGTTGGGGTCGCAGATGCCGCCCATGACGTTGCGCATCATCCGCGCCTTGTCGATCACCGACCGCTTGCCGACGAGCGCGCCGGCCACAAGGTCGCTGTGCCCGCCCGCATATTTGGTGAGGCTGTAGACGCTGATGTCCGCGCCCTGCGCGAGCGGCTTGGCCCAGAGCGGCCCGAGGAAGGTGTTGTCGATCGCGATCGGCGGCAGCTCTTCCTCGCCACCGAACGCCGCAGCGCGGGCGGCCGCGACCGCCTCGACGTCGACGAGCACGTTGGTCGGGTTCGCCGGGCTTTCGAGATAGATCATCGCCACCCGGCCCATGGACTTGGCGCGGGCCATGACCTCGTCGAGCTCCTCGCGCGTCGCGCCGGCCGGGAAGTCGACATATTTGATCCCGAATTGCGGGAAGATCTTGTTGATGATCGTTTCGCTGGCCGCGTAGAGCGGGCCCGAGTGGATCATCACGTCGCCGGGGCGCACGTGCGACAGGAGCAGGATCGCGATCGCGGTCATGCCGCTGGAGAAGGTCAGCGCGTCCTCGGCCTCTTCCCAGAGCTGGAGCCGGTCCTCGAGGATCTCCTGGTTCGGGCCGTTGAAGCGCGAATAGACGAGGCCCTCGGCGGTGCCCCCGCCTGGCCGCTTACCCGTAATCCCTTCGAAGAAGCGCTTCCCGTCCGCCGCCTTCTCGAACACAAAGGTCGAGGTAAGGAAGATCGGCGCCTTGAGCGATCCTTCCGACAGCGCCGGATCGAAGCCGTAGCCCATCATCAGGGTCGCAGGGCTGAGCTTGTGGTTGCCGATTGTCGTCGGCGTCTGCTTCGGCCGGCGGCTGTGCGGCATCGGATCATATTCGTCGGACAAATTTCGTCTCCTGAGTTCGGGCGCGCCTTAGCGCCGAGCGGCGGAAGCGCCAAACAAGACGCTGCCACTGTTCGACAAGCTGCGCTTATGACGGGTCAGCGGAGCGCGATGGCGCTCAGCTGGCGGCCGTAGTCGGCCTCTCCCCGGTGCGTGGCGCGGCGGTAGCTGAAGAAGCGGTCGGGCTCCGCATAGGTGTCGAGGTGCAGCGCCTCGACTTCGTCAATGTGGGCGGCGAGCAGGCGGTGGACGACATAGGCTTCGAGGTCGAAATGAGTCTTGCCGTTCGGGCCGAGCACGAAGAATCGCTCGTTCGCCGCATCGGCTTCAAGGAGCTGGGCCTGGAAGCCCATATCCACCTCATACGATGCCTGGGCGATGCAGGGACCGACCGCGGCGTGGATGTTCCCACGCTCCGCGCCGAGCCGCTCCATCGCGGCGATGGTGGAATCGGTGACGCCCGCGAGCGCTCCACGCCATCCGGCATGGGCCGCGCCGATCACGCCGGCGCGCTCGTCGGCGAAGAGCACCGGCGCGCAATCCGCCGTCAGGATTCCTAGCAGCAGGTTCGGACGATCGGTGACCATCGCGTCGGCGTGCGGGCGATCCTCCAGCGACCAGGGATGCTCGACGTGGACGACCTTGGCCGAATGGACTTGGTGGACCGTGGCGAGCTCCGCCTGCGGAAGGATCGCGGCGACGGCGATTCGGCGGTTCTCGTCGATGGCAGAGCGGTCGTCCTTGCTTCCGTAACCGACGTTGAGCCCTTCCAGCTGGCCAGTCGACACGCCACCGCGCCGTCCGAAGAATCCGTGCGGGCAGTCGCCGAGCGACACCGCCCGGATCATCTCGGCGCCGCTCACAGCGCTTTTCTCATGATGATGTCCTCGTCCGCCTGCTCGCCGACCATGAAATCGTATTGCCCCACGACCTCGAAACCGTAGCGGTCATAGAGCCGCCTGGCGCGGTGGTTGTCCACATAGACGGTGAGGTACAGCTCCTCCGCTCCCAGCCGCCGCGCTTCGTCGATGGCCCAGTCGGTCAGAACCTTGCCGACGCCCTGGCCGTGGCATTTGCGGAGAAGATAGAGCTGCCGAAGCTCGGCCGCGCGTTTGTCGGTTTCGACGGGAAGCTCGGACGGCCCGAGCTTCGCATAGCCGACGACTTGCCCGTCCACCTCGGCGACGCGAAAGCGATAGCGAGGATCGGCGAACTCCTCGCCCCATGCCTCAGGCGTGAACCGCGCGAGAAAAGCGGCCAGGTCTTCAGGGGTGTAGAGATGCGCAAAGGTGTCGTAGAAGCTCTCCCGGAACACGCGGTCGATCGCGGGGAGGTCGGCGGCGGTGGCGTCGCGGTCGATCATGCGAGCCCCGCCGGAGCCGGCCAGTCAGGTGAATGGATCGCAATAACCTTGAACAATGTGCCCATCTCCGCGGACGAAGTGAGGCGATGGAGTGCCGCCTGTATGTCTTCGGCACGTTCGGCATTGGCGCGCGAAAGCGCCTGGGCCCGCGCTTCGATGCCCACGCGGATGAGCCATTCGCCCTGCGGCACTACTTGCGTCACCGCGGCGCCGGACTCGCGTGCCGCGTGCGTCACCGCTTCGAAATCGACGTGAGAGGTCAGGTCCTGCTCGCCCGGGTTGTCGAGCACGGCCGCATAGCGATGCCCGCGCACGGCCTGCAGCGTGTCGCCGGGAGCGCCCACGGCATGTCCATAGTCGATCAAGAGGGCGGCTCCGCCGTGGGCAACGATGCGCCTCGCAATAGCCGTCACGGCGGTCGTCCGCGCAGGCGAATCTTCGACGATCTCACCGTCGCGATCGAAAGCGAGACCGCCGGCCGCGGTGATGATGCGACGTTCGATGCCGCCCACGAACTGCCGCACCGGCAAGGCATCGAGGAACTCGTTCGCGACGAGCAGGAGCGGCTTTTCGGGAAGCTCTTCGATCTCATTGTGCCAGCGAGCATCAGGAACGGCGCTCCTTTGAGTATCTCGCAGCGCCGGGCTGGTCTCGACGAAGTGCGTTCCGCCTCGGAAACCCGACGAACGAAGCACCCGCAAGGCGTCAGCAGCCAACGTCCCCCGCCCCGGCCCTAGTTCCGCGTATACAGCATCAGCCGGAGGCCCTGCCCGCTTCCAAACATCGGCAAGCGCAGCCCCGACCATCTCACCGAACATCTGGCTGATCTCGGGCGCGGTGGTGAAATCGCCTCCTGCCCCGAGGGGATCGCGGGTCGCGTAATAATAAGCGTTGCAGGCGTCCATGAACGCCTCGACGCTGATCGACCCCTCCGCGAGGACGCGGTCGCGAAGCGCGCGTTCGAGCGGAGTCACGCTACCGAGGCGGTGCCCGCGGTACTCTCGACGCGAACGCGGCGGTTCTTTGCGGTGAGCATCAGCCACAGGCCGCCCATGATCATCGGAAGCGACAGCCACTGGCCCATGTGAAGGCCGGTGGCCTGGGCGAACTCGACGAGCTGGCTGTCGGGCTCGCGGATGAACTCGAGGCCGAAGCGGAAGCAGCCGTAGAAGAAGATGAAGGTGCCGACGAGCTTGCCCGGCTGGTAGCGCGCCTCGGTCTTCCAGAACATCCAGGCGAGGATCGCGAAGAGGACGATGCCTTCGAGCACCGCCTCATAGAGCTGGCTCGGATGGCGCGGCGGTCCGAGGAACAGCTCGGGCCGGCCGTTCACCAGCCTTCCGGTCGGCTCGAGGAAACGGATCGCCCATGGAACCGTGGTCGGCGCGCCCCACAGCTCCTGGTTCACGAAATTCGCCAGGCGCCCGAAGAATAGGCCGAAGGGAACGCAGCAGGCGACATAGTCGTGGATCCTCAGCCACGACAGCTTCTCCTTGCGCGCGAAGTAGAAGATTCCGAGCGACGTTCCGATCACGCCGCCGTGGAACGACATGCCGCCCTTCCACACCTTCAGCATGTCGATCGGGTGCCGGATGTAATCCGCGAAGTCGTAGAATAGGATGTAGCCTAACCGGCCGCCGAGCATGATCCCGAGCGCGGCGTAGAAGGCGAGATCGTCGGCGTGACGGCGCGCCATTGGGGCGCCGGGCTGCCTCAGCAGCTTCAGCAGGTACCAATAACCGATGAAAATCCCGGCGATGTAGGCGAGGCTGTACCACCTGAGATCGAACGATCCGATGTGAAACACCACCGGCGACAGGCCGAGCTGGGGAAAGGCGGTGTACTGCGAATAGTCTGACGCGGCTTGCAAGGACTTCCCCATCACTGTTGTCCGCCTCATAAGGCGGGTGTCAGCAAAGGCAAAGGAAGTCAGGCAGAGGATGCCGAGCGAGCTCGACCGCCGCTTCGACGAAGAACTCGCAACGGTCGTCGGGCCCGGCGGCCGGCTGGCGATCGGTCAGGACGCGCTCGGCCGCGCAATCGTCGAGAATTTCCCGGCGACGCTGCCGGTCTTCTTCAAGGCATTCTGCGCGCTAAACGCGGCCAACGAAGCGATCGTTGCCGGAGACGAGCGGTTCACCTTCGCCGAGATCGACCAGCTATCCAACCGCGTCGCCCAAGGGCTTGTCGCGCGCGGCGTCGGCAAGGGCGACCCCGTCGCTATCGCGATGCGCAACTCGCCGTGCTGGGTCCTCGGCTACATGGGGATCGTGAAGGCCGGCGGCGTGGCCACGCTGCTCAATGGTTGGTGGGAACCGCAGGAGATGGAGCACGCCATCCGTCTCACCGAGCCGAAACTCATCCTCGCCGACGCGCCACGCGCGCAGCGGATCGCCGAGCGGTGCGGAACCTCCGAGATCCTGAGCCTGTCGATCCACCTGCCCGTGGAGCAGGCGCTCGGTGAGCTGTTAGGCGCGGGCGAAGAGGTCGCGCTTCCCGAGATCTCGCCTGACGACGATGCGACGATCCTGTTCACCTCCGGCTCGACCGGCGAATGCAAGGGCGCGGTATCGACGCATCGGGCGGTCGTGACCGGCACCTATGCTTATTCGACGGGGCTGATCGTTCTGCTCGGCCTGCTTACGCACGACGGACGGGCGCCGAGGGGCCCCGCGCGGACCTTGATCAACGTGCCTCTCTTCCACGTCACTGGGGCGGTTCCGATGATGCTGAACAGCTTCGTGGTCGGGCGCTGCATGGTGATCATGCCCAAGTGGGACCCGCTCGAAGCCCTGCGGCTCATCGAGAAGGAAAAGATCACTTACTTCGTGGGCGTGCCGACGATGAGCCTGGAGCTCATGAATCACCCCGACCGCCACAAATATGATCTCTCGACGCTGAAGGACATCACCGCGGGCGGCGCGCCGCGGCCGATCAGCCACGTCGAGCGGCTTCGGCAGGAGTTTCCCAACGCGCAGCCGGCGCTCGGCTATGGACTCACCGAGACCAACGCGACCGGCTGCATCAACTTCTGGGGAAATTACGCGGCAAAGCCCGCGTCGACGGGGCGCCCGCAGAAGCCGCTGGTGGACGTCGCGATCCTCGGGGAAGGCGATCGGCACCTTTCCCCTTTTGAGGTCGGCGAAATCGCGATCCGGACAGCGGCAAACGTCCGCGGCTACTGGCGCAATCCGGAGGCCACGGAAGCTCTGTTCACCGCGGACGGCTTCGTCCGCACCGGCGATGTCGGCTATTTCGATGAGGACTCCTACCTCTTCATCGTCGACCGCAAAAAAGAGATCATCATCCGCGGCGGCGAGAACATCTCGGCCGCCGAGGTGGAGGCGGAGATCTACGCCTGCCCAGCCGTGGCGGAATGCTCGGTGTTCGGAGCGGCTGACGAGCGGCTGGGCGAAGTTCCCGTTGCGATCATCCTGCCCAAGGAAGGCTTACGGCTGAGCGAGGAGGATGTGCGCGCGTTCCTCCACGGCCGGCTGGCGAAGTTCAAGCTGCCTGCGCGGATCCTCTTCTCCGACGTGCCGCTGCCGAAGCTCGGAACCGGGAAGATCGACCGCCGAGCGCTGAAGGCGCAGTACGCACGTTGAACATCGATCGCCGGACAATGCTGGTCGGGGGCGGATCGGGCATCGGGCTCGTCGTCGCCTTCGCGCTGTGGCCGCGCCACATGGACAGCGAACTCGCCATCCGCCGTGGCGAAACTGCTTTCGGCAACTTCATCAAGATCGGACGCGACGGCCGGGTGACGGTCGCGATCCCCCAAACCGAAACGGGCCAGGGAATATGGACCGGCCTTTCCCAGGTCGTTGCCGACGAGCTTGGCGCGTCATGGGACACGATCGCCGTCGAGCCGGCGCCGCTTACGAAGGATTACGCCAATCCGCTGGCGGACGAAGCAGGCTGGCCGCGCGACAGCCGCATCACCGCGGACTCGACGTCGGTGCGCGCATACGAACCCGAGCTTCGGCACGCGGCGGCGGTGGCGCGCGAGATGCTGGTCGGGGCGGCCGCAGACCGGTGGACCGTGGATCCGGCGCAATGCGAGACCGGCGATGGCTATGTGATCAATGGCGGCCGGACCTTCACGTTCGGCGAGCTTGCCGAGGAAGCCGCCGACCGGACGCCGCCACGCAACCCATCCCTGCGAAAGACCCCGAAAGGCCGGCTGATCGGGCAGCCGCTGCCGCGCCTCGACGGCCCATCCAAGGCGGACGGCAGCTGGCGTTTTGCAACGGACGTGCGCCTTCCCGACATGCTGTTTGCCTCGGTGCGCCTAGCCCCGCCCGGCGGACGGTTGCGGGGCTTTTCGCGCGAAGCGATCGCGTCCGTCCACGGCATCCGCCACATTGCGGCGCGCGATGGGTGGCTGGCGATCGTCGCCGAAACCTGGTGGGCCGCCGAGAGGGGGATGAAGGCCGCCGACCCGAAGTTCCGCGGCGAGCGAGGCCCGGCCGACCTCCGGCGCGTCTTCGAAGAAGCGCTGGATACCGGCAAGGCGCGCCAGTCGCTCGGCATCGGAGACTATGATGCCGCCGTCCGCGGCTCTCGGCCGCTCGCAGCGACTTATTATGTCGCGCCGTCGCAGCACCTCGGCGTCGAGCCCCTGAGCGCGACCGCGCGAGTATCGGGCTTGTACGTGGAAGTCTGGGCCGCGAGCCAGGCGCCGAGCTTCTTCGGGAGCAAATACACCCTCTACCCGCTGCCGCCGGGGGAGCCGGCGGGACGCGCGGTCGATCCCGACGCGGTGCCGATCGCCATCGAACTCGCGCGCGAATTGAAGCGGCCGGTGCAGGTCGTCGCCTCCCAATCGTCGAGCCAGAACCACGACCGGCTCTCGGCCGGCGCGCTTGGCCGAATGGCGGCGCTTCCGGGCGCAGGCGGGCTGACCAGCGCATGGTCGATGCGCGTCAGCACTGCTGACGGACTCGGATCAGCGCTTTCGCGGCTCGGTTCGAGGAGCGCTCCGGACGATCTCGGACGAAACGCGCTCGACGGCTCTGTCCCGCCTTATTCGATCGAGAATGTGAAGATCGAAGCCGTCCGCGCCGAACTCCCGTTCGCGCCGGGCTACATGCGCGGCTCGCCGCAGCGCGAGTTCGCTTTTTTCACCGAGAGCTTCATCGATGAGCTGGCGCACGCGGCAGGCATGGAGCCGCTCGCCTTCCGAATGTCGATGCTCGGGCAGAACGGCCGCCTCGCGCGCTGTCTCCAGGGTGCCGCGCGGCTCGCCCAGTGGGACGGCGGCGGTGCCGGAAGCACGATGGGCATCGCCGGCTGCTCGGCCTTCGGATCGCACATCGGCCTCGTCGCCAGCGGGAGCATCGGCGCGGACCAAAGGGTCAAGGTGGAGCGCCTCGTCGCCGCCGTTGATTGCGGGCGCGTCGTGAACAGCGGCCTCGTCACGCAGCAGATCGAGGCTGGGCTAATCTGGGCGCTCGGGCAGGCGACGGTCCTCCCACCCGAGTGGGTCGCCGGCATGCCGCGGGCGCGACCCCTCGGCGACCTGGGCCTGCCGCGCCTCGGCGACACGCCGCAGATCGTCGTCCAGGTCATCCCGAGCGAGAGCGCGCCCGGCGGCGTCAGCGGCCTCGGAACGACAGTGCTGGCCCCCGCCGTCGCGAACGCGATCCATGCGGCCACCGGCAAGCGGATGCGCTCGCTTCCGTTCGATCCTATGTCAGCAGTATGAGCCTGCCGGCGGATCATCCGGAAGTCCCCGAACCCAAGGTCGGCGTACTTCTGATTAATCTCGGCACGCCCGATGCGCCCGAAGCGCGCGCCGTCCGGCGCTATCTCGCCGAGTTCCTCAGCGATCCGCGCGTCATCGAAATCCCGAAGCTCGCGTGGAAGCCGATCCTGCACGGACTAGTCCTGCGAACGCGGCCGAAGAAATCCGCCGAGGCCTACAACCAGATCTGGACCAACGAAGGCAGTCCGTTGCGGGTGATCGCCCACCGGCAGGCCGAGGCGCTTCGGGCGCGCTTCCCCGACCTCAGCGTCCATTATGCGATGCGTTACGGGCACCCGGGAATCGCGGGCGCGATCGAGCGGATGATCGAGGAAGGCTGCACGCGCATCCTCGCCGCGCCGCTCTACCCGCAATATTGCGCGGCAACGACGGCGACGGCGAACGACGCCGTGTTTGGAGTCCTTGCGCGCATGCGCTTTCAGCCGGCGATCAGGACGCTTCCACCTTATTATGACGACCCCGCTTATATCGACGCGCTGGCAAGCAACCTGTCGCGCCAGCTTGCGGCGCTCGACTTCAGCCCTGACCGGCTGCTTCTGAGCTTTCACGGAATGCCCCTAAGGACGCTCGAGCTCGGCGACCCTTATCATTGCCACTGCCGCAAGACCGCGCGGCTGCTTGGAGAAGCGCTCGGCCGCGACGTCGACGTGGCATTCCAGTCTAAGTTCGGGCGCGCCAAATGGCTCGAGCCGGCGACCGACCCGACGCTCGCATCCTACCCAAGGCAAGGCGTGAAGCGTGTCGCCGTCGCCGCGCCCGGATTTTCCGTCGACTGCATCGAGACTCTGGAAGAGCTTGGAATCCGCGGCCGCCATACGTTCAAGCATGCCGGCGGCGACGAGTTCGCGCTGCTCGATTGTCTCAACGATTCTCCCGAAAGCATCGCCATGCTCGAACGTCTGATCGGGCGCGAACTTGCAGGATGGCGGCGCGAGGAATAGGCGCGCGCATTCAAACAGAGGGAGTTGAGCATGGCACGAGTTGCAATCGTTACCGGCGGGACGCGGGGAATCGGAGAAGCAATCAGTGTCGCGCTGAAGGACCTCGGGATGCAGGTCGCCGCCAATTACGCGGGCAATGACGAGCGCGCGCGCGAGTTCAGCGAGCGCACCGGAATCCGCGCGTTCAAGTGGGACGTTTCCGATTTCGAAGCCTGCCAGGAAGGCGTGCGGAAGGTCGAGGCGGACCTTGGGCCGGTCGACGTGCTGGTCAACAACGCCGGAATTACCCGTGACGCCACCATGAAGAGGATGGACCACACCAAGTGGCAGGACGTCATCGACACCAACCTTGGCGGCTGCTTCAACATGGCCAAGGCGGTGTTCGACGGGATGACCGGCCGCGGCTACGGCCGGATCGTCAACATCGGCTCCATCAACGGTCAGGCAGGCCAGTACGGCCAGGTGAACTATGCCGCCGCCAAGTCCGGCATCCATGGCTTCACAAAAGCGCTGGCGCAGGAAGGCGCGCGTTCCGGCGTGACCGTCAACGCCATCGCGCCCGGCTATATCGACACCGACATGGTCGCAGCCGTGCCGGAGGATGTGCTCGGCAAGATCGTCGCGCGCATCCCGGTGGGCCGGCTCGGCCGCGCCGAGGAGATCGCGCGCGGAGTCGCCTTCCTGTGCGACGAGAATGCCGGCTTCGTCACCGGATCGACGCTGTCGATCAACGGCGGCCAGCACATGTATTGATGCCGGCCTACGCCCCGCCGAAGAAGAGATCAGTGCTGATCGCGGGTCATGCGACCTCGATCAGCCTCGAGCCGGTTTTCTGGCTCGCTCTCGAACAGGCGGCGCGTGAGCGAAATTGCCCTTTGAATGCGCTCGTCGCCGAGATCGACGCCGCTCGCCTGGAAGCGAGGCAGGCGCCGAACCTAACCTCGGCGATCAGGCAGTGGCTTTTCGAACGGCGCGCAGGATCGAGCGCGTGAACGCCGCTCCGCCGTCGGGCGCATGGTCGAGGAAGAGAGCCGGTTCGATCAGCTCCAACTCCATGATCCTGAGCGCCCCCTCATCGTCAGGAACGATGTCGACGCGGGCGTAAGTCGCTTCCGCCGGGGCCGCGGCAAGCGCTTGCCTTGCTAGCCGCTCCGCGTCCGCCGGCGCCTGCGTCGGCAGCGTAATACCGCCGTGGTTCGGCTGGACTCGGAAGTCGCCGCTCTTCGGCCTTTTCACCACCGCGTGACTGCATTCGCCATCGAACAGCATCAGCGAGAATTCGCCGGTGCGCGCGATCTCCTCGATCATCGGCTGGAGGATCATCGGCTTGCGCCTGCTGTCGTCCGGCAGGTCGTCATTCGGTCCCAGCCGATGCGTTCCCGACGCGCTAGCCGAGACCGGCGGCTTGATCACCACCCAGTCGCTGCCGAAGCGTCGCCGCGCCTCCTCGATGTCTGCATCGCAGCACGCTTCGACCGCAAGCGTCGGCACGGTAGAAACGCCGCGCTCCGCAAGCTCGGCGAGATAGGCCTTGTCGCTGTTCCATCGCAGCAGCGCGGGCGGGTTGATCATCGGCCAATGCTCGGCCTCGGCGCGGTCAAGAAGTGCCAGCCAGCGCTGATAATCGAGGTGATAGCCCCAAGCGACGAGCGGCAGCAGGAAGTCGTAACCCGCGACGTCGTCGACCTCGGTCCACGGAATCGCATCGACGCTAAATCCCGCAGCCCTGAGGGCGCCAGCCTCAACGTCGAACGCCCAGGACCACGGCTCCTCGTAGCCGGGATCGGGCACCAGGACGGCAAGCCGCATTTTTAGCGGCCGAGCAGGATCCTTGCCTGCCCCGAGATCTGGGCCAGCATTGGCGCACTCACATGCCCTTCGTGCCGAGCGCGATCGATAAGCTCCCTGAACTGACCGATCCGGGCGCCCTGATTCTCAACCCATGCGTCCACGCAATTGTCGAGCTCGTTGTTCTGACAGCGAGCGAGGAACTCGATCCGCAGCTGCTCGAAATCGCGGGCGAGACCGGCGGTGAGCAGGCGCTCCCACTGATCGGCGGGCACGTAGCGCGCGACCTGCTGCTGCGCCCAGTCGAGGCCGAGCGCTTCGCCGAGGCGCGTGTAGGCACGGGTCACGGTGAGCTCGTCGAGCTTCTGCCGCGACGCGAGCGACGCAATCCCGAACACGCCGTCCAACTCGTACAGCCGGACCAGTCCGCGAACGATCTCCTCGCTCGCTCCGAGCGAGAGGAGGCGGTCACGGCGCGCCGCGGCTTCGTTGCGCACCTCGGCGCGGATAAGCCGCGTGGCGGCGACTGAGACCTTGCGAACGCCGGGCTCCAGCGTGCTGCAAAGGGTTGCGACTTTCACTTCGCCGCCCGAGGCGCGGAGGACGTCGGAGAGATGCGCCCGAATGCTTTGCGCCGCGATCGTGAAGAGCTCGATCCTGACGGTCTCGGGCAGCGTCGCTTCCTCGATCTCTTTCCACAGCTTGTCGAGGTCGAGCAGCCGCTCGGCGACGAGGAAGGCGGAGACGACCTGCTGGAGCGAGGCGCCCTCCTCTTCTGTCATGTCGAAGGCGATGCCGGGACCGAGGCGGTTGACGAGACGGTTGGCGACCTTGGTGGCGATGATGTCGTTGCGCAGCCGGTGGGCGCGGATCGCATCCGCGTGCGCCTTTCGCATCGGCTTCGGGAACGCCTCGAACAGCTCCGGCTCCATCAGCGGATCGTCGGACAGGTGCAGCTCTTCGGCGGCATCCTGGAGGACGAGCTTCGAGATGGAGAGGACGACCGCCAGCTCGGGCCGTGTCAAGCCGCGGTTCTCCTGGACCCGGCGGAGCAACTCCTCGCTCGAGCCCAGACCTTCGACCTTGCGGTCGAGCCGGCCCGAAGCCTCGAGCAGCTCGATGGTCCGGACGTGCGCCGGGAGCGCATGCGCCCCTCCGGCCTCCGCAATCGAGAGCGCGAGGGTCTGCAGGCGATTGTCCTCGAGCACGATGTCGGCGACCTCGTCGGTCATCCGCGACAAAAGGCTGTTGCGCTTGTCGAGGCTCAGCGTCCCGTCCCGCATCTCGCGGTTGAGCGGGATCTTGATGTTCACCTCATTGTCCGAGCAGTCGACGCCGGCACTGTTGTCGATGAAGTCGGTGTTGATGCGCCCGCCATGGTCGGCGAATTCGATGCGCCCCGCCTGCGTGATGGCGAGGTTCGCGCCCTCCCCGATGACCTTTGCGCGGAGATCCGCCGCATCGGCGCGGAGCACGTCGTTCGACGGATCGCCGACGTCCGCCTGGCTCTGCGTCGAGGCCTTGATGTAGGTCCCGATGCCGCCGAACCAGAGCAGGTCCACCGGCGCCTTCAGGATCGCATTTATCAGCGTCGTCGGATCGATCTCCTTCGCCTGGATTCCAAGCGCCTCGCGCGCTTCGGCGCTGAGCGAGATCGACTTCTCCGTCCGCGGATAAACGCCGCCACCCTTCGAGATCAGCTTCTTGTCGTAATCGTCCCAGCTCGACCGCGGCAGGTCGAACAGGCGCTTGCGCTCGTCCCAGCTGGTCGCGGGATCCGGGTTTGGGTCGATGAAGATGTGGCGGTGATCGTAAGCCGCGATCAGCTTCAGCGACTTCGACAGCAGCATGCCGTTGCCGAACACGTCGCCCGACATGTCGCCGCAGCCGGCCACCGTCACCTCGTCGGACTGGACGTCGATGCCCATCTCGAGGAAGTGGCGCTGGACCGAGATCCACGCGCCGCGCGCGGTGATCCCCATCGCCTTGTGGTCGTACCCGTTGGAGCCGCCGCTCGCGAAGGCGTCGCCGAGCCAGAAATTGCGGTCGAGAGCGATGCCGTTGGCGATGTCCGAGAAGGTCGCCGTGCCCTTGTCGGCGGCGACCACGAAATAGGGATCGTCGCCGTCGCGGATGACGACCTGCTGCGGGTGGACGACCTTGTCGTTGACGAGGTTGTCGGTGATCGAGAGCAGCGAGCGAATGAAGATCTTGTAGCTCTCGGTTCCTTCCGCGAGCCAATTGTCGCGGTTGGTCATCGGCGGCAGCTGCTTGGGATAGAAGCCGCCCTTGGCGCCCGTCGGGACGATCACCGCGTTCTTGACGAGCTGCGCCTTCATCAGTCCGAGGATCTCGGTGCGGAAATCGTCGCGCCGGTCCGACCAGCGGATGCCGCCGCGGGCGATCGGACCGCCGCGCAGGTGGATGCCTTCGACGCGCGGGCTGTAGACCCAGATCTCGCGCCACGGCACCGGCGCCGGCAGGCCCGGGACGAGCGAGGAATCGATCTTGAAGGCCAGCGCCTCTTCCGCCGCAGGCGCGAAGGCGTTTGTCCTCAGAATCGCCTGGACGAGCGCGGCCAGTCGGCGAAGAATGCGGTCGTCGTCGATCGAGCGCACCTTGGTGAGCGACTGCTCGAGCTGCTCGCGGTATTGCGCCGCCTGGCTCTCGCGGTCCTTGACCGCCGGATCGTGGCTTGCAGTGAAGAGGCCGATGAGCGCGGAGGTTGCGCCCGGGGCGCGGCGAAGCGCGTCGGCGACGGTAACGAGTCCGAAGCTGCTTCCGGTCTGGCGCAGGTAGCGGAACCAGGCGCGCAGCCACACCACCGCCTGGGTATTCA